>Ga0160441_100086_pt1 | contig 113384 bp, 94 predicted proteins | sample HID1971K_E1MG_FD_108260 | JGI IMG/M metagenome (GOLD analysis project Ga0160441, IMG submission 108260) | Enriched millipede-associated microbial communities from UW Madison campus, WI, USA - HID1971K_E1 MG | ecosystem: Host-associated > Arthropoda: Insects > Digestive system > Unclassified ... | reverse complement strand
TGTTCCAATTGGTTAAAAGTTAGCACTTGTCTTTTCATACTTAATTTTTTTATTCTTTATATGCGCCAAAAAACCATACCATTGTTTCTTTAATGTTTCTGTATCCTTAATATAAAAACAAGTATAAACTATAACAGACTATTAGCCAATTGTTTTGTAAATTAAAATTGTAATAATATTTGGCCCATAAATAATTATTCAATTCTATGTGTGTAGAACTATTTCTACGTATAAAAAATATGAGGAGATACGTCTACAGTCAGTTCCGGCTCATTTTTTTGCGCATTTTTTTACATATCTCTGTTGAGCTCTGGAATGCGATTTTAATTTCTTTTTTAAATTAACGCTTTTTGGTCAGCTTTTTGGATGGATGGCCTGTATTATAAATTTTACCAAACAACTTGATTAAATTAAACGCTTTCCCCAACGACAGGCAATTGGATATGATGGACTGTGGGCCTGCCTGCCTGAAAATGATTGCCAAACATTATGGAAAATTCTATTCCCTGCAACATCTGCGCGATAAATGCGGCATCACCAAAGAAGGGGTTTCCTTTTTAGACATCAGTCATGCGGCGGAGGAGATCGGGCTGCGCAGCCTTTCGCTAAAATGTACGGTTGAAGATCTGTTACTCAAAATTCCACTGCCTGCCATTGTACACTGGGATGATAGCCATTTTGTGGTGGTTTATAAGGTTAAAGATAAAAAAAGAGCCGAAAGCTTAAAGCAAAAAGACCAAAGCGAAAAAGACCTGCATGGCTCAGGGCGATCCCTTTCGGGGAGGCTTGGGCAAGGGCTTACAGGTTCCATTTACGTTTCTGATCCGGCTAAGGGTCATGTTAAATATAGTGCTGAAGAGTTTGCCGCGAAATGGATTAAGCCTGGAACTGATAAAGGTATGTTGATGGCCATAGAGCCTCAGGCCGATTTTTACCAGCGCCAGGGTGATGAAAAACTGGAGCGCAGAAAAACCTTCGCGAATTTTATCGGGTATTTCAGTCCTTATAAAAAGAGCTTTTTGAATCTTTTTGTAGTGATGTTACTGGTCACTATTTTACAGGGACTTCTGCCTTTCATCAGTAAAGCGGTTATAGATGTAGGCATACAAACTCATGATGTAGATTTCATCAATATTGTTTTAATGGCCAATATCGCCATTATTGTAAGTGTGCTACTGAGCAATATGGTGCGCGACTGGATTTTGCTGCATGTAACCTCCAGGGTAAACATTGCTTTGATCTCCGATTACCTGATTAAACTGATGCGCCTGCCCATTACCTTTTTTGAAAATAAAATGACGGGCGATATTTTGCAAAGGGCACAGGACCATGAGCGCATACGCGGGTTTATTATGAACAATTCGCTGAACATGATTTTTTCGGCTTTAACCTTTGTGGTATTTGGCATCATCATGTTTATTTACAACCCTGTTATCTTTTATATTTTCCTTGCCGGCAGTGTCATTTATGTGCTTTGGGTAATGGCTTTTTTAAATATCCGTAAGAAACTGGATTGGGAGTATTTTGACCTGGTGAGCAAGAACCAAAGCTACTGGGTAGAAACCATTGCCAGCATACAGGATATCAAGATTAACAACTACGAAAAACAAAAGCGTTGGAAATGGGAAGATATACAGGCGCGTTTGTACAAAGTAAACCTAAGGGTTTTGAGCATTACGAACACCCAAAACCTGGGTGCGCAATTTATAGATAGCCTGAAAAATCTATTCATTACCTTTTACTGTGCCAAAGCCGTAATTGCAGGCGAAATTACTTTTGGGGTGATGATTTCGACACAATTTATTATTGGTATGCTGAACGCTCCTGTAGTGCAGTTTATACAGTTTATCATCTCTTTTCAGTTCGCCAAAATTAGTTTCCTCAGGTTAAATGAAATCCATCAACTGGATGATGAACACGACAACGTTGGAACAAACAATGCCGATCTGCCCGAAAACAAGAGCTTGATCATCAATAATGTGGCTTTTCAATATACGCCCAATAGCAAATTGGTTTTACAGGGCATCCGGTTAATGATCCCAGCAGGTAAGGTAACGGCGATAGTTGGCGATAGTGGCAGTGGTAAATCGACCTTGTTAAAACTCTTGCTGCGTTTGTATAAGCCGAGTTATGGTGAGATCATGATCGGCAATATGAACATCAACAACATCAGCCTGCGCCAATGGCGGGATAAATGCGGGGCGGTTATGCAAGATGGTAAGATATTTAACGATACCATTATGAACAACATTGTGCTGGATGATGAGAAGATCGATTACCAGAAACTGAAAAAAGCGCTCCATACCGCAAATATCGCTCATGAAATTGAGCAACTGCCTTTGGGTTATCAAACCATGATGGGCGAGCAGGGCCGGGGTTTAAGCGGCGGACAGAAGCAAAGGATTTTAATTGCCAGGGCTCTATATAAAGATCCGGATTACCTGTTTTTTGATGAAGCGACCAATAGTTTGGATACCATCAACGAACAGAAAATTGTTGCCGCCCTGGATGATGTATTTAAGGATAAAACGGTTATTGTAGTGGCACACAGGTTAAGTACCATTCGCAAAGCTGACCAGATTGTGGTGATGCTGGGTGGTATGATCGTAGAAATAGGTAACCACAATACCTTAATGGAAAAAAAGGGAAGGTATTTCCAGTTGGTGCAATCGCAATTGGATTTAACGAGTACGGTAGCCATAGAGGTTCCGAAAAATATAGTGGGAAATTAGAAAAACTTAGTTGTGGGGCGGGTTAGAATAAGAAATACGAATAATTTATAGGGGTTGCCTGATATTTTAAACCATCTAAGGCATATAAGAACATTTAAGCATTAAATAAGAGGTTAGTCATCGGATGAATATAAACAACATGCAGATATTCATCCGATGACTAAGTAAGGAAAATTGAATTTTATTGATTATGGCATTATATGACCTTACATTCCTTAAATGGTAAAAGAATAGATTATTGAACTATCTAAGGCATATAAGAACATTTAAGCATTAAATAAGAGGTTAGTCATCGGATGAATATAAACAACATGCAGATATTCATCCGATGACTAAGTAAGGAAAATGAATTTTATTGGTTATGGCATTATATGACCTTACATTTCTTATATGGTAAAAGAATAGATTATTGAACCATCTAAGGCATATAAGAACATTTAAGCATTAAATAAGAGGTTAGTCATCGGATGAATATAGACAATTTGCAGGTATTCATCCGATGACTAAGTAAGGAAAATTGAATTTTATTGATTATGGCATTATATGACCTTACATTCCTTAAATGGTAAAAGAATAGATTATTGAACCATCTAAGGCATATAAGAACATTTAAGCATTAAATAAGAGGTTAGTCATCGGATGAATATAAACAACATGCAGATATTCATCCGATGACTAAGTAAGGAAAATTGAATTTTATTGGTTATGGCATTATATGACCTTACATTCCTTAAATGGTAAAAGAATAGATTATTGAACCATCTAAGGCATATAAAAACATTTAAGCATTAAATAAGAGGTTAGTCATCGGATGAATATAGACAATTTGCAGGTATTCATCCGATGACTAATCCAAGATTAGAATAAGAAATAAAATGAACGAGGATAAATTACACCAAACCAATCAGAGAACTGAAGAGGTACAGCATATTATAGAAAGAATGCCAACCCGTTTTGGTTTTTGGGTTTCGGCCATTGTACTGCTTCTTTTTGTATTGATGTTTGTTTTCGGCTGGCTGGTGCGTTACCCGGATGTGGTAAACGGACAAATCAGCATAAACGCGAATGCTGCTCCATTAAAACTGATTGCCAATGCCAACGGAAAATTGAAACTCAATAACATTAAATCTATGGATGTGGTTAAGGAAGGGCAAATCATTGCTTATATTGAAAATCCGACCAATCCAACCAATGTTATTTATATTGATAGCCTGCTGAAATTGTACAACCCTAATGATGATGGAATCTTACATATTCGACAGGAATTGCCTCATCATTTTTCGTTGGGCGAACTGAATACGAAATATTACAGCTTTGCCAACAGCCTGCAGGCGTTTATAAATTATAAGCAGGATCGGTTATTGGATAAACAGGGCGAAAATTATAAAGAATTGTTAAATGAACAGCATAAGGCCATTGCTACAGCTACTAAAAGAATAGAAATGGCCAGGAATAGTTTAAACTATGTACATAAATTTTACAGCCGGGACTCCACACTTTTTGCCAGAAAAGTAATCAGCGAAGCGGAACTGGATAAAACGCAAATGAGTTATCTATCCAGTAAAGATGCGCTTCAGAATGCCATAAACAACCTGATTAATGCTAAACAGGCTGCACAGCAAACAGAAAGTAAGTTACAGGAACTGGGTATTCAAAAACCGGAAAAAGAAAAGGAATTGCGCATTGCATTAACTTCTGCCTATAACGACCTGGTTGATAACATTAAGAGCTGGGAACAGAAATATGTTTTCAGGGCATCGTTTAGCGGCAAGGTTCAGTTTCTGAAATTTTACAACGAAAACCAATTTGTACAGGCCAGCGAAGAGGTGTTTACCATTGTACCCAAAGAAGAACAAGCTTTTGGGCAGGTTATTTTACCGGCACAGGGAAGTGGCAAAATTAAGGAAGGGCAGGAGGTGATTGTGAAGCTCGATAATTACCCTTATATGGAATACGGTTCGATAACCGGTAAAATAAAATCCATTTCATTAACCACCAGCACTACAAAAACCGAAAAAAGCGATATTGATACGTATATGGTCCTGGTAGATTTTCCCAACCAACTAAAAACCAATTATGGTACTAAACTGGATTTTAAGGCCGAGGCTAAAGGTATGGCAGAAATTATTACGAACGATCGCAGATTGATTCAACGGTTGTTTGATAACCTGAAGTATATCATGAAAAAATAGGGGATTTGTTAATTAAGACCAATAAGGTTTTTAAAAACCTTATTGGTCTGCCTTGCGTTTTATTTCACTTTAAAGTTAAAAACAACCGTACCTATCTGAACATCCGGAGCGGATTCCAGTTTATTTAAGCTTGCGCCTAAAACGGCCTGTTCGCATTTTCTCCAAAGACTTAAATCGGATAAGGTAGTACCTTTTGCACCTGCACGGGCAAATACAACCGTTCCATTTTTATCTACACGGATTTGAACGGCAATTTTACCTGCGCTTTGTCCATCATCCTGGATTCGGGGAATATTTACAAATCTTCTGCTGGCTAAGGATAATTGAACATTTCCATTTCCGGAACCACCCTGGCCATAATTTGAAGCTAAGGGATCTCCGTCTTTGTCACCCTGGTTTCCCGGTACCTTCCCGGTTCCATCTCCCATACCTTGCCCGGTACTCTTTTTGCCTTTGTATAAGGCATTTTGATTGATAACCGGTTTTGATGGTTTATCTTCTGTTGTGGTGGTTGGGGCAGAGGTAGTCGGCTTTTTACTTTTGGTATTTACGCTAACTGCCTCTTCTGTATTTTGGGTTTGAATTTCCTTATCGCTGGTTTGAACAGAAGTTTTTGGTGTTACTTTTTCTTCAGGTGTAACTTTATCGGGTGCCTTATTGTTCGCGTTTGGATCAACTGAAGGCTCTTCGATACTGGTATAATCATCGCCCATTCCCTCAACTGAGGTGCCATAATTTACAACCATACCACCCATACCCACTTCTTCTGGTGGTTGGAAAGAACCAATTACAATAAAGAAACTAATTATCAGCAGAAATGCCATGATCCCGGTAGAAATGGCAATCGCTTTAGGATAATTATTCTCCTCGGTATTTATATTTTGCGATTTGTAATTCATCACTTTTTAGGCTCAACAGCTAAAACAACTTTAAGTTTTAATTTATTGGCAATATCAAAAACCTGCATGGTATTTTCAATGGAAACGCCTCTGGCTACGTATAGAATGATGGTTAAATCCGGCGCAACTTTTTGATAGGTCTCTATTGCAGGTTGCAGTGCCTCTAAACTCGTTGGTTTCTTATCAACGAAATATTTTAGATTTTCGTCTATGGTAACGGTTACTGCTTTTTTGGCTGTAGATTGTTGCCCGCTTTCTGATCGTGGCAATAACAATTTAACCACCTGCGGGTTTACTACTGCAGATGCCAATAAAAAAAACAGCAACAGGAAGAACATAATATCGTTTAATGCCGATGTATGTACTTCTACAGCTCCTCTTGTTCTTTTGCGTAAATTCATTATTTGCCTGGTTCTTCTAATAAATCAATAAAATCAATCGCATCGGTTTCCATTTTAAGAATGATTTTTTCTACCATTATATTTAAATAGTGATATAAAACATAAGCGATAATCCCGATAATTAATCCGGCTGCTGATGTAATCATTTTGGTATATAAACCACCGGAAATGGTTCCGATTTCGATAGCACCTTTAATGGATACATCATGGAAGATGGTAATCACCCCGATAATTGTACCTACGAAACCAAGCATAGGGGCAATACCTGCAATAATCCCTAAAATACTGATGTTTTTCTCCAATTTTGAAACCTCCAGTTTACCTACATTTTCGATAGCGGCCTCAATATCTTTAATCGGGCGACCGATACGTTTTAAACCTTTCTGCAACATGCGCGAAAGGGGGGAGTGGTTGTTTCTTAACAATGCAAATGCACCATCTAAATTTCCGGATTGTATATATTGTCTGATCTGAACCATCAGGTTTGATTCATCTTTTGTAGATTTTTTGATGGTCAAATAACGTTCAACAAAGATGATCAAGCCTAAAAAAGCCAGTCCTGCCAAAGGAATCATTACCCATCCGCCTTTAAAAAGCAGGTCGATAAAATGAATTTCCGGTGCGGGTTGGCTTAGGGCTGAGTTAACAGCGTTCGCTGTATCTTGTAATGCTTGTGTAGTATCTTGAATAGTCAATAAAGTAATCATTATGGTGTATTTATTTTTTGTATGTAAAATCCTTTACCGTTAAGTTTTTTCTGTAATATAATTAATTGATCTTCGGCTTCTTTCTGGGTTTTGAAAGAGCCAATGCTGATGTTTTGCCTTTTACCAGGCATATCGACAATACGGGCATTTATTCCCGCTTTTTTCACCGCCCGGATATATCTTGTTGCTCCTTTTATAGTCGCATAGGATGCTGCAATAATTTCAAAGCTTGGGGTACCTGTATTATAAGCAGGAGAAACAACAGGTTTTCCTTTTATAGAATCGGTTTTAACCACCTGGTTGGCTTTTAAAATGCTATCGGTTTTGGAGATAGAATCTTGTTTTATTTTTGCACTGTCTATTTCAACTTTTGGCGAATCTATAAGCACAGTTGGTTTAGTCTCAACTTTAGCTGTTGAATTAAATAATTCGGGTTTAAGAAAATAAACAGCTAAAGCAATAGCCAACAGAATTAATGCACCTATCCATATTTTTGGCCAGATCGATTTGCTTTCTTCAGTTATCGGTTCATCAGTTAATGGATCATGTCCGAAACGATTCGGATGTTCCGCATGCTGTTCCTTAATAAATTCGGGTGCCTGGATTACAGGCTCTTCTTTATGAATTTGATCGGGGCTTTTGTGTGCTTCTTCTGATTCCGGCTTGTGGCCAAAACGGTTGGGATGTTCCTGGTGCTGTTTCTTAATGGGTTCTGGAACATCAACTTCGTTTTCAGTATGTTTTAGAGTGTTTTTTAAATCATCATGAACTTCATCCAGTTCTACATTTTCAATTACAGGGTGTATTTGTTCAGCTTCTTCAACTTTTTCGGCTTGACGATTTGCCGTTGGTGCCTCTGCAATTTCTTCGTAGACTTCTTCTCCCTGCTCTGTATCTGATAAATCGGATTTTACTTCTTTTGAAATAATTTCAGGTTCCGCTACTGTTGGCAGGCCATAAAATTCGGAACCGTAATGGATATTTTTTGAAGGCTCGAAGCTTAAGCCCTCGTGTTCGGTAAAGAATAAGCGGCCAGTATTTTCCAATACAGCTTCATGTTCTACCTCAAGTTTCTTATTTATTTCATCAACAAACTGAGCAATGGATTGCCTGCTGTCTTCTACTGAAATGTTTCTTTTGGATGAAATGAAATTAACGAGGGCATCTTCTTCTTTTACTGCAGAAGAAAATTGTAAAGTGTATCCGGGAGGCAAAAATGATTGTTTTTCCTTATCGTATCTGCCAGGAAATTTCTTTTTATAAAAAGTTCCCAAGCCGGTAATGCCAACTTGTTTACTTTGTTGTAAAAGTTCTAAAAGGTATGATAAGATATCCATTCGGGTAAAATTAAACGTTTTTATTTTAAAATTATAATCTTACCTTTTAGCTGTAATTAAGGCTTTTTTCATGTGTTTTGTTAAAAAAAGGAGATCGTTTTAGTACTCATATTGTGCAAAATCCCAAAAGAGTTACCATCTCTATTCATCCAAAGATAACGGATACAAAGATAGAAATGGTATGTTAGTAAGCAAATGCGTTGCCGGATATAATATAAAATTTGAAAAAACGCTGTATTAAAGATTAAGAAAGGGTTAAATTTTATTCCTGTTTTATTTTCTTATCCTCATGGGTTTTTCTGTAGTTTATTTTGTTTTCAGGATGGCTTTGGGTGCTTTTTCTAAATAGATGCTGAAACAAACTATATTGCCTGACCACTTATTATTTTTAATTAAGTAAATACACTAAAAAAAATCATGATGGCAAGGTGTTTTGCCATTCGACGTTGTGAGGCACCTTAACTCGTTATTGCGAGGCACGAAGTTCCAAAGGAATCCCTTTGGGACAATCTCCCTTTTACGAAACAGCACAAAACACACCAATACTCAATTTAAAGGCAGTACCAATGAAGGAGATTGCTTCGGAAGCTGCGCAACCTCGCAATGACGAAACCATTGTACCAATTGCGAGGTATAAAGATAACCGGGTATAGCAAGCTCGAATACCATTGGTACAGGTTGCTCTTAAGAAGAAATTACATTTTAATATCCATTACTTTACCTATTTATTCCGCTAGCTGCGGCGGCTTTTTTATCAGAAGTATTTAACGTATTTTGAGTCCTTATTAAGTAAATGCCCTAATAAAAACGTTATTATGAGGCACGAAGTTCCAAAGGAATCCCTTTGGGACAATCTCCCTTTTACGAAACAGCACAAAACATACCAATACTCAATTTAAAGGCAGTACCAATGAAGGAGATTGCTTCGGAAGCTGTGCAACCTCGCAATGACGAAACCATTGTGCCATTGCGAGGTATGAAGATAACCGAGCATAGCGAGCACATGAATACCATTGGTACTGGTTGCTCTTGATAAGAATTACATTTTAATATCCATTACTTTACCTTGCTTACGGCTGTTTTCGGCCATAAAGCCCATGATATGACTTTCGATAGAATCATCAATGGTAGAAGTAAGTAAAGCCGGGTTTTGTTGTGAAACGGCCTGTACAAAATCTTTGACCAATAGCCAGTCGCCACCACCATGTCCGCTATTTTTATATCCTTCTACATCTTCTGCTTTGGGTATAAACTTAGTTTCTTTACCGGTTTTAAAATCGTGCACAACCAATTCGGTCATATCGCCAACCATATCGCCCATTGAGCCCATAATTCTTGTTCTTCTATCATGGTAAGAAGTGAAGGCTTCCATAGAGAAATTCGCCGTAATACTATCCTCAAACTGGATGCTTGTTATATAATGGTCGGGTTGATCATTATCCATTTGGTATACACAACGGCCATAGTTACTGGTTTTCAATTTTTCTCTTATGGCTGCTTTCCGGTCTGCTACATTTTCCGGGATATCCAATACAGCAGTGCGCGAATTTTTATCTACATATTCTCTGATTGCTGAATAAGGACACTCCCGTTCTACCTTACATCCATCCGTACAACGTGCTGTACTGCCCAAAGGAGCATTTGCTTTTTTAAACCATTTTAAATCGCCCATGGCCACAATTTTTTTAGCGCGTTTTTCAATCATCCATTTCATGATGTCGAGATCGTGACAGGATTTGGCCAGGATGATGGGGGTGGTTTCTTTAGAATTGTGCCAATTGCCTCTAACATAGGAATGGGCCATATGGGTATGCTCAATAGGCTCAAAATGTTGAATGCTGATGACCTCACCAATTGCTCCTTTAGCAATTAATTCTTTCATTTTTACAAAATAGGGTGCATAACGCAATACATGGCAAACGGCTACAATACGCCCGGTTTTTTTAGCAAGCGCTAAAATATCCCGGCATTCCTGCTCTGTAGGTGCTATAGGCTTTTCCAATAAAATATCGTAGCCCATACTTAAGGCTTTCATGCAGGGCTCGTAATGCAAATTATCTGGCATAGATATGATTACAGCATCGGCCATTTTTGGTTTTTTAAATACATCTTCCCAGGTATTGAAGCGGTTCGTTTCTGTAATTTTGTGTTTCTGGGCATATTTATCATTCCTGAATTTTATAGGTTCAGCTACACCAACGATTTTCATTTGTTCCGGATAAGCAGCAGCAAAATTGCCATAAACTGTTCCGCGGTTCCCGGCGCCAAGGGTAATTGCGGTTATGGGTTTAGCCATAGGTTTATGCAGCGGATTTGCGGGTATTCTATAACTATAAGCATTTTCTGTGATCTGTCCAAGCACATCGGTATTGATCATGCCTGCGCCCAAACTTAAACTAAGTGTTTTTAAAAGGTTTCTGCGATTCATAATGGTTAGTTTTTTATGAGTTTTATTTGTTGAGTGTTATTGTATTTACATCATTTAAAACCTGATGATAATATTTTTGGTAAATGGCCATTGATTCTTTCAAAGGATCACCTGAAGGGGTATCGGGATAGGTTTCATTTTGTTGTACCCAGTTCCATTCCCAATCTTTTATCTGATCATTGAAGGCCACATCATCAATTTTCTTTTTTTGTTTCAGACAGTTTTCTACATAAGCAAAATATTGTATCCAGCGTTTTTGGTAAAAGCCTGTTAATAATCCCGACCACTGTTTACAGGCATATTCCCGTAAGGTGCTGTTGCGGTCGCCCCAAAGTGTGATCAGGTTGCGTGCATTTTTTTCATATAATCTTTTTTCCTCTGCTGTTTGGCCCCATGCTTTAGCCGAGTTTAACCATGGCCCAAGTAAGAAATCTTTCCGGGTTTTAAGCAATTTGTCCATGTCGCCAATCAGTTGAAGAAAGTTTGAACTGCTTTTTTTAAAGGCTGTTAAATCTCCCTTTTCATAATCTTCTGCAGCTTTTTGCTGTAAATAGGTCGCGTAATTTGCCAAAACCTGTCTGCTCACATCAACCAGGTCATATTGATAGCCTTCAGCATTTTTCAATTCATTTGCTGCCCCTGCAAGTAGCTGCCATGCAGCCAGTAAATCCTGGTTGCGGTAAGGGAATTTGGTGGTTACCCCCCTGGTGTTCCTGCTAAAAGTGGGCCTTGCACAAACAATGGATTCCGGGCCACCATTGGTTAAAGTATCTGAATAAACTGATTTTCGTAATATTTGCCAGGCTTTATTGGCCTTATCATTGGGTTTCCCATAACGTCTTGTGGCGTATTCATCTAACCAGGTATCTAAATTTATGGACTCTTTTCTCCATACATTTTCCATCATCAGTTCATACATGACCGGGTTTTGTTCTATACCTTCTGGTGTTAAGCCAATGCCAAGCATTTGTCCGGATTGTGGATTTTGAAAAGCTTTTGAAGGTTCATTGGCAACCCTATCCATTACACCTTGTAAGGAAATATTGCCGCCGAAATTGCTCAGCATATTCCAAATCCAGGGTTTGCCATAATAAGCCTGTGTTTGTTGCCATAGGGGATGGCGTTCGCTCCATAAATCGAGTACAATCATCTTATCGTTTGGTACAGCATTTAGCATGGCTTTAATTTGTGGTTGCTGCCAAAACTTTGCTGAAAAATGAAAGAGCCAGCCCTGCATTACCCAGGTAGCTTGCGGATCTGCTGCTGCCATAGATTGATATACCTTTTTGCTGATATTATTTAAGAAGGTCGAGTCGTTTGATGGCGGTTTATTTTCATTAAAGGTATCGGCAGAATACAGATGATCGGTTCCATAAGCTTTGGTTTGTTCCTCGATAAACATCTGACCAATCTTTACAAACATGGGATCATCAGGATTCAGCAGGTATACATCCGGGAATTTGTTGTTCCAACTGGTTACATTTAACTTCGCTTTTGGAAATTTCGTTTTAAAAGCAGGAGGGACATGTCCGGTGAAGGCTGGAAGAATAGGTTTCATGCCAAGCTCCCGTTCCCGGCTAACAATTTTCTTTTGCAGGGCTTCATGGCTTTCCATCCAGCTTTGTGGCAGCGGACCTCCCCAGCCATCAAGGTTCCCCATCCAAAACCAGCTAAAATAAGCCGGACCGCTAAAAAAGCTTTCCAAATCATGCTCTGTGAAGCCTAGTTTTTTATACACCCGTTTGTGGATTATATTCTGTCCGGTTACGGCAAGTGGCATATTAATGCCATTCATAGCCATCCAGTCTATTTCCCATTGCCATCTGTCCCAATCCCACCAACTCATAGTATAATTAAAGGTGCAGTAGTTTAAATAATAGCGGTATTTATAGGGGGTTGGTTTTCTGATTTTTTCTTTTACAACCGGCAAGGGAAGGCTCAGGTTTTTATTGGAACCGTTCCAGGTAATCTGGCAATTTGCAATATGCTTAAGGTAATGATTAAATGCACTGGCTACAGCAATGCCATTATTGCCCCGAAGAATGATCTTATTGTTCTTACTTTCAATTTCAAACACATCTTTGCCAGCCTCTGTGGGGATTTCTTCGATTTCAAAATAATTAGCAAATCCGGGTAACATCCTTTTAATCAGATCTGCTGCGGCCTGTTTGTTTAAACTCTTTGAAGATCCTGTTTGTGCTCTTGTTTGAAGGGTAAAAAATCCTGAACAGAAGAATAGGATCAGTATGAAAGTGCGATATATTCTCATTTTTTATTTAAGGATTTAATTCAAATACAGCTAAAACAGGTAAATGATCAGAAGCATAACGTTCATCAATTACCTGATGGGAGATTATCTTGAAATTATTTTCCTTTTTAAATGCAATATAATCAATAGTTTTCCGGGGATTAATGACCGGTATGGTAAACCCACAATCTGTACAGCTTCTTGAAAATTGTTTGTCGATAATACTTAGGGTTTTGGATGTGGGATCGGCATTTAAATCGCCGGCAATAAGCAGGGGCAGTTTTTCTGCAGCTGTTAAGCGGTTAATTTCCGTTGCCTGCATTACCCTGTTTTCTTCCGTTTTTTGAGCATCAAGATGGGTGGAAGCAAATTTTATTTTTTTGCCCCCAGGTAATGTAACGGTAGCTATGGCAAAAACCCTTTGCTCTGCTTTTGGGTCATTGTTTTTTGGAAGTTTAAAGGTTTTCTGTTCGGTTAAAGGGTATTTAGATAAAATAGCTACCCCATAATCGCCACCATCATGATCTATGGCTTTACCAAAATAAACATTCATATTCAGCTTAGCGGCCAGTAATACGGCTTCATTTATGCTTCCTGATCTTTTGGTATTCACATCTACCTCCTGCAGGGCCACCAAATCCGGGTTTTGCAGTTTGATGGTTTTTACAATGGCATCCACATCTATTAAACCTTCTTTTGAAGGTGGGTTGCAATGGTGAATGTTATAGGAAAGTACACGGAGTGTATTAACCGGATTAGATGCAGTCTGATTTATTTTTGGAGAACAGGAAAAAAATAAAGTGATCAGAAAAATAAAGGCAATGGGTTTAAGTATGTTCATGTTGATTAATTTTTATATTCGAGTTAAGGTCTTATTTAAAGAGTTAATGAACGAGTTCAGCTCTGTAATTTTAAATAATTTCTAAATTTCAGGACGGATGATTTTTCCGTCCTGAAATGATGAATAATTACCATCCTGGATTTTGCCCCAATGCGGGATTACGCTGTAATTGTGTTAATGGTATTGGCCATAGATAGTTTTTAGGATCTGTGAACTTTCTTCCGGTATTCACTATGAAATAACCCTTTGCATCAGTCGCAATAGTTGCCACATATTGCTGATTGAAACTTTCCACTAAACTTTTATTGATTCCTTTAACATCTTCGGCTAAAAGTGCACCTTGTTTCCAACGCATTATATCATAGTAGCGTTGTCCTTCCAATGCGAGTTCTACTCTGCGTTCTCTTCTGATTTCTGTTCTTAAGTCTAAGCCCGCTGTTATAAGATCATTAATGACCATTCTTTTCATCCCTACTCTGTCTCTTAACTTATTTATGGTGTTATCAATATCGGTTTGTGTAAGGGTTCCCTGTTCTAACTTTGCCTCTGCATACGCGAGCAGTATTTCCGCATAACGAATAATATGAATGTCATTAGAATCCTGGCTAACGGTTTTTACAGCAGAAACTTCTACATACTTGCTGAAGTAAAATCCTGTTCCGGTAATGCATCCTTTTTTATCGGCATTCCACTTAGGCGTGTTAAAAATCGGATTAGTTACTGCATCGGTATCTCCATCATCCTGTCCGCCCCAAGCCCATCCTGGCGTAAGAATGGTCTGATTCATTCTTGGATCTCTGTTCTTAAAGATATTGGCGTAGGTGCTTTCATTGTAAAGCGGTGATTTATCAATAGGTAAACCATCGGTGCAGAGATAACTGTCAACCAGAGATTTGGTAGGAGAATATCTACTGGTTTGATCTGGTACCTGACATTCCCGGCTCATATTATGTACCGATACACCAGCAACATAAAGACGGGCTAATATTGTTTCTTTGTTTGCCCCCCCGGCAAGTTTGCCTTTGTAAGTAAATAAATCGTTATAGCATTTAGTTGTTCCTCCGTCTGTATAAAGCTGATAAACATTTAAGTCCATAACTTCTTTTGCTGCCGTTTCTGCAATACTCCATTTTTCAAAGAACAATGCAACCCTTGCCTTCCAGGCTAATGCTGCACCCTTGGTAATGCGACCAAGATCTGCTGTTGAAGTATATGTTTTTGGTAAACTACCTGCTGCTGCATCCAAATCGGCAAAAACAAATTCCAGTACTTCTGCCCTTTTGTTGCGAGGGCCGTAAACTTCTTCATCTCCAATGTCAAGTGTTTTATCGACTAATGGCACATCTCCAAAAAGAAAAATAAGATAACTATACATAAAAGCCCGCAAGAAATGTACTTCGCCGGCATACTGTGCCAATGCAGTTGCACTGATATTGGTTGCTTTGGTGTAATTTTCAAGAAAGTGGTTGCATCTTCTGATAGCCGCATATAAATTTACCCATTCGGAGTTTAATGTTCCGGAGGTAAAATCATAATTGCCTGCTGAAATGGCTTGATATTCAGAATTAGGCGGATAAATGGTATTATCGCCCATGTTCTCCATGGCTAATGTATTCTGGTTCCTTAAGTTATTGTAACATGCATTTACAGCGAGTTTTAGTTGTTCTTCGGTTTTCCAGAAACTGATGTCTGTTACAGAGTCTAATGGTTCCCTGTTCAGAAAATCTTTTTTACAACTGGATAAAAAAGCAGGCATAAATAGTGCGGAAGCGCTTAATAAGCCGGTTGCTTTTAAAAAGGATCTGCGGCTGTTTATATGTTGATTTTTCATTAGTGTTATTTTAATTTGATGGAAAGGCCAAAAATAAATGTCTTTATTTGGGGATATAGTCCGCCCCGGGTTGCCGGTGATTCGGGATCGTATGCATAAAAGAAATTGGTTTTTGTAAAGAGATTATCTGCAGAAGCAAAAACCCTTAGCCTGTCTATATGAATTTTTTGCAGAAAATTTCCCGGAATGGTATATCCAATCTGTGCATTCTTTACCCGAAGATAAGCTGCATCCTGAAGCCAGTAATCTGCTTGTCTGTCCGTATTACGTGTATCTTTATATACAAAACGTGGATATGAACCACCTGTATTGGTTGGGGTCCACCTGTCCAGGTGTATTTCTTGAGGAAATGCAGCATCGGCATTATAGGCATGTAATCCAGGCCCGGTAATGTAGCCATTGCCCTGCCCAACACCTTGAATGAATACACTTACATCAAAATTGTGATAAGCGGCATCCAGTCTGAGAGAATAATTGTATCTTGGGTAAGCATCTCCAATTACCTCACGATCTAAATCTGCACTGATAATTCCATCGCCATTTAAATCCCTGTATTTGAGATCGCCTGGCGCTACCTTACCAGCATCGGCACTAAAAATAGGGAATTTTGGTACGTATTTGCCGGCTGCATCTTTTGTAAAATCTTCTTCCTGTGCAAGGCCGTTGGTTCGGTACCCATAATAGGCATCCAATGGCTGACCAACCTGGCGAATGCGATCGCCGATTGTTGGCGGCACACCTCCAAGATTGGTTACCGTGTTTTTAATATCAAAGAACTGGGCTGTAATTCCATATTTTAAATTGCCGATTTTATCGTTCCAACCCAAACTTAGCTCGTAACCTTTATTAGAAATGGCTCCTGCATTTTGATCGGGTACGGTTAAACCAATAACATCGGGCAGGGGTACTTTTAACTGGATATCAACCGTTTTTTTGTTAAACCAATCACCTGTAAAACTTAAACGGTTTTTAAAGAAACTCAAATCCAGACCAACATTTAACATGGTTGCTTTTTCCCAACGTAAGAATGGATTGGAAAGAATAGTTTGTGCAAAACCAGTGGTTAAAATATTACCTATTGGCATGGTACCTACACTTGTTAATGATTTTATATAAGGATACCATTCTGAATAGGCAGGCCCATCTGCTCCGTACTGGTTGCCAAGTGAACCATAAGATGCCCGGATTTTACCATCAGAGAACCAGTTTTGTTCTGCATTTTTAACAAAATCTTCCTCACTGAAATGCCATCCAGCAGATACGGAAGGGAAAGCACCCCATTTTTTGCCTGGTGCATACCTTGAAGAACCATCATAACGCATGTTAAACTCTACTAAATATTTACCTTTATAATCATAATTAACCCTGGAGAATAAAGATTGAAGCGCATATTGATAGGCATCGCCTGTTGCAGTAGGGTTTAATGAACCAACATTTAATACAGGTACATCATCACTAACCAGGTTGGTTTTTGCTCCCGAAAAAGCATCAAACCGAAAAGTTTCCTGTTGATAACCAGCCAGGAATTTAAAATTGTGACCGTCTAAATTAAGCACATAATCTGCTTGTGTGGAGAAATTTTGTAAGGTTGTTGTGGTGGCAATATCCCTTAATGAATTATTAGGTGTTGTGGTGTAAATAATGGCATTGGTTTGGGGATTAAAATAATCAATCCGCCTGTTAAATGTTTTTCTTTTCTGTGATGTTGCAACTAATCCGTACTGGGATTTAATATCAAGTCCTTTAATAATGTGTAGGGTGCCTGTAATATTGGTGGTAAACTCTTTCGAAAAAAAGTTATTGAATCCGCCATCCGTTGCTATTGCCAGAGGGTTACTCGAACCGCCTCCGTAACCCCATGTTCCGGTGGTAAAACGCACAGGTGTAAGTGGAGAACTGGTAAAAGCGGTGTAAATCGCACCTGCACCACCATCTGTATCTGATGCAGGCTGGTTCTGGTTACGATCTAAATAACCCAGGTTCAAATCTACATCAAGTAATGAAAGTAATTTTATGGCAGATAGCTTTACCCTGGCATTGTTCTTAGCAAAAGAATATTGATCGCCTGCTATAAGTCCATCTTGATTTTCCCTGCCATAAGAGAAGTAGTAATTGAAATCGCTGCTTCCCCCGTTTACATTAATGCTATGGTTTTGTTGCGGTGCATAGTCTTTAATCAAGGCCTTGTTCCAGTTGGTATTGGCAAAGTAATTTGGATCTGAGCCATTTCTTGCAACGTCTATCTGCGCATCGGTATAAGATTTTGGCAGACCCGCATTAACTTGCGCCTCTCCAAGAAGCATCATATAATCAACTGAGCCAAGCATTTTTGGCAATGCTGTGGGTGTTTGAAAACCATAATATCCGTTGTAGGTAACGGTTGCCTTCTGGTTAAATTTTCCCTTTTTGGTAGTCACCAGTACGACCCCATTTGCTGCCCTTGAACCATAAATAGAAGAAGAGGCAGCATCTTTTAATACAGTAACGCTTTCAACATCATCCGGGTTTATCCAGTTCATATCACCCGGTATCCCATCAATTAAGATAAAAGGATTGGGGTTGTTGGTTGTACCTGTACCCCTGATGAGCAATGCTGCATGTGTTGCTCCAGGCTGCCCGGTTCCGCTAATTGCTGTAAGGCCTGTTACAGTTCCCTGAAGACCCGTTGAAATGGCATTAACCGGACGGTTGTCTAAAACCTTTGAATCAACCTGAGAAATTGCCCCTGTTAAATTAGCTTTCTTTTGCGTACCGTATCCTACAACAACTACATCATTGAGCCCAATGGTGCTAGGCTTTAAGTTCAGGGTATAATTTTGCTGGCTACTAACCGTAATGATTAAATCATCGTAACCGATCATTTTAACCAACAATTTTTCGCCAATTGCTGCTTGGATAACAAAGGCTCCGTTCTGGTCCGTAACAACAGTTTTGTTTGTAGATTGGTTTAAAATACTTACACCGGGAATCGCAAGTCCTTTTTCATCTAAAACTTTTCCGGTAATATCAGCCCTCCCTGTAATAACCTTTCTTTTTACTACAATGGTATTTTGATTAATGGTATAGGTTAGGGGTTGATTTTCCAGACATTTGTTTAAGGTCTCTTCGATACCCGCGTCTTTTATAACTACAGTTACTGGTTTTGCATCGGCCAGCATTTCTGTGTTATATAAAAAATTATATCCTGTTTGCCGTTTTATTTCTTTAAAAATAGCCTTCATCGAGGCTTGGTTTTCCGAAAGATTGATCTTTTGTGCAAAAACGGTTGCACTTACCTGGATAGATAAAATGCACATTAAGGTTACAATTATCTTCATAATTCTGAATACCTTAAGTGGAAAATGAGAACCTTTATTTTTTGGGTAAATGTTACATTTCATGTTTTTTTATTTTTATAGTTTATTTTGGTTGGTTATTCCTGTTTAATGAAATTTAGTTTTTAGTTGATTACGGTAATCCTCCTTTCTTCAATATTAAAATGAACGGTTCCGGTTAAAGTCAGCATCTTCAATACATCCGATACATTTTTAAATCTCGAAACTGTACCAGTATAGGATAAATTGTTTTTGCTTTTGTATTCAATATCCACATCATACCATCTCGAAATTTTCCTCATGATAGAGGAGAGTTCCTCATCATTAAAAATGAAATACCCATTTTTCCAGGCCATAGCCTGCTCTGTATCCGCGGCATGAATCTTAAATCCGTTTTGAGCAAAAGAGCCTTGCTGGCCCGGTGTTAAAATAGCTTCAGCTGATTCGCTTTTTAATCGTACCCGGCCCTCAAGTAAGGTGGTGTTTACATATTTTTCATCAGCATAAGCCATTATGTTAAAGTGCGTGCCCAAAACCTCAACCTGCATGTTTTTTACTTTTACAGAAAAGGGCAGATGCTTATTTTTGCTTACTTCAAAGTAGGCTTCACCATCCAGTTCAACCATTCGGTTTCTTCCATTAAACTTTGTAGGGAATTTAAGCGAGCTTGCAGAATTCAGCCAAACTTTAGTTCCATCAGGGAGAGTTAAATTGTATTGGCCCCCCTTAGGTATTGATATAATATTGATTACTGCATCCTGGTTTGACGATTCAGAGTCGAATGCTTTATATACCAGGCCACCATCTTGCGATTTAATTATATCAGCGCCATTTTGTGAAGCAATTTTACCTTCGGTGGCTATATTTAATTCGATTGAACTTCCATCGGCTAAAATCAAAATAGCCTTATTCCCGCCAGGTTTAATATCATGTGGTTTAACAACGAGTTGTTTAGACTGTATTTCTATTTTATTTCTACTCTCTTTATTCATTAATAATACAGTTGAAAGGATAATAACTGCAATGGTTGCAGCAACAGTAATCACTTTCCGGTTATATAAAAATTTAAGCTTGTTCTGCCTGTCCGGAACTTGTTCTTGCCTGGTTATACTTTGTAAAAGTTTTTCATAAATTTTTTGTCGAAGGTTTGTATCTGTCACTTCATCTTCAAGCAGTTCAAATTCATCTTTATACCAATTCAGCAATTCGAGTTCTTCGGCCGTACAAGCCTGGTTTAAAAATTTTTCATATAATTTTAGATAGGTTTCCTTGGTCATATTTTTTGAGCGCTTTTACAGGTATAGAGACATTTGTGAGTATGTACACACATATATTTGGAAAAAAATATTTAATTTGTGTTAAAGTTTAAGCGATAATGGCTTCAAACGATATCATTACCATAATTTCATTTTTATTTAATACAGGCTTAATGATACAATAGTCAATTTTGGGCATGAAAATGTTTGATAAACACTCAACCGATTCTGATTTATGGATAGCCATAAAGTGTAATGATCAAAATGCATTTAAGTTGCTGTTTGATCGTTACTGGGGGAGGCTATATACTACTGCCAGGACCTATCTGAAAGATGGTGAAGTTAGCGAGGCGCTGGTGCACGACATTTTTTTGAATATATGGATTAAGAGAGATCAATTGAATATTTTAAACCTGAAAAACTATCTCACTTCGGCCACCCGCTATCATGTATATAAGGAATTGAAGATTAAAAAGACTGCCAGAATCGTTTATACGGAAGAATGTATCGAATTCAATGCGTCTTTTGCGGTTAATCAGGCGGAAGAAAAATTTTCTGCGCAAACCTTAAAAAAGCAATTGGGTTATTATTTGGGGAGCTTGCCAAGACGCTGTAAGGAAGTTTATCTATTAAGCAGAGAAGAACAATTAAGCAACCAGGAGATTGCTAACCGTTTAAATATATCAAAGAGGAGTGTGGAGAATCAAATAACCCATGCTTTGCAACACCTTAGGGTTAATATTAAAAATCTCCTGATCCTCGTTGTTACAGTATTATTTAATTAAAAGCTTATTTAAACGAAAAATGCTTCTCCATTTTATAGAGAAGCATTGATTTGTCTGTTAAATTAAGCCCTTTTTTCTAAACTGTTGTGGTTTAAAATGAATAGGTTAATCCTCCGAAAATATTAAATCCGTTTACCTGGTAGTACAAGTACTTGCTGTAATTTTTATTTAAAATGTTATTGGCTTTAGCGAAAACAGAAAATTTATTGTTGATGCGATAATCGGCACCCAGACCTAAATCTACAAAGCCCTTTACGGTAACAATAGATTCTATTGCAGGATTTGGAACCGAATACTGTAATGGGTTTACAGGCTCGGCAATATTTACTTTAGCTTTAACATCATCCTGAACAACAACAGCGGCATTAAAACTTAATTTTTTATTGTAGGTATAAATGAAGTTTGAGCCTACTTTTAAACCTGGTTTAAACCAGCTATAGGTTTCTGAGGCAGGTTTGTAATCATCGATGTTTAATTTACCAGTCCATTTCAATGCATCACTAACCTGAACTGAAATCTCGCCTTCCAATCCTGTAATTCTGGCTTTCCCCGAATCATAGATTACATCGAATTTATTAAAATCGCTAAAATTGTTGATGAACAAAGGCATATCTTCAAATTTTTTGAGATAGAAACGGGCTTTATAGCCAAAACCTGGTCCGCCGGTACCTTTAATCCCAGCACTGATGCTTAGTTTCTCAACCGTATTCTTAACTAAAATATTGCTGTTTAACCAAGGATTCTCATCTGTAAAATCTTTCAGGGAGTTTCTGTTTACATCACCTTTAACTTCTCCGAACACTTGCAGGTAATCCGGAATTAAAGTGAAATCGGCTGTTACAGCAGGAAAAATCCTGGTGCTGCTATATGCACCAAACTCCTGAACTAAATTAATTCCGGCTGTAACTTTTGCTCCCTTCACATGAAGACGGATGTATGGATTTAAACGCAATAAGTTATTGCCAATGCTGGTGGAAATATCTCTGGTTCTTCCGAATTCGGTTGAAGCTGCCAACCCTAAATTGAAGGAATTGATGCGTTTGTTCACATATCCGTTTAAACCAAAGTAGCCTTCTTTGGCATCAAATTTATCACTCCAGGTATAGACATTTGCTTTTACCGCATAACTTAATGCATCTTCATCCTCAGTAAAATTTTTAACCAATTCTCCTTCGGCTTCCAAAAAACTAAAGGCCTGTCTCTCCGGATTTGGGTTTAAACCAGGATTCTCGTTATCGAAACCATAAAAATAAAGGCCATTACGTTCAAAGTTAATTCTGCCACTTAAAGTATTTTTATCTAAAATGCTACGGCCGAAAACGCTAACCTGTTGGTTGCTGCTATTTTGTTTGTTCAGCTTGCCTTGCTGACTGAAATGTTTAAAATATCCGCCAACCTGTAAACCTTCATCTCTGCCCATGTTTACATAAGCTTCGGCCAAAAGTGTGTTTAAAGAACCAACAGCACCCTTAACATAGTTATTAATCAATTCGCTTTGTTTTTCATCGGCTAATGATTGGGCCTGTAGTTTTTTAATATCGCTATTTAACTCCAGTTTTCTATCGGTAATGCTGTAATTAAACTTTGCTTTATAAGTTTTTACATCATCCAGATTGGGGCTTCTTCTAAGCTTTACCGCTTCGGCCAAAATTGGTTTATAAGGACGAACAACTTCAATTTCTTCATTAACAGCTGCTTTTTCCTCGGGCTTTTTATCCTGTGCCTGAACGGTTGTTAATCCAGCAGCTAAAAAAAACAGTGAACTATATATATATTTAATCGACTTCATAATTCTACTTCTTCTGGTTTAGTTTTTCTAGTTTTTCTTTGGCTGTCGGGATGATATCATCCTTGCCTTCGTAATTATCAATTATACTTAGAAGTGTACTTTTGGCTTGTAAATTGTCTTTTAAGGCAACATAATTATCCGATAGAAGGATGAACGATTTGGCCACCCAATAATCGTAAGATGCCATGTTATTGATCAAATCAAAGCAGGTTTTTGACGAAGTTTTATAATCGCCTTTAGTATACTCTAACAAAGCCAGATTATATTTGGCCTCTGCCGCTGCAATAGTTTTAGTTGAGGCCACAACATTCCTGAATTCCTTAACCGCGGTTGTGGTATCACCTTTTAACAGGTAAGCTTTACCGGCATATAAACCAGAGCTGTTTTTTTCTTCTTCAGATGCTTTTTCAGATTCTTTGGTCAACTGTGCATATTTTAGCATATCATCAGGCATGTTTAAAGCAGTATATGCTTTTAATAAGTTATTGATTGCATAACTGTAATGCGCCTTATAATCTGTTGTGGTTTCCAGTCTTTTCAAATAAACGATGGCTTCGTTATATTTCTTCTGATCGAGAAACAGTTTGGAAATGCTCAAAAGAGAACGTTCCGTGTAATCACTTGTCCAATCGTTTAAGATAAATTCATAATCAGCGATGGCTTCATCCGGACGCTTAAGTTTTACCAGGGATTCTGCCCGTATAAATTTCCCTTCTTTCTCGTGGATTGCTTTTGGGAACTTATCGAAGTAAGCATTAATGGCTAAGAAAGCACCATTTGCATCACCTTTTAAATACAGGTTATTGGCTGCTGCAAAAACAATATTATCTTGTTCCGCATTGGAGTAATTGCCTAACGGAGTAGTTCCTGCATAGGCAATAAATCCATTTGCATCCCCACGATCAACATAAATGTTTTTGATAGATTCTAAAGCCTGCTTAGCCTCATCAGCACTTGGATAATCGCGGATAACTTTCTTGAAGGATTCTAAAGCTGCATCATCCTGATCTTGATTATATTGAACCAAACCAATGGTTACCAAAGCTTTCGGAACATAACTGCTACGAGGGTATTTAGCGATCAACTCAACCAGATCTGATTTAGATTTATCGAAATCGCCTTTATTGAAATAAGTATAAGCGGTTTCGAAACCCGCATCGTCAGCATAATTTGAATTTGGAAACTGTTTCAACAAACTTTGCATGGTTGCGATTTTGGTGTCGTACTGGTTTTCCAAACCTTGAATCATACCTTTCTGGAATAAGGCATAGTCTTCCGCACTGGTATTGCGACTGATGATTTTATTATAATTTGCCATCGCATCGCCATAGTTCTTATTTACAAAGTATGAATCGGCTAAACGGATGGTGGCATCATCGATGGTTTTTTGATCTTTATCATTGCCGGCTAAGAATTTTTCAAAGTAGGTGGCAGATTTGCTGTATTTCTCATCTTCGAAAGCGGCATAGGCTAAGGCATAATTTGCGAAATTGTACACGCCGGTTTTGTCTGCATCAGGCATTTTTAAAAATTGCTCGAATGTGCTTACAGCTTCCCCATATTTGCGCAGCTCATACATAGATTCAGCTTTCCAATAAGCACTTAAAGCACTGATTTCATTATCTTCCGGAAATTTTTCCGAACGTAAGAACATTGCCAGAGCATTAGGGAACGCCCTTTCATTATAAAATTCTAAGCCACGGAAATAAGTAACTTTTTGATAAGCCTCTTTCGCTGCAGAATTTTTGTTTGGAATGGGTTCCAGGATATCTAAGGCTGCCTGGTAATTTTTAGCGGTTAATAAAACTTCCCCCAATAAAGTTTTAGCTTCATTGGTTTTTTTTGAACCTGGAAATTGTTTTAAGAAACCTTGTGTTGCTTCCAGTGCCTGTTGATGAAATTCCATTTCATAACTCAATTTAGCATAATTAAGCCAGGCTTCTTCCTGAACGGCTTTATCAAAATCTAAACGTGATGCTCTGAAAAATGCACTTTGAGCTTTTTGTTTATTGCCCAGTTGAATAAATGCCTTACCCAAAGTATGCATACCATTTTGCAGGTAAACATCATCCGTATTTAGTTTTTCCAGAACGGCTACAGATTCTTTATACTTTTTATTTTGAAATAACGAGTAACCATATTGGTAAATAAATAAATTATTTTTTGCTTCGCTCTTATCTTTTGCATAAAATTCAGCGAAATACTTTTCAGCATTTTTAAACTCAGATTTTGCAAAGTACGATGCTGCAACCAAACTCAACATTTCGGGCTCGAATTGTTGTTTGGTTTTTTGTATCATCGGCAACGCATAGTCAATCACATCATCATAACGTTCGTCCAGATAGTACATTGATGTAATGTAATAAGGGTAGCTGGCTTCGTAAGTTGGCGAGCCTTTTAATTTTTCGAAGTTGGCTAATGCAGTTTTGTATTCCTTGTTCAGATAATTGATATAGGCGAAATAGTATGTTGCACTTTCCTGATAATCGCTCTTTTCCTTTTTAACCTGTTCAAATAAGGGTTCTGCTTTTTCATAATCCTGTACTTCGAAATAGGTATAAGCTTGTTTAAACTGGTATTCTAAACGTTGCTTGCCGGAAAGGGTAGAAGGGTCGGTTTTTTCGAACCATTCTAAAGCTTTTTTATAATTTTTCTGGTTGAAATAAGATTTTCCAACATGAAAATAAGCCAGTTTGGTATTTGGATTTAAGGGATAATCACGGATAAATGCCTGGAATAAGCTCTCTGCATCGCTGTTGCTTAATTCCAACGCACAAACGGCAGCATAGAATTTAGCATTTTCTTTTAATAAGGATAACTCTGCATTACTCTCCGTTTGAGAGGATGGTTTAAAACGTTGTTGTTCTACAAGTTTAAACTGTTGTGCGGCAGCTGTGTATTTTTCTCTATCTAATAATTCTAAGCCCGTTTGATAGTTTTTATTGAGGTTTTGCACTGCACTGACCTGCGCATAGGTGCTAAAACTTCCTGCTAAAAATAGCGGGACTAGTAAGTATTTTTTTTTCATCCGTGTATATTCTCTTTTAAAGGAAATGAAATGACCATAGTATTGTATTGATTTTTAGGCAATTGTAATGTCATGATGATCACATCGATTTCAAATATGGTTGGTACTAAATTAAAAATAGTATCAAAGCTTATCAACAGAAGTAATTAACATCTGTTAATAACAAGTTTAACGACAGGATTTTCGAAATGGTATAAACCTTACCCCATTAAAGTTTTCAAGATATTCTAGGCCTCTACTTTCCCTTTCCTGAAAGAAAGGGAGAAGAAAGGTTTGTGCTTTAAACCCAATTGATCATTGAATTTTAAGCTTTAGATTTTGATTCCCCCTTCAGGGGCTAGAGGGTTAACCCTGACTTGCCAGCAAATATAGCACAGCCATTCTTACGGCCACACCATTTTCTACCTGTTCTAAAATGATGGATTGTTTGCTGTCGGCCACATCGCTCGTAATCTCAACGCCTCGGTTTATCGGGCCAGGGTGCATCACAATGATTTCTTTATCCAGATTGTCTAAGATTTGTTTATTCAACCCATACATCATGGCATATTCTCTTAAAGATGGAAAATATTTAATGTCCTGACGTTCCAGTTGAATGCGGAGCATATTTGCCACATCACACCAATTCAGGGCTTTAATTAAATTATGCTCAATTTTTACTCCCAGTTGCTGAATGTGTTTGGGAATCAATGTGGTAGGGCCGCAAACCATAACCTCTGCACCTAAACGTTGTAAGCAAAGAATATTTGAAATGGCAACCCTGGAATGTAAAATATCTCCAACAATAACTACTTTTTTCCCGGCAACATCGCCCAGTTTTTGACGAATGGAAAAGGCGTCAAGTAAGGCTTGCGTTGGGTGCTCGTGCGCGCCATCACCGGCGTTTACAATTTGAGCTTTAACATGTTTACTTAAAAACTGACCAGCACCGGCATAGGGGTGACGCATTACAACCATATCCACTTTCATGGATAGAATGTTGTTCACGGTATCGATTAAGGTTTCTCCCTTGCTCACGGAAGAGGAGGATGCGGCAAAATTTACAACATCTGCTGAAAGCCTTTTTTCGGCCAGTTCAAATGAAAGTTTGGTTCGGGTAGAATTCTCGAAGAAAATGTTGGCAATGGTAATATCACGCAGAGAGGGCACTTTTTTGATTGGCCTGTTGATTACCTCTTTAAAATTATCTGCAGTTTCGAAAATTAATTCGATATCATTCCGGTTAATATCTTTAATACCTAAAAGATGTCGGGTTGATAGTTTGTCTGCTGCCATTTTATATTATTGCTGTTTATCTGTTATTTTATTGTTTTCAATTGTCAGATAGAGCTTACTATGTTAAAATCATCATTTTAACATAGACGGTTCTGATAATAAAATCACTTTATCTTCTCTTCCTTCACTTGCCCAGGTTACTTTAACCTGTTGCGAATCTAAGCTATCTACCTGGTGCCCGATATAATCGGGTTCTATAGGTAAATGCCTGCTAAATCTGCGGTCTATCAAAACCAGCAGTTCAACTTTCTCAGGCCGGCCATAAGCCAGCAAAGCATCAAGTGCTGCTCTGATTGTTCTTCCGGTCCAAAGCACATCATCAATTAAGATTATTTTTTTGCCCTCGATGATGAAATCAATGGAGTTGCTGCTAGCGGTTACCAAGCCATCCTTGCGGCGAAAATCATCTCTAAAGAAAGTGATGTCAAGGTTTCCCTTTAAAATTTTCTTGTTTTTAAGAATACTTTGTAATTCCTGATGAATGCGATCGGCCAAAAATATACCTCTTGGCTGAATGCCAATTAAAACGGTATTTTCGAAATCGTCGTGGTTTTCAATTAATTGATGGCAAAGCCTCTTAATTGTAATCTGAATTTTTTGTCCGTCAAGAAGTGTTTTCTTTTGCATTGAAGAAGGATTGGGCAAATATAGAAAAATGTTTTAAGGTTGGAAAGTTGGAATGTTGAATTTGATCATTCAATTGCTTAATTATTTAATTAAAACACCAAACTAATTTCAATAAATTACATTATACTCCAATATATTTAATTTTTTGATCGGCTTCGATTAACTTTAATAAGTTATCATGAATTTTCCTTGTAATGTTAAATTGCCCATCTCCAATCTGTTTTCCATCGATGGCAGAAACAGGGAATGCGTTTTTTGTCGAACTGCTTATAAAAGCTTCTTTAGCCTTATAAATATCTTCCAATCCAAAATCTTTTTCTAAAATGGTGTAGTTCGGTATATTCAGGCTTAAAATCTTACTCCGGGTAATTCCCCTCAGTATATCGGTTTTGGGTGTTATGATTTCATCCGCTGTTATTATAAAAAAGTTTGCTCTGGGGCATTCCCGAATGGATCCATTATGATGATACAATAAATCTTCAGCAGCATTTTCTTTCAGATAGGGTTGTAATCTGATGGCCTGCAAATAATCAATGGTTTTTACGTGTGGAATTTGTCTTTGATGGTTATAAGTGGCCAACGATATACTTTTGTCAAATGGATTTTTACTAATCTCTAATGGCGTTTGAATAATGATCAGGTTGGGTTTGTACATGGTGTACCCATCTTCTGAAAAACCACCAGTAAGAATAATTTTAATTCCGGAGTTTGGTATGTTGTTTTTTGTAATCAAACTTTTAATAGCATTTTGAAGCATTGTCCGATCAAACTCAACAGGTAAATTCATTTCTTTTGCGGAATTGAAGAACCGATTTAAATAATCTTCTATAAATATGGGCTTATTGTTAATCGTTTTTAGAAAATCAAAAATTCCGAACCCTCTTTGAATGGATAAGTCGCTTACCGATAAGCTGGCTTCAGCAGCATTGCAAAATTTATTATTGATATAAATGTATTGTGCCGTCATGGTTTTAGATGGTTATATTTTTTCATTATTTCGATAACTTTTTCAATCGGTAGAGCTTCTATTTGTTTGCCATTTTTTACGGTGGTTGATTGTGCTGCAAATAAGGAGTTGATAATGGCTTCTTCTGTGGCTTCTATGGCTGCCATAAATAGTGCGGAAGTATCATCATTGCGTAATACCGTTTGGTTTAAGGTACTTTCTTTCGAGGTATGCATAACCCTTAAGTTTTTTGAAGTAGAAAATGCGATTACATAATCGCCACTTCCATTTGAAGCGATTCCACCCGTTTTTCCCAAACCCAGAAAAGCCCGTTTGGCCAATCGTTCGAGGTTCCGGTTGTCTATTGGCGCATCAGTTGCAACTATAATCATACAAGAGCCATCAACATTATTTAACAGCTCGTTTTTAAAGCTATATTTTCCTAACTCCTGGCCAACAGGTACCCCGTTAATCTGTAAAACACCACCAAAATTGGTTTGTACCAAAACGCCCACTGTATAGCCACCTAATTTTTTTGGCAGTTGCCGAGATGATGAACCAATCCCACCCTTAAAGCCAAAACAAACCGTTCCTGTTCCTGCGCCAACATTGCCTTCCTCTACTTTATTACTCGTTACATTTTTTATCGCCTCGAGTACATCAGATTTGCTTACATGTCTTCCTCTTATATCATTAAGGTAGCCATCATTGGTTTCACCAACAATCGCATTTACTGATGCGACATTTTCATTACCTTTCAGGTTAATTGTATAATCTACAAGCACGTCTATGGCGGTAGCAACATTTAAAGTATTGGTTAAAATTATAGGGGTTTCGATATTACCAAGTTCCTGTACCTGTGTAATTCCGGCTAATTTGCCAAAACCGTTACCCACAAATATCGCCGCAGGCACCTTTTGCTGAAATATATTATCGTTGTGTGGTAAAATTGCAGTAACACCGGTTCTAACCGAGTCGCCTTTTATTAAAGTTGTATGACCAACCTGTACACCGGCAACATCAGTAATGCTATTTAACTTACCAGTTGGAATAATTCCTATTTGTATACCATATGCTCTTGGCGATTTTTTATGCTGAGCGCTTGACAAAGCTGGCAGGAAGAGCATAAAGCCTAGAAAAAAAAGTTTACTCAGGAAAAAACTATTAAAAAATGGCATAAAATATTAAGAAATTTAAAAAGGCCTGTCTTAATCCTGCTAAATTCATCGGTTTAATTTTCAGTAAAAAACTATCTAAATCACAAAAATTAAGCAATGTTAAATGGCAAGGAATAAAATTATCATTTTTGTATGTTATTTGTTAAACTTAGCCAGATTATTTATTTAAATGATGACAACACAGCCTGTAATTTTCTTTGATGGGGTTTGCAATCTATGTAATGCATCGGTTCAGTTTGTGATTAAACATGATAAGAAAAATTATTTCAGGTTCAGTGCGCTTCAGGGAAAATATGCTGAAAAATTTTTACCTAAGTTTAATGTGAAACCTGAAGAACTCGTGTCTATATTATTACTAGAGCAAGGAAGACTTTATACCAAATCTTCATCAGCATTGCGTGTTGTAAAACGCCTTAACGGATTATGGCCACTTTTGTATGTCTTTATTATTGTACCCAAATTTATCAGGGATTGGGTTTATGATATTGTTGCCAAAAACCGTTATAAATGGTGGGGCAGGCAGGAGAGTTGCTGGGTGCCTACGCCGGAGTTAAAAGAGAAGTTTTACCCCTAAATCCCCTAAAGGGGACTTTCCCTTCCAACGTTCATGCATACAGACCGTATTTCGTATTTAAAATATTGAGTTTGACTTTAGGTTTTTAAAGCCCCTTCAGGGGTTTGGGTTTTTTTGTTTTTAAAGTCCCTTCAAGGGTTTGGGTTTTTTGGTTTTTGGTTTTAAAAGCCCCTTCAGGGGTTTGGGGTTAGGTTTGGGGTTATATACCTTTTGCTATATCCTATTCCCATTAGATCATAGCGTTTAAATTGGGTTTTTAATCGTTTTTGAAAATCCGTGAAATTGCGTTTTTCTTTCGGACTCCATAATATTTCACTCAGGGCATCTAGCCTTGGGAAAAGTATGTATTCCACTTTTGCCGGGTTGGCAATGTACTCGCTCCATAAATTTCCTTGTCCGCCCCAAACATATTTTGCTTGCTCTGCACTTAATTCTGCAGGAACAGGATCATAATTGTAAACATTGATTAAAGGGGAAAATTTTGCCGCGGTTAAGCTATCTTCTTTAATAAATTGAGCATGATTGAAATACATTTGATTTTCTGGTGTCATGATCACTTTGTGCTGTTGTTTTGCGGCAGCAATACCACCTTTTTCGCCACGCCAGCTCATCACAACTGCATTGGGAGCAAGCCCACCATCTAAGATTTCATCCCATCCTATAATTGTTTTTCCCTTACTATTTACAAATTTTTCGATTCGGTGGATGAAATAGCTTTGTAGAGCACTTTCATCTTTTAGTCCATTATCTTTCATGATTTGTTGCGAAACCGCAGATTGTTTCCACCAGATCTTTGAACCTTCATCGCCACCAATATGAATATATTGGGATGGAAATAAATCCATTACTTCAGTTAGCACATCTTCTAAAAAGTTAAATGTCTTTTCTGAGGGCTGTAAAACGTTATTGTACTTGTTCATCATGCCCCAGGTTTGGGCCACCTCATATTTCTTATTGGGTTCTGTTCCAAGCTCTGGATAAGCCGCTAAAACGGCCATGCTATGTGCAGGCATTTCAATTTCTGGAATAATGGTAATGTAACGCTTTGACGCATACTCAATCACATCTTTAATTTCTTCTTGAGTATAATAACCACCATGCTTTATGCCATCCGTTTTAATGATCGCATCTTTTGGGGTAATTTTGACTTCATTTGGCAAAACTTGGTATTTAATATTTTCATTTCCTTTACCTGGAAAAAGACCAATTATACTGCCATTGCGCCAGGCACCTACTTCGGTAAGTTTCGGGTATTTCTTAATTTCAATTCTCCATCCATGATCATCAGTTAAATGCCAATGAAAATAATTCAATTTATGTAAAGCCAGGTAATCAATATATTTCTTTACAAAAGCAACATCAAAGAAGTGCCGGCTTACATCAAGGTGCATACCGCGGTAATTGAAACGGGGATAATCTGTAATGGACACCGCAGGTATTTTAAAGTCTGTTGATTTTTCAGCTGGTAATAATTGAATTAAGGTTTGAATGCCATAAAAAATACCACTCTCGCTTGCTGATTTTATTTCAATTTTGTTTTTAGAAACGTTTAAGCTGTATTCATCAGGGTTTAGATTTTTAGTGCTATCCAATACAAAAGATATTTTATTTTTCGATTCCGCTGGAGAAATTTTTGGGTTTGAATCATATCCGTAAAACCGACTTAAATGATCAGATAGAAATGAAGTCGCTTTTGGTAGAGAATCGTTATTGGTTACAAAAACAGTTTTGTTGTTTAAGGTAAAGGCTTGATTAGTGTTCCCTGTTTTAATAGAAACGGGTTGCGGGATGATATTAATTTCCTGGGCAGAAAGATTAAGTGAGATTGCGAATAAAAATAAGAAGATGGCCTTTCTCATGATAGGATAGATGTGTTTTTCCTCAAAAGTAACAAAAAACCTCAGCCTATGAAAGGTAATTGTGTGGGTAGTTAGTTTGTGTCCCGCTCCTCAAGGAGAGGGGTTGCACAGTCTTAGTTTAAATCTCAAACCTTCATGGGTTGAGGTGAAAAAAAACGCCCCGAATTGCTTCGAGGCGTTTCCAAATTTTATCAGTTAAAAAGACTAGCCTTTTTTAGCTTTGCTTTCTTCGCCTTCTAATTGCGATTTCAATTGAGCCAATACGTCTAGGTCTCCTAATGTAGATTTCTCTACAGAATCTTTAACTTTTTTAACCGCAGTTACAGCAGCTTTAGCTTCTTTTTTCTTAGTCGCTCTTTCTTCAGCAACAGCTTCAGCTTTAACCTCTTCCCAGATACGGGCGTGAGATACTACAATGCGTTTTGCTTCTTTGTTGAATTCAATGATTTTGAAGTCATTGGTTTCTTCAGCTTTAACCGAAGTACCATCTTCTTTAACCATGTGTTTAGTTGGTACGAAACCTTCTACACCATAAGGTAAAGCAATAACAGCACCTTTATCGGTTACTTTAACAACAGTACCCTGGTGAACCGAATCTAATGTAAAGATCGTTTCAAAAGTATCCCAAGGGTTTTCTTCTAATTGTTTGTGACCTAAGCTTAATTTACGGTTATCAACATCTAATTCTAAAACAACTACGTCTAATACATCACCAACTTTAGTGAATTCATTAGGGTGGTTAACTTTTTTAGACCATGATAAGTCAGAGATGTGGATTAAACCATCGATACCTTCTTCAATTTCCACGAAAACACCAAAGTTAGTCATGTTTTTAACAGCAGCTTTGTGTTTGCTTCCTACTGGGAATTTAGCAGCAACTTCTTGCCAAGGATCGTTAGATAATTGTTTAATACCTAAGCTCATTTTGCGCTCGTCTCTGTCTAAAGTTAAAACTTCAGCTTCGATCTCATCGCCAACTTTTAAGAATTCCTGAGGATTTCTTAAGTTTTGTGACCAGCTCATTTCAGAAACGTGGATTAAACCTTCAACACCTGGGATAATTTCTAAGAAAGCACCGTAATCTGCAACAGTAACGATTTTTCCTTTTACTTTAGAACCAACTTGAATGTCAGCATTTAAGTTTTCCCAAGGGTGTGGAGTTAATTGTTTTAAGCCTAAAGCGATACGTTTTTTCTCATCATCAAAATCTAAAACAACCACGTTGATTTTTTCATCTAATGATAATACTTCTTTCGGATGCTCTATGCGGCCCCAAGAAATGTCAGTAATGTGAAGTAAGCCGTCAACACCACCTAAATCGATGAACACACCGAAATCAGTAATGTTTTTAACTGTACCTTCAAGTACCTGTCCTTTTTCTAATTTAGAAACGATTTCTACTTTTTGGCTTTCTAAATCGTCTTCGATTAACACTTTATGAGAAACAACTACGTTTTTAAACTCATGGTTAATTTTAACAACTTTGAATTCCATTGTTTTACCCACGTACACATCGTAATCGCGGATAGGTTTAATATCAATTTGAGATCCTGGTAAGAAAGCTTCAACGCCCATGATATCAACAATTAAACCACCTTTAGTACGGCTCTTAACGAAACCGTTGATGATTCTATCATTTTCAAGAGCCTCGTTAATTGCTTCCCATGATCTTTGGGTTTTAGCTCTTTTGCGAGAAAGAATCAACTGACCGTTAGCATCTTCTGGTGCTTCAACGAAAACGTCAACTGAATCGCCGATTTTTAGATCAGGTGTATCACGGAATTCAGAAGTAGAAACTAAACCATCAGACTTGAAGCCTACGTTTAATACTACATCTTTGTTGTTGATTGAAACAACAGTACCGCTAATGATTTCACCTTTAGTGATCTGGTTAAATGTTCCGGCATACATGTCTTCAAACTTTTTACGGTCTGCATCATTGTAATTTCCGAAAACTTTTTCATCTGCATCCCAGTCAAAATCTTCTGATGGTGTTGCTAGTGATGATTTGATCGCTTCGATCGACACTGAATCAGCTTCTGATTCAATTGTTTCTTTTTCAGTCAAGCGTCCGCCTGCATCCTGAAGTTCAGCTTTTTTAGCCTCTAGTTCTTTTTCTGCTACTTGTTTTTTAGCCATTAATTAATTATCTCCTTTTTCCCCCATTTAGGGGACTGCAAAGGTAGAAATATTTTTATTTATAGAAAAGAAATTTTTAATAAATGTTCCTGATTTTTAGAGGATTAAGAAGACAAGCATCGTCATGTTGAATTTATTTCAGCATCTGATTCGTAAAAACCTGTTGTAAAGTGAGGATAATTTATCTATTTATTTGAAAAACAACATCAGTAACTTTTCGGAAACAGCAGCCCTGCTATCGCTTATAGTCCTCTCCCGATGTGAAATCGGGATGCGGGCTATTCCGCTCTATCAGGTTTAGAGAGATGGGGATGGTAAAAGAAAGTTAAAACCTCGTTATACCTTGGTTTGTGGTTCACAAATCAATTGGGAATCAATGGTAGGCGTATCGCCAACCATAGGTTAGGGGATAATGAAAATTTTTTTAAAAGAAAAAACTTAATTCTTTTTAAAAGTGCCTTTTGTAAAGCCTTCACCAATGAGCGTGTTTTCATCTCTAATTAACAGTAAGATCATGTTCTGTTGATCATACAATTTAATCATATCTCCCTCGATAACATATTTCGCAGTAAATGTAGAATCGGCATAAACATCTTTTACAATTACAGAATCGCTCGTTTTAAAATCAAAAGATTGGTATTGCGCATCACTATCGTTTGTAAATGATCCGGTAACTGTTTTCTCTTTTATAAAAGTAACGAAACAGAAATAGCCAACTATCAATACAACAATTGTAGAAAGGCCAATCAGAATCTTACTTTGCTTTGAATATTTAAAAATGAAAAACAAAATGATTCCCATTATCAGGGCAAAGATTGAGAAAAAGATAGCATTAGAATAATCTTTAGCTACTTTTGGAATTTCTACAGATCCAGGTGTTTTCTCCTGGACTGACTTAGGCGCTGTAGCAATTTTTACCAGATATTCTTTACTTACCCAACCTTCTCCATTGGTTACCTTAACCTTAAAATATTTTGCATCTGTTGAATCCAGAACAGCTACATTTTCATTTTCACGGATAAAACCAATTACCTTGCTTTTTGGATTGTTAGTTTCTCTAACATTTAATTTGTCCGCTTTTACACGATACATATCCTGAGCACTTACACGAACTGAGAAAATAATTAAAGCAATTAATAAGAAGAATATTCTATTCATAATAAATATGGTTATTTTATGTATTAACGGTTATTAATACATAAAATAAGGATGAAAATGGACTGTTAAATGCCTCAAAAGTATAAAATACTTTCAATATGGACTAAAGGAGATTGAAAAAAGCATTAAATTGATTACCTGTTTTAAAGATCAAAGAAATTCAATATCGTCTTAATTCGGGCTCGAAATGCTTGTGTATGGATTAAGCTCATAAATGTAGAAGAATCCGTTTTTCGTATTTATCTTCACTCATAAATTAGATATGTACTTTATTCTTTCAGTACTTTCTCTAGCACCTTATCCAATTTGCCTTTATCTTTCATATATGGCTCTAAATTATAAAGCTGTACTGTTTTAAATTCAATCGGATGACTTTCACTTTGCAAAGAAATATAGCCCGATTTTAATGGGGCTCCATCAATCTTAACTTTAGGATCGAAATTGGTTACATTTCCACCACCAATTTGTGGTTTGGTATATTCTAAAACAACTTCGCCATCAATAATATGTTTAATAACAGAATCTCTTAAAACCAAAAATTCGGCTGTTACCCATTGGTCGCCGGCATAGGTTTTCGATTTAGAATCTAAACAGTGAGGGGTAAATAATTTATCCTCAAAAAGAACTTGTGTACCAGGGGTGCAAAGATTACTGGTATGGCGTTCGTGCTCTCCATCACCACCTAAAATTTGCGCTTCAACAGAAATTGGAAAATCCTGATCTTTAAGCATTGTTCCGGGAGCCTGGCCATGCAACATTGCACCACTATTCCTTAACGCCCAACCTTCGCCGCCTTTAGCCTGTTCGCCAACAAAACGATAAGTAATTTTTAATAAATAGGCAGAAAAGGGTTTCTTGTAAAAAATATGTCCGTATTGTTGATCGAAATTAGTATAACCATCATAATTCACTTTTAACAGACCATTTTCTACACGAAAGGTATTGGCATAATTTTCATTCAGCTCGTGTTTTGAAATTTTGATTGTCCAGTTTTTTAAATCTTTTCCATTAAAAAGATTGATCCAGCCTTTTTGGGCTGAAACCTGATTTACATATAATAATGTAAGAATTGCAAACAGAGATAGTTTTAATTTCATATTCAAAAGCTTAGGGTAGCTGTTAAAAATAGGAAATTAAATTATACGGGGTATAACTTTGATAAAATGATTGGGAATTGTTTAAGTTTTACTCTAATTGTTTACGGGCGTCCTGACCTGAATCCAGACTGTATTGAGCGATGACCAAGTAAAGACTATATTTTTAATACAAAGAAATCACGCTGTTCAGTTTGACAGACCTTTTTTAGCTTAACCTCGCTTTTCCCAGCAACCTTTTTCGTCAAGAATTTTTAAATAGCTGTTATATGGTTCACTAGCGTGATAAAGTTGATCAGTCAGCGCCTTCAGAAAGTCAAAGAAAATTAAAAAATCTTCTTTTGAGTTATAAAGTCCGCCCCACTCATTCAATATCCAATTTAATATTTTTCCATCCTGAGTGGTGATCGAAAATTCTAGGTAAGGAATATCAGCCTCTGTTTTTTTGTAATAGTCGTACTGTAGCCCTCCTAATAGCCCTATTTCCTTTACTGGAACCCGAATGGAGTATATTTCTGAAAACAAAACAGAACCGAAACATGAACTGGTAAAACCTTCTTTACTTAGTGAAACAATTTCTGTTGACTGTCTTTCAGAGGCCACTTTAAACAACCTGTAAATGGCTATTAACATTAATGGAAAGGAGATTAGTGGGAAAAGTGGGTGCGAATGTGGTAGTAAAACGATTGTTATGCTTGTTAGTGACACAGTCAGCAACGTGGCAAAAAACCAAAACAGGATAGTCGAGGTTTTTTTACTGTTATTAAAACGGAAGCGATATGTATTCATAAAGGACTACTTTGTAAGCATTGAACCTATTTTAGTCGGTCTGTTTAAAAATAGTTAAATAAAACTATAATAGGTTAAAAAGCGGGTAAAAAGGCTTTTACCAATTGAGAACTAAATATTAGTTGTGCATGCGAACAAACACAATTAGTATGAAAACATATCTAACCGATTTAAGCGATAGCCAATGGCAGTTTATAAAAAAGACCTTGAATTTTAATGAACGAAAAGGTCAAACTACCTGTTATAAAATTATTATTGAATAAAATTTAAACAGTTTCTAGGTTGTTTTAATTAAAAATGGTTCAACTTTTTCCATAGCAAAGGCCAGTTGCTCTTCTTGTGTTAGTTCGGTGTTATCTAAAATTATAGCATCATCAGCTCTAACTAAAGGGCTTTCTTTTCTGGTCGTATCCGCATAATCGCGGTGAGCCAGATTTTCAAATACTTCTTCTAATGTTGTGGTATTATTGCCTTTACTTTCCAGTTCATTAAAACGACGTTCGGCCCTGATTTTTGGATCGGCAGTCATGAAGAATTTAATGGGCGCATCAGGGAAAACTGTTGTGCCAATATCACGGCCATCCATTACGATGTTTTTCGATTTGCCCATGCGTTGCTGTTGTTTTACCATTTCATGGCGCACAATTTTATGAGCGGAAACCTCGCTTACATTTTCCGAAACTGGCATTAAGCGGATTTCTTCAGAAACTTCTTCTCCGTTTAAGGTAATGTGAGATTGATAATCACGAGAGTGGAAATTTAACTCGATGTGTTGTAAGGCATCAACAACTTTGGTATCATCAGAAATATCGACTTTGTTTCTTAAAAAATATAAAGTAACGGCCCGGTACATAGCGCCACTATCTATATAAATGAAACCTAATTTTTTAGCTAATGCTTTTGCCAATGTACTTTTTCCGCAAGATGAATAGCCATCAATAGCTATAACCAAATTTTTTTTCATCGCCACAAAGGTAAAAAAAGAGCATTGACTTACGAACTTTTTTTAGTTTGGTATTCTTTATACTTTTGGCAAATGTTACCTACAAGAGAAGAAATTTTAAGGTCAGTTGTATTCAAAACTTCCAGAAGTGGGGGCAAAGGTGGTCAAAATGTGAATAAGGTGTCTAGCAAGGTTGAGCTTATCTTTAATCTCGAAGATGCAGCTTATTTTACAGAAGAAGAGAAAACACTTTTAAAATCCAAGCTCGAAAACCGTCTCGATTCCGAAGGCTTATTACACATTATGTCTCAAGAGGATAGGAGTCAGCTTTTAAACAAAGAAAAAACAATAGTTAAATTAATTGATCTGCTTAAACGCTCGCTTCAGGTTCAGAAGAAAAGAAAGCCTACCAAAATACCTAAAGCTGTTGTTGAAAAGCGATTAAAAAATAAATCAATCAACTCGGAAAGGAAACAAAACAGAAGAGCCCCTGGCCCCTATAAGGAATAAAACCCCCAACCCCTAAAGGGGCTTTTAAAACCCAAAGCTAAAAACTTGATTTTTGTAAACTAAAAGATTGGATTCTTGAACAAATTCAACATGGGCTAGAGAATAATGTTTTTGCTTAAAACGATAAAGGGGGACTTTAGGGGATTAGGGGTTTAACCCCCAATACCAAAAACTAGAGGTCTCAACTCAATACGTTTAGATCCTTGAACGAAGAGAAATTGACGTTATGGAAAATATAATGCTTTTGTTTAAAACGTCAGAAAGGAAAAGTCCCCTTTAGGGGATTTAGGGGTTAAACCTATAATACAAGCTCAAACCTCCGTAGTTTTGAGCTTTTGCAACACTTTTAACTTCTTTGGTTTTAAAAATTACATTAAGATCTGCTGTGAAACGCCCCGGACTGTAATTAAGGCCGAATTGCTGTTCAAAAACTATTGGTCTAATTCCAAAAGTAACAGGGCTATTGTTGTTAAATAAACTGCCTTGAATGGTCTCATCGTAAGCAACAACATTTAGTTGTGGCTTGGCATAAAAATAAAATTCCGATTTATTTAAGTTTTTGGTTTTTGCAGTTCCAATAGTTGCATTATAATAAGCGCTATTAAATAATTGATTCAGTTTCCCTACCCTAAACAATATTGAAGTACCTAAGCCAGAAAAAGTAGTGCCTAAATTAACGTATCCTTGTCCGATAAAATCTATTGCATTAGTGTTGCTGCGATAAAATAATCTGCCATAATTTGCTGCCAGATTAATGGCTAATTCATTTTTAATTTGATAATCCCAGCCGGCTGGTGTATAAAAACCTGCTGCTTTGTGCAAAAAGCGTTGTACATCCTGAGCTAAAGAATTAGATCCGACAGTTGCTATTTCGATATTTGTTTTTAAAACACCTTCATTTTTATAGAATATGGAGTAAGCTCCTCCGGCGTACAGATATCCGGCAAATGGCCTATCCTGATCTTCTTTTTTAGCCACATTGCCCCGGTAAGGCGTATACATTTTTTGTCCAACGGAAACTTCATAAGTCTTTTTCTCGATCTTTTCTCCGGGTTTGCCGGGATTTATCGCTCTGCGGAAATAAATAAATAACCCATTGGTATAATATCTATCTTTTAATGATGCCAGGTAGGCATCATTCTCTGTCTTAAAGCCAAATTCGTTTTTAAAACTTTGAGCGTTTGCCATATGGATTGTTAAAATCAGGAAAAAGGATGATAAAAATAGTTTCATAAAAAAGCCTAGGGGGATGACCTAGGCTGTAAAAGTATTTATTTGTAAATGATTTTTATGGTTGTTAAACCAAAAGGTTACAATTTAGTTGACAATTGGCGCAATTTTTATACTTAAATCAAGAGGTTTCTTAACCTTGTTTTTAGTTAAAGCCAATTCGATTACCTCACTCATTTCTGAAACATAATGGAATTGCAGATCCTTGATATAGCTTTCTTTAATCTCTAAAATATCTTTACGATTACTTTTGCAAAGAATAATTTCTTTAATATTCGCTCTTTTAGCAGCCAGTATTTTTTCTTTAATTCCGCCAACTGGTAAAACTTTTCCACGTAGGGTGATCTCACCGGTCATGGCTAAATGTTGTTTAACTTTACGTTGCGTAAATGCGGAAGTTAATGCGGTAAGCATGGTTATTCCGGCCGATGGCCCATCTTTTGGTGTTGCACCTGCGGGTACGTGAACATGAACATCCCAGTTATCAAATAAGGTATAGTCAATACCAAATTCATGAGCATGTGCCCTTAAATAAGCCAGGGCAATTACCGCAGATTCTTTCATTACATCACCTAAATTTCCGGTTAGGGTAAGCTTACCTTTGCCAGGGCTCAGGCTCGATTCAATGAATAAAATATCACCACCAACGCTGGTCCAGGCTAATCCTGTAACCACACCGGCTACTTCATTACCTTCATATAAATCTTTATCAAAAATAGGAGCACCCAAAATATTCTCGACATCTGCAATACTCAAATTTGGATCATACGTTTCTTGCATTGCGATTTTGGTCGCAACTCCACGAACCAGGGAGCCTACTTTTTTCTCTAAACCACGAACGCCAGATTCTCTGGTATAATCTTCAATTACTTTTTCAATTAAAGCAGATTTAAGATTGATATCTTTATGTTGTAAACCGTGATTTTCTTTTTGTTTAGGAAGCAGATACTTTTTGGCAATCTCGATTTTTTCTTCAATGGTATAGCCATTTACCTCGATAATTTCCATACGATCTAACAGTGCAGGTTGTATAGTGCTTAAAGAGTTTGCTGTTGCAATGAATAAAATACTCGACAAATCGTAATCCATTTCCACATAATGATCATAAAAGGCATTATTTTGTTCAGGATCTAACACTTCCAGCAAGGCTGATGAAGGATCGCCCCGATGATCGGCCCCAACCTTATCAATTTCATCTAAAACAAACACAGGGTTATCTGCGCCAGCTTTTTTGATTGATGAAATAATACGCCCTGGCATTGCGCCAATATACGTTTTACGGTGACCACGGATTTCGGCCTCATCCCGGATTCCACCTAAAGCCATCCGCACATATTTGCGACCTAAAGCCTTAGCGATAGATTTACCCAATGATGTTTTACCAACTCCAGGAGGGCCAACTAAGCATAGGATAGGCGCCTTCATATTGCGTTTAAGTTTCAACACCGCTAAATACTCTATAATGCGTTGCTTAACTTTTTCTAAACCGAAATGATCTTTATCTAAAATACGCTGGGCCCGTTTAAGATCGAAATTATCTTTTGTAAATTCGCTCCAGGGTAAATCCAGCAGTAATTCCAAGTAGTTTAACTGAACAGAATAATCTGGGGCTGCAGGATTCATACGACCAAGCTTATCCAATTCCTTATCGAAATGTTCGCCTACAGCCTTGGTCCATTTTTTATTTTTGGCCTTTTCCTGCAAAGCATCAAATTCTAAATCAGCAGAGTTTCCACCCAATTCCTCCTGGATGGTTTTTAACTGTTGATTTAAAAAATAATCGCGTTGTTGTTTATCCAGATCGGTACGAACTTTAGACTGGATTTGATTTCTCAACTCCAGCATTTGCAATTCCACCATCAAAAGCTCCATTACCTTTTGCGCTCTTTCCAGCAATCTATCCATTTCAAGGATTTTTTGCTTATCAGCCATTTCGGCATTCATATTTGATGAAATAAAATTGATCAAAAATGAATTGCTTTCTATATTTTTAAGTGCAATACTCGCCTCGCTTGGAATGTTAGGTGAAAGCTGGATAATTTGCGATGACATCTCTCTAATGGATGCGATCAATGTCTTAAATTCTTTATCGGCTTTATGTTTTTGTTCTTCAAACTTCCTGACAACAGCCTTAATGTAAGGCTCGTTCTGTACTTCTTCGATTAATCTGAAACGTTGTTTCCCCTGAATAATAACTGTAGTATTTCCATCAGGCATTTGCAATAGCTTAATGATGTTTGCAACGGTACCAACAGTATTAAGTTGCTCCAAAGTAGGATCTTCTATGGAAACATCTTTTTGAGATACAACACCAATGATCTTATTTCCCTTGTAAGCCTCTTTAATTAATTTTATAGATTTATCCCGTCCAACAGTAATCGGAATAACCACACCTGGAAATAAAACAGTATTTCGCAGCGGCAATATGGCCAATATTTCAGGGGTTTCCTCATTGTTCATTTCCTCTTCATCCTGTTGAGACATTAAAGGGAAAAATTCGGTATCCTCGTTTATGATTGGCATAGCAGAATTGAAATCAAAAATATCTTGTTTACTCATTATCACATAACCTCTAACGACAAACTGGCAGTTCCATCGTGTATACTTAACTTAATTTTATTGTTAAGATAATAATTTCAACTCTTATGCCAAAGTGAAATAATATTAATCTTTTGTTAAAAAGGCAGAATAATATTTAAAAAATGAGAAATATCATATAAAGTAATTTTTAGCGTTTAAATCTAATGTTTAGATAACTTGACCTTATAAAGAAAATTAAAAACTTTTATATTTTCAGAATTGGGTTATATTGCACAAAAATATTCTGATAAATCCTGCTGATGTGTTAGATTTGTTGAACTTATTATTAATACATGAACTATTTTAAACAAGTCATTTTAGGACTAATTATTTTCTCGTCAACTGGCAGCTTTGCTCAAAGCAATTACGATAAAAGTATGCAGGCAATTATGAAAGGGGACTATAAAACTGCTGTAACACAGTTGGAAAAGGCCGATACCAAAACTCCAGACAATGCAAATGTTTTAAAAATGTTGGGTTATTCTTATTTCCAAAATAAGGAATACGAAAAGTCAATCAATACCTATAGCCGTTTGGTTTTGTTAAAGCCTGCTGAAGTTTCTGCTTATTATTATCGGGGTAAAGCCAGGTTAAATATAGCTAATGATCCTAAAGAATCTTTGAATACCATGCGGGAAAGTTTTTATACCGCAGCTATTAAAGATTTTACAAAAGCTATTGAATTGAGTGCAGAAGAAGATACACAAATGCTTCAAAACAGGGCTTTAGCCTATAAGGATTATGCTATTTTCAAATCTTACAAGGTGAAGAAAAGTGCTGATAAAGCAGCCTGTATAGCTTTATTTAACAATTCTATTGCCGATTTTCAAAAGGTTTTGACCATGCAGCCATTAAGAAAAGATATTATTGACTGGGTTACTTATGATAAAGCACAAATTGCAAGCTTGAAATAGTTATTGGATTAACGTTTAATCCGCTCGTCGAATTCAAAATTTTCGATTTTCACTAATTCTACATCCATAAAACTGGGATGAGCAGGATTAATCAGGAAATTAAATTCACCTTTAATAATCGATGAAGGAACTTTTAATAAAAGAGATTGAGCCCCTTTAATCCAATTATCGCCAATTTGTTGTGTAACAATCATATGTTCAAATAGCTGCCAGTTGGTTCCCAGCTTATTCATACTGATTTCATTGATATTTGCCTGGTCCGGTACATAAACGGTTAAGACCTTAAATTGTTGATTAAGCCCAAGCTGATTGCGATGTACTACATTTTCTAAACAGGCTAATGATTTTGATGAAGAAGTATAAATAACATTCATGTCGTTAGAATTCCAACGAGCCGCTCTTCCAGAAGCTTGTAAAATATTTGCGTATTTAGATAATGTGATCCGGTATAATAACATTTCAATTAAGCTAAATCTCCGTGGGCAATGCGGATTAATTCTTCCTCAATCAGCATAATACCGGTTACAGTATCCATTAAGTTAAATGGAATTTGATTTCCAAGACCATAACACGAAGTATTTAGCCATTCCTGAAAAGATTTGCTTGAGCCAAAAACTTCAATCCCTATACTAAATAAGGAAAACGATTTTAATAATTTTTCGCTTAAAGCAGCATCCAGTTTCAAATCCTGAACAACATAATTTTGGATGGTTTTTACTGTAGTATTAAAAGTTTTTTGAAATTCATCATAGCTAAAGCCAGAAACGGTAATAAAATCAATGGCAGCACCAGCGTTTAAACCATTTTTTGATGACGATAATAATGCTATGGGATTTGAATATGATGCCTGGTAATGGGCTATGGTATCAGAAACCATGCTAATTGAAGCTTCAGCCTGTAGAGGGTAAAGCTTTACTTTTTTACTTTTTGGGCTTTTCATAAACAAATTTAAGAAATTTTTCCTTGTAATAGTAGAAATTTTTCCTAATTATTTTTTTAAGAATCGCCCGGAAATTTGATAGTTTTTTACTTTAAGTAATTCGATTTTCTGTTGTTTTTTAATTTGATACAAACTGTCTGGATAATAAGTTAAGGTATCATTGGATGAATATAAGATATTCTGATTGGCAATGATGATTTCTAACTTAAGAACCTGATTACCCTTTCTTTGAATCGAAATATTTTTTACCGGAATCTTTTTATTTGTAGAAATAAAGTTTTCGGTAGTATCTGTTTTAGAGCTATTAAAACTACCTTTCCAGGAAGTTTTATTGATGTCTGCATCAACAAAAATGGCAAGTTCCTTATTCCAGTCATTGATTTTGATAGATTTATCTTCTACGGCTCCGTTTACGCTAACTGTTTTTTTTACGGTTGGTGTAAGTTTTTGTAACCGGTTTATCTCTTTCCCGAAATAACCTTTGATATCAAAATATAACAAATTGGTATTTGCCTCAGATTCTTTTCGCTGATTACAGGAAAAAAATACCAAAGCAAATACCACTATATAAAATTTTTTGCACATTACACTAAGATGTTTCCAGTCATTTCTGCAGGTATGGCAAGACCCAGTATTTTTAAAATAGTAGGGGCAACATCACCTAATTTTCCATCTGCTATGTTTTTGTAGTCGTTATCTATTAAAATGCAAGGGACTAAATTTGTGGTATGTGCCGTATTTGGAGAGCCATCCTGATTAACCATAAATTCTGAGTTTCCATGATCTGCAAGCAGAATAAATGAATAACCATTTTCTAAACCTTTGTTTACTACAATTTCAGCACATTGATCTGCAGTTTCTACTGCTTTTACCACTGCAGAAAAAACACCAGTATGCCCAACCATATCGGGGTTAGCAAAGTTTAAGCAAATAAAATCTGCCCAACCGCTTTCCATTTCCTTGGTGATGGCCTCTGTAATGCCTGCGGCACTCATTTCTGGTTGCAAATCGTATGTGGCTACTTTTGGAGATGGGATTAAGATGCGTTTTTCATGCTCAAATTCTGTTTCTCTTCCCCCGGAGAAAAAGAAGGTAACATGAGGATATTTTTCGGTCTCAGCTATGCGGATTTGATTTTTTTTGTTCGCAGCTAAAACTTCTCCAAGCGTATGAGTTAAATCGTCCTTAGTGAAAATTACATTTACTTTTTCAAAACTCTCATCATAAGTTGTCATGGTTACATAATACAAGGGTAACCTGTTCATTTGTTGTTCCGGGAAATCTTTTTGAGTTAATGCGGTTGTTATTTCACGGCCTCTGTCTGTTCGGAAATTGAAACAAATGACTACATCATCATTTTGAATAGTCGCAATAGGTTCGCCATTATCCTGGGTTAAAACAATAGGTTTTATAAACTCATCGGTTACGCCTTCCTTGTACGATTTTTGAATCGCGGATAAGGCATCCGGAGCTTTTTCACCAACACCTTTAACCATTACGTCGTAAGCTTGTTTAACCCGCTCCCAGCGGTTATCTCTATCCATTGCAAAATAGCGACCAACTATGGAGGCAATTTTTCCTGCTGAATGCTGAAGGTGATTTTGGAGATCAGTAATAAAACCCAGACCAGAATTTGGATCTGTATCTCGGCCATCCAAAAATGCGTGAATAAAAACATTTTTCAAATGAGCTTCATTAGCGGCATCGCATAAAGCTTTTAAATGCTCGATATGCGCATGTACACCTCCATCGGATACCAAACCTATAAAGTGAACGGCTTTGTTGTTCTTTTTTGCATAATCGAATGCAGCCACTAAAACAGGATTATTATGTAAAGTCCTATCAACAATTGATTTATTGATTCTGCCAAGTTCCTGATAAACCACTTTTCCCGCACCTAAATTCATATGTCCAACTTCCGAATTACCCATTTGGCCGGCAGGTAAACCTACTGCTTCTCCAGATGCCTCAAGTTTTGAATTGGGATATTTTTGTAACAAGGAATCAAAAAATGGCGTGTTGGCGGCATAAGCAGCATCAGAATTATCATGTTTTCCATAGCCCCAGCCATCAAGTATAATAAGTGCGAGTTTTTTATTTTTCATTAGTTTTTATGTTTTTAAAGGTTAATGAAGCAACCCTGGGCACTACTCTTTGTAAGTAGCATGCTCATGAGTGGTTTTATCACCAGTTATATTCAATTTTATTAACAACATTAAAACATTTTCAGGTCTAACGTGCATAGTATTTTATTTACAAGGCAAATATAACTTTATTGAAGGTTAAACAAATTAGGAAAACCTTTTTTTTGATACGCTAATGGCATAATTTTAGCTGTATAGTTTGTATAAAGTACAGAGATGATCCGCAGTTTATTTTTACTAATTATTAGTCTATCGTCATTATATAGTTCTACAGCTCGTCAGGCGGATATTATTGATGATTTATCTTCGTATTTTAGGTCTGGTAATTCAAAAGAAATAGCCAAAAGTTTTGCGCCCACAATAGAACTTATCATTATTGATGAGGAAGATGTCTACTCAAAAGCACAAGGTGAGCAAATATTGAAAGATTTTTTTAGTAAACACCCCCCGGTTAAATCAAGCATATTTCATAAAATTAATACCAATCCAAACTATCGATTTGGTGTAATCCTCTTAAGCACTTCAAGAGAAACGTTTAGGGTCTCCGTAACGATGAAAAAGTTTACTGCAAATTTTTTAATCACTGAACTGCGAATAGAGCCTGCTAAAAGTTAAACTGTCTTCAGTAGCCTTCTTTTCGTGTTCATAAATATAAGACCATGGGTTTTTCTGTAATAAATAATTCTTATTTTAGCGGCTTAAAAGCTCTATTTTGGATAAACAGATTATACACCAGTTTATAAAAAATGCCCTTGCTGAGGATCTTGGTGATGGTGATCATACTTCATTATCAACCATTCCGGCAGGTACAAAAGGAAAAGCCAGACTTATCATTAAAGAAAACGGAATTTTAGCCGGAATAGAATTGGCCATTGAAATTTTTAAGACGGTTGATTCTGATTTAAAAGTTGATGTACTGTTACAGGATGGGGCAGAAGTAAAGGTTGGAGACATTGCACTTACCGTAAATGGAAGTACACATTCGATCCTTATTGCTGAACGTCTGGTATTAAATTGCATGCAGCGAATGAGTGGTATTGCAACCAAAACGAAGCACATCATTTCTTTATTAAAAGATTCCAACACAAAAATTCTGGATACCAGAAAAACCACCCCTGGGTTGCGTTACCTGGAAAAATGGGCGGTTAAGATCGGTGGGGGTGTAAATCATCGCATTGGTTTGTATGACATGATCCTGATCAAAGATAATCATGTAGATTATGCAGGTGGAATAGCCAATGCCATAAAGGCTGCCCAAAAATATTTGACAGATCAGAACAAATTTCTACAAATAGAGATTGAAGTGAGGAATATTGAGGAATTATCTCAGGTTTTGGAAATTGGCGGAGTGGATCGGATTATGCTGGATAATTTCAATTTTGAAAACTTAAAAACAGCCGTAAAACTGATTGATGGTAAGTTTATAACCGAGGCATCGGGTGGTATCACAGAAGAAAACGTTGTGGAGTATGCTGCTTGTGGTGTAGATTTTATCTCAATGGGCGCACTTACACATTCTGTGAAAAGTCTTGATATGAGCTTAAAAGCATACTAAAGTGATTTGCTGTTCGATAAAATGCTTATTTTTTGTATCATTGTAGGCTATGGTTACGATTTATTCTCTCGGTGCTTTATTGGTGGCTTACCTTTTTGGATCTATACCAACAGCTGTATGGCTTGGACAAGCCTTTTACGGTGTTGATGTCAGAGAGTACGGAAGCGGAAATGCAGGTGCTACCAATACCTTTAGGGTTTTAGGTAAAAAAGCCGGAATAGCCGTAATGACCATTGATATTGCAAAAGGCTATACTGCGACCAATCTCGCTTATCTTATTGGACTGTCTGTAACTGGCCCACAGAATTCCGCACAATTTGTTAATTATCAACTGGCTTTGGGTGTAACCGCTGTTTTGGGACATTTATTTCCCGTTTTTGCAGGTTTTAGAGGTGGGAAAGGGGTTGCTACCCTTTTTGGAATGATTTTGGCAGTTAACTTTGAAGCATCTATGCTCTGTGTTCTGGTTTTTATAGTGGTGTTACTTTTAACCAAGTATGTTTCATTAAGCTCTATATGCGCGGGTTTTACTTTCCCGCTAAGTGTCGTGTTTTTGTTCCAGGTTTCAATAAGGTCGGAAGTATTGTACGGTATGTGCGTATGTATTTTGATTTTGGTTACCCACCAGAAAAATCTTGAAAGATTGCTGAAAGGCAAAGAATCCAAAGTGTATTTGTTTAAAAAGAAAAGTGCTTAAGCCCAGTTTTATTGAGTTCAATAAGTATTTGTAGACAAAGACAATTTTAACACACACACAATTTATATGAAAAAAGTTTTTTTTGCGGCAACAGTATCTGCTGCTATTCTTTTAAATGCCTGTACATCTTCTGTAGTGCCTTTAACCGGACGTAAGTATTCTACATTCGGCGTTGATCCTGCACAATTAGAGCAACAGGCCGCTTTAGGTTATTCTCAATTATTAAGCGATCCATCAACTAAAGTGGTAACAACCAACACGCCTGATGCCCAACGGGTAAAAAATATTGGGACTAAAATAGCTGCCGCAGTAACCCAATACATGAATTCGAATGGTTTTGGAGAGCAGATTAAAAACTACAAATGGGAGTTTAATTTAATCGAAAGCCCTGAAGTTAATGCCTGGTGTATGCCTGGAGGTAAAGTAGCTGTTTATACCGGTATTTTAAAAGTAACAAAAGATGATTTAGGCCTGGCTACTGTTATGGGACATGAAATTGCCCATGCAATTGCACAACATTCGGCGCAAAGAGCATCACAGGTACAAAAAGCACAGATAGGAGGGGCATTAATTGGTGCTGCTACTGGAGGTAAATCTCAAGGAACACAGGATATGATTAATCAACTTTATGGCTTAGGGGCTCAAGGTTTGGTTATTCTTCCTAATTCAAGAGCTCAGGAATCTGAGGCAGATAGAATGGGTCTTTCTTTTATGGCTATGGCAGGCTATAATCCACAAAGTGCAATAGAGTTTTGGCAACGTATGGCGCAAGCCAGTCAGGGAAAAGAAAAACCATCAGTGTTTTTTAGTACTCACCCAACAGATGAAAGTCGTATACAGCAAATTAGAACGGATTTGCCTGAGGCTTTAAAATATTATAAAGTCCCAGTAACAACCAAAGCTCCTGCTAAGGCTCCAGTTAAATCAACATCGAAAGCCCCGGTGAAGAAAAAAGGGTAGTTATTGTTATTTTTGAATCATAAAAAAGTCTCAGTTGTATAAGCAGCTGAGACTTTTTTGCGTTAAGCATCACCTGCTTTCCTGTACTCAATTATTTCCTAAGTTTTTCTAAGCCATCTAAGGTGCTGAAAAAATAAATTTAAGTAGCAAAAGGATTTCTCTGAAACATATTGCTGGTTTTGGCTGTTATTATTAATGGTATGGTGTTTGATTCATATATTTCCATGAGCATTAAACAATGATATTTATGAAAAAGTTACTATTAATAACAGGTCTTGCAGTTGCGCTCTTATTTAATTCATGTTCTACTGTACCCTTAACCGGACGTAGCAGACTAAATTTAGTTAGCAATGATCAGGTTTTGCCAATGGCATTCCAGGCATACGGAGAATTTTTATCTGAAAATAAATCGACAGTATTGCCGGCATCGAATGCACAGACTTTAAAAGTTAAAACCATTGGAAGCAGGCTAATTACTGCGGTACAAACCTATATGAACAATAATAACTATGGTAATTTGATCAAAGATTACAAATGGGAAGTGAATGTTGTTCAGAACAACGAAAAAAATGCATGGTGTATGCCTGGAGGTAAGATTGTAGTTTATACAGGTATTTTACCAGTAACCCAGGATGATGCAGGTTTGGCAACTGTGATGGGCCATGAGATTGCACACGCTATTGCAGGCCACTCGGCAGAACGTATGTCGCAGGAAATGGTTTCGCAAGGAATTGCAGCTGCAGGAGGCGTTGCCTTATCCAAAAACCCAAAAGCGCAATCTGCTTTTAATACTTTATATGGTGTTGGTGCTCCTGTTATGATGCTAAAATATTCTCGTAACCAGGAGTTGGAGGCCGATCGTTTAGGTTTAATCTTTATGGCAATGGCCGGATATAATCCTCAAAATGCAACCAGTTTTTGGAACAGAATGGCATCAGCATCTAACAGCAGCCAAAAACCACCAGAATTTTTAAGTACACACCCAAGTGATGCAACCCGTATTGCACAAATTCAAAAGTACTTGCCTGAAGCACAAAAGTATTATAAGAAATAGGTTTAAGGTGGAAGGTTTAAGGTAGAGGGTATAGGGTTTAAGGTTTAAGTGGCTTAAAGGCAGTGAGATTTGTACGTGTCTAAATACTAACGCCTAAATACTAATGACCCCGGACTATCCTCCCAGCACTTTCAAAATGGCACTTGCTTTAAGCAAACATTCTTCATATTCCAGATCAGGATCACTTTCATAGGTAATTGCTCCGCCAACCTGAAAAGATAAATATTTTGATTGTTTGTTGTATAAAATACTTCGGATAACCACATTAAAATCAAAGTCTCCATCCGGACTGATACAGCCAAAAGAGCCAGAGAATACCCCTCTTTTTGTTTCTTCGTACTCCTCGATCAATTCCATAGCCTTAACCTTAGGAGCACCAGTCATAGAGCCCATTGGAAAAGCGTTTTTTATGGCATCAATAAAATGAACAGCCGGATTCAGTTCACAGCTGATTGTCGATATCATCTGGTGTACCTGTGGAAAGGTATATATGCCAAACAATTCTTCTACCTTAACCGATCCTTTCAGGGCCGATTTGGTCAGATCATGACGAACCAGATCAACGATCATTACATTTTCTGATTGTTCCTTTATGCTATTTCTTAAAGTTGATTTAATGATTTCATCTTCTTCTACATTAGCACTGCGTTTTGCCGTACCTTTTATGGGTTGGGAGATTAATTTCCGACCCCGCTTACATAAAAACCTTTCGGGTGTGGCCGATAAAATATACCGATCATACATTTTGAAATAACCAGCAAAGGGGGTTGGAGAAATGCTGTTGAGCAATTCAAAAGTAAAAACAGGATCTATATCAGCCTGTTCTGCAAAAAACTCCTGGCAAAAATTAACCTCGTAAATATCCCCTCTAATGATGTGTTCTTTTAAAGCTTTAACTTTATTCTTATAATCTGCTTTAGATATACGTTGAATTATTTTAAGGCTTTTATTCCCTGCTGTTGGCTGGCTTTCAAATTTTTCAATTTCATTTAAAATGGATTTATTGCCAATTAAAACTTCAGCCTTCCCATTTCTGTAAGCAATAAGATGTTTCGGAACAAAGAAATATAAATCCGGGAAGCTTAAAAAATCGATATTACCGGATTGTAAATCTTCGATCTCATTCTTTAAATCGTAGCCGAAAAAACCGAAAAGCCATTGTTTATGCTTGTTGTAAAAATCTTTAAGTTTTTCAAAAGCATTTCCGGCAGAACATCTCAATTCTACCTGAACGCCAGCCGCCAAAACAAAATCGTATGCCGAATAGGCGTCCTGATATTGGTTGGAATCCAGAAAACAGCAAACATCAAATTGGCTGGCCCAATGCAGAGCTTGTCGCTTAAAATCTGTTATCGACGGATTTGTTTTCAAGCAGCAAATTTATAATAAAGGCTGGGAAAATAGCGAAGTAATAAGCTAAGAATTTAAGGCTTAACTTTTGGAACAAGATTTAAAAATACGGAATCTGGAGATTCATCAAATTTAACCAATAATCTTTTAGCTTGCTGGCGTTCAATTTTATAAATTTTTGTCATCCAAAAAGTGCCATAATCTATTGATTCCTGAGTTCTTGGATAGATAACACTGCTGAGGTTGATCGTAATTTGATTAGCCGCCGAAGGCTGTAAAAATATTTCATCCATGGCATTAACTCCAGGTGGGTGGCTTACGGCGAAAACAAAATATTTACTAAAATCAAGGCTATCTATATATCGCGAATACCGATGTTCATTATATGATTTTTTGGATGCTTCAATTAAATCTTCTTTAGATAGGATTACATCATAATCCATATCGGGATTAAACAGTGGTTTTTTACCTTCATCCAGAGAATCCTGCTCTATATAAACCGTTGCCGAATTTCCAGTGCTATTGTTCATAGCTGCACTATTTAAGTTTCTGATTACATCCATTCCTGTAGTATCTTTACTTAGTGGATTTGTGAAACCAGCTATGGAGAAGAGCTCCGGTACTGGTGTTAGTATAAGTGCAGTGACTTGCTTTTCCTCTTCTTTGTTTTCACTTGTACAAGAGAAAAAGCAAGCCAATAACATTAGGAGGATAAAATATAATTTAAAGAAATAAATTGTTTTTTTATCCGCTTTCATATCTGCGTTATAGTAACAATGTTTGTGCCCTATCCGGTCCAACCGATAAATATTTAATCGGAACTTCCAGTTCTTTTTCAAGGAACTCGATGTATGCTGTAAGTTTAGCCGGGATTTCATCAACAGATGTAATTTTAGTTACATCCGTGCCCCAACCCTCAATGGCTTTTAATACCGGTTTAGGTTCGATAGTTATAATATCGTAAGGCATATAATCGATGGTTTCGCCATTGTATTCGTAATGTGTACAAGCATAAATGGTATCAAAGCCATCCAAAACATCGGCCTTCATCATAATTAATTCGGTAACACCGTTTAACATGATGGCATACTTTAATGCAGGTAGATCTATCCAGCCGCAACGACGGGCACGGCCAGTAGTAGCTCCAAATTCATGCCCAACCTGGCGCAGGTTTTCGCCAACTTCATTATCCAGCTCGGTTGGGAATGGACCACCACCAACACGGGTGCAATAGGCTTTGAAAATGCCGTATACACTGCCCACTTTATTGGGTGCAATGCCCAAACCAGTACAAGCACCTGCAGTGGTTGTATTGCTGGAGGTAACAAAAGGATAAGAACCAAAATCAACATCCAATAAAGTTCCCTGGGCACCTTCGGCCAAAACCGCTTTTCCTCCTTTTAAATAGCCATTTACAAAATGCTCGCTATCTACATGTGGAATGGTTTTTAAGAATTCTACGGCTTCGAAGAATGATGCTTCTTTCTCTGCCAATTCATATTCGAAATCGTAATGGGAAAGTATTTCAGTATGTTTTTCTACCAGTTTAGCGTAACGCTCTTTGAAATCGGGTAGGGTGGTATCGCCAACACGTAAACCATTACGTCCGGTTTTATCCATATACGTTGGACCAATTCCTTTTAGGGTTGAGCCAATTTTATTTTTACCCATGCGTTGCTCATTCGCGGCATCCAGTAGTTGGTGTGTAGGTAAGATCAAGTGCGCTTTACGGGCAATAACCAATTTTGCGTCGGCAACCGGATCATGACCAGCTTTTTTTAGGTTATCCAGTTCTCTTTTTAAAATAATAGGATCTATTACCACCCCATTGCCAATAAGGTTCATGGTTTTCTCATTAAAAATACCCGATGGAATGGTATTTAGAACAAATTTTTTGCCATCGAACTCTAAAGTATGTCCGGCATTTGGGCCACCCTGAAAACGGGCAATAAGATCATATTTTGGACTTAGAACATCAACGATTTTTCCCTTTCCTTCATCGCCCCATTGCAGGCCGAGAAGTACATCTACTTGCGTCATTATTTAAAAATTAAGCTGGTTTTATTTTTTGGATTGATTTAACTTATTTGGGGTTTTGCTGCCACAGCCGCATTTTCTACTTTTCTGGCCATGCTGCAATCAGAGCAGAAACCATAAAGGTTTAAAGAGTGGTGTTTAATATCGAATTTTAACAGATCGCCAACCATCGTTTGGATTTGATGGATACGGGGGTCGCAAAACTCCACAACCTTACCACACTCGATACAGATTACGTGATCGTGTTGGTGATAACCATAGGATTTTTCGAATTGGGCCATGTTTTTACCAAACTGGTGTTTGGTAACCAGATCACAGGAAACCAGAAGCTCTAAGGTATTGTAAACCGTTGCCCGGCTAACCCGATATTTTTGGTTTTTCATGTGGATATAGAGGGTTTCGACATCGAAATGGTCGTTCCGTGAATATATTTCTTCCAATATGGCGAAACGCTCAGGTGTTTTTCTAAGATTTTTGTTCTCTAAATAAGCCTCAAAAATCTTGCGAACCAGCTCATTTGTTTTTTGTTCTGACATAGTTTTTAAACTCCAACCAAAGGTAGGTAAAATTGTTAGATAGTTATAATGATGGTTTGTTGAAATGTTGTAATAAGTCCATAGTCGGAAAGTCAGAGGTACGAATTGAAGGATGCCGATAGCCTTCTGAGTATCTTACTCCTGCTATTTGATTCCGGACTTCCGACCAAACACTTCGGACTACCTATGCATCAAACCTCGTTACCCCCGTAACGCCTTTAACTTTTAATAAGTTTTTAATTAGATTTTCTAAGTGTTCGGTATCGTTAACGAAGATCATGATCGATCCATCAAAAATGCCCTCATTCGTATCTACGGTTATGGAACGCATATTTACCTTAAAATCGTTGGAAATTACCTTGGTAATGTTGTTAATTAAACCCACATCATCAATACCCACAATTCGTAATCCGGTTAAGAATGTGAGTTCCTGTTGCTTGTTCCATTTAGCCTTAACTACCCTATAACCGTAATTAGCCATTAATTGTGCCGCATTCGGACAGTTTGTTCTGTGGATTTTAATGCCCTCGCTAACGGTTATAAAACCAAAAACATCATCTCCAGGGATAGGGTTACAGCAGGCCGCAAGCGTATAATCTATACGTTGCATATCTTCGCCAATCAACAAAATGTCTGATTCGGAACCTTTGATTTTGCTCTTGATCCCATCGACGGTTAAATTTTCCGGACGTTCGGGACCACGGGTTTCTATCTCTTTTTCGCTATGCAGATATTCCTTTATGTCTTTAAGCTCAATTTTACCTAATGCAACGTTTACAAAAAGCTCTTGTGTGGATGGCAGCTTAAAGAAATAACTGATTTTATTGAGGTTATCGGTATTGTAGGTGATTTTAAGCGATTTTAATTTACGTTCTAAAATCTCTTTTCCGTTTTCGGCAATTTTCCGTTTTTCTTCTTTTAAGGACGATTTAATTTTGGACTTGGCTTTCGCCGTAACCACAATATTCAGCCAATCTTCTTTAGGCGTTTGTTTATTGGACGTAATAATTTCTACCTGATCGCCATTTTGCAGTTTGTGCGATATGGGAACCAGTTTGTGATTTACTTTAGCCCCAATACAGGTCGCGCCCACATCGGTATGAATTTCGAAAGCAAAATCCAGGGCTGTTGCACCCAAAGGCAATTGCATTAAAGCACCTTTGGGAGTAAAAATGAAAATCTCATCAGAGAAAAGGTTCATTTTAAAATCGTCCAGAAAGTCTAAGGCATTAGCTTCAGGATTACTTAGCATTTCCCTGACTTTTTGAATCCATTGATCCAAACCGTTATCGTTACTGGATTCTTTGTATTTCCAGTGAGCGGCAAAACCCTTTTCGGCAATCTCGTTCATTCTTTGTGTACGGATCTGAACTTCAACCCATTGTCCGCGTGGACCCATCACGGTTGTGTGTAAACTTTCGTATCCGTTTCCTTTTGGAGATGAAACCCAATCGCGTAAACGATCCGGGTTTGGGCGATATAAATCGGTTACGATAGAGTATGCTTTCCAGCAATCGGCTTTTTCATTTTCCACTGCACTATCCAAAATGATCCTGATGGCAAAAAGATCGTACACTTCCTCAAAAGGAATGTTTTTCTTTTTCATTTTATTCCATATGGAATGGATGGATTTTGGGCGACCGTAAACATCAGCCAGCAAACCCTGTTCATGTACAATTTCATCAATAGGCTCAACAAAAGCTTTGATAAACTGAGCTCGTTCGGCCTTTTTCTCGTTCAGTTTTTTGGCAATAAACTTATAGGTTTCGGGTTCAAGATATTTCATGGAAAGATCTTCCAACTCCGATTTTATAGCATACAAACCTAAGCGATGAGCCAGGGGGGCATATAAATAAATGGTTTCGGATGCGATTTTAAGCTGTTTGTGGCGAGGCATAAAATCCATGGTACGCATGTTGTGCAAACGATCGGCCAATTTGATTAAAATTACCCGGACATCATCTGCAAGGGTAAGCAGCATTTTACGGAAATTTTCTGCCTGTAATGAGCTGTTGGTATCAAAAACACCAGAGATTTTGGTTAAGCCATCTATAATTTTAGCGGTTTTCTTGCCAAATTCGCGTTCAATTTCTTCCAGTGTAATGTCGGTATCTTCCACAACATCATGAAGCAGGGCACAAACAATAGAGGTTGTGCCTAAGCCAATTTCCTCTGCCGCAATCTGGGCTACAGCTATTGGATGGTAAATATAAGGCTCCCCTGATTTACGGCGCATATCCTTGTGGCTTTCGAGTGCCATATCGAAAGCTTTCCGGATTTCCTTTTTGTCGCCACGTTGTAAAGTAGATTTACTGGCCCGGAGTAAGGCCCGGTATCTTTTTAAAATTTCCTGTTTCTCTGCCTCTAAATCAATTACTAGCTCTGTTTTCATTTGTATTTTTTGCGTAAAAATTGCATCTTATTTGTCAATAAAACTTATCTTAGTTCTATGAATCACCTAATATATGAAATAACACCTAACTTTGTAAAAGTATAAATTTATGAATTTTAAAGGGCTCTTTTTTCTGTGTTTTGTAATGATTCTAAGCTTCTCGCTAAAAGCACAAGAGAGTAATGCCCCCATTTTTCCAAAAAAAGGACAGAATGATACCCTGAGAGTAGCTTCTACTAATGACAATGGAACCATGATTCCCTGGATATTGCTTAACGAGGTAACCATTACTGCCGCCCGTCTTTTTAAATCACCAGCAGAACAAGTTGCTTATAACCGTTTACGTTACAATGTTTTAAAAGTAATGCCCTATGCTCTTTTTGCAAAACGCAGATATGAACAATTGGAGCAGGATTTAATGACAACAACTGAAAAGAGAAAGCAGAAGGAACTGGTTAAACAATGTGATAAGGAAATTAAAGAAATGTTTAACCGTGAAATTAAAGAATTAACCATAACTCAAGGACAGATTTTGACCAAGCTGATAGATCGGGAAGTTGGACGAACCACTTACGATATTGTGAAGCAAACCAAAGGTGGCTTCGCGGCGTTTTCTTATCAGGTAGTTGCCCGAGTGGTTGGCCACAATTTAAAAAGTACGTACGATCCCAGCCAGGATCGGGATATCGAGTCTATTATCCGCTCATCCGGATTTTATCAATAAATAACCCTAATGAAGGAAATCATCCCAAATATTTATTCGTTTAAGGTAAAAAAAATTAATGGTGAAGATCAACCATTATCTGCCTACAGAAATAAAGTTGTTTTAATCGTAAATACTGCATCAGCATGTGGATTTACGCCTCAACTTAAAGAATTACAACAATTAAAAGAAGAAATCGATAATCCTGATTTTGAGATTTTAGGCTTTCCAACAAATGATTTTGGTAAGCAGGAACCTTTAAACGGAGCCGAAATCAGTACTTTTTGCGAAGTTGATTATGGCGTAAAATTTCCTGTTTTTGATAAAATTATGATTCGGGGTGCACATGCACATCCCCTGTATCAATTTTTAAGTGATAGGAAACAAAATACAAAGCTGAGCTCTATACCGAGGTGGAATTTTCATAAATACCTGGTGAATAAAAAGGGCGAAGTTGAAGATTATTTCTTTCCCTTTACCAAACCTTTAAGCTCAAAAATTAAAAAGAAAATCCGGCGCTTGCTGGATGAAAAAGCTCAATAGATTAATGAAGTTAGATATTTTAGTGATTGCCGTTCATCCCGATGATGCGGAACTTTGCTGTTCAGGAACCATTTTGAAACATATTGCATCAGGCAAAAAAGTGGGTATTGTAGATTTGACAAGGGGTGAACTGGGAACTCGCGGAACGGCCGAAACCAGGGATGAGGAAGCCATTGAATCCGCAAAAATTTTAGGGTTACATGCCCGTGAAAATTTGAGGTTCAGAGATGGTTTTTTTCAAAATGATGAACAGCACAGAATTGAAGTCATTAAAGCGATCAGGAAATATCAGCCGGAAATTATTTTAAGCAATGCTTTGCACGATCGTCATCCGGACCATGGAAGAGCAGGAGATTTGGTATATGATGCGGTTTTCCTATCAGGATTGCCTAAAATTGAAACTGAACTGGAGGGAATACAACAACAAGCGCATCGCCCCAGGTTATTGTTGCAATATATCCAGGACAGATACATAAAACCTGATATTATTGTAGACATAACAGATCATATGGATACTAAAATTAAATCTATCCAGGCTTTTAAAACGCAATTCTATAATCCGGATATTGATGGTCCGGGCACTTATATTTCATCGCCCGAATTTTTTGAAAGTGTAATTGGCAGAGCCCGGGAATTTGGAAAAAGTATAGGGGCCACGTTTGGAGAAGGGTTTACATCCAGAAAATTATTGGGCGTTGATAATCTGTTTGATTTGAGGTAATCGTTATAGTATTCAGTTAATAATAAATGGAGGTGGGGGCATGACCATATTGTCATCCTGAGGAACGAAGGATCCCTGTGAACTAAAGCCCTTATGGGATTCTTCATTGCATGCAGAATGACAAACTAATCTTGAAAAAACTTGTCATTATTATTAACCTAAGTTCGATTAATATTTAAAACAAAATAGGGGTTTTATTCGTATTGAGTAATCTTCTCGTCATGCTGAACTTGTTTCAGCATCTTCCCTGCTATAAAGACCCTGATCCCGAAAATCGGGACAGGGTGACGACCGCTTTTATATTAAAGCATCAGATAGACCTTTCTAAGGTACATTATTAATCGAACTCAGGTTAGTAGGAATGGAGTCCTGAAGGAATCCCTTTGGAACAACCCCCTTGCCTAGTCGTTTAAAAATAAAACCGCAGAGCGCGCAGAGAAAAAACCACAAAGGGCACAAAGAAAGAGACGAAAAGAAACTAGCCTATTTGTCTAGCCCCTCGCTATCCCTTCTCCAAATGGAGAAGGTGGCTACAAGCCGGATGAGGTCTTGGCAGTTAAAAGGTCACGACTATTTTGTCATCCTTAGGCACGAATGATATCTTTAGTTCACACCTTTCTTATAAGATTCTTCAAGCGTTCAGAATGACAAGAACTTTCAGCTTAATTTTTCGTTTCCTATATTTTTATCGGGATATAGATTGTTTTTAGTGCTGAAGATTATACTGTAAAGTATGGGCACAAATAATAATATGGCAATAGTTGTTAAAAATTCCATGTTGCTAATTGATTCAGCTTTAATTAGGGGTAGGCATGAAATTAATATAGCACAAAAAGTGATGATTGTGCAAAGCTTATCTGTTAAGGGTTTCGGGCTATGATTGGGCAGCAAAAATCTTGAAATGAAATTAATGGATAGTAAAAAAATACTTAACGAAATACAAAACATCCATTTAACCTCTGTATAATAAAGGTGTTCAGCCTCTTCCAAAAGGACTTTCAACATTGTTCCAAATCCCGCAAGTGCAATGATTAACGGAAAATTTAACAGAGAGATGCAAATATAATTGCTGTGACCAGGTTTTGCTTCACGATCTCCAAGGATATCAAAGTAAATCCACCAAATTATAAAACAGATAAAAATTGCAATCATAAAAAAGAGCCAGGCCCATATATCTTTATCCTGAAGTGATGCGATTCCATGCGTTACTCCTACAACACATTCTCCTAAAACGATGATTGTGAATAATCCATATCGTTCTACCATGGCAGCGGAAAGGGTAAAGTTCATCCCCCTTACTGCCAATAACCTTTTTGTTCTCGAATTGGATAAAATAGCCGGACTAAGATTAATTGGTATGGCAATAAGCCAAAGCAGGTTGGCTATTTCCAAACTGGTAAATATAGAAGCTAAATACAGGCCCAAGGCAATGCAATAATTTAGAATATAAAAGAAGCTTAAGGGCTTATGCGAGGGGTCATAATAGCCTGTGCTATACCAAAGAAATGTAATTATGGCTTGTATAATGGATAAAGAAATGGCTAAGGGCAGGTGGTATCCATTAAAATAATCTTTTATAGTTATTGCAACAGCTGCTACGGCCAACATCTGCAATAGCGTGAAATATTTGGTTCGATTATCATTGTTGCCATGCAGATCATGATAGGTACTTCCATTCATCCAAGACCAGATGATTATGGTAAAAAGAAAAACAAACTGCAATAGTGCAGCCAGGTTGGGGTGTTCGGCAAAATGTCCTGTTAATTGAGCTATTACCGCAACGTACACCAGATCATAAAAAAGTTCAAGCCAGCTTATTTTCCTTTCCTTTTTTTTGTCTGTAAGATTTTCTGGTGCTCCCCACCAGGAACTGATTTTATATTTTGGCATCTGTTGATCGTAAATGCCAAATATATTTAATTTAAAGATTCGGAGGTATTTTTTCCATTATCGTGGTATCGGGAGTTACCATGTGACACCATAATGACTTCGGTTGTAAGCCACTTATTTTTTAGTCATCCGATGAATATAAACATGTTGCCTATATTCATCGGATGACTATTTGAGTTCAACGCTTCAAAGATTGACGATTTCACCAAATCCAAAGCCAATAAATTTAAAGATTTGAAAGTATTTTTTCCATAACAGACAATCCCTCATCGATGTGCTTTTGTTCAATACACAATGCAGGGCGGAACCGGATGGTTTGATTGCCGCAACCTAAAAACATCACATTGTTTTCCAGTCCTTTAGCTATAAAAGCATTGCGCATATCTCTGTTTGGGAAATCGAAAGAGCAAAGTAAACCCCTGCCACGAACATTACTCATCTTATCGAATTTTTGAGCCAATTTTTCTAAATTTTCTTTTAGATAAGCTCCAACCTGGGCCGCATTGTCACAAAGTTTGTCTTCTTCTACAATCTGCAAAATTTGTGTTGAACGCACCATATCAACCAAATTTCCACCCCAGGTAGAGTTGATTCTGCTGGGCACTTTAAAAACATTGGTTTCAATTTCATCTACCTTATGGCCGACTAAAATTCCGCAAACCTGCATCTTTTTACCAAAAGCAAGGATGTCTGGCCGGGCTTTTTCGCTAAAATGTTGATGGCACCAAAATTTCCCTGTTAAGCCAACACCTGTTTGTACCTCATCGTAAATTAAAAAGGCTTCATTTTCGTCGGCCAAAGCTTTTAACTGAATCAAAAACTCTTCACGTAAATGATTATCCCCTCCTTCAGATTGAATTGGCTCCACGATGATGGCACAGATATCATCTTTATGATCAGCAAAAGCCTGTTTGATTTGTGCAATTGAAGCATCTTCAGTATGTATGGCGTGATCCAGGTTATTTCCCTGTAATGGAAATCTAAGTTCTGGAACACTTACCCTTGGCCAATCGAATTTGGCAAACCATTTTGTTTTTTCAGGCAAGGTATTGGTTAGGCTTAAGGTATACCCGGTACGGCCATGAAATGCCTTTTCGAAATGTAAAATCTTAAAACCCTTTTCGGCTGTGTAGCCTTTAGCAAAGTTTTTTTGAACTTTCCAATCCATGGCTACTTTAATTGCATTTTCGATGGCTAACCCTCCACCAGCAATAAAAAATGCATGGGGTAAATAATCCGGAATGCCGATCTTAGAAAAGGTTTCTACAAACTGGGCATATTGTTGGGTGTACACATCAGAGTTTGATGGGTTGGCTAGGGCCGCTTGTAAAAGATTTTTTTTAAAGGCTTCGTCATGGATCATTTTAGGATGATTATAGCCCAGGGGAACGGATGCGAAACAGGTAAAAAAATCAAGTAAAGATCTATTGTACTTCGAATCGTAAATATAAGCACCATGACTTTTTTCCATATCATAGGTAAGATCGAAACCATCCGCTAAAATATGTTTGCTTAATGATTCATTAACTCGATTGGCAGGGACTGTTAATTGGTACATAAATTTGGTTTTGGTATAACTCAAATCTAATAAAAAGTGCCCATATTTTAAAATTTAAGCACTTTTTGTGCTGAAAAACCAAAAAATAGGTTTAGATCATTTAAACCTGTTTATTCTATTATTATTGAATTTAAATGATTTATAGCGTATGTTTATGTGAAAAGGGAAATTAATAGGGAAAAAATAAACTGTGTTTAAATGCAAAAATTGATGATATGGCATGATATTGAGTTCAAACTTTACGTTCCAGCTAAAAATAGACGCTAATAATAAGATAGAGATACATTTTCCTTTTATTGGCCAAAATACTGGAAAAAAGAACATAAAGAAAAGTGGGGTAACTGACAGATGCGAAAGTCTTCCATTTTGCTAAAATAAGAGAAAATAGTGTTGTTGTCATTTTCTTCTATCCGTCTGATTGTCAGATAAATATATTAAAATATACCAACCAAACAAGCTATTTAATTGATTGTTAAGTAATTAAATAACAAACAAACCTTAACCTATTTTAATGCGTTTGCGCTGTTCAACAGAAGAAATTTTCCGATCACAATGAATAAGTTTATATAACAATTTAGTGGTTCGACTCCGGCACTGAATTTTAAAATAAATCCATTCCGAAATCCTTACATTACCTTTATCGTGATTTTTGCAGGTTTTAGCCACGGTGCGCTAAAACGAACCGTTACTTCATCACCGGTTTTACCTCTTGTTTGAAGATAAACAATCATTTTGCCATGAAATGCACGTTGTTTGTTATTGGTATAATCACCTTTATCAGTATTGTCTCCAGCTTCCATACCCAATAAACGGGCATTGCCAGCAATGTCACAAGTGATCTCATCATCTGCGGTGGTTACGGGGATACCATCTTCATCTACAAGTTGCAGTTCTATTTGCGCAATACCATCTTTAGCTGATATTTGTATTTCGCTTTGCAACACTTTGATGGCTTGCGGACGTTTGCTTGATTGAATTTGATGACGAACCGTTTCTTTTCCTGAATCATCCAGTCCCATCACAACAAGTTTTCCATTAGCATAAGGAATATCCCAGTAAATGATGCCGGTTTTATCATCGTAATCTTGGGTTTGTCCAACCACCGATCCGTTTAGTTCCAAACGGGCTTTAGCGGCATTGGTATAGCAAACTACGCGAATGATCTGCCCGTTTTGATAATTCCAGATTGGCCAGGCATCCATCGATGGCGCTTCGTTTTTAGCTTGCCCTTGCTGCGCTTCGAGAACCGACCATACATCACTAGCGGCGTCGCCATCTTTAAGTGAGTAGGTGCCTAGAAAGGCCATCGGTTTCTCTGACCATAGCGATTGACGGAAGTAACCGCGAGGTTTTATAAAACCTCCAAAGTCCAATAATCCTGAGTAGAAACCACGCGAAGGCCACCTTCCAGATTCGCCGAGGTAATCGATACCGGTCCATAAGAATTGACCGAATATATGTTCGTTGTCTTTAACAGCTTCCCACGCGCTGTAATCGTGACGGTTCTCACTTCCAAAGATTATGCGTTTAGGATATTTTTTATGATCCTGAAGATATCGGCTTTCGGTGTAGTTATATCCTGCTATATCAAGCGTTCCTGGATATTCGGTTTCATTCGACATGGCAACACCAGCCAAACCGGCAGTAACCGGACGACTAGTATCGTATTTCCGCACTACAGCGGCGAGGCGTTTAGCAATATCACCGAGCTGCATAGCATCAGGTGCATCTTTTTTGTATCCGCCAAAAATGGGCTGTGTAAATCCTCCTTCGCTTTTACCGGCAAGAACAGGGTGTGAGTATGGGTCATTCGGGTAATCGACTTCATTTCCAATGCTCCATGCAAAAATAGAAAGGTGGTTGCGGTCTCTTTTTACCATATCGGCAAGGTCTTTTTCGCCCCATTCCTTAAAGAAATCAAATGATCCCTGAAAACCGGGTGTACCTACATTCCAGCCCTGAAGCCATTTGCGTTTAGGGAATTCCCATTCGTCAAAAGCTTCATCCATTACCAGAAGCCCGATTTCATCACAAAGATCGTATAATGACGATGCCTGAGGATTATGACTGGTTCGGATGGCATTTACGCCCAATGATTTTAAAGTGAGTAATCGGCGGCGCCATACTTCGGGATATACTTCAGCTCCTAACACGCCCGCATCGTGATGTAAGCAAACACCTTTAACTTTGGTCTGTTTTCCGTTCAATGCGAAGCCTTTGTTCGGATCGAACGTGAAAGTACGGAAGCCAGTTGTTAGTGATGTGCTGTCTATAATTTTACTATTCTGTAAAACTGTTGTGCGTAAGCGGTAGCTGATGGGTGTTTCAATACTCCATAAGCCCGGGTTGTTAATCTCCAGCGCGGTTTTAATTTCCTGATTGCTGTTGGGAGCCAGACTAAGTTTGCTTACTTTTTTTGCTACAACCTTTCCGCTTTTATCCAATAGCTCATTCAATATAGATAATGACGCATCTGAAGCGGACTGATTGGTTATGGCTGTTTGTACATGCAATGTCCCTCTATTACCTTTTACCTCAGGAAAGGCATAAATTCCCCATTGTTCGAGGTGAATGGGATTAGCTTTTACAAGGTAAACATCGCGGTAAATTCCCGAACCGGTGTACCAACGTGAATCGGCATCCCGGCTATGGTCTACACGAACGCTGATTTGGTTTTCCGCACCATATTTTACATAAGACGTAATGTCGTAACTGAAAGAAATATAACCATTAGGTCGTTTACCTAAAGACTGCCCGTTTAAAAAGACTTCGCTTCTGTTATAAACACCCTCGAAATACAGATAGAGTTTCTTTTCCTGGTCATCTTTCGGGATAAAAAGTTTTTTCTGGTACCACCCTATACCTCCGGGGAGGTACCCTGCGGCGCTTGCATAGGTAGGACTATAAGGTTGTTTTATTGTCCAATCGTGCGGCAGTTGTACTGCTTTCCATGATCTGTCTCGCTGGTGGATTTGTTTAGTTGGATCAACCTCGCCGAGATGAAAGCGCCAGTCAGCATTGATTTTTTCAGCCTTGCCAAATCCGGGCTGGGCAGAAACGCTAATTGTTGCAAATAAGCTTACAGCAATTGCGAGAATAGTTGTTTTAATAGATCTTATCATTTATTTAGTGTGTTGGCTTTACTGGGATAATGTTACCGGCTTCATCGAAATACATGCGGTCCATGCAAACCTCGCGGTTAAAACCCGCTGCATCGCCCATATTTATACCGTTGGGGTAATTAAATCTGTGGTAAACGATGTACCATTCATCTTTACCCGGAATTTGTAGTACAGAATTGTGGCCTGTTCCAAAAATACCGGATTGTGGATCTTTCTGTAAAACCAGGTTGTTTTCGTGGATGCTGATGGGGCCTAATGGTGATTTGGACGTACCATAACGCACACGGTAATTCTCGCTGCGGGTATCGTCTTCTGACCACATAAAATAGTAGGTGCCCTTTCTATAAAACACATAACAGCCCTCTCTGAAAGTTTTATCGGTATTTAAAACCCTGGTAGAATTAGGTTTTAAAGAGATCATATCTTTATTCAGTTCGGCTACAGCAAGGTATCCGTTTCCCCAGTACAGGTAGCTTTTCCCGGTTTTAGGATCGGTAAATACAGCAGGGTCGATTTCCTGTCCGCCTTTAATTCCTTCAGGCTTGAAGTTAACCAGAGGCTTACCTGAATCTTTAAAAGGGCCTGTTGGAAGGTCAGCTGAGGCCACCCCAATTTTCTGGGCAGCAGTGAAATAGTAAAAATATTTATAATCTTTTCCAGTTTTTTTCTCGGCTATAGTTGGTGCCCAGGCATTGCGGTTACCCCATGGCACATCTTTTTTAAGGTCAAGGATTACACCTTCATCCTTCCAGTTTATGAGGTCGGTAGAGGAGAAGGTTTTAAAATAATATCCTCCCCAGCCATCAAAACCATCGCTAGTTGGGTAGATGTAGTACTTTTTGGTCTTGTTAGAATAAAGTACATCAGGGTCTGCGTAAAAACCATCTAGCACGGGGTTTTTGGCCAGTTTTAATTCCATGCCCTGCGGAAGTCCCCATTTAGCGGTTAAATTTTTTAGTTCGCTGCGGGAGATCGGAATAATAGTGCCATGTCGGGGATGAAAATCCATTTTCACCTCGTGATCAATCACTTTAAAACGATCTAAATCTGCACTCTCGCAAAACTGGTATTTACCTTTGCCGTAAACATCGTACATCATGATATACTTATCTGACCTGTTGAGCTTAAATACAGCCGAACCTTCTACTGCATCATTTGTCTGTTGTTTATAGCCCGGTTGCTCAATCCATTTTCCGGAAGTCAATGAGTCGGTCAGCGCGAGTTTAATTCCGTTTCCATTACCTTCGGTTTTATAGAAGAGATGGAAAATTCCGTTTTTATTGATGATGTCGCCATCGATACAGGATTTACCGTTTTTAGGGTTAAACAGCACTTTAGGTTCCTCTTCAAAATCAGTAAAGTCTTTATTGGCGTAAGCATAATAAATAATATCCGGTCCGGTACCATGCTGCATAGAGAAGTAAACCATATACTTTCCTTTAGCAGGGTCAAATATGGTTTGGGGTGCCCATACACGTTTAAGATCGTTGTGACCTTTAAAACGTTTCTGGATGTTAATGATACTGTGTTTCCAGTTAATCAGGTCGTCAGATTTTAATAAAGTCATGGCACGGTTAGAATCCCAGCCTTTGGAGGAAGTCATATCGGTTACCACCATATAAAAAGAACGGCCATCTTCTGAACGTAAAATATGAGGATCGCGGATGCCGCCTGTTGAACTGATCTGTTTTGAATCCAATACGGGTTCGTTGTTATTCAATGCGCGGTAATTGTAACCGTCGGTACTGAAGGCAAAGCAAAGGGCCTCGTCTTTTACGGCATTGCCTTTGAAGTAGGTAAACAGGTAGCCTGCAAAATCCTTATCTGCAGGGCCAGACTTATAGGTCTGGCCTGAAGAAATATTAACGAAAGCTACCTGTAAACTTGCCAAAAGGATGAGGCAGAAACCGCTGTATTTTGTAATCATTTCGGTTGGGTCTTTATGTGGGGTTATCTTCTTTTAAAAATGGGTACGTATCTGTAGACCCGTATTGATATGATTATTTTAAGGCAATTTTTTGCACCGGTGAGTAAACATATTCGCCGGCAGTTGTGGTTTTTACTCCAACCCTTGCGTAAATAAAGTCGAGTGATTTAAGATTGTCGGGAATATCAGCTGACAATGAGGTTTGTGCACCAAATACCAGCGAAGGAACGCTACCATCCACCCGGACTTCCCGCTGAACCTGATCGGTTAAAACCGATTTTCCGAGGTACAGGCGCACCAGTTCAACATTTGCGGTTTGAACTACTTTATTGACTACAAAACTCGCGTTGATGGTATTACCAGACTTTTGAAAGGTTTCGTTGGTGATGGTGAAGTACGGTGTTACCGGAACATCAATATTGGTATTTCCGGTGAGATTTACCCTGATGGTATCAGTTGCCTGCTGAAGCCATGGAGCATCGGCACGGCGTACCAGTTTATACTGTCCGGCAAATAATTTGGCCGAGAAACTACCATCCTGGTTCATATACACTGTGATAGCCGAACGAAGCGGATAACCATCCTGCCATAATTCCAGCTGGGGACCGTTATTACGAACACTTATGGCCTTTCCCTGATAAACCACTTTCCCTGTCAGGGTTACTTCAGGAGCATCAAAGTTATCGTATTCGCTACAGCTGGCCAGAAATAGGCTGGCTGCTGCGGTAATTAGGGTTAATATTTTAAATTTCATAAGAATGGGAATTAATGGAAGGGGTTACGAACAATTTTTGGGTTATTGTTTAATACCGTTTGATCAATTGATGAGTAATAGTTTGCAATACGGAAGAACCTTGCACGACGGAAACGGGTAGGGCGTATACGTGCATAAATGTATTTGCCATTATCCGGATGTCCTGGTCTTACAACCCGGTAAGAATATAAACCCATTACTACCGCATTCGGATCAGTTTCCGAACCATCCCATACGATGTGTGCAATGCGCCATCTTTTCAAATCGAAATAACGGTGATCTTCGAAAGCCAGCTCGATACGACGCTCGTTGCGGATGATATCGTTCGTTAATGCACTCAGGCTATTGGCAGGGAAGCCTGCACGGGCACGGATGGAATTTATATAACCTAGTCCTTCAGGAAGGCCCAATTCAAAGGCCGCCTCTGCTGCATTCAGGTAAATTTCGCCCAGGCGGAACCATGGCCACCAGTTTACAGCTGATGTTCCGCGGGTACTTGCCGCAGGCGCATCACTTACCATTTTGCGGATGTAAAAACCAGTATTACTTACATCCACGGCATCATCCTTAGGTCCGTCAAAACCTGTCCAAACCTGGTTATCGGTATAATTACCACCAAGTACAGCTGAGGTTGTTAACTGATAAGTACCGTTATTCCATACGGCAACACCACCCTGTATTCTCACTGCACTATTTTTAAAAGTCGTACCTGGATAAATGATAGTTCCATACAGGCGGCCATCTTTGTTGGCAAAAATGTCGGCAGGGTTCGTATAGGCAATGTAGTTTCCGCTGGCATCTTTATCTTTTAATGTGCCTTTGCTTCCATCCAGGTAATTGTAGCATTCTACGAGGCTTAGCGATGGTGAAATCGCAGATGAGGCCTCATTATCTTCAGTCATACTTTTGATGATGTTATCGTAGGTAAAGCGATGGACTTTTGTACCTGGCGCAAAATCTTTTGCAAAGATTACTTCACTGACTGGTTTTTTATTCAGCATGTCGTAAAAGTTCGCCCCTTTATCAGGATTGGTGTTGTATAATGCGTACGGACCTGCTATTACTTCTTTTGAAGCTGCAAGGGATTTGTTGTAGTAATCGGTAGCCATTGCAGCCGGAATACCCACCTCGCCACCACTGGTGCTTATAGGAGCTGCCATTAAATTGTTGTATTTGGCTATAGAAGCTGCGTAGAGCATCGCCCTGCTTTCCAATGCCAGAGCAGTGTATCTGTTTGCGCGTGTTGGTATACCATTATTAGCCGCCAGGTCAGCTTTGATTTCTTCGAGTTCTTTATAAATGAAATCATAAACCTCCGATTCTTTAGCACGGGGAACCTGTAATGGGGTAGGATCGCCACTGAAATCGTAAATCAGTTGTTTTGTAACCAATGGCACGCCGCCCATGCGTTTTACCATTTCGAAGTAAACGAAGGCGCGCATAAAACGCATTTCACCTATAAAAAGGCTCTTCTGCGCCGGTGTAAGTTTAACACCCAAAGTGTTAATGTTTTCTAACGAAAGGTTTAAATCGCGGATAAAACCATACTCCCAGTAACGACCATAATCGTTGCCGTACTGGAAATCGTTTCTGCCGTTCTGATCGCGTGTTCCCGACCACATGGCATCGTCTGTTTCCGTCATTCCTCCGGTATTGAAAATACCGTGTAATGAAGGCAGGCGGTTATAGTAATTCGCCAAGAGTGAGGTGATCAGATTTGAATCGTTCCACAATTGTTCATCTGTAATGGTAGTTTTAGATTCGCGGTAAAACCAGTCATCGTGTTTGCAACTATTCATGGTTAAACCAGTAACCAATGCAAGTGCGATATAAAATTTTTTCATCTTAATCAATTTTTTAAAGGTGTAATCAGCTTGAATAACGAGGGGTTGATGTGAATTTACCTTTGTTTAAAATGTTATGTTAAATCCTGCCATAAAAACTCTTTGCTGTGGATATACCACTGCTGCTGCTGCTTCAATCTCCGGATCGATCTGGAAATCTTTTACGTTATCGAAAGAAATCATATTCGATCCGTTTACATAAAAGCGAATTTTTTGCGCTTTGATTTTCTCGGCAATTGTTTTAGGTAGGGTGTAAGCCAGTTCCATATTTCTCACGCGCAAGTATCTCACATTTTTCAACCAGAAACTGTTATTTCTGCTGTTTGGTCCAGAGTTACCGTTACGGATTGCAGGATAATATCCCGGAACCCATGCGCTTGTCGGATCGTATGGATCAGCCCTGTGCCACCTGTCTTCCAGTAAATAAGCAGGAGAGTTCCCGCCGCCATGGAAAGCATTTCTCAATTCATAATCCTGATTCCATGATTGTATTGCACCACCGGCTAAATCAATATTCAGGTCAATTCCTTTATATGATAAACCAATACGCCCTCCGAAAGACATCATCGGTGCCCAACCTGTAGGATAGCCGATTGGACGCGTATCCACATCGTTGATTACACCATCACCGTTTACATCTTTATAAATAAAATCGCCGGGAAGCTGTGTTCTGTTATTCTGACCATCATTATTTATACCATAGTTACGGATTTCTTCTTCCGACTGAAAACGGCCAACCACTTCATAACCCCACCAAATGCCACCCCAGCGGTCTTCTGATGAGTTGGTATATTCGTTGTACGAATTGCTGAAACGTGGTTTGTATGAATCCAAAACCTTATACCTCGAAAATGTGAAATTTCCACTAACGGTATAGTTCAATTCACCTATTTTGCTGGCATAGGTAATGATACCTTCGGCACCGTAGTAGCCATTACTGTTTAAGTTTTCATTAGGTAATGTGTAACCGATTTCGGAAGGTAAGAGCACGTCGTATTTTGTGCCCGGATAGCCTGTGCGGATAATCTTAAACGCATCGGCTGTAAAGGTTAGTTTGTTATCGAACATGCCAACATCAATACCCACATTATAATTGGTGTTTTTTACCCACGAAAGGTTACGAACGGGAAGCCCCCTGGGTTGAATACCGGGGTAATAGGTTCCGTTTAATACGGCATTTCCCGAATTCCAGTTGTAACCGGCTAAGTAGCCATGCATACCTACGCCTTCCTCTAATCCGGTTTGACCAACCGAAACACGAAGTTTCATGTCGTTTACTACCTCTTTTAATGGCTTGAAAAATGGCTCGTCAGAAATACGCCAACCTAAACTTCCTCCAGGGAAAAGTCCCCATTCTTTACCCGAATAATACAGATAAGAACCATCATAGCGCCCTAATATTTCCAGTAAATATTTTCCTTTATAGTTATAGTTGAAACGGCCAATGAAACCTGCTCTTGCTTCGTACGACCATTCATCGCCTACACCGCTCAATTCGGAAATTGTATTTACAAGCGGAATGTAATTATTGGTAGGATTTGAGCCTATTGTGGTAAGTGTCCTGTCCCAATCCGAACGCTCGTAACCTCCCATTACCGAGAAATTATGGTCGCCAATTTGTTTGGTATAATCTAATTGGAATTGTGCAGATCTCGCTATGGCTACACGGTCGGTTTTATAACGCCATCTCGAATTGGTTCCATTACTGCGTACATAGTTGCCGTTTTCGTATCGGAATACATCGTAGCTATACTGAAAGCCATCAAACTTATTGTTGGTGTAGTTATAGGAAACGATACCTTTTGCCGAGAGACCGAACTTTGTTTTGTATGCTGCGGTAAAGTTAACATTGCCACTCATAAAACTGTTGTCTTTATAACCGGCAATATCGCGGCTAAAGATTGCGGGATTATAGGCAAACTCGTTGGTTTGATTAGGGTATAGCGGATTATCGTTGGCGTAAGGACCAACAGTTGGCCTGTTTTTAAAAATAGCCAGTATGGACGAAAAATAACCATCACCACCGGGTAATCCCACATCCTGTGTTTTTTCCTGACGGGCAGAAATCTGGGTGCCGATGGTAAGTCCTTCGAGTACGGTTGCTTCCAGGTTGGCTTGTAAATTGGTGCGTTTATAATTAAAATCCTTAATCATGGCATCCTGTTTCAAGTTACCAACGGAGAGGAAGTAGTTTGACTTTTTTCCACCACCGGTAATGTTGGCATTGATGTATTGCTGTGGAATATCTTTACGGATCACCATGTCGGCATAATCATAACCCTGGTAGCCAGGTTCGGTACCCGCCTGCCATTTGGCGAGTTCGGCATGGGTATACACAGTGCTTGGATCGCGGCCTTCGTTTTGTGCTGCTTCTACCAAACCTCTGGTGTATTGCGCCGCATTTGCCAATTCAGGGAAACGGGTAAGATTTTGCCAGCCCATATAACCATTAATGTTAATTTTTATCTTTTCGTCCTTTGAACCTTTTTTTGTTGTGATTAAAACCACACCTTTTGATGCCCTGAAGCCATAAACTGCTGCAGCTGCATCTTTAAGGATAGATATACTTTCAATGTCTTCAAGATTCAGTGAGTTAAAAATATCAGCACCTGATGCATTTTGTGTACCCACCCAGTCAGTACCTGTCTGGCCGCCATAAGGCTACACCATCAATTACAAATAAGGGGTTACCCATGTTACGGATTTCGATACCTGCCCCACGTCCCGGACGTGCATCTTTAGCACGTACTGAAACACCCTGCACTTTACCAGCCAAGGCGCTGGCCGTGCTGGTAGAGGAGGTACGTACCACGTCTTCGGCTTTCAGGTTGCTTACAGCACCTGTAATGTTTCTTTTAGATTGTTTACCATATCCTACAACCACAACATCATCCAGGTCCTGGTTATCGGGTTCCATTTTGATGGTGAATTGTGTTTTGTCGCCAATGGTAATGGTTTGGTTTTTGTAACCAATGTAGGTTACCAGAAATGCGCCTTTGCTTGTGGTGAGCGTAAAGCGTCCTTGCGAATCGGTGGTGGTGATTTCTTTGGGTAAAGTACCTTCTACTACAATGGTAACGCCTACCAGCGGATCATTGAGTTCACTCAGTACTTGTCCGGAAATCTTGCGTTGCGCAAATGAGTAATAGGGGATTCCCCATACCATAAGGCATAAAAAGAAAATTTTCAGGATTCTCATATTATATTTGGTTTTGTTTAAAAAGTGTTTTTGCCCGGTATTATGCATCCATGCTATCAATAGGATGAAGACCTTGCTTAAATGAGTGACATAATAGTCATCATCGGATGGATCACCTGGCTCGGTAGCGCCCATCCAATTTGCTTGGTTAGCTTCATTGAAAAATGAGTCAGTCAATCCATCTGTCACAGGATTTATAATTAGTTATTGGTTCCAAACCTACTGGTTTCAGACATCTGGGGTAGTATACAAATCCGTCAATTTTGATTTGTATTTTCGTCAAAATCCTGTTTTTTAGCTTTTTAAATCTGTTTTTTCTGATATTCGGAAGGTAGTTGGCCAAATTCTTCTTTGAAACACTGACGGAAATAAATAGCGCTATTTATGCCAACCATTAGAGAAACCTCAGTGATATTATACTGCCCTGAACGAAGTAGCTTAGCCGCTTTTTGGACTCTGATTTTCCGTACCAGCTGATTGATATTTTTACCTGTTAGCCCTTTTAATTTTCTGTACAGTGTAGATTGGCTCATATTCATCTTGTCTGCCAGGGTAGCGGCATCAAGCACTTCATCCTGGATACATGCTTCCACCAGAATTACAAAATCCTGTACAAAAGCATTCTCTCTCCATAGTTCATGGTTGCTCTCGGGTGGATTAGCTTCCATGTTTTCTCTTCCATTAGAAAGCTGATCGAGTACTTCTGTATATAAGGTTTTCCGTTTTAGCAACAGATTTTCAATGCGGCGGTTAAGCAGCTTCGGGCTTACCGGTTTGGTGAGGTAGGAGTCGACACCCAGTGAATATCCTGTTTCTTTGTCGACTTCGGTATCTTTTGCCGTTAAAAATATACTTGGAATGTGGCTGGTTTCGCGGAGCCTTTTCAACTTGCTGAGCATGGTAAAACCATCCATGTCGGGCATCATAACATCGCTTACAATTAAATCGGGAATACGGTTTTTGGCAAGCTCAAATCCTTCGACACCGTTTCCGGCAGTAACTACTTCATAGTTTACCGAGAGCACCGTGGTTAAATATTCCCTTAAATCTCTTTCATCCTCTACCAGTAGCACTACAGCACGTAAATCATCGGCTGTTTCGGTGACCCCGGATGAAGAAATATGGTGGTTTTTCTGTTCTGTAGAAGATACGGCATTGGTTAGTAAGCGTACGCAGAATTCACTTCCTTTACCAGGTATGCTTTTTACCGATATTTTTCCCTGATGTATAGCTACCAGTTCCTTTACAAGGGCGAGGCCAATCCCTGTTCCATGGCTAACTGTTTTAGCTACCTGATAATACCTTTCGAAGATTTTATCAAGATGTTCTGCTGCGATTCCGCATCCGGTATCTTCAACACAAATCAGGACAGAAGTAGTCAAGTGGTCTTGCTCGTAGCGTAATTGGACTTCTATTTTTCCGCTAGTGGTATACTTGCAGGAATTTGACAGCAGGTTGTCTAAAATTAGTTGGACAATTTCGCCATCGAAAGTGGTTTTAATGTCTGGCTGTTCAATTTTGTAGCTAATCTGCAGATCAGTATTGGTGTTGGCTTCAGCATATTTCTGAACAATTTGTTTTACCAGTTCACCCAGATAGTCTTCGCCCAAAACCAATGGCTTGTACTGCGATTCTACCTTGCGGAATTCGAGTAACTGATTCACCAGCGAGAAAAGCCTATTGGCATTCTTTTGCACCATCAGCACCCCGTCTTTATGTTTAGGCGCAAGTTTTTCTTCGTGCAAAAGGTCTTCCAAAGGACCCAGGATGAGCGTGAGCGGGGTACGAAGCTCATGGGTAATATTGGTGTAGAAATTCATTCGCTCCATGTTCAATTTCTCATTCTGCTCAATCTGAAGTTTCTTTACGCGAAGTTCGGCCTCTGCATACACTTTCCTGATATGGAAAAACACCAATGTAGTTACAACCCCTCCAAACGCTAACACATAACAAAACCAGGCCAGTGTGCTCAGGTAAAAGGGTGGGGCAATCCGGATCTGCATTTTCTGGTCACCATCAGACCAGTTTTCATTCTTCTGGCGGGTACGAATGCGAAGTTCGTAGCTTCCATGAGGGATATTTCTGAAATCGACGTTTTTCTCATCACCCAGGAATACCCACTTTTCATCCAATCCATGAAGCTGATAGCTGAACTCCACCATATCGTTCAGCGCATAATCCATTACCGCAAGCTCTACACGAAAGCTGTTTTCATCATGTTTAAGTTCGATTTTTTCTGAGAGGCCGGGGTGTTTTTCACTCTGTGTATGTATTTCGCCTGTATTGAACACCACAAAATGGCTGATTCTGATTGGCGATTTAGGCAATACTAACGGGATTTGCGTGGGATTAAAATATACTGCTCCCAAAGGCATTCCAAAAAACAGGAATCCTTGTTCATTAGTGTCTACGCTGTTGATGGTAAAGCCGCCAAGGGGTAAGCCAAAAGACTGATCGTATTTTAGAAACCGTTTTTGTTTGGTTAAATAGCGCAGCAAGCCCAGGCGTGTGGAGCACCAAATGTTTCCATTATTATCTTCGGCAATAGCATTGACGGTTAACCAGGCTTCGCCACCCGGGGGAACGATGCTTTCTAGCTCACCCGTTTTTTTGTTGGCTGCTTGTAAGCCTAAGCCTTCATTAGTAGCGATCCAGATATTGTGGCTTCGATCTACAAATAAATGGTTAATGGTATTGCTATTGATACCCTGGCCTTTTGTTATTCTTTTAATCTGCTTTTCGGCAGCGTCAAAGATGTAAATACCTTGACCGTATGTGCCTACCCACTTGTTTCCATTTTGGTCTTTCACCATGGTGCGCGGTGCATAATCACCAAGCATGGTGCTATTGGTAACGAGTTTAGTAAATGCCCCGCTTTTGTAATTGCGTATGAATAGCCCTTCCTGGGCAGCAAAAGAGATGTTGCCAGCATTGTCTTGCACGATGGCCCTAACTGATGACATTTTTTCACTGGCCTCTACCTTTTTCCATACCCTGGTGGTTGTATTGAAAAATGATACCCCACCGTTTTGCAAACCGAACCACTTATTGTTGTCTCTATCCTGTAATCCGGAGAGTAGAAAATCGTCGCCCAGACCACTGTTGCGTGTGTTTATTTTATTTACCTGGCCATCAGGTTTAACTTGTAAAATCCCATCACCGACAGTACCCAACCATATACTTTTATCCCGGTCGTTTAAAATGCTGGTTACGGTTGCAGGTTTCCCCTGTCCAGGTAGTAATGTCTGCGTTGAAAGAATAGAAAAGAAGGGTTTAATGTGACTTGTAAAGGCAATGCCGCCACCGTAAATTCCCATCCATACATTACCAAACTGATCCTGGTCTATGCTTTGTACTGAAGAAGTTTTTCCACGGCTCAAGTTTGCACAGGTTATGTTTGCCATCTCCGAAATTGTTCCATCTGTGAGGTATTCAGGTTTTAGTATAAATAACTGTGAAGACTCGGCACCGAGCCATATGGAACCGTTAATTGCTTTGATGGAGTAAATAAATGGTTCCACTCCATTACGGCTTTTAGCAGAAAGGCTTATTCTTTTAAGGCTTTTTGTTTCTGGATTAAAGATGGTCAGACCTTTTCTGGTTCCGATCCAGATGTTGTTAAGCTGATCACAAAATAGCGATTTAACCTCGTTATCCTGTAGTATACCCCTGCTGTTGCTTGTATTGATAGTTGTGATGCTGCGGTTTTTAACGTTCAGAATAGAAATTCCTTTATTTACATGGCCGATATAAAGCGTACCCTCTTTGTCTTCAGCGAGCGCCCATATACTGTTTTCAGGCAGGGCAGGAAGGTTCTTTTTGTTAAAGCGTTCGAATGTTTTAGTTGAGGTGTTAAAACGTTGTACTCCCTGATGATAGGTGGCCAGCCAGAGGTGGCCACTCTGCGATTTAATAATGTCGGTAATGTCGTTAGTAGCCAGCGATTGCGGTTTTTTATCGTCGTGCAGATAATATGAAAAGCGATTGGTTTTCATATCATAAACATTTAAGCCATTTGCGCGTGTGCCTATGAAAATCTGATCATTATTATATAACAGCGTATTGATTTCATTACTGTTTACCGAAGAGCCATCGGCCTTTTCTGATTTATAAAACTGTTTAAAGGAATTGCTGGCAAAACGGTTAAGCCCCATTTCGGTTGCAATCCAGATAAATCCATATTTATCGTGCACAACATCTATAACCTGCTCGCTGGATAATCCTTCCTGAAGGGATAGAAACTTAGCCTGATTGGTTTGTGCCATCAATGCTATACTGTATGAAAAAAGTATTAATAATAGCCTCAATCTCATTTTCATAACCTTCACCTCCTGATGAGTTGTTTTATTTTGCCACGATTACGTTTGCCCCGCCTGGTAAAAGTTTTATTTTCAATTGTTTTGCCTTGTTCAATTTCAGCTGTTTTATTTGTGGTGAACGGTCCTCGGCATCTGAGCATAAGGTAATTTCAGCACCCGATAACATTGGAAGGGAAATGTTGATTGTTTTCTCCTTGGTTTCAGCATTTATGGCAGCAACATACCAGGTATCGCCGTGGCGACGGGCCAGCACACAATATTTTCCGGGATAGCCGTCAACAAATACTGTGTTATCCCAGGTAGTAGGTACATTTTTCATGAAGCTGGTTATATGCGCAGGCATTTCGGTGAGGTTATTGGGAGTGATACCAAAATTCTGTACAGGAGTCTGGAAGAGGATAGCGGTTGCCAGTTGGAAGGTTTCTGTTGTTTTTCTAATTGTTCCTCCATCATTTTTTTTGTTGTGTCGCTTGTTTAAAAGAACCGGTCCGAAATCCATTGAGCCTACAGCATTTCGGATAAAGGGATGAAGACTGGCATTGATCGCTTCGGTATCATTTGCATGTTGGGTGAATATCAGATTCTCTGACGCCAATACAGCCTCGCTTCCAACATAATTGGGGTACATTCTTTCCCAGCCTCTGGGCAGTGTACAGCCATGAAATATTACCGTTAAGCCAAAACTGTTGGCATCTGATAAAATATCTTCATAAAGTTTCATGGTTTCCTGCTTATCTCCACCAAAGAAATCTACCTTAATGCCTTTTACACCAATCCGCTGCATCCATGCCATTTCCTGTTTTCTTGCCGATGCTGTATTCATTTTATATTTAGGTCCTTGCGGGGCATCGTTCCAAAACCCATTAGAATTGTACCATAAGCATACGCCAACATTCTTTTCTTTTCCGTATGCAATCAGTTCTTCTATTTTTTTCCGTCCGATCTTACTGTCCCACCAGTTGTCGATAAGTACAAATTCATAGCCCATGGCCGCAGAAAGATCGATGAACTTTTTCTGATCCTCGAAATTAATGCTTCCATCTTGCCATAACAGCCAGCTCCAGGTAGACCGGCCAAAAGTGTAGTTCATCGACGCGGTATACTGTGGCTCGACTATATCGAATGGTACAGTAGTTTCAACAATGGGTTTAAGAGTACGGCCGACTGTAATGGTACGCCAGGGAGTATTGCCTGGCAGTGATATAGTTGGGTTTGCACTACCGATGCCATTGTTTTCACCCTTCTCGGGAAAAGAAATTTTGTAATTACCATCTTTAGTTCCTTCGCTCAGTCTGGAGCCACAGTATAAGGAGTTTACACCTGTTTCTGAAAGTAATACCCAGCCTTTATCCCCCAAATGGAAAAGGGCCGGAAAAGTATAACCTATACCATATTTTGAAGGGGCTCCCATTGCCTGATCAGGAGTGTATTCTTCTTCGTGGCTGGGCTTGGTTTTCATCCAGCCAATCATGGGGGTAGCCTGTGGACTTAAAAATGTAGTGGTGTTTGCCGGGAATTTGTATCCGCTCAATTCTTCTTCAATTACAAAGTTTGCCGCTTCGCCGGTTTGGGGAACCTGATATCTGAAGGCAATGTCGTTATTGCTCACGCGGAATACTACTTCGATCTGATTCTTTTTGAGATTCTCAAATCTGCAAATTAGTTCATTCGCCTGGTATCTTACATTACTAATTTTGATTTTTGGTTCATGATAGCGCTCATCGATTCGGCGTGATTGCTTATCAGTGAGCTTTAGGCCGGATGATAAATCCATCTGGCTTCCACGAAGACCCAGAGGAGACCGCTCGATCATTTCTTTCCCCTGTAATATTACATTGTAATAAAGTTTACCCTCGTCTAAATATAACTTAATAATCAACTTTTGATCTGGACTTGAAACATTCAGATCCTGAGCAAAGGATGGACTGTAGCTAGTAACTAATGCCAGAAACAGTAAAATGCTTTTAATGTAATTCATAGGTAGAGATTTTTGGGTAGACTTGTAATGTTCATCACAAGGAATAAGCTTATTTGGTTTCGATTATCTGATCAGTTTTGAAAACGAAAATTATAAAATATTTTTAAATGTTATTGTAACGTTTATTGTTTTTTTATACTTCATCCTTTTCTTCTGGACCGGTAATTAAACAGCAAGTTTGCTATTAAAATATCTTCAGCCAAAAACATCAAGTATTTTGTTGAAAAAACTCAGGTTTAGCTTGAGTTTGGTTTTATCCAACAAAAGGATTATATTTTCTTCTTTTCGCGCTCTTTGGAGATCGAAATTGATCTTTTCTTTGTGAGAAGTCCTTCCTCCTAATAGGAGCTTATTATTGATAACCGCTATCCTTTCTTGTTTTTAGCTTTTTTGATTTTTATAAACGGCCTTTAAAACATTTTAAGGGCTGTTTTTGGACTGTTCATATAAATCTTTAAAGTATATTTTTTTGAAATTAATAATGATTTATTTTATAGTTGCTAAAATATTTTTAAAATTTCAAAATTGAAATTACTAACAGTTTTGACGTGAAATTAGAGTTTTAGGTATGATTAAAAAAGGGGAAAAAATAAGGGGGAAAAATTGCTTTTTTTTACTTTGTTTTTTGCTGATTTTAACTTGTTAATGTGTTTCTATTTATTTTTAAAGCCCTGTTTTAAAATTTGATTTAAATTATTTAAATCTGTTTTATTGGTAATAAATTACTCCAACATTAAATATTGGAAAATTTTCGGTAAAAATCTTCTTGAAAAGCAGCTCTATGAAAAAATTAGAGTAATGCCTATTCTGATTTTATTTTCCATTCTATACATATTGATAGCTATTATTCAGAAAGTATCCTATAGAGTTCCAGATTAAGGTAATAGCTTCCTCTTCCAATGATTCTTTTTTCGAGTATGCCAATTTCCGATAATTGATCCAGGTACTTCCTTGCGGTATTTTCAGCGTACAGGCCAGATTCTACAAGATGTTTTACTCTAGTAAATGGCTGGGTAAATATGGCACTTACTAAAGATTCAGGCCTTGAAATTTCGGTATCTTCCATTATTGCAGCGCTTATGGCATCCTTGGCAGCAATGATGTCATTTATTTTATCGTAAGTAATATTGGAAGTAACTTCTACAGCTTTAAGCATATAGAGTAGCCATTTTTTCCAAGCTCCTCTTTGGGTAATGCCCAATAGACCAGCATAATATTCTTCCTTATTATCCATAATATATCTGCTTAGAAAAAGTATAGGGTAATCCAATAGACCCTTTTTTGTCAAAAAGTGGATATTGAATATTCTTCCTGTTCTTCCATTCCCATCTCTAAAAGGGTGGATAGCTTCGAATTGATAATGAGCTATGGCCATTTTGAGTAAAGGATCCCCCGAATAGGTTTTATCATCGTTTAGGAAGTCGATGAGGTTATTCATTTTTTCCTCTACAATGCCTTTTCCTCTTGGGGGGGTATAAAAGACTTTGCCCGCATTTGGTCCAGTTCCCATTTCCTTTATTACAATCTGAGCTATGTGGTTCCTGATCCCATCGCTAAACTGGCTTACTGTTCTGTACATGGAAATGAAATATCTTTCATCAAATCCCTGCTCTTTATTTTGCAAATAGTTATGCCCTTGCCAGAGCGCTTCTCTATAAAATAGAATTTCTTTAGCTGGCCCAGAGAGTTGTTTTATATTTTCTTCACTATAGGCCTGATAAAGTTCGTCATCTGTTGTGAAAATGTTCTCTATGGCACTAGAGGCCTTTGCTTCCTGTAAACTGATCGAATTGATAAGCAACCCTTGATTCGGTATAACGATACTTCTTCCCTGAAGCCTAGCCAAAGCAGCCTTAGCATTTCCAAGTTGGGTATAGATTTCTATATCCTCATAAAGTTCTTTTTCAATTGGAAGATTAGGGAGATCATTCCAAGGTTTGTTTCTGTCGGGATTAATGGCGTATGACATGGAGACAAATATAATTAATTAACCTTAAAATATTGATATTTTAAGGTACACTTTGTTTTGAACCTCAAATAGATAAGCTGAATGTTCTCTATACCTTAAAATTATATGTTTTTAAGGTGATCTTTATTTTGAACCTCAAATAGGCTACTAGCTGTTAGCTATACCTTAAAATCTCATATTTTTTAAGGTGAATTATTTTCTAAGTATTAAACCTTTGGCATTTAAATTTCGATTACCTTAAAAATTTATAATTTTTGAGGTGTAATAATCCTTTGCTGATGAGGAACAGTTGATTGCCATCAAAGATACCAAGGTCTTACAACAGTGGGGCGACTATAAACTGAGCACTTTTGATGATACAGGTAAACCAACTGTTGCAATGGATGCATTTCTTTCTTAGTTTTATAAAGAATAGAAAGGTGGCGGGTGGAGATACCCATCACTAGGACAATGCAAATAGATTTAAGCAAAAGAATCCGTACTTTACACTATTTATGATTTTACTCAAGAAATTTTCTCTTTTCGTTGCTTTTGCCATTATGGCAATTGATATTGGAGGTGTACCTAAATGTAATCGACTTGGCGAAGGTATTCAAGGGATAACTTCTGCATCCAAGATTTACTTTAAAACGACTCCTAATTACCTAACCATACAACAGACGTCACTTATTGCAGTTATTTTGCCCAATCCAAGGAAATTGTCGCCACTCTTTCCCAGCAAGAAGATTCTCAGTAGAAGCAAAAACATAGAGTTGAGAATACTTAGATCAGCAATCTTATTTCACAAACTTTAAGCGAAATTATAATTAAGTTATTTTATGCTCCTAGCAACAAAAAGATATGTCGGTGATTTTAGTTTGTTATTAGCGATAGCTAGCCTACTTATTCTATTAACATGTCTAACAATCTGGGCTATCTTCGATATATCAAATCGCGCATCTTTATCACGAGAAAAAAAATCGGAATTTACTAGAATAATTTTATGGGTACCTATATTTGGCGTTCTCTATTACCTTATTAGTATAAGACCCACTTTAAACGATTGATCCATATTTAAATTTGGTATTTGAGAATATGAAAAGCGTGATCACCAAAAGTCTCACCCCTCTATTTACCGGTTTGGTGATATTATCCTTGTCTTCTACTTTTTATAATGACCGGATGTATTCTACAAGGGGCGATAGCAAATTTACAATTATATCATCTCATCCCTTCCAACCACGCAGTCTTTGCAGTCACTGGAAGTTTTTTCAACCCTGGGCCACTAGCTGGCTATTTTGCAGCTGTTTTTCCATTTTGTTTTTATTATTTTTTTTTTCAGAAAGATTTATTTCCATCTAGATTGCCAAATAATGATGGAAATATATTCTTGAAAATTTGTTCCCGGTATGTACCAATCATTTGCCTGGGACTGATTGTAGTCACGCTGCCAATTACCAAATCTAGGACTGGTATTATCGGCATAATTTTATCGTTATTATATATTTTTCTATCCGATACTCGTATTAACATTTTCAAATGGTATACCAGGCAGAATTTTATTTGCAAAATGGCTTTAATTCTGGTAATCTTATCTGCAACATACTTGCTTTTTTTGAGCAAACCTGAATCAAGTTTAGGTAGGCTATTCATCTGGGAAAATACAATTAACATGATAAGGGAAAATTTTTTTTTCGGTGCTGGATATGGAAGCTTTACCGCAAGATACATGGATTTTCAAGGTGATTTTTTTAGAACTAATCCAACAAGTTCCTACGTTTTATATGCTTCTACAGTTAAGTATCCCTTCAATGAAACTTTAAAATTCTGGTCCGAGAACGGACTTGCAGGTATTATTGTAATAATTTTGTTAGCTAAAAGTGCGTTTGCTGTTTTGAACACAAATAGACTTATGATTTGTGCTAAGGCGAGTATAATTGCCGTTTTGGTCTTTTCATGTTTTTCTTACCCATTAGCCATCCTCCCAATTAAAATCCTTTTGGTTCTAAGCATTTCTATTATCGCAGGATATCAAAATCATATAGGTGAAATTAACATTACAAATATTCAAAAATCAAAATATTTCAAAATATCGGTGGTTGGACTGGGGGCTATATTAGGATTCTTTAATTTAGTGTATGTACATTCTTATCAAAAATCATTTGTTGGATGGTTAGAGGCCAATAAGCAATATCGGATGGGGAATTATCAATTGGCTGCAAATAACTATGAGAATGTTTATTCTTCTCAAGCAGACAACCCTGAATTTTTGTTACAGTATGGAAAGACGTTAGCAATGCTAGGAAGTAATGATGAAGCAATAAAAATTCTGAACGCAGCAATGTATAAACAAAACACACCTCTAACCCAAATAACATTAGGAGAATGTTATCAGGAACTGCGGAAATATTCTTTAGCTGAAAAAGCATATTTAGACGCATATTTTATGGTGCCAAAAAAAATCTATCCACAGTACTTATTAGTAAAGCTTTATCTTCTTCGAGGTCAAAGGAAGAAAGCTTTGGAGCTAGCCAATAAACTTATAAATTTAAAACCTACTGTAGATTCAGAAGCCAGTATAGAAATGAAACAGAACCTACGAAATATGTTTTAGGCACATCTTTTTGTATGTTATGATTCTGGTTGTTTTTATTAATGTTATTGTTTATAACAACGATCATTCACAGATTCATCTAACTAATAAACCAATTTTTAATTTATCTTCCATCCTCTAATAGATAAAATTTAATCCCTGAATATAGCCTGTATGCTGTACCAAATTTTTTGAAGTTGTAAGGTAAAATTGCAACAGATTTCTTTAGCTATATCTAACCTAAATATCAATATATTCACTAGGATGGAATTCGCATGAATTAATTTAATCCTTTAAAATCTTTTAATATGACTTCAAAACCTTTCTCAATTTTGTTTGTTTTAGCTGTAACTCCAATGGATAAACAAGATTTTATGTCATGGAAACTTCAGCACAAATTGAAAACAATGAAGGTGCGGCAAGGGCCTTAAATAATCATGTAAAAACGATACTCATTTTTACAGATTTCTCAGAAGCAGCTGTAAATGCTACAAACTATGCCACTGCTTTAGCTCAGCAGTTGAAAGCTTCGCGTATTATTATATGTTACTCAGATTTTATTCTATCTGCTGTAGATATACCTTTAGAAGATGCCATACATGCAGAGTATGAGCATCAAAAAAAAATAATGCAGCTGGAAACGTTAAAGAATGAACTTCAGCTTCAGTTAAGTGAGCAAGTGATTGTAGAGGTATGTATCGAGCAACGTTCGCTGGATCTTATTGTGAATGACTTTGGAAAAGATAGATCGGTTGGACTTGCCGTAATGGGTATAGCCGGAAAAAGCCGTTTGGAGCAAACACTTATAGGCAGTAAGACCATTCGGGTTGCCCGTACGAGTACTGTCCCTTTATTGATTGTGCCAGAACATACAGCCTTTATGCCGATAGAAAAGGCAGTGTTTGCATGCGATCTGAAAAAGGTCTCAAAGGCCACACCATCACGTGCCATAAAAAATATGATTCATGCACTGGGTGCAAAATTATCCATTCTAAATGTAGATCACAATGAAAAGCACTTTAATCCGGATACCATTATGGAGATGGCTAACCTGCACCAATTGTGGGATAATGAACAGCCCGAATATTATTATATAGAGAATGAGGATATTGCAGCGGGAGTAATGGACTTTGCGAATACACATCAAATGCAACTGGTAATAGCGGTACCTAAGGAGTATGGATTTTTTGAGGGCTTGTTTCACAGCAGTTTGACCAGAAAGCTGGCATATCACATACATTTGCCCTTATTGTTATTCAAAGAAGAAAAGCCACGATGATCTACAGAGAGCGCAGCAAATCTCCTGATATATCCAAATGTTGTTTTTTATTACTGCTGTGGTTATTGGTGTTGTGTTCCTGTTTTAAAAAATACAAAGAGAAAATAAATATTGACGGATCAAGTAGTGTTTATCCACTTACAGAAGCCGTGGCAGAAGAATTCAGGAAGCAGGATGCCAATATCAGGGTTACGGTAGGTATATCCGGTACGGGTGGGGGATTCAAAAAGTTTCTGAGGGGCGAAACGGATATCAATAATGCCTCACGTCCGATTAGTCCTAATGAACTCGAAATAAGCAGGAAAAATGGGATAGAATTCATTGAGCTCCCGGTTTCCTATGATGGAATAGCAATCGTAGTGAGTCCTAAAAATTCTTTCGTGGATTACATTACCGTTGGAGAATTAAAAAAAATGTGGTCACCGCAGAGCCAGGGCAAAATTAAAACATGGAAACAAGCCCGGAATTCATGGCCAGATCTACCTTTAAATCTATATGGAGCAGGGACTTCTTCAGGAACATATGATTATTTTACTGAAGCTATAAATGGAAAAGCAAAAGCCTCGAGAGGAGATTACACGGCCAGTGAAGACGATAATGTTTTGGTCCAGGGAGTAGCTTCAGATATTGGAGGTTTGGGTTATTTTGGTTTAGCTTACTTTACAGAAAACAAAGCCAGGCTTAAACTTGTTCCTGTTAAATATAACGAAGAAACTGAGGCTGTATTCCCAAATGATTCAACCATTCAACATGGAAAATACCAGCCGCTTTCGCGGCCTGAATTTATTTATGTAAATGTAAAATCGGCCAGGAAAGCGCATATACAAACATTTGTAAAGTTTTACCTTGAACATGCTGCTTCCTTGACAGAAGAGGTAGGGTATGTTCCCTTACCAAAAGAGGTGTACCGTTTATCTTACCAGCGATTTGCTAAAGGGAGCACAGGTACCATATTTGAAAATAAATCAACAGTGGGTGCAAACCTGCTGCAACTTTTATCTGATCAGCAATAAGCTATGGCCAGAATAGGGATCAAATCTGAAAAAGTTATAGAATGGGTGATGATCCTTTGCAGTATGGTGTCTATACTAACAACAGTTGGTATTATAGTGGTACTGTTGGTTGATACGCTGAAGTTCTTCAAAGAAGTGGCTTTTATCAGCTTTTTAACCGATACACAATGGACACCTTTATTTGAAGATAAACATTTCGGCATTATGCCCCTGCTTTCCGGAACGCTGCTCACCACTACCATTGCAATTCTGCTGGCCGTACCTGTAGGAATTACCATCGCTGTATTTTTGAATGAATACGCCCCTAAAAAATTTACGGCAGTTATTAAGCCATTGCTCGAAATACTGGCAGCTATTCCAACAGTTGTTTATGGTTTTTTTGCCTTGCAGTTTGTGACACCCCTGTTGCAAAAACTCCTTCCGAATCTAGCGGGTTTCAATGCCCTTTCTCCCGGACTAGTAATGGGCATTATGATTATTCCTTACATCACTTCTTTGAGTGAAGATGCATTACGTTCGGTTCCGAAATCATTAAGGGAAGCTGCCTACGGATTGGGTGCCAACAGGTTTCAGACTGCTTTCAAAGTGACTGTGCCGGCCGCCAATTCAGGCATTGTCGTTTCTGTAATCCTGGCTGTATCCAGGGCGCTAGGAGAAACCATGATTGTAGCCATAGCAGCGGGACAACAACCGAAATTAACTTTCAATCCATTGGAATCTGTTGAAACCATCACAACTTATATTGTACAGGTCAGTATGGGTGATGTGCCACAGGATTCGCTGGAGTACCGAACCATATTTGCGGCAGGCATCACCCTTTTTGTATTTACTTTCCTGCTCAACAACATTAGTTTCTGGATTAGAAAAAAATATCAGCAGCGTTATGAGTAAAAAGCATTTAATTGGGCCTAAGTTACAGGACAGGCTGTTCAAAATATTTGCTGTGCTATGCACTGGCCTGGGTTTACTTGTCTTATTAATCCTTCTGATTGATATTGTACTCAAAGGAATAGATAGGATTAACTGGTCTTTTTTTACTAACCTTCCATCCAGGCATCCTGAAGAGTCTGGCATTTACACAGCACTTGCAGGCATGGTTAGCCTTTTATTTTTTACACTGATTATTGCCTTACCTGTAGGAATATTATCCGGGATTTATTTGCAGGAATATGGCAAAAGAAATAAGCTGGCAAAATTTATAGAAATCAACATTTCTAACCTTGCAGGTGTACCATCGGTTATTTATGGGATTCTTGGATTACAATTGTTTGTTAGAACTGCGGGTTTTGGCAATAGCATCCTTGCCGGGGCACTTACTCTGGCACTTCTGATTATGCCTGTAATAATTGTATCTACGAGGGAGGCAGTAAAGGCTGTTCCTGATTCTTTACGTGAAGCATCATTCGGGCTTGGTGCCACCAAATGGCAAACCATACGCAGAGTAGTTTTACCAGTCTCTTTAGGGGGTATACTTACCGGGATTATTCTTTCTACATCGAGAGCAATCGGCGAAACAGCGCCCTTAATCGTGGTGGGGGCTTTGGCCTATGTTCCATTCGTGCCCGAAGGACCAATGGATCAGTATACTTCCTTGCCCATCCAGATATTTAGCTGGACATCACGCCCGCAACAAGGCTTTATAATCAACGCAGCAGCAGGAATCATTGTTTTATTGTTATTTACATTTATACTTAATGGTACAGCGATTTACTTAAGGAACAGATGGTACAAAAAGACAACAATTTAACAGAAAGTATTCCTTATGGTTTATATAAATTAAGGGTTAAAGATCTTGATTTATATTATGGTGCTAAACAGGCGCTGAAAGGTATATCTATCAATATAGAACCCAATACAGTTACCGCGTTTATAGGCCCTTCTGGTTGCGGTAAATCTACATTCCTGCGTTGTTTTAATAGAATGAACGACCTGATTGAAAATGTGACGATAAAAGGAGAGGTTATGGTGGATGATGTAGATATATATAAAAATATGATTGATGTATATGAGTACCGGAAAAAAATCGGAATGGTATTTCAAAAGCCCAATCCTTTTCCTAAATCAATTTTTGAGAATGTTGCTTTTGGGCTGCGTATCAATGGAGAAAGTTCAAAGTCAGTTTTGCAGGAAACCGTTGAAAGTGCACTGAAGCAGGCTGCCTTATGGGATGAGGTTAAAGATATACTTAACAAATCTGCCCTGACCCTCTCCGGAGGGCAGCAGCAACGGCTTTGTATTGCACGTGCCATTGCCGTTAAACCATCTGTATTGCTCATGGACGAACCAGCATCCTCACTTGACCCCATTTCTACCGCTAAGATAGAAGAATTAATCTACCAACTTAAAAATCGGTTTACCATAGTAATTGTAACCCATAATATGCAACAGGCTGCCCGAATTAGTGATAAAACAGCATTTTTTTACATAGGCGAACTCATAGAATTTGACCATACAGACAAAATATTTACCAATCCATCAAAAGACGCTACTCAAAATTACATTACCGGCAGATTCGGATAACCATTGAAAATACAAACGATATGACACACTTACAGTTGGAATTGAAGTTATTAAAAACGGATATCATAGAAATGTGGGAGCTGGTCATCGCACAGCTTGATCAATCGCTTGTTTCCATTAAAACATTTGATAAAGATCTTTCCAGGGGAGTGGTCTCAAATGAAAAAAGGGTAAATTCATATGAACTGAAGATAGACAGGGATTGTGAAAACATATTTGCACTTTTTAACCCTGTAGCTGTAGATCTTCGCCTGGTGCTTGCTATACTAAAGATTAACAGTAACCTGGAACGCATTGGTGATATTGCTGAAGGTATCAGTAGATTCATCATCAGTGAAAAGGAGCCTTTTGATAAAGATCTTCTGGAAGATACCAGGTTTCATAGCATGTACGAAGCGGCCATCCATATTTTGGAGGATGTACTTAAAGCTTTTGACAAAGAAGATTCAAAACTGGCCAGGAGCATTCTCAAAAAAGATGAATTGCTTGATGAAATCAATGCTGAGGCTAATCAATTTGTTAGCAAATATATTAAAGATCATATGGATAAGACCGAACAGGCGCTGAATGTGCTTTCCATAATACGCCGTTTGGAGCGGGTAGGCGATCAGTGTAAAAACATAGCCGAAGAGATCATCTTCTATCTTGAAGCAAAAGTACTTAAGCATAGATAAGTGCGGCACATTTTAAATTCCTTAACAGTTAACTCCAATTGATGGCCGTTCCATTAATAGAAATTCTTATTTTTAGTTAATTTTAATAGTTTTATAAACTGTTTGAATTCAGTTCCTGTTTTATTCTATCGTCACCCTGTCCCGATTTACAGGATCAGAGTCTAATTAGAGAGATGCTGAAACAAGTTCAGCATGACGTATATTTTTTAAATACGGAATTTAAACATCTTATTAGATTATTGATTCTTTACAATGAAAAAATTATTACCCATATTATTTTTCCTGCAGATAAGTGTCATCTGTTTTGCCCAGCAGAGCCAAGCACCCAATATTATAGTTATTATATCAGATGACCATGCCTTATCTACAATAGGAGCTTATGGAGCTAAATATGGGGCTACGCCAAATATAGATCGCATTGCAAAGGAAGGAGCGGTTTTCAAAAATGCCTTTGTAACCAATTCCATTTGTGCACCAAGCAGGGCCGTTTTATTAACAGGTAAATACAGTCATGTAAACGGATTAAAAGATAATCTCGATGAGTTTGATTCATCCCAAGATGTTTTTCCAAAACGTATGCAAAAGGCTGGCCTTCAAACAGCCTGGATAGGTAAATGGCATCTAAAAACCTATCCTCAAGGATTCGATTACTGGACAATTCTTCCGGGACAGGGCCAGTATTATAACCCTACATTTATTAGTATGAAGGGCGATACCACTAAGATACCTGGTTATTGCACGGATATTACAACCGATATTGCATTGAAGTGGCTGGATAATCGTGATGTAACTAAGCCATTCTGTATGGTGGTAGGAGAGAAAGCACCGCATCGTACCTGGATGCCTGCTATTGAAGATCTGGGAAAATTCGATCATATTAATTTTCCATTACCTGCCAACTTTTATGATAACTATGATCTTCGCGTAGCAGCCAAAGGACAGGATTTGAATATTGCGCATACCATGAAGTTGGGTTACGATTTGAAAATGAAAAGCGATACCGATCAGGTGAACACGGCTACGATGTTTAGCGCAAGGATGAATCCTACTCAAAAAAAAGCCTGGGATAGTTATTATGATAGTATTGAAAATGATTTCCTGAAGAAAAAACCAGTAGGTAAGGATCTCGTGGAATGGAAATATCAACGATATATGAAAGATTATCTAAGCACTACGCTTTCTTTAGATCGTAATATTGGTAAAATATTAGATTACCTGGATAAAAACAATCTCTCGAAAAACACAATCGTAATTTATACTTCTGATCAGGGATTTTATATGGGTGAGCATGGCTGGTTTGATAAACGTTTTATGTACGAAGAATCTATGCATACACCATTTATTGTTCGGTATCCGGATGTGATTAAAGCCGGAACGGTGATAAACCAAATGGTTTCTAATGTAGATTTTGCCCCAACCTTACTTGATCTTACAAATGTTCCTGTTCCTAAAGAGATGCAGGGCAAATCATTCGAAAATATCATTAAAAATGCATCGGCTAAATTCAGGGAATCGGTTTATTATCATTATTATGAATACCCGGGAGAACATAGTGTGATGAAGCATTTTGGTATAAGAACCGAGCGGTATAAACTGATCCGTTTTTATGGGCAGGATAACTTTTGGGAACTTTATGATCTGAAAACTGATCCACAGGAGATGAAAAATCTTTATAATAATGTAAAACACAGGGTAATTATTGCAGATTTAAAGAAAAAATTACAAGCCTTAGCTACCGAAAACAAAGATGAAGTAGCGTTAAAAGTTTTAACACAGAAGCTCTAGATGATTGTCCTTTTTAAAGAACATCATGCGGATAGGAAGCTAGAATTTATTCATCATTCCAAAAATTCCAAGTAATCCACCAGTATGGATGGCTAGGATTTTATCTTCTTTTTTAATCATGCCTTGTTTTTGCAAATCAATAATGGAATAAAACATTTTAGCCGTATAAACCGGATCTGAAAGCAAACCAGTTTCCACTGTGAAAGATTTTATAAAATCAACCAGTTCAGGTGTAGTTTTAGCATAACCGCCAAAATGATAATTGGTGTGTAGAATTAATTCCCCAGAATGTGGAACGTATTTTTGTATTTCATTCAGGATAAAAGAGCCTCCCTTTAAAACCGGAATAACATGAAGTCTGGTTTTAAGGTTATTTTGTTTAATGCCACGGAGCAATCCCGCTGCGGTTGTGCCTGTTCCCGCGGCACAAAAGATGTGATCATAAATCTCTGGTAATTCATCAACAATTTCAGCACAGCCTATCACAGCTTCTTCAGATGCCCCACCTTCATCAACAAAATAAGCATCGGAATGACTGCCGAAATTTTGTTCAAATAATTTTATTTTGTCTTTATAGCTTTCTCTATCCGTAAAAATAAGTTCCATGCCGAATAAGGCGCAAAGCATCAACATCTCATTCTTAACGGTTTCTCCACGTACAAATGCTGTAGATTTTAGTCCGGATTTAGCTGCTGCCGCCGCAGTAGCAACCAAGTGATTGGAATAGGCCCCACCAAAAGTTACTAAATGGCTTTTGTTTTCTTGTTTGGCTTTTTGAAGGATGTATTTAAGCTTTCTCCATTTGTTTCCGGAAATATAAGGGTCTATCAAATCATCTCTTTTAACAAATAAATTGCTAAAAGGAGATAATTCTATTTTCTGAACAGGGCTGTATATTTTTTCAAACACGTATAAAAATAAAAAACACCTGCAATTTGCAAGTGCCTTTTTTGCATTTCTTTAGATTTAAGCTACTTAAAGTATATTTTCCTGACCAAATATGGAAAAAAATTAAGCAGAATCTTAATGTTTTGAGTAATTTTTTTCATAACATTATAAATTGATGTTTGTGATTATACAAATAATAAGCCAATTTGTTTTTTCCGTTAATCGTTTTCAAAACTTAACAAAAAAATAATCTCCAATTTCTAAAGCAGGCTTGTTTTAAAAACTAAAATCATTTAAAAAAAATCTTGAGCTTAAAAGTTTATTTTTGCAGCATGGAAAATATGCCCGAATTGCAGGAGCCCGAAGAACAGGATTTATATGAACATTTAAGAATTTTGGTTGATAAAGGGCAATCCTTGCTGCGCATAGATAAATTTTTGATGCATCGGGTTGAAAACGCCTCCCGTAACCGCATTCAAAATGCGATTGATGCGGGTAATGTTTTGGTTAATCAAAAAAACATCAAAGCCAGTTATAAAGTAAAGCCGGGCGACGAAATTTCTATTGTTTTACCGCATCCCCCACGCGATACTGAAGTTTATCCTGAAGATTTGCCTTTGGATATTGTTTATGAAGATGATGATTTACTGGTTGTAAATAAAGCGGCAGGAATGGTTGTCCATCCTGGCTTTAATAATTATACCGGAACATTGGTAAACGCTTTGGCTTTCCATTTTGAACAATTGCCACAACTGCCAGGAAACGATGGACGGCCTGGTTTGGTGCACCGGATAGATAAAGATACCTCAGGGTTGTTGCTGATCAGTAAAAATGAGCGATCTATTACTCATCTGGCGAAACAATTTTTTGATCACAGCATTACCCGAAAATATATTGCATTGACCTGGGGCGATATAGAGCATGATGGAACCGTTACGGGCTATATTGGCAGAAGTGTGAAAGATCGTCGTGTAATGGATATCTATGATGATGAAGAAAAGGGAAAATGGTCTGTAACTCATTATACGGTTCTGGAACGTTTGGGTTATGTTACTTTAATTAGTTGCCAGCTGGAAACTGGTCGTACACACCAAATCAGAGCACACATGCAACATATCGGGCACCCGCTATTTAATGATGCAACCTATGGCGGTGATAAGATTTTGAAAGGAACAACGTTTAACAAGTACAAACAATTTGTAGAGAATTGTTTTGAATTATTGCCCAGACAGGCACTGCATGCACAAACGCTAGGCTTTATTCACCCAACAACAAAAGAATATATGTACTTTGAAGCGCCTTTACCTGCTGATTTTAAAGCTGCACTAACCAAATGGAAAAATTATACTGCTACATCATAAATTATGTCTCAATTGTACCTTTTGTTTAATGATGAATTTCATGCGGTAGATGCTCCGGTATTAACGGCATCAAACCGAAGCTTTAAATTTGGCGATGGCCTTTTTGAGAGTATGCGGATGATCAATAATAAACTTCAATTTGCCGATTTGCATGCAGATCGTTTGGTGGCTGGTATGAAAGCACTGAAAATTGAAGGGCATACCTTAATGGATGATTATTTTATTCGTCAAAAGACCGCGGATCTTGCCAAAAAAAATAAATGGAACGGAAACGTCCGATTTCGCTTGTCGGTTTATCGACAAGGTTCAGGGGTTTATACACCCGAAAATAATAAGGCAGGCTATGTTTTAGAAGGGATCCCACTTAAAAGCAATCAATACGAATTAAATAGTAAAGGTTTAATTATCGATGTTTTCGATGAAATGACCAAACCGATAAACAAGTTATCTAATTTTAAAACCTCGAATGCTTTGCTGTATGTAATGGCAGGAATTTTTAAAAGTCAGAATCGTTTGGATGAGGCCATGATTTTGAATCAAAACGGCTTTTTATGTGAGAGCATCAGTGCCAATGTTTTTGTGGTTTACGATAAGCAAATTTATACACCAGCCTTAACTGAAGGTTGTGTGAGCGGGGTAATGCGAACGGCAATTATGCAGTTGGCCAAAATGAATGATATTTCTTTAATCGAAGCACAAATCAATCCTGAAATCTTAAAAGAGGCTGAAGAAGTTTTTATAACCAACGCCACCCAAGGTATACAGTGGATTATGGGTTATGGCCGTAAACGATATTTTAATGAGGTTTCCAAATTTTTGATAGAGAAGCTGAATGCTTTATAGATTATTTAGATATTTAGGGGGCTGTCTCAAAAGTCAATTTTTAAGTTTAATCACCAAATTAAATTTTGAAACTTGTTTTTTAGCCCTCACCCTATGAGCGTTTGGGTTAAAAGCACAATCCCTGCTTTCCCTCTCCTGCAGGAGAAGGATGTAAAAGACGGTAGAAAAACCACCGACAATAACAGGCTGAGGCTTAAGGTGCCAAATTTAATTCTGTTATCGAATTATCGTTTTGCTTTGAGACAGCCTCTTGCATAAGTTATAACCTTATCCCCCTCAAAAAATCTGCGATCAGCATTCTCTTTTTACCCTCATATTGAATATCCAATAGTTTTATAAAACCATCTTTCGTAGCAAACTTTAAGTAGGTTTTGCCATCGGTTAAAAAACCGCCTGCAACAATTCCCGGTTCTTTATTTTCAATCTCCGCCTTAAAAATTTTCAAGGTTTTGTTATTTAGTAAAGTAAAAGCAGTAGGGTACGGGCTTAATCCTCTAATCAGATTATAAATGGTTTTCGAGGAATTATTCCAATTGATTTTACAATCATCCTTAAATATTTTGGGCGCATGTTTTAGATCATCGCTTTGGGATTGCGGCTGCTCAGTAAAATTACCATTAGAAATGGCTTCAACCGTTTTAACCAAAAGATTTGCACCAGTAACCATTAATTTATCATGCAAATCGCCTGCAGTTTCATCATCAGCAATATCCACTTTATCACTCAAAATAATATCTCCGGTATCAATTTCATGTTTTAAAAAGAACGTAGTTACGCCGCTTTCCTTTTCGCCATTTATAATCGCATGATTAATAGGCGCAGCTCCGCGATATTGAGGTAACAAAGAGCCATGCAGATTTATGGTTCCTTTTGGCGGCATATCCCAAACCATTTCAGGCAACATTCTAAAGGCTACAACAACCTGTAAATCGGCATTAAATGATTTTAACACTTTAATAAACTCGGGGTTTTTAAGTTTTTCGGGTTGTAGAACAGGAATGTTTTTTTCTACAGCATATTTTTTTACGGCACTTTCATTCAATTTTTGCCCACGGCCAGCAGGCTTGTCCGGAGCAGTAACTACAGCAACCACGTTAAAATTGGCTCTTACTAGTGCATCTAAAGAGGCAACGGCAAAATCGGGTGTACCCATAAAAACTATTTTCATGTATTTGTGTTTTGAGTTTATCAGTTATAAAATAACGTGAGTGATTGCATTAAGTTTTGCAAAATAACTAAAAATTAAATCATACTTATAGATAAATGGTACAGGGGAAAGATGTGGTTAAGGCAAACGGACTGGTTTATGTTACCGATAGTATGCCTGGAATTTTTCGCAAAGGAAAACCAGGTAAATTTTATTACGAGGATCAGAACGGAAACAAAATAAGGGATGAAAAGCATCTTGATAGAATAAAGGCTCTGGTTATCCCACCAGCATGGCAAAATGTTTGGATAGCCAACAAGCCCAACGCATATCTCCAGGTAACAGGAACTGATGCCGCTGGCAGAAAACAATATAAGTATCATGCAAAATGGACAAGCCGCCGTTCCGATCATAAATATTTCCGTTTATTCGAATTTGGCAAAGCCTTGCCTAATGCTCGCAAACGCCTAGCTAAAGATTTAAAACGTAAAGATTTTGATGAAAAAAAGGTGCTCGCCATTTGTGTTGATGTCCTTCAAAAAACACTAATCCGTGTTGGAAACGAAAGTTATAAGCAATTGTATGGTTCGTTTGGTCTAACTACTTTAAGAGATAAGCACGTTAAAATTAACGGCAATAAAATCAGTATGGACTTTGTTGGTAAAAAAGGCATTCATCAAAAAGTTGAGTTAAACGATAGAAATTTAGCCAAACTTGTAAAGAAATGTCGTGACATTCCTGGACAAGAATTATTTCAGTTTTATTCCAATGGAAACGAACGTAAAAGCGTTGATTCAGGCAAAATAAATAATTACATCAAAGAGATAACCAGCGATGATTTTACCGCTAAGGATTTTAGAACCTGGGGAGGTACTTTAGAAGCCTTACGTCAATTTGCCAAATGTAGTACTGATGAAGATCTTAATATGAATACTAAAAAAACTATTGTGACTGTTTTAGATTGTGTTTCAAAAAAGTTAGGCAATACAAGAGCAGTTTGCAAAAGTTCTTACGTATATCCACTTTTACTCAAAGCTTATGAAAATGATGAACTAAATAAATATTTGAAAAAAATGAACAATGGCAAAATCAGAGGAACATTGGGTTTAGAACACGATGAAAAAGTTTTATTGTCATTTCTAAAATCAACAAACAACTAAATAAATGTAGAATGATACAATGGCCTTTTACTCTCTCAATCATTCAAAACTCAGTCATTCAAAATTCAATCATTCTAAACGCTATCCTACAATCATTATTTACGGATATAACAAATATTTCTTGCGCATGGTTTTATAAGCACTTAAACCGGGTTCCCAGCTTGCCCTGATTTCTTTTTCAGATTTACCGGCAATAATTTGCTTTCTGAAAGTATCAACTCCAACCAGCTTTTCAATAGTGCCCATCTGGTTGCTTAATTTCGAATTAAAGAAATCTCCTTTATTTGGAGAGTTTTTATATAATTCTATAATCCACTGCAATTGAATGGTTTTGCTTTTTCTAAGTTTATCAATGTCAAAATTCCTTAAATCCAAACCATAACAAACCTGATCTTGGAAAATTGGGGTCTCTGCCATCCCTTTAATACTTCTTGGTGTAAAATTGAAACTATACTTACCTTTTAATGCTGGTGCCCCAACAATGGTAAATGGAAACATTGTACCACGACCATGATTTAAATAAGTACCCTCAAATAAGCATGTTGTAGGATAGAGCATTATAGATTGTTGTGTATTTAAGTTTGGAGATGGTTTTACAGGCAAAGTATATTCCATATCATGATTGTAATTTGCAACTTTGATGATATTGATCTTGCATTTTACTTTATCTTTTAACCAACCTTCACCGTTAAGCATTTGGGCGTATTCGCCAACTGTTAAACCGTGTGCTATTGGAATTGGCTGTATTCCGATACCAGATTTAAACCTTGGATCTAAAATTGGCCCATCGATTAAGTAACCATTTGGATTTGGACGGTCTAAAATTAAAAGTTCTTTGTTGTTAACCGCACAAGCCTCCATTACATGTTGCAAGGTATTAATATAGGTGTAAAAACGAACACCCACATCCTGTATGTCAAAAACCATAATATCGATATCGGCCAAATCTTCAGCCGTAGGTGTGCTATGTTTGCCATATAAAGAAACCGCTTTTATGCCAGTTTTTGCATCTACTGCATCATCTACTTTAACTCCGGCACTTGCATCGCCTCTGAAACCATGCTCAGGACCAAATATTTTCTGAATCTTTACTCCATGTTTCAATAAGCTATCAACAGATGTTTGTTTGCCAATAATTGAAGTCGGATTAACAACCATTCCAACACGTTTGCCTACTAATAGGGGTAAATATTTTTCCGTCTGTTCAGCGCCTGTTTTAATGGAGCTGGGAAGCTTAATGCGATCTCTGATTAATAATTTATGTTCCCCTGGATCTTTTAACCTAATTTCTTGTTCCAGAGATTTTGGTTGCCCACACGCTGAAAGTGCAATTAAACTTGTTACAGCAATACTGATATATGTTTTCATGTTTTATTTGTATCAAATAGTAAATGCCAGGCATCAGGTAAAACCAAATTGATAAGGGCAATTGCCAGTCTGCTTTAATCTTTTGATTTCCTGCTTTTTCCCAAATAAATGCCATTATTTAAAAGGAATTAAGCATTTTTGCTAAAGTTACAAATTTATTAAATTGAATTTCGAATATTTCATAGCCGGGCGGATAGCCATTAAATCAGAAAGGACTTTTTCAAAGCTCATTGTTCGCATTGCAATAGCAGGGGTTATGCTCAGTCTGGCTGTTATGATCCTTTCAATTGCCATAATAAAGGGTTTTAAAACTGAAATTCAGGATAAGGTAAGGGGGTATCTCGGTGATGTTCAAATCATACGTTTCGATTTGAATAATTCTTTCGAACACTCGCCCTTTACTCTGGATGCGGAAACAGAGAAACAGCTGAAAAATAATCCGGAAATACAATTTTTTTATCCATTTGCTACCAAACCAGCCATTATTTCTGCCAATAATGAAATTGAAGGCATCAACTTTAAAGGAGTGGATAAAAGTTATAATTGGGATTACATTAAGCAGCATATTATTAGCGGAACCATCATTAATTTTGCTGATAGTACTGCAGCGATGCAAGAATTGTTGATCTCAAATTATACGGCCAACAGGTTGAAACTTAAAACCGGCGATGATTTTATTATGTATTTTGTACAAGACCCGCCAAGAAAACGTAAGTTTAAAATAGTGGGTATTTATGATATTGGTGTAGAAGATATAGATAAAGGTTTTGTTCTGGGTAATTTCAATATCGTTAAACGTTTAAATAACTGGAGTCCAAATGAAATTGGTGGTGTCGAAATCAAAATCAAAGATTTCAACAAATTAAAACCTGTAGCGGATCATATTTTTGAGCAGCTGCCAACCAATCTTCGTTCTTATTCCATTAAAGAAAACTTTCCAAATATTTTTACCTGGTTAGGCTTACTTGATGTAAATACAAGGGTACTGCTTGTTTTAATGTTAATTGTGGGTGTTATCAATATGGTAACGGCCTTGTTGATTATGATTTTAGAACGTACAAATATGATTGGAATGCTAAAATCTTTTGGCGCCAGCAACATCAGTATCATGAAAATCTTCTTGTATAATGCAGCTTACCTGATCGGTATAGGCTTATTATTGGGTAATATTTTAGGTTTGGGCTTGGGCTTTTTACAACAGTCTACACATATTTTTAAACTTAATCAATCATCCTATTTCCTGGCTTATGCACCAATAGAAATTCATTTTATGGATGTGTTATTGTTGAATATTGTTACGGTAGTGGTTTGTTTAGCTGTGCTAATTATTCCCTCATTGTTGATTAGTAAGGTTTCACCGCTCAAAGCGATCCGGTTTAAATAAGAATTAAAGCAATGCTTTAATATGAACTATTAGTATACTGATCTCTTATAAATACTTGAATTAGGGTTTTTAAATTCGTCATTGCGAACAGAAACTATCTTGCTCTGCAATGACGATTTATTTAAATAATTGTAAGTTGCTGATAAAAAAAGTTAATAGAGGGGGTGTATTAAAAAACAGGTCAATTTACTCTTTTCAATTTATACTGGTACATTACGGAAACAGCATTACTAGCTGGTTGGATAAGATTGGTAATGGATTTGGTTAATATTAAACTGTCGCCTTTGATTTTGTAATTATAATCATCATTTAAAATGAGTCCCCAATCAAATTCGGCTGTCCAGGCATTTTGATCTTTAAAATGGATAGAATCTGAATGGATACTGTAAGAACCAGAACCACCTGCAGGTTTTTTATTACTTTGTCCAACTGAAGAATAAGTATTTTCTTTAAAAGTTACTGAGGCAGGAAAACTTTCCATATTATTTGCCTGGTTATAATAAAAAGTACCTTTGTAAGTGCCTGATGGCAGGCTTGTTTTTTTTTGATCTTTTTTACAGCCAAAAACTAAAAATAAAATAGCGAATGAGAATAATAATGTTGTTTTCATTGTTTTTAGGGTTTTAATATGATTTGTATATAACCGTAATACGGTTAAGGGATCAAAAACGCTACAAACATTATACTGAAATCCATTTAATACCTTGGGTCGCGACTAAGAACTCTGTTCTGGGTTCCAGGTTTAAATATGGATAGGTTACTTTTGAAAGATATAAACCAGTGGGGTGGGCAGGGTCTAAAAGTTTGGGTGTTTCCAGTGTAATCAGATAACTTTCAAATTCATCAATACTCAAATTGCCTTTACCAATCTTTAATATTTTACCCATTAAAATGCGGATCATCTTACTTAAAAAGCGATTGCTTGCAATATGGAAACGGATTCTATCGCCTTTGGTATTTACAAATAAATCAGCTTCCATTACATTGCAAATGGTATGTTCGTATTTATTCGGTTGGGTACAAAAAGCCCGATAATCTTTGTATTGGGGCAACAGGTTTACTGCTGCTTTCATCTTTTGTAAATCCAAATTCTGCTCCAGATAAAAAGAACTTTGGTTACTTAAAAAAGGGTCTTTGTAAGTATGGATAAAATAATCGTATTTCCTTTGAACGGCATCAAAACGGGCATGCGGCAAGCCTTCCATTTTAATAATATCGAAGATTGCGATGTTCTGTGGTAATGCTTTGTTTAATCGATAAAGCAGATCGAAATCGAATTCTGGTTCAATATCTGCATGGAAGAAAAACTGACTTGCGTGTACATGGGCATCTGTTCTGCCGCAACCAATGATTGGAACAGGGAATTTAAAAATCTGGAAAAGCGCTTTCTCTAAAACTTCCTGAACACTGATTATGCCTGGCTGTTTTTGCCAACCGTTATAATGTTGACCATTGTATGCGATGTGGAAGAAGTATCTCAAAGGGTTTTTGGAAACGGTTTAAATTTTTAGTTTAATTATAATTGGGTCGTGGAGACACGACCCAAGGCGTAAAGTCGAGGTACGTGTCTCCCTGTACTTCAGAAATTGTAAAACTATTTATTAATTTTTAAAACAGGTTCTTAATTTCGATTGCAATTTTACATAAAAATTGCTTGGCTTAATTTTTAATTGGAGATATTTTAGCATCAATTGCATTAATCATATTTTTGCGATTGAATTTATTAAGCCAATGAATCAAATGAATTGCCCTTGCGGAACTGGATTACAATACCAAAATTGCTGTCAGCCATACCACTTAAAAGAAAAGTTCGCGCCAACTGCAGAGGCTTTAATGCGTTCCAGATATTCGGCTTTTGTAGTTCAGCATGCTGATTATTTATATGAAAGCACACATTTCAGTAAAAGGAAAAACAATTCAAAAAGTGCTTATTTAAACAGTGCTAAGAATACCAAATGGATAAAGCTCGAAATTGTTTTTGCAGCTTTTGATGTAGTTGAATTTAAAGCTTATTATTTAAATAAGAATTTCCAAACTGAGGTTTTACATGAAAAATCGAATTTCAAATTGGAAGATGGCAAATGGTATTACGTTGATGGGGATTTTTATTAAATAAGGTTGAATTTTCAGTAATTGGACATTTTTTCTAGTTTATACTTTCTTCGCTTCATTCCAATACACGTCCATTTCTGCAAGCGTCATATCTGCTAAAGCTTTTCCACTCTCTTTGGCTTTACTCTCCAGATATTGGAAACGTTTAATGAATTTTTTATTGGTTTTCTCCAGTGCGTTTTCCGGATTGATATTGATGAAACGGGCATAGTTAATCAAGGAAAAAAGTACATCTCCAAATTCAGATTCTGCTTTTTCATGATCAATAGAGGTGTTGTCATTTACATTAAATTCAGATTTAAATTCCTGTAATTCTTCTTCAACTTTTTCCCAAACCTGATTTTTATTTTCCCAATCGAAACCTACACCCCGGGCTTTTTCCTGAATCCTGGATGCCTTAACCAATGCAGGTAAAGATGCCGGAACACCAGCCAAAACAGATTTGTTTCCCTCTTTAAGTTTTATCTGTTCCCAATTGCGTTTTACATCTTCTTCATTCTGTACTTCAACATCGCCATAAATGTGTGGGTGGCGGTTGACCAATTTATCGCAAACACCATTCAGAACATCAGTAATGTTGAAAATATTGGTCTCAGAAGCTATACGTGAATAAAAAACCAAATGCATCATCAAATCGCCTAATTCCTTTTTAATTTCATTTATGTCGTCCTCTAAAATTGCATCAGAAAGTTCGTAAGTTTCTTCAATGGTTAAATGACGTAAGGTCTCCATGGTTTGTTTTTTATCCCATGGACATTGGGTACGCAGCGTATCTAAAACAGTAAGCAGACGTAAGAAAGCATCAGCAGGATTATTGGCAATTGCCGGAATCGGATTATTGGGCATGTCTAATTTATTTTTATTTGGGGCACTCTGAACTTGTTTCAGAATCTTCTTATTAGATGCTGAAACAAGTTCAGCATGACGATTTTTTTAACTGTATTTTCTCAATATAATCGGATGCTAAAATACCAAACCCATGCTATTAAAAAAAATTGAAAAGGGATTCTGAACCACAAATATTTTAATCCTGGTCCTGGTTTATGCAAATTTTCGTAATTAATGTTGTGTTTTGCCGCATAAATATTGGCAGGTAAGATGGCAAACAAGAAAATGATCAGTGCGATTCCAGTATAGTACCTGGTGCTTTCGAAACCCAATCCTATTGCAAATACAATCTCTAAAATACCAGTCAAAAGAACCAGTTCAATTTTCTTTGGAATGAATAAAGGAATCATTGCTGCCATGCTCATCTTGAATTTGAAATGGCCTATTGCTGTGAAAATCAACATTACTCCCATGGCTATATTTCCTGCTAAAATATAACCTGTGTCAAAATTGGTACTTCCGCCAATAGCCAAAATAATTGCAAATGTGATAAGTAGTACAAATAGAGGTTTCATGATGTGACGTCTAATGTATTAACCACATAGCCACTAAGAAAGATTTTTCTTTGTGTTTTGGTGATTTTATCACAAATGTACAAAACTTATATTTTCTTAAATATCTTTCAAAAACTCAGTAGTAAAATCATTGACTATTTAATTAAATTAAAAGCAATTAACAATGTAGCCACAGACAAAACTACCAGCCCGGATAAAAAGATAATATCTGCAATTTTCTCCAATCGTTTACTCACGGTTCTTTCTCTCCTCATCGAAATGAAAGAAAGGATACAACTTGTCATGAAAATAACAACAGCAAGAACAGCAAATTCATCTATTAAAGAGCCATTTGCAAGGTTTAATTTCTTTAAAGAGGTTAAAACAATAAAACATATTCCAAGCAAATTAGCTGACGTACTTAAAATATGTGGCGATCTGTTTTCTGACATTTTAGTCTTTTTCTTCTAATTTGATTTTTTTTGTGATTCGATACACCCGTTTCTTTTTCTCAGGTTTGTGTTCTTCACCCATTAAAATCCCCCAGGGTTTTAGTGGGTCAATCCTGTCAAAAATAATTTTCAATATTGCCAAATAGGGAATGCATAGGAACATGCCGGAAATACCCCAAATCATTTCACCAACTACAATTCCAATAAAAGCGATTAAAGCATTTATTTTTACTTTAGAGCCTACAACCAATGGCATTAAGATATTTCCATCAATCGCATGAACGCCAACAAAAACAATTAAAACCAATAAAACTTTGGCAGCGCCAGCCGTAGCAAATGTTATCAAACAGCTGATTAACAAAGCAAAAAATATCCCCAAATAGGGAACCACATTAAAAATGCCTGCAACCAGGCCTAAAAGAATGGAATATTTCACCCCCATTATACTTAAAATGCTAATCATTAAAATGGTTACGATAAACATTTGCAAAAACAAACCAACAATGTATTTCTTGATGATGTACTGTATCTGATTGGCAATTTCGGTTACTTTTTCTTTGTGTTCTTCTTTAAAAACAGAAATCAGGAAGGTAAATAAAACCCGTCTGTAGTTTAAAATAAAGAAGGTAAAAAGCAGGGTAAAACCTAAGAATAATAGAGTAGAGGATAGGGTGGCCAACGTTGTGGCAACGATTGTAGCACTTGTTGCTATGGCCTTTTCAGCACTATCATTCAGATAATCTAATTGCTTTTGAGAGTTCACCCCAAAGGTACGCGATATCCACTGTTGCAGTTCATAGTAAGAAACATTGGCTTTTTCTTTTAATAATGGCCAATCGGCCCATAAAGAACTCAGCTGGTTTCCGAAGAAATAAATAATTCCGCCAATAACCAAAATCATCAATATAACACAAACTATTGTTGATAAACTTCTTTTAAACTTTAACCTGCGTTCTAAAAAATTGGCTGCAGGGAAAAGTAAAATCGCCATTAAAAATGAGAATAACAGGGGGGCTAGTAAGGATTGACCTAAAATAGCAATGTAGGTTAAACTTATTAAACAGAATAGTACGAGGGCTAGTTTCGAGAGAAAAGACAGCTTGATTTCTTTCATAAATAATTTAATGCAAAATGCCCTTTTAATAGTTTTAATTGAGCATTTAAATATAATAGATTATTTTTAATAGATACTTGCTTTATCTAATAATGAAATATCTGTTGGACTTAATTTTAAGTTTATGGCATCGGTAAAAGATTTTAGTTGGTTCAGATCTGTAACGCTTGCAATTGGTGCTGTAATCGATGGATGATAAATTAACCAGGCCAAAGCAACTGATGCGGGTTTGGTGTTATGTGTTTCGGCAACCTGGTCTAAAGCTTCCAGGATTCTGAAACCACGGTCGTTCAAATATTTTTTAACACCCGCACCCCGCTGACTTTTGTTCAAATCATCTTTACCGCGATACTTCCCACTTAAGAAACCACTGGCCAGAGCATAATAAGGAACTACACCCAAATCGTGTTCGAGGCAGATTTTTTCGTGTTCCTGCTCAAATGCTTCTCTGTCGTATAAATTGTACCCAGGCTGGTATACTTGGTATTGGGGTAAATCATGTTCTTTTGAAAAAATAAGTGATTCTTTCAAACGGTTGGCAGAAAAATTAGAAGCACCAATCCAACGTACTTTCCCCGCTCTAATCAGGGTTTCATAAGCACTTAGGGTTTCCTCAACCGGCGTATTTTCATCATCATAATGTGAAAAATACAGGTCGATATAGTCGGTTTGTAAACGGCTCAAAGAATGTTCAACTTCGTTTATGATATAATTTTTTTTCAATGATTTACCTTGTCCCATATCCGAACCCACTTTTGTAGCAATAATTATATCGTGGCGTTTACCATGTTTTTTATGCCAATTTCCAATAATTGTTTCTGATTCCCCGCCCTTATTTCCAGGTTTCCATTGCGAATAAACATCTGCAGTATCAATAAAATTGAAGCCGCTATCAATAAAATGGTCCAGAATCTCAAAAGATTTCTGCTCGTCAATCGTCCAGCCAAAAACGTTTCCTCCAAATACAATTGGCGCAATATTTAAATCTGATTTCCCTAAAATTCTTTTTTCCATAATATGAATTGTTAAATCTTATTTCTAACAAAAGTAAGCTGTTCAGGTTTTGGTTGGTGGTCGGAATAGTGTCAATTTAACACCTCAACCTTTGAAAGTTTCTGCTGAAGTAGAAACGCTAATTCTGCTATCTAGAAAGGGTTATCCTAGAGTTCCAGTTTTTTATTCTTCGCTTTCAGCTTTGGTCTTTTATCTTTCTGCTTTCAAAGCCCTCAACATTTCCCTTTTCCCTGGTGCTCCGGGCAACTTCTCTATAGTGAAGCCATTTGCTTTAAGGGCTCTTTTCAGCTTTCCGGTAATGGCATAGGTTACAAAAGTTCCGCTTGCTTTTAAGAAAGCGCAAGCGTGGGCAATAATTTCATCTGACCACATTTCGGGTTGATGCTGCACTGAAAAAGCATCATAATAAATCACATCAAATTTTTTATCCGTATTGAATTTAGCAAGGGTAATGTGTGGTATTTCCAATTCGCAAAATGCGGATAAATTTTGAGGCGATTTCAAGGCTTCATTATAATTGGAAATAAAATCATTCCAGATTTTAGCCGGAACATATTCTGCATAACCTGTTTGTTCAATCACATTTTGTGACAACGGAAAAGCCTCAATGCTGGTGTAGTGAAGTTTTATATTTTGTTGTGTACAATAATCGAAACTTAGAATAAAGTTTAAACCCGTTCCAAAACCAATTTCTAAAACCGAGATTTCGGGTTTTTTAGTACCTGCAAATTTTAATCCAGCATCAATAAAAACATGTTTACTTTCTTGCAGGGCACCATGCTTGCTGTGGTAATGTTCGCCAATGGTTTCGTTATAAAGTGTATTGGAACCATCAGCGGTTTGGGTAATGATGTTCATATTTCAAAGGTAAGTCTTTACCAGGATTTGTAAGATTAAAAGATTTTAAGATAATGAAACATATCTACATCTTACTCATTCATCTTTGCTCCTTGTTCTTTCATCTTTGCTCCTTGTTCTTTCATCTTTGCTCCTTGTTCTTTCATCTTTGCTCCTTGTTCTTTCATCTTTGCTCTTTTGTATTTAGCTTTGGTCTTTTAAAGTTCTCCGATCTTTTATCTTTATTCCTTTATCTTTACTCTTTTATCTTTAAATATGGATATAGAAACTTTCAGAGAATATTGTTTGAGTTTGCCGGGTACCACTGAGGGCATGAAATGGGAACATTTATGTTTTATGATCGAGGAAAAAATCTTTGTAATTATTGCCATTGAAGAGGGGAGTAGCTTTTCTATCAAATGCAATCCGGATGATTTTGATGCTTTAACCGCGAGACACGGTATTAAACAGGCTCATCATATGGCAAAACGACAATGGATACAAATAGAGAGTTTGGAAGTTCTACCTGATATTGAATTAAAGAGTAGGGTAGCAGATTCCAGAGCTATGGTGTTGGCCAAACTTTCAAAAAAGACACAGGCGAAATATCTGTAATGCTTTTGTGGTGTCGGATAATAGCATCCAATACTTTTGCTCCAGAAACTCAGAATGTACAGAAAATATTCTTTTAATTCCGTGTCGATCGGTGTTTATGTGGCTTAGTCTTTTGATAAACGAAAAGAAAGTATATATACAAACATCTGGCAGGGTTTCAATTGATGCTACATCAATTTAGATAAACCGTGTTGGTGTGGTGCATAACGCCAACCAAAAAGGAAAAATGAAACCGAAATTTTAAACAGTTTCTGAATCTTTTAATTTTGTTTCACTTTTTTCTTTTCTCTTGTCCCTGCTTGTAACTCCTTGTGTTTCTCTATGTTGAATTTAAAAAGTTCCTCTACAGTAACCAATTTCCTGGTGCATTTTTCAATATCAGTTCCTTCTTTAGCCCATAAATAAGGACGAAAACTATAAGCCTTATTTCCATCCAGATCGGCAATAAACTGATTCCAGGTTGACCATCTCAACCCCTTATAAAACTTAGAAAGATCGCTATCGAAACAAAATAAAATAAATTCCCCATAGCCTGCACCCAACGATTCCCAGTTTAAACTGTTGGGAGCGAGATAATAAACATTCTTTAAATCCTTGCCAAATGCACCATAATTTATGGCGAAGAAACCGCCAGCTGCATCATCAGCAATTAAAAGATAATCTGGTTTATCTCCATATTCCTTAATCGTTTTGTCCTTATTCCATTCAGGGACTGAGCGATCTAATTTTGCATTACCTGAGCCCAAAATCCGAATCCAGCCATTATCAACCATTATCCCGCCAGTATTGTAAATAACAGCACCTAAGGTTGAATAGGTTGAGATTTGAGCGTTGTACAAGGCATCTTTGGCCTTTGCAGAATCGACTTCAAGAACTTCAACTTTGTTCTTTGCAGAATCTATCCATTTTTTAACAATGGGCCAGGCCGGATCAGTTTTATTAATTAACTCATCTAAACTTTGCATCTTATTTTGCGCTAAAGTTGCGAAGGAAAGAAATGTTAAGCTTAGTATGGTGAGGGTTTTTATTGCGCTTTTCATTGATCGTATGCTTATGTTTTTTCAAATATAGAATGATAAATTAAATTCAGTCCAAAAATCCCTAAAAACAAAACGCCCCGATTTACCCGGGGCGTTAGAAAGATAGGTTTGATATTCCTCTTTGGGATGAATTTTCTTGCAGTTATAGTGGATGTTTGCGTTGAGCGTTAAAATCTTTAACCTTAAAACCTTTTAGCTTTCCATCTTATAATTACCACATTCTAATTCTGTCTTCTGGTTTTTTGTATAACTTATCACCAGGTTTAACATCAAAGGCTTTGTACCAGGCATCCATATTTACTGGTGCACCAATTGTACGATATTGACCTGGAGAATGTGGATCAGTTTTAATTAACTGGGCAGCACTTTCAGGCAAAATATTTCCTCTCCAAACCTGTGCCCAAGCCAGGAAGAAACGTTGATCTGGAGTAAGTCCATCAATTTTTTCATTGCCCTGGCCTTGTTTAGTCATTTTGAAAGCGGTGTAAGCAGCATTTAAACCACCTAAATCACCAATGTTCTCACCCATAGTTAATTTACCGATTACATGGATGGTATCTAAAACCGTGTAAGCATCAAATTGTTCACCTAAAGCTTTGGTCTTTGCATCGAATTTGGCTTTGTCTTCGGTTGTCCACCAGTTTTTCAGATTGCCAGAACCATCATACTGGCTACCGCTATCGTCAAAACCATGGCTCATTTCGTGACCAATAACTGCACCAATACCGCCATAATTCATGGCATCATCTGCATCAGGATCGAAGAATGGAAATTGTAATATGCCTGCAGGGAAAACTATTTCGTTTAGCGTCGCACTATAATAGGCATTAACTGTTGGTGGTGTCATACCGAAACGTTTACGATCTACGGGTTTTCCTAACTGGCTAATCATATCGTTGTAACTCCAAATGCTTGCGTTGCGTAAGTTCTGAAAATAAGTGTCGCGATTAATGGTTAGGCCTTCATAGTTTTTCCATTTTTCTGGATAACCAACTTTTGGGGTAAATGCATGTAATTTAGCTAAGGCTTTTTGTTTGGTTTCCGCACTCATCCATTCCAAGCCATTAATCCTGATTTCGAAAGCTTTACGTAAATTTACAATCATTTGATTCATACGTTCTTTAGCCTCTGGTTTGAAATATTTTGCGACGTAAAGCTGGCCAAGTAGCTCACCGATCGTACCATCGGTTAATGATGACATTCTTTGCCAACGTGGCGTTTGAACTTTCTGACCAGTTTGAGCCTGAGTGAATGCAAAATTAGCCTTTACAAAAGCTGAACTTAAGTTAGGTGCTGCTCCTTTTAAAATATTCCACTCTAGATAGGTTTTCCAATCTGTTACCGGAACAGATTTTAACAGTCCGTTCAAAGTAACAAAAAACTTAGGTGAAGAGACCAAAACGGTATCCTGCCCCTGAATTTTGAATTTAGTTAAATAAGCACTCCAATTTATGTTTGGTGTGGTTTTGTTAAATTCGGTAACCGTAAATTTATTGTATATTTTATAGGGATCACGCAAGTCCACACGGCTCATTTGAGCTTCAGCCAAAGTCTTTTCGATTTTTAAAACGGCACTTGCTTTTTGTTGTGCTTCAGCAGGACTACTTCCTGTTAAGGTAAATAAGGTAACCATATAGGTATTATATGCCGCGCGGATTTTCTTGCTGCGATCGTCATCCTTTAAATAATAATCGCGGTCAGGCAAGGTTGTGCCACCCTGACCAAGGTTAACCATATTTTTGTTTACGTTTTTACGATCTTGCCCAACACTTAAGCCAAACATTCCAGCAGCTAAACCATTGCTGCGTAGGGAAGCAACCTGGTTTAAAATACCCTGAATATCTTTTATTTGTTTAATTTTTTCAAGATCGGGTTTAATTGGTGTGTATCCCAGCTTTTCTATGGTTACACTATCCATGGCAGCGGCAAAGAAATCACCAACTCTACGTTTTACTGAGCCCTCAGGTGCCGATTGATCTGCCACAGCATCTTCAACTAGCGTTTTTACCGCATTAATATTAAAATCGCGAAGTTCATTAAAAGTTCCCCAACGGGTTTCTTTGGCTGGTATCGGGTTGTTTTTTACCCAGGTTCCGCTGGCATATTGATAAAAATCATCACCAGGTTTAACAGAAAGATCCATGTTGGCAGGGTCGATGAATTTTCTTGGTGCCTGTGCATTTGCTGAAAAACTTACAGCAATAATCCCCAGGGCAGCAAAATATCTTTTCAAATTTTGATATTTCATTCGCTTAAATAAGTTAGTTATTAACGGCGAAATTTATGAAATACTAAACTAATATGAAATAATATATTAGAAATATTACTTGTTAAACCAGTAATAAATTTTTGCCAAACCCAGACGTCTAATAAATTCAGCAGGCGAGAATAATGTTCTAATAGATTTCATGATTTTTAAATCTTTATACACTATTAACATTTTTTAACATTATTTATTGTGTAATTGCGAAAATTTTTACTACCAAGAATGATTAAGAATAAAGCATTTTATTTTGCCTAATTTTGAATATTCAATAGAAAAATGATTCAAACACATCCCCGCCATAAAGAAGATAGTTGTTGCAATAGCCAATCACATTCCTCACATCAACACGACCACGAACAGGGACATTTGCATAATGATGATCACGGCCATGATCATAGCCACTCAGAAGATCCTTTAGCTTTTAAAACCTATTTGCCAGCTTTGGTAACATTTGTCATGTTGTTAATCGGGATTGTTTTTGATTATCTTTTTGAGCTTCAAGCATTCCAAATCATCAGGCCATATTGGTATATCGTTGCTTATTTGCCTGTCGGAATTCCAGTTTTGAAAGAGGCTTTGGAAACTTTTAAGGTAAAAGATTTTTTTACAGAATTCTCCTTAATGTCAATTGCTACGATTGGTGCTTTTTGTATTAAGCAATACCCGGAAGGTGTTGCAGTGATGCTGTTTTATACTATTGGAGAATTGTTTCAAATGGCTGCGGTAAGCAAAGCGAAAGGAAATATTAAAGCTTTGCTTGATGTTAGGGCAGATGTAGCCCATGTTTTAAGGAATGGGAAATACGAACGTGTAAATCCGGAAACGGTTGAAATCGGAGAAACCATCCAGATAAAAGCTGGCGAAAAGATTCCATTAGATGGAAAATTGTTATCTGATAAAAGTAGTTTCAATACTGCCGCATTAACAGGCGAAAGCAAGCCAAAAACCATTAATAAAGGCGAAACTGTTTTAGCAGGAATGCTGAATCTGAATAAAGTCATTGAAATTAAAGTGATCAAAATTTTTGCAGATAGTGCATTATCCCGCATTTTGGAAATGGTTCAAAATGCAACAGCCCGTAAGGCCAAAACAGAATTGTTTATTCGCAGGTTTGCAAAAATTTATACACCAATTGTGTTTTTCATGGCATTGGCACTTGTAATAATTCCATTTTTCGTTTTGGGGAATGATTATAATTTCCAAACCTGGTTGTATCGCTCATTGGTTTTCCTGGTTATTTCCTGTCCATGTGCACTGGTTATTTCTATCCCCTTGGGTTATTTTGGTGGAATTGGTGCGGCATCTGCAAATGGAATATTATTTAAAGGCTCTAACTTTTTGGATTTGATTACCAAACTGAACACGGTTGTAATGGATAAGACAGGAACGCTTACTAAAGGCGTTTTTAAAGTTCAAAGGGTAGAAAGCAATATCGATGAAAAGGATTTTTTAAACTTCTTGATTGCCGTTGAAGCTAAATCGACTCATCCAATAGCAAAAGCGATTATTGAATATGCCAATGGTACTGAAATTTATCCTGCAGAAAATATTGAGGAAATTGCCGGAATGGGATTAAAAGGTTCGGTTAATGGTAAAGAAATTTTGGCCGGAAATGTTAAATTACTTGAAAGATTTCATATAGATTTTGATTCCAAATTACATGATATTGAAGAAAGCATCGTAGTTGTTGTTGTCGATAAAAAATATGTAGGCTATACATTAATCGCTGATGAAATTAAAGAAGATGCAGCTAAGACCATTGAAAACTTACATAAAAATGGTGTCAGGCAGGTGGTAATGCTTAGTGGTGATAAATCATCAATTGTTAAAAAAGTAGCAAATAGTTTAGGAATCGATTCTTTCTTTGGCGATTTATTGCCTGAAGATAAAGTTACCAGGCTTGAAGAAATTAAGAAAGATAAAAGCAACGTGGTGGCTTTTATTGGCGATGGTATAAACGATACACCGGTTTTAGCGATAAGTGATATTGGGATTGCCATGGGTGCAATGGGGAGTGATGCCGCGATTGAAACCGCTGATGTTGTTATTCAAACCGACCAACCCTCAAAAATTGTAACAGCTATAAAAATTGGCAAAGCCACCAAAAATGTTGTTATTCAAAATATTGTATTGGCTTTCGCGGTTAAGGCTTTAGTTTTGATTTTAGGTGCAGGTGGTATTGCAACCATGTGGGAAGCCGTTTTTGCTGATGTTGGGGTAGCTTTTCTTGCTATTTTAAACGCGGTAAGAATTCAGAAAATGAAATTTTAAATTGCTATTTATTTTAGTATATTTGGGTGTGGCGGAACCGATTCCATATCCTGAAGACTTTCATGATGAGCCTGTTAGGCAATTCAATGATATTGATGCATCACTAACCTATAGTTATGCAAGTTATTTAAATTGGCTATTTGATGAAAGGGTAGAACTTATTAAAGGCAAAATCTTTAAGATGAGACCTGCGCCATCAAGGGTTCATCAAGAGATTTCTACTAATCTAATGAACAGTTTTCTGAAATTTTTAGATCGAAAAACCTGTAAAGTTTATACAGCGCCTTTTGATGTTCGTTTTCCAAAAGAAAGTAAAGCAGATAAAGATGTTTACACAGTTTTACAACCTGATATTTGTGTAATCTGCGATAAAAGTAAATTGGATGATCGAGGTTGTATTGGAGCCCCGGATATTGTTATAGAAATTTTATCGCCTGGAAATAATAAAACAGAACTTCTAAATAAATACCTGGTTTATGAAGAGTTCGGTG
>Ga0160441_100079_pt1 | contig 120437 bp, 100 predicted proteins | sample HID1971K_E1MG_FD_108260 | JGI IMG/M metagenome (GOLD analysis project Ga0160441, IMG submission 108260) | Enriched millipede-associated microbial communities from UW Madison campus, WI, USA - HID1971K_E1 MG | ecosystem: Host-associated > Arthropoda: Insects > Digestive system > Unclassified ... | reverse complement strand
CCACAAGTAGCGCCTCATCTTCTTGGTTCTGAAAGCCCGCTTTATGAACTTTCATTGGAAAGAGGTAGGTTCAAAAAGCAGACTTTGATAACGTTGTTTGGCTTCGAAGTACATTCGACATCGAATATGAAGCGAACTTGGGAAGTCCGGGCCGCGTGTACCGTATAACGTACACTTGCGTTTCCTCCTCCCACAAGTAGCGCCTCATCTTCTTGGTTCTGAAAGCCCGCTTTATGAACTTTCATTGGAAAGAGGTAGTTCATAAAACAGACTTTGATAACGATGATTGGCTTTGTAGTACATTCGACATTGAATATGCACTACTAGACGAAACGAGCCGTTTAAGATCATAACTTGATCTTAAACGGCTCGTTTTAATTTAGAAATGAGAATGAATACTATTCAACTAGATTTAACCAATCTACCTCTGAAGGAGTCAGTTGTATCGTAGTCCCGACAAGACAAGAGTCAAGTTCTACTTTACTTCTTGCTCCAATAATAGCACATGTTGGATAACTCTGATTCATAACGAAGGCAAGAGCGATTTCAATGGTAGATACTCCTTTGGAGCTTGCAAGTTGACTAGCTCTTTCATACTTTCCCCAGTTTGATCCATTGTAGAATACCCGTACCATGTCCTCATCCGTGTGTACTTCAGGAGTATATTTCCCTGTAAAAAAACCTCTAGCGAGGGGTGACCACGATAATAGTGGTAACTTCGTTTCATCATGCCATTGACGCATCTCATCATCCGCCTCTAGCACTCCACCCCAAAAAGGTTCTTGAGGTCTAGCTAGACTGAGATTAGGACTATTGAATGCAAAACCTACTAATCCATGCTTCTCGGCATATTCATTCGCCTCTGCCATTCTGGTAGTAGTCCAATTGGATGCACCAAACGTATTAATATGACCTAATGCCATATGTTTATTCATCGTTTCAAGAATTTGACCAACATGTAAATCGGTATCATCACGATGTAGTGCATACATATCAAGATAAGATGTTTGAAGCCGATCTAAACTACACTTGATTTGTTCTGATAAAGCATCATGACCAAGTGTTGAATTACCATCTTTGTCAGGTATCCCACCTTTAGACATTATGACGAGTGAATCGCGATTGTTACGAGATTGAATATACTTACCAATAACTTGTTCGCTTTCCCCATCAGTATAAATATGAGCGGTATCAATCGTATTGCCACCTAACTCCATGAACTCATCTAGATGCTCACTAATCTGTTGGAACTCACTAAGCAACAAATAATCTGTTCCTTTTATTAGTCGTGAAATCGGCTTGCTGCAACCTTTAATTGATATGTATTGCATCTTCATCTCTCCTAGAAATAGATTAACTAATAATGATTCTAGTTCCAGTCTCAGCTGATTGAAGACATGCTTCAAGTACTTTCATATTCGCTACAGCATCTTCTAGTGGAAATTGCTGTACCACTTCTCCACGGATCGTTCTAGCCATCGCATCTGCTTGCAACGCATAACTATTATAGTATGGCGTCTTGATCTCTTGCACTTCATCGCCTTTACGCACATAGAAATATGACCCTTCTTCTGTATGCGATAAAAATGCATTAGGGAGTTCGATAATACCATCTGTCCCGATAATTTCAAGCGGACTTCGTGGTGCAGCCCACATTCCACAATCAAAAACAAGCGCTACATCATCGCTAAACTCCAACAGTCCTGATGCCATCATATCAACTCCGCCATGCTTCTCGGAAAACATCGCTTGCACTGTTGTAGCAATAGGCTCACGTTCAAGAATATAGCGCGCTGCACTTATTGGATAACAGCCGACATCATACAGTGAACCTCCACCCCATTCTTTCACATAACGGACATTATCAGTACTTGCTCCATTATTAAATGTGAAGCCGCCACGAATATGACGAACTTCTCCAATTTCACCATCAGCAATCATTTGTTTAATTAGTTTATAACGTGGGTGATAGCGGTACATGAAAGCTTCCGCCATAATTATATTCTCTTCTTTGGCTACTCGCGCCATTTCTGCTGCTTCAACACTATTCAATGCAATTGGCTTTTCACAAAGCACATGCTTGCCTGATCTTGCTGCCTTAATGCTCCATTCTTTATGTAAATGGTTGGGCAGTGGAATATATATGACATCCAAATCAGGATCAGCAAGCATTTCTTCATAACTACCATAAGCAATTGGAATTTGCAGTTCCGCTGCTGTTGCTTGTGCAGTTTCTATTGAACGACTTGCAATAGCTTTAACTTCATTATGTTCAGACAATCGTATTCCTGGAATAACAGACCACTTCGCAATGGAAGCGCACCCAAGAATTCCCCAACGTAACTTTTGCATACTCATTACATCTCTCCTACTTAATTAATATTGTGCATAATTGCCAACAAGAGTATTATGATAGATAACGCTTCATCTAGATTAGACTATAATGTATATGTATTATATCAAATAACTAGTGAGGTACAATGTCTTGAAACAAAAAAAAATTACATTTATTACAATAGTATTACTTGTCTTTACTATTACAACTTTCTACTTCATATTCACCACTCTAAATGCTAAAGAAACGATCGCATTGCAACCGATTGATATTCCATATAGTACTGGTACTATTTCAACCAATAATAACCAATCAGCAATAGTTACTCCTCCGAGTCAAGCACCATTACCAACCAACACTCCCATTACTACTAACCCAAATGTTGAGACTACCAATGAAATTGAACAATTACTGCAGACTCTTTCCACCGCTCAAAAAATCGGGCAATTGTTAATTATCGGAATCGAGGATAAACAGTTAACTTCCGCACATCAGAAACTAATTCAAGAACAATATATTGGTTCCATCATTCTTTTCAAACGAAATATCAAAAATGAAAAACAACTAATAAACTTTATCACACAACTAAAACAACAAAATGAGCATACAGAAATTCCATTGTGGATAACGATTGACCAAGAGGGCGGTAATGTCAATCGATTGCCCGAAAAATTCCCTTCTGCAGCATCTTTAGCTGAACTACAAGATCCCACATTAACTTATAATTCTGCTGCTACAATGGGAGAGACATTAGCTAGGTATGGGATTGATGTTGACTTTGCCCCTGTATTAGATGTTAATAGTAATCCAAAAAATCCCGTAATAGGTGATCGAGCCTTCGGAACTACGCCACAGGAAGCAACCGAGCAAGCTATTGCTATGATGCAAGGATTACAATCTTATGTTATTACCGTAGGCAAGCACTTTCCAGGTCATGGTGATACAAGTGAAGATTCACATAAGACATTGCCTACTGTAAATAAATCTTGGGAAGAGCTACAACAACTAGAATTATTACCTTTCTATGCCGCCGTTGAAAAACAAATTGATGCACTTATGATTGGGCATCTTTATTTCCCTCAACTTGATAGCGAATATCCTGCGTCATTATCGAAAGAAATTATTACACATAGATTGCGCGAAGAAATGGGATTCACAGGCCTTGTTATATCGGATGATATGGTTATGGGTGGGATTACAGAGCAATACCAAATCGGTGATGCCGCTGTAATCGCTCTGCAAGCAGGTATCGATATGCTTATCGTAGGTCATGATAAAGAGTCTCAACAAGAGGTCATAACAGCTATAACGACTGCTGTCGAGAACGGTAAAATTTCAAAGCAGTTATTAGACGAACATGTGCGGAGAGTATTAACTGTTAAGCTAGATCAATAATGTACTACCTAATAAAGGTCGGAAATTAGCACTATAAGTAATGAATCTGTTAATACCAACGCAAACTAACAGCCGCAAGGATAAGTTATCCTTGCGGCTGTTGGTTATTACACTATTTTTATATCCTTCAAACTCATTGAAATTTTGCTCTTATTCGAAGCCCAGTATGCTTCGTGAGCATTCTCATCGTTATCAAAGTCCGCTGTTTGAACTACCTTTCTAATAAAGGTTCAAACAGTGGGCTTTCAGAATCGAGAAGATGGAGCGCTACTTGAGGAAGGAGGAGGCGCCAGTGTACGTAGTTGGTACACGCGAACCGGACTTCCCAAGTTCGTTTCATCTTCGATGTCGAATATACTTCGAAGCTAATCATCGTCATCTAAGTCTGCTGTTTGAACTACCTTTACTTGAATTTTCCGCCTCCGCCTCGGGAACCGCCTCCACCTTTGAAGCTTCCACCGCCCCCACGAGAACCGCCCCCGCCTTTGAAGCTTCCGCCGCCTCCACGAGAACCGCCTCCGCCTTTGAAGCTTCCGCCGCCTCCAAAACTACCGAAGCCACCGCCACCATTACGTGGACCATTTCCGCCGAAACCGCCTCCGCCACCAAAGCCACCATTATTATTGCCGCCTTTGAGCATTCGACGCATCATTTCGACCTGTAGTCTTTCTTGCTCAGCTCTTTCTCTAGCAATTTTACTGGCTACAGCCTGATTTACAATATTTTCAAATTCATTGACTTTTTGTGAAGCATCTCTTAATTGCTCATTGGCATGATACAGATTGCGTGGTGTTAATGAAACTGCGTTTTCTAACGTTTGAACACTACCACTCGCAGCAGTTTCCGTCTCACTAATTCCAGGATAACTAGAAACACCATGCGACTGAGCGGTTGAACGTAATTGAACGATTGATGTCTTCAACTGACCACATGTCGTTAAATACTCGATTACACGTTGTTCTGATCGCTCATGGATATGAAGTAATTGTGCACTACTATCTTGAATCACCTGTAATAAGGTATTTGCTTCTTGTAATATGTTATCAGCTTCCATGTAACGTTGAACTTCAATTGAATTATAGTTCTCCGCTTTGTCCATTTGCTCTTTCAGTAGATCTACATTTCTTTGTAATTCTGTATATTGATCAGCAGCGTTACGCCAATGAACTTCATGGAATTGTAATTTCAAAGCATTAATCTGCTTTGAAATTGCAGTTTGTTGATCTTGATCAAACTGCATTATAACTAAAGTAAACTGCTTCAACATTTGGTGATTACGATCTCTTGCATTTATCGATTGCTTTACTTCTGCTATTGAGGTTGCTAACCAATTATTGATTCGTTGTATCCCGTCACGAACAACTTTCATATCACCAATATTCAGAGCCTTCTTAATCGATGATAATTGTCCATTCATCGAATCAAAATATTTGTAAGGTGATATTTCATCAAGCTTTAATCGTTCTTGCTGTACCAGTTCATCAATCTGTTGTTTTGACTCGTTAATTTTATTTGGCAACTTCGATACTTCACTTACTAATGACGTGTATTCATTAATATCACTACACCAGCCAGTAATTTGAGCCCCATTTTGATCAAGTTGAACTTTCGCTTCTACAGGGTTGAAGGCAAGTAATGCGGTACACTGCTCAATAATTTTCTGAATCTCCAATTGTTTTTCAGTTAACTTGATTAATGTCACTTCATCACTTTTATTCATCCTTTCAAAGCTTTTCTTCGCTTGATCAAAGCTCAATTGATGATCTTGTAACAATTTAGTTGCAATCGATATTTCATTGTTATATGCATGAAATACATCTTCAAGTCTGTTTGCCAATTGGAGTTGTTGCTTCACTTGATACATTAATTCTTTTAAGTGAACAACATGCTTTGAACTGATCCACTTAGGCAGTGGTTTTAAGCTTCGCAACTGTTCAGGATAAGTTGTCGCGCGTTGCAATAATGTATACAACTCATTTTCGGATGCCTCAATAATTGATTTAGATCGACCTTGACTGAATTTGAGTGCAGTCGTTAAACCATCTTCAAGGTCATGTACTTTACCAAGTACCGTTTCTAATTCATCCGTAAGATTTTCTACATCCTCACTGTATCTTCTGCGCTTACGCAATTGAACCATAAGCATAATTGCTGCCGTTATAACAATGAGGAACCCTATAATTAGAGCTATCCCTTTTGCACTAATTTGTAAGGGTGATCCTTGCGAAGATTGTACTTTTTCGCCAACATTATTTGTTGAATTACTTTGTTTCATGTAGCCAGCTAGTCCATTAATTACCTCATCAATCGCTCCTGCAAAATCACCAGAAGCTGCACTTGGGAAGAAATATTGTTCCACAAAGTCAGTGACTGGATCAGAAGAAGATAAATCTTTAGCTGAGTATAATGATTTCTCAAGCGTAGAATTTTTTCCTAGTTGGAGTTGTACATATCCATCATCTACAGCAACAACTAGTAATCCTTGGTTTGACAGTAACTTCATCTGCGTATATTGCCCCTCCGCAAAATCCGCTATTGACTGATTACCTGTTGAATTAACGAATAAAACATATAATTGGAATGATTGTGCCTGTATCTTCGACTCCATTGATGTGATCTCACTTGAAGATAGCGTGCTCGTTTCATCGTAAATGTACTGATCTGTAACTGAGCTTGCACCTATCTGCACCGTCAGTGAAAACTGAAGAAGTACGATACATATTCCTGCAACGAGCATCATTGTCCATTTTTTCATTTTCATTCCTCCGAAAAGAAAAAGCCAAGTTAATTAACCTGGCTTTTTCAGCTTATACCAATATTATGCTATGAATTGATTATTTATTTGCATCAAGTTCAGCTTTAAGTGCAGCTAACTCATCGTCTACAGCAGTAGTACGAGCATCTTTCAACGCTTCAGCAAATTTATCATCTAAAGATTTGTCTTCATTAGCAAGTTCATACGCTGCGTCTGCCTCGTCATGCATTCTTCTAATTTTTTCTTCCATACGATTAAATGTAGCACCGACGTCATTAGTACCAACACCAGACATCGTTTGATTAATTTTTTGTTGTGTTTTTGCGGCTTCAGCTTGCGCGATCAGAGTATTACGTTGATCTTTCATCTCAGTTACTCGAGATTTCAATTCAGTTAATTGTGTACGAAGTTTATCAGCTGTAGATTTCGCACGATTGTAACTTTCTTGAAGTTGATCACGCTTCTCAACTTGTTTCTTTTTATCTAACAAAGCTTCACGAGCAAGATCTTCATTGTTAGCTGCAAGCGCTTGACGAGCTTGTGCGTCACGGCGAGCAACAAGTTCCTCAGCTTCTGAAAGTTCACGTTGGAATCTCTTTTCAACAGCCATTTGAGATGTAACGGCCGCTGTTACTTTCTCTACATCTTCATCAAGTTCACGAAGCACCTGATCAATAATTTTTACAGGATCTTCAATTTTATCAATGGCTGCATTAACATTAGCTTTACCAATACGGAATAATCTATCAAATATACTCATCTTGAACTTCCTCCTTCGTATTAACACGATAATAGTTATACGTAATAATTGTCACGTCGTTTCATGTTGTAGTAGATTTCATCATGTCAAATATACGATAACATTATTCAAGTGCCAATAATCCGATTGCGACAGCTCCACATAAACCCGCTTCATCACCCAACCCTGGGGCGATCACATATTGATCAATATTTTCCAATATCATCGGATGCTGAACGTATCCGTTCAAGTTTTGTTGCAATTGTTCATGAATAAGTGGGAAAAGTTGCTCTTGGTGCATCACACCGCCACCCAAAATAATCTTCTCAGGTGAAAGTAGTAATACAGTTGAAGTAAGTGCTTGGGCAATATAATATGCTTCTAGCTTCCAAGCTTCATGATCGATAGGAAGTTCAGAGCCCTTCACACCATAACGACGTTCAATTGCTGGACCTGCTGCTACACCTTCAAGACAATCTTTATGGTACGGACAGAAACCTTCGTAAGTATCTTCAGGATGGCGCTTAACAGGAATATGTCCAGCTTCAGGATGTAGAAGTCCATGAATGAGTTGACCTTCAGCATATACACCTACACCTACACCTGTTCCAATCGTGTAATAGACGCAACTCTTCACGCCTTTGGCACTTCCCCAAGTAGCCTCTGCAAGTGCAGCACCATTCACATCAGTATCAAAGCCAATCGGAACGTCGATTGTTTTTCTTAATTCCGCTAATATATTGAAATTACCCCAACCTGGCTTAGGAGTAGTTGTAATATAACCATAAGTTTCACTTGATTTGTTCACATCAATTGGACCGAATGTACCTACACCTAACGCATCCAATTGCTCATTAGCAAAAAAATCATTAATTTTCTCCATAGCTATAGTTGGTGTTTCGGTAGGGAAACTAACTTTTCGTTCGATCTGTCCTTGCTCGTTACCAATACCACAAATGATTTTTGTTCCACCAGCTTCAATTGCTCCAATTCTCAACAAAAAAACCTCCCATAACTTTTATTGGATACTTGAAATACTTCACTGCAAAAAGTAGCTTCGAAAGCATATACAAAAACTTTTTATTAACTACTTGATATACAAAAAAAATCCATTAACCTATCTACGATAATGATAGAATAGATAATGGATTTTGTATACTATCTGTCACACTTACATCATTAATAGATTGTTGTTCAATAATGGCTGTCGTGTCACTCATACTACATGAAGACGATTAAATGAATAAGTACCAACAAATAATTGCCAATGCATTAGCTAGCGTCGAAGCTAGAATACCAAAGCGATATCGTAAGTAAGAGCAAATAATACCAATATAGATACTTTGAATAGTTGCTAATAAATAGTGTTCCCTCGTAAGGCTAAGGATAACAAAGTGTAACAAACTATAAATTGCCGTAGCAATAAATCCAGACATAAAAGGAGAATATAACCGATCTAAATATCCTTGCAAATATCCCCGGAATATTAGTTCCTCTATGCTCTTTCCTACTACAATGAATAAAATAATTGATATCAATAAAGATAAATTGCCATCAAACGGGACTTCTCCGAATGTATGAATATTCAATAGAATGATTGGTATTGTTAGTACGATGGCACCAATTGATCCGTACATAAAAGACTTAAAGATATTTTTATTTGTCCAGATGACATATCGATTCAACTTCACTTGAAACAATATAAATCCTACAACAATAAGTAATCCAATGAGGCTCAACGTGAAAAGTATCCAACCATCTGATGTAAATTCAATTTCTAGTTTACTCTGTTTCCCCTGCAACCACCATAATTGCTTATACAAAAGCACAGTCTCAATGATGATAAAGCTTATAATGAAAATAACTATTTTCCAAACTACTTTCTTACGTGCCACAATCACATATAAGAGAAGCATTACGAGAAGAAAAGGAACTAAGATCCATAACAGTTCAAGTAATAACTCCATTACTGCACATCCTTTAGTAGAATAGAGGCTATACCTCTTTATAAACTATCTAAAGTATATAGCAATTGCAATATTTTGTTAATAACTTTCTGTCAATGCATCTAAATAACGATAAATAGTTTCTAAGATAGTTCTAGAATACTAGGGGGTGTCTTAAACTCCGAAGGGAACAGATTTTACCGAATTTTCGTTCCATGCAAGGCACTTTTTTGAAGGCGTACCGGTTGTACGTCAAGAAAAAGTAACGCAGTAGAGGGCGAAAAGGCGGTGAAAGATGTCCTTAAGTGGGTTTTCAGACACTCCCTAGCTTCGACGCTATAAAATCTACTCTAAGCATATTTATTGTGAATGATCATTCATAACATTTTTTTCATTAACTTGAGGTCGTAGTTAATTCATCTTCTTCACTGGTTGAATCTAATGAAGAACCTTTCTGTGTCGCCCGAGTACTGCCAGATTGACCATCCGGCATTGTCATCTCTCCATCCGCACCTTCAGGTCTTGTTGGCATCTCACCGTCAGGCATCGCTGGCATTTCACCGTCAGGCATTGACATCTCTCCATTCTCACCTTCAGGTCTTGTTGGACGCTCACCATCTGGCATCGTAGGTATCTCACCATTATCTTCCCTATTTCCACCCATTTGACCTCGGCCTCCGCCCATGCCACCACCAAAGCCGCCCATTCCGCCTTTGGCTGTCGTGATTCCGTTAGCATCAACATATGAGATTTTATCAGCGACAGTAAAACTTACTATGTTATTACCAAGAGTGCCCGTAGTATCTTCAGCTATATTTAACATTTCATCCAACTCCGTTTGACCACCAGAGTACAAAGTATAAGATTGACCTTGTTCAATAAGTGGAGAACTAATCATTACGGACTGGTAGGTTTTACTCGGTTCGAAAGCAACGAGAATTTCACCTGCTTCATTAGCTAGTTGAACAAGTGTATTCGCAGCTTGAGTTTCAGTGTAGTACATTAAGATTGCAGCTTGAGTAGATGTTTCAGACGGCGCTAGAGCCATACCGCTAGAACCTACAGCTACTAACGTCCCCCCTGACATGTTGAACGTTCCATCATAATCTAATGGTCCGTTACCATTATCCTCAGGCCCATTAACTACTACAGTACCACCACTCATCTCAAAATTCCCATTTGAATCTAATCCATCGCCTTTTGCATCAATTTTGATTTGACCACCAGTTATTTTCAATAAAGCATCAGAATCTGTAGCAAAGCTTGCGCCACCTCTTCCACTAAATGCTGATTCATCATTACCACCAGCAACGTTAACGCCATCATCAGATGCTACAATTGATATTTCTCCCCCATTTATAGTAATTTGATGACCTTCTAACCCTTCATAACTTTCATTAACTTGTACAACTCCATCATTAATGGTTAATGCACTGTCTGCATGGAAACCATCATCACCTGTTGTAATCGAATATTTTCCACCATGAATATTTACGATGCCATTACTATGGAATGCATCATCAGCACTATTTACATTAAAAGTACTATCATAGATCGTTAATTCCGTTGCTGATTTAACCCCTTTGGCACTTGTAGTGTCATCAATTTGAGATCTACTACCTTCACCAGATACAATATTGAATTGACCATTTTCGATAACGGCTGCTCCGATAGAGTCAATCCCGTCGTTGCCAGAAGTAATATCGAATGTACCATCTACTATAAATATAGCACCTAATTCCTCAGTATTATCATTCGTAGATTTCATAGCATCGCCAGCTACGTCTAATGTGTACTGACCTGCACGAATGGCAAGCGCATCACGTCCAATAATTCCATCATCCACAGAAGTTACAATATATGTACCTTCAACTAATTTCAAAGTATCTTTTCCAACGATAGCGTCATTAAAACTCGCATTCACGATTAACGTTCCAGTTCCATTGATCGAAAGATCATCCTTGCTATACAGTGTTCCAGATGGCTCATCTGAATTATCTTCATACTCATAATCTGAACCGTCTGAAAGACTATTTTGCGTACCTTCAGCTAGCGTAATAATAGTCTTGCCGGCCTCTTCGATATAAATAGCTGCGCTATTCTCATTATGAATAGTTGCACCATTAAGTATTAGTTTCACATTCCCGTCATTCTCTAATTTCACATGAATTTGCCCATCATTAAGCTCACCACTTATGATGTATGTTCCTGGAAGAGCTATAGTAACGGTTGCCCCTTCAACAAATACACCACTTGAAGCTGATGTAGTGATGGAATCACCATTCAAAGCAATTTGCTTAGAGGATTTTTCATTCCAGCTACTGTCCAAATCCTCTGCATCAAATTCAGCTAACGATACTTTTGACGTTAATCCTTGATCATTTTCAGTGGCAATACCCGACGTTACTTGATCAGAATTACTAGAGCAACCAGCTAACATTAAGCTCATCGCTAGCATTGATATGCCAAGCCATTGGTATATATTCGACTTCATAAGCTTCACTCCTATTTTGTAATATAGACTCAGTTTAAGGCTTATAAGTTAATCGTAAATTAGTGTGAACTTAAAGGTTGATGAAAGTTCCATAATAAAAAACCCGATGAAGAACGTAAAACTGTTCTTCATCGGGTTCATGTAACGAACTACTTTATTGTTGTCAAACTTACTTTCACGAAATTCCACCTGCAGTAAAACACCATACTGCTGTTCTTATCACCAGTAAAGTAACTAAGCAGTTTCTTCCTCATTTTTCGTGAACATCAATTTTAGTAATGGTGGGGTAACGATTGTTGTCACAATAACCATAATAACGATAGATGTGAAATACTCAGAATCTAATAACTGTGATGAAAGACCAGTTGCAGCAATAATTAACGCAACCTCACCACGAGAGACCATACCCGCTCCAATGATTAATGCCGGCTTAGATTTGAATCCTGTTAGTCTCGCTCCTAGCCAACAACCAATGAGCTTGGTCACAATTGCCATAAGCGTTACTAAAATTAAAAACCAAATCTGACTGCCAATTCCTGCAAAGGATACATCAAGTCCAATACTTACAAAAAATACTGGAACGAAAAGTGTATAAGCGATCGGTTCAATTTTATGTTCAACCGTTATTCTAAATGGAGTTTGTCCTACAGCAATACCAGCCGCAAAAGCACCAATAATTCCTGCCATATGCATATATTCAGCAAAGTAAGCAAAGCCAAAACAAATAACGATCGCTAATGAAATAACTGGCTCTGTCACTTTTAATTTTCCTAACCACTTCATCAATAATGGTACGATAAATATGCTCGCTACTACAATAATCACAAAGAAAATTGCTTTATTAAGTACGAGCATCCCAATTGAACTACCTTCATCCGCACCAGTAAAACTCATTATAAATGCTAATAAAATAACAACAAGTACATCATCAATAACAGCAGCACCTAAAATTGTAGCGCCCTCTCTTGAATTCAATTGATTCAATTCCTTTAATACTTGAACCGATATACTTACAGATGTGGCACAAAATAGCGTTGCAAAAAACAATGAATGATTAGAACTGAATCCGAAGGCCATACCTACACTATAACCACCGATAAATGGTAATATGATACCACCGATGGCAACAGCTAATGCTGATTTCCAAGTTTTTTTCATTTGCTCTAGATCTGTTTCTAGTCCTGCTATAAACATAAGTAATAAAACACCGATATTAGCGAACGTAGCTAATAGCTCATCACTTTGTACCCATCCGAGCAATGCAGGACCAAGTACGATACCTATAATTAGTTTCCCTAATACAGCAGGTTGGCCAAGCTTAACTGAAATATGACCTGCAATTTTCGTTGCAAGTATTATAATAACGAGAGTAAAAATAAATTCCAATTGAATCCTCCCTTATGCAAACACCTGTTGTAGTAAGTATCAAAGTTGATTTCGTTGCAAATAATTAAGGGCTTCCTTCATGCGTTCATTATATAATAGATCTCCACTCGTGTTATGGAATGTCACTTTTCCACTCCCCTTACCTCTAGCCATACCGTATCGATGTAATAGTGCAGCCAGACGTCGTACAGTCCCAGTACTTCCATCTACAATATCAATATGTGAAGGTAAGATTTCTCGTAATAATGGCTTGAAATAGGGATAATGTGTACATCCTAGAACAATAATTCCGTATTCTTCCAATTTAAATGGTGCTAGTTGCTCTATAAAATATTGTTTTACTTCATCGGTGTCATACTTCATACTTTCACAAAAAGGAACTAGCTTCTCCATTGGTAAGGAATCGACGATTCCAGAATCATCTACTCGCGAAACAAGAGCATAGTATTTCGGTAAAGACAGGGTAAGAGGTGTAGCAAATACTAATACTCTTCGCCCTGTAGAATGATTCATCTCAACTGCTGGCTTTACAGCTGGTTCCATTCCGATAATAGGCAAGTTAGGATATTCGTTTCGCAACGTTTCTACAGCAATGCTTGTAGCTGTATTACAAGCAATCACAAGTGCGTCTATATCATGTTTCATCATATCGTGAACGGTATCAAGAATATAACCATGCACTTCTTCTTTGGTTTTAGTTCCATAAGGTACATGTAAAGTATCTGCAACAAAATAATAATCTTCCATTGGTATGCGTCGAACTGCTTCAGATAATACAGTTAACCCACCCATTCCTGAGTCAAAAATACCTATTGTCATCATAATCGTTCCCTTGCACTCAAAATCATCAATGAATTAATCACATGTATTATCATAATACTCTTAGCGCAATAGAACAATAACTCTCTCTACAAAAACTTATAATAATTCTTTAATAATATAGGCATCTTCTTTACCTTGCAAGGCATGAACAAGATTACGCGCAGCAAGTTTAGCCATATCATGTCGTGTTGCTTCTGTTGCTGACCCAATATGCGGAGTCAGTACAACATTAGGTAACTTCAAGAATGGGTGATTACTTGGTAAGGGTTCCTGTGCAAATACATCTAAGCCGGCACCTCTAATCTGCCTCTGCTGCAATGCATCGATCAGGTCCTGTTCTATAACTGTCGCTCCACGGGAAGCATTAATAAATATAGCATCATTTTTCATCTTAGCAAATTGTTCTTTACCGATCATATTTCTACTTTCGTCTGTTAGAGGTAACATAATAACGATAAAATCAGATTGCTCCAGTAAATGATCCATAGAAACATATGTTAAACCATATTGCGCTTCGATTTCTGGCTTCCTTGAGCGATTAAAATACATAACTTCCATATCAAATCCGAAAGCTGCTCGCTTTGCGATAACTTCTCCGATTCGCCCCATACCAATAATACCTAATTTACGGTGATGAACATCGATTCCAAATAGCTTTTTCCCTTCATTCCCTTTCCAGTTTCCTCCTTTAATGTATGTATCTAACTCTGAGATTCTACGTGCAGTAGAAAGCATTAGTCCTATAACAATATCCGCAACTGTATCATCTAGTACATAAGGCGTATGTGTTCCAATAATATTTCGTTGCTTTAACTGCTCAATATCAAAATGATTGTAGCCAACACTCATTGTACTTACTACTTTCAAGTTTGGTGCAGCGTCTAATAGCTTATTATCTATCTTTACAGATCCACTATTGAAAAAGCCAACGACATCTTGTAAATAATGAAGTAATCGCTCAGGATTACGTTCCTCGTCTTTTCCCCATGTTTTTACAGTACAGTGTTCTTCAAGATAATGTAGCACATCGAGTGGCAATCTTCGATCTACAAAAATTAGTGGTTTCATTGTCCTACCCTCTTTCAATATCGCTAATCCTATCGTACTGCAACTTGAAAATGAATACAACGAAAAGAGTTCTTTTTGCAGCCTCCCAACAGCAAAAAGAACTCTTCTACATAAGTACCATATTTTTCACTTTAATGGATTGAAAATAGCAAGTATACAAGCTATCATTAAAGTATCTTATATTTTTTTCTCCTCCTAACTTAATTATTCCCTTCTCCCAACTATAGATTAACAAATTCACTCCATTGATTCTGTAACTCACATTACAAAATAATCGAATAATGGATGAAAGGATGCTTACTTTGAAAAAAATAGATACAATTAAATTGCGATCATCAATACCTTTCTTTCAAGACATCGATCAACTGCTTTTAGATCAACTTACACCATATATGAAAGAAGTAAGTTTCACAAAAGGAAATGTTATCTTTCATGAGGGCGATGAAGGCAATCAAATCTTTTTCATACGAACGGGTATGGTTTGTATATATACGTCTAACAAAGCGAAACGTATTACGTTAGCTTACTTAGATAAGGGTGAGTATTTCGGGGAAATGGCTCTTATGCAACCAGGGCTGCTACGTTCAGCTACGGCTGAAGCGATGACTTCTGTAAAAGCATATGCGTTACATCGTGCAGATTTTCAACAGCTAGTTGAAAAGGATCGTAATGTTCCTTTTCTATTATTAAATTATACGATGGAGCGTCTTCGTAAAGCGAATCAACAAATTTATGATTTGACTTTTCTCAATGTACAGCATCGAATAATACGTCGTTTGCTTGATCTTTGTAAGGAATTTGGAAACTTACGTGCAGATGGAGCATACCAACTCACTGTTAAAATCACTCATCAACAACTTGCTGATGCTGTGGGAGCAGCTAGAGAAACCGTTTCAAAAATATTAATCGATCTTCAAGATCAACAATTAATTATCTTCCAGAATAAAAAGCTAATCGTACTCCAATTAGCACAATTGGAAGAAAAAATAGAAGGCTGGTATTACCCATCTCAGCCTATAACTTAGTAATGAAGGAGTTTCAATATAATGAATATGCTGATGAATGAAAAGATAAAAGCTTCAGAGGTAGAACTTACAGGGCTTAATGGAGAAAATCTTGGTACAATGACTACAAAAGAAGCATTAGCATTAGCAAAACAATATAAGGCTGATCTAGTGTGTACGAATTTACTATCAAGTCCGCCTCCTTGTCAATTAATGGCTAAAGGGATGGCCAAGCAAACAAAAAATATGGAGAAGTCGGCAGCTTCTCCAAAAAAAATTAAAGAAATCCGTTTAACCCCACATATAGAAGATCATGATTATGATACAAAGATCCGACAAAGTGTATCTTTTCTTCAATCAGGGCATCCAGTTTCTCTGATCGTGAAAATACAAGGTAAAGAAGGCATCGCTGCCAAAGCTTTACTTGAACGAATGCTCATTACATTAAAAGCAGACGGCACGAAGCAAGCAGGGATTCATGTAAGCGGCAAACAGGCAGCAGTAACTGTACTACCGAAATAGAATGATTGTAAAACATACTAAAGGGTGTAACAGTAGATCCTACCTATGGAAAGGTTTGATCTACTGTTACACCCTTATTATTGTATCTTTTCGTTATTTCGTCTAATCTGATCTTAGATTAGGATTAGGATTAGGATTGGACAGAATACCGTTCAATTCTTTCATGAACATATCAATATCCTTAAATTGACGATATACAGATGCAAAGCGAACATAAGCTACTTCATCAACTGGATATAATTGTGTCATAACGATCGAACCAATATCGCTACTTTCTACTTCAGCATGAGCAGTAGTTCTAAGTTCTTTCTCTACTTCTGAGACGATAACTTCTAAGCGTTCTACTGGTACTGGTCTCTTCTCACAAGCTCGAATCAAACCACGTAATATTTTATCGCGACTAAATTCCTCACGACTTCCATCCTTTTTAATGACAATTAAAGGAGTTTCCTCAACCATTTCAAAGGTAGTGAAGCGCCTGCTGCATTGCTCACATTCACGTCTACGACGGATTGACTTATTTTCGTTAGCTGGACGAGAATCTAAAACCTTCGTACCAGAGTAATCACAGTATGGACATTTCATATAGAACCCTCCCTTCTTTTACCAATGATAACTTGTAATAAAACATTAAATATCGCACATAATACATTTACCAACCGCGAGGAGGTGAAAATAACATGGCACAAAATCGCAGCAGCAACTCATTGCTTGTCCCTCAAGCAACAGCAGCTCTTGATCGTATGAAATATGAAGTAGCACAAGAGCTAGGAATTGCTATTCCACAAGATGGTTACTACGGTAACATCACAACGAGAGATGCAGGATACATCGGTGGTTCAATCACTCGTCGTTTAGTTCAGATCGCTGAACAATCTTTAGCAGGTCAAAGTTAATATTATACCTTGTATAATGAACACAAGCTTTGGGGCTGTTCTTCCATTAGGGAGACAGTCTCAAGGCTCTTATTCATTTCTAATTATTATGTGCGAATAGAATATCAAGTATTTTTTGATCTACAACAGTATAGCATAAAATACAAAATGCCGTATAGTTGTTGCTTCTATCTATGATTATTTATAATTGCGGGTACAGTTCTTTGTATTTATTATAATAATAAAATACTTTTTGTACATAACGTCTCGTCTCACCAAATGGGATATCATCCGAAGTAGCAAATTCCCCCGACCAAGTACCTTGTTCAATCCATTTGGATACGTTCCCAGGTCCCGCGTTATATGCTGCTATAGCGATAACTTTCTCTCCATCAAACTGGTTCAACAAATGATTCAAATACCATGTTCCTAACTCAATATTCATCGTTGGATCATGTAATAATTTTTCTGCTGGAATATGTTCTAAATTGGCACGCTCAATGATCCAATCCGAAGTAGTTGGCATTAGTTGCATTAAACCAACTGCACCTTTTGGTGATTCTCGACCTGTCTGAAAATTAGATTCCACTCTTATGACCGCAGCAATAAGATGTGGATCAACTTTGTATTTCTCGGAGCTTTCAATCATAATATCATTATATTTTAAAGGATATAATTGCTTCATGAGCCAATCCGATTTGCCAAATAGGAAAACGATAAAACAAATGACAACTACTAATAACAACCGACCTCTTAATTTTTTTCTCTTCATACACTTACCAGCCTTTGAATAAATTCAATCACTTGTTTCTCTGTTTGCTCAAGTGATCCAGAATTATCAATCACATAATCAGCCAACGCTTTCTTGTGTTCAATATCCATCTGAATATCTACTCTAGAAGCCGCTACATCTTGTGTAATATCATTTCTGACAGCCAAACGTTCGATTTGAATGTCCCGAGGAACGTAAACAACAACAATTGCTTCATATAAATGCATCTGATTAGTTTCATATATTAATGGAACATCCGCAACAATAATTGCATTTGGATTTTCTTCTTTATAGCGCTCTATTGTAGATAGCATTCTTTTACGAATAGCTGGATGAGTAATCGATTCCAACTTTGCTAGCTTGTCCTTGTCTGAAAAAACAATAGCACCTAAAGCCGCGCGATTAAGACTACCGTCCTCGTGTAGTATCGCTTGTCCAAAAAAGGAGGTAATCTCCTTAAGCGCAGGTTGCCCCTGCTCAACAATATCACGAGCAACCTGATCTGCATCAACAAGTAAGGCACCATGCTTAACAAGCAGACGACTAACTGTACTTTTTCCACTTGCAATTCCGCCTGTCAAACCAATTAACAATACGCTCACTCCTTAAACTTTTCGTTATTTTCCAGTTATACTACTTTGTAAACGAAAAGTACTTCGGAAGCATATCAAACTTTTCGTTATTTTCCAGTTATACTTCTTCGCAAAACAAAGTTGGAGGAAACTCATTTTAAAAGAATTTACTTATACCTAGTATAATTAATAGTAAGCCGGGTAAGCCACTGAAATATTTCACAATTGGGATATGTGCTAGTTTTTGGCCTATTTTGGTTCCAATAATAAGAAATAACGCACTGCATATAGCAATAATGATTGGCGTTCCAATTGGATGAAGTCCTAGTAAGGCTGCTCCAATACCAGCACCTAATGCATCTAATGATAATGCTATGCCAAGCATAATCGCCTCAGAAGAAGAAATTGTTCCTGATGAATCAAAATCTGCTGTTTGCGGCGTTCTTAATATTTGAATCACCAGACCGAGTCGCTTTAATTCTACTCGAAAAACTGTTGCAGTTGTTTGTAAAGAAACTGCATTAATCACATTATGTTCTGATCGATCACTTGCTTGCTCATTATGATTTCCAACTTTTTGCTCTTGCTCTGAACGTTGATTCTTTAGACTTTGAAAATATTGATACAACGCCCATAATCCGATTAACACTAGAATACTTGCACCTACATCATTGGCAAGTCGAGGAGATAAATAAGCTGTTAGCCAAGTACCAGCCAACATGGATACACCAATAACCGCTCCAGAAAAACAAGAAATAATAATAATCGATAAAAATGGAATTGTTATTTTACGTAATCCGTACGTAATTCCAACTCCGAAGCTATCTAAGCTAACAGCTATAGCTAATATAGCCATTGAGGCGAAATGAACGAACAACATGATAGTTCTCCTTCCCACATGTACACTAGCGCAGTAGACTAATGCCTACAAGCGTAACGTATCATATGCAGGAGAAGGAAAATGGTGACATAAAGGTAGTTCAAAACCATTGCTTGTGATTACGATGATCAGCTTCGTAGCATATTCGGCATCGAATATGCCATTCATCGGTCGTTCCAGTGCTCACGTACCAATTACGTACGATGTGCGCTTCACTTCCCTAGCTTCACGGCATCTTCTCGGTACTGACAAGCAATTTTATGAACTTTTATTAGAAATTGCAATTCAAAAGTCGACTTTCATTGTCATTGTAATAAAGGAAATTCAAAACATCTCATCGTGATCACGATGAGTATGCTAACCTATCCTAACCTAGCTTAGTCGTAGGCGAATAATTAGCGAACCTACACCATTTTTATTTCAATTTCTGACAATGTGAGCAAATATGAGTGCCTCTGCCGCCAACGACAAACTTATGAATCGGTCTTGAGCAGTTCGTACATTGCTCCCCTTTTCGTCCATAAACTAGTAACTGATGTTGGAACATACCCATCTCACCTTGTCCATTGACGTATGATTTGATGGATGAACCTCCCGCTTCCACTGCTCTTGCTAATGTATCTACGATGGCACGGTGAAGCTTTTTCCATTCTTGGGCAGACAATGTATCAGGTGTACGTTCAGGATGAATGGCCGCAGTGAATAAAGCCTCATCCACATATATATTTCCTAGCCCTACAATTAATTCTTGATTTAAAAGTAGTGGCTTAATTTTCGAAGTTCGATGTTGTAATTTTGTTTGGAGAACTTTTGCTGTGAATTGTTCATCAAGCGGTTCAATTCCTAATTTACTTAATGGTAAATTCGTCATTTCTTCCCCTGCTTTGAACAGATGCATCGTACCAAACTGACGCACATCTTTGTATCTAAGTTCAGTACCATCTGTGAAAGTAAATAGTACATGTGTATGTTTCTCTACCTCTTCATCCGCAGAAAACACACCATAACGCCCTTCCATTCGAAGATGCGAGACAAGAACGAGATCATTACATACAATTCTAATGAATTTTCCTCTTCGTTCAACAGATAGAATGGTCTGACCAACAAGAGCGTCACAAAATTGCTCTATTTCTGCTGGTCGCTGAATAATACGTGGAAGCAATACTTTTACTTGAATGATCTGCTTACCTTGAACAAGCTCTGTTAACGTACGGGTAACCGTTTCTACTTCTGGTAATTCTGGCATACTACTCACCTCAATCTAGTTACAAATAATATTAATTCAGAAAGCATACTTTTTGAACTACTTCTAATAAAGGTAAGCATAAGAGGAAAAGACTCCTATGCTTACCATTTTCATTTCTATTTAGCTTCATACCAGCTATTTCCGAAACTTACATCAGCTTGTAACGGTACATCTAATTGGATAGCTTCTGACATTACTTGGGGTACTAATTGTTTCATTAGTTCTAGCTCATGTGGAGGAACTTCAAATACTAGTTCATCATGTACTTGCAATAACATACGACTTTCTAATTGACGATCCTTCAACGTTTGCTCCATACGAACCATTGCTAGCTTAATGATATCAGCGGCAGTTCCTTGAATTGGGGTATTCATCGCAATTCGTTCTGCAAATGAACGTAAGTTAAAGTTAGATGAATGAATATCCGGAACATAACGACGACGATCGAGTAACGTTAGAATATAGCCATTACTTTTCGCCTCTGCTACGATATCATCCATATATTTACGAACACCACTAAAAATGTTGAAATATTGTTCAATAAATTGAGCTGCTTCTTTTCTCGTAATTCCTAGATTCTGAGACAGACCAAAATCACTAATACCATATACAATCCCGAAATTAACTGCTTTGGCTGAACGACGCATATTGCTATCTACTTCTTCAGCAGTTACGCCGAAAACATCCATCGCTGTCTTCGTGTGGATATCCATATTATGAATAAACGCTTCTTTTAATTTCTCATCGCCTGAAATATGTGCCAATACACGTAGCTCAATTTGTGAGTAATCTGCTGCCAATATCGTCCAACCCGCTTCAGAAGGAACAAATGCTTTGCGAATTTTTCTTCCTTCTTCAAGCCTAATTGGAATGTTTTGCAGATTAGGGAATTGGCTACTAAGTCTGCCTGTAGCAGCAATTGTCTGACGATAGTACGTATGAATCTTTCCAGTAGCGGGATTAACTTCTTTCAATAATCCCTCAACATAAGTTGATTGAAGCTTAGAGAGCTGTCTGAAGTTCAATATATGAGCGATGATTGGATGATAAGGCGCTAGTTCTTCTAATACTTCCGCATCAGTGGAATATCCTGTTTTAGTTTTTTTCTTCGCAGGAAGAGCTAACTTCTCAAAGAGAACTTCTCCTAATTGCTTCGGTGAACTAATCTTGAATTCCATGCCTGCTAGTTCATAAATACTCGCTGTAATTAGTTTAAGTGCAGCTTCAAGCTCAACACCTTGATTTTCTAATTCACTACTTGCTACTTTAATACCCTGTAGCTCCATTTTCGCAAGAATACGTGATAATGGTCCTTCAAGATCGTAATAAAGTGAAAGCATAGACATCCCATCTAATTCTTCATTTAATAGCGGAACTAGTTTTTCAACCGTTCTTGCCTTCAATGCAAGATGCTGGAACAGCTTCTCTTCCTCTGGTAACTTCAACTTTGCACCTTTACCATATATTTCATCATCTGAAACTAGTCCGTATACGTTATGTCGCTCAGCTATCGTATATAGCAGTTGGTTACCGTCAGTAGGATCTAATAAGTAAGCAGCCAGTTGCACATCAAATTTCGCACCGCCAAGCTTTACACCAATCCAACTTAATACCAATTCGGATTTGTGGAGATCGTATCCGTACTTAGGCTTGTCTTCATTAGCTAGCCATTCGCAGAATGGTTGTAGGTGTGGCTCAGTCAATAGATTTTTCGCAATAACATACACATCATCTTGGAAGGAAATAGACAACCCTTCAAAGCTTGCTTGATGCGGGTTATCTCCTATTGCTTCTATATATAAACCGTGCTCAGAACTTTGCTGAATTGCTTGCATAAGGTCATTCACTTCATTTGCATCATTGTCATTAGCGATAACATGAATGCGTAATGATTCAATAGCAGAGCGAGCTTCCTCCACAGAAGAACCACTTTCAGTTGATAATTGTAATCTCTCAATGAGTGATTTGAATTCTAATTTTTGCAATTGCTCCGCAAGTCGACTATGATCGTAACCATTAAATTGCATTTGATCTTCATTGTATTCGAGCGGAACTTCACGGAAAATTGTTGCTAACTTCTTACTCATAATAGCTGATTCTTGATTGTTCGTTAGATTTTCTTTCAATTTCCCTTTTTGTGCATCTAGATTAGCTAATACTTTCTCAACGCTAGGGAATTGATGCAATAGTTTAAGTGCTGTTTTCTCACCTACACCAGGTACTCCTGGAATATTATCTGAAGTATCACCCATTAGACCTTTTAGATCAATAATTTGTAGCGGAGTTAATCCATATTTCTCAGTAATCGTTTCAGGAGAATATAACTCAATCTCACTTACTCCTTTTCGAGTAAGTGCAATCGTTACATGCTCTGAAGCAAGTTGCAGCATATCCTTATCACCGGATACAACCATCGTCTCTACACCTTGCTGATCCGCCAATTTCGTTAACGTACCAATAATATCATCAGCCTCATAACCTGACAGTTCATATTGCTGTATTCCAAAAGCTGTTATCAGATCTTTTAATATAGGAAATTGTTGTGATAACTCAGGAGGAGTTTTTTGACGTCCACCTTTATAATCCTCGAATTGTTCATGTCTAAAGTTAACTTTACCCGCGTCAAAAGCTACAAGAATATGACTTGGCTTATGCTCTTCAATCAGCTTCAAAAGCATGGTCGTGAATCCATATATCGCGTTTGTTTGCATGCCTGAAGAATTCGTAAGAGGTGGCATAGCGAAAAATGCACGATATGTAATACTATTTCCATCAATTAACATCCATTTACTCATATGTGAAGCTGCACCTCATTCTATTAACAATTTAGTTCTTATTCATACTTATAGTCTACTCATTACATTAGCTTTACACTAATGAAAAGTTACATTTAAGTATATGTTACTATGATACCACAAAAAGGACCTTCCCTAATCATTACGATTATAGGAAAGTCCTAATTTGTTCATTATTTTTATGCATTTAGATCAGGCCTTTTCCCAGTAACAAGGTAGACCACACTTTCGCCGATATTTGTCGCATGGTCACCAAAGCGTTCCATATATCGTCCAACAAAGCTTAACAATTGAGCTTGCGCAATATTACGTGGATTTTCCATCATAAGAAGTAACAATTCACGCATCATCTGACCATAAAGCGCATCTACTTGATCATCATCTTTAGCCATCTTATAAGCAAGATCAACATTTTCATGAACAAATGATTGAATCGCTTCATATGTCATATTACGAATAATTTCACCCATACGTGGCAGATCAATAATCGGTTTAATTAATGTTTCCCCATCAATCTTAATGACAGCTTTAGCAACATCAAGTGCAAGATCACCCATACGCTCAAGATCATTAGCAATACGGAAGGCTGCAATAATTCTCCGCAAATCTTTGGCAACTGGCTGTTGTGTCGCGATAAGCTTCAAACCTAACTCAAGAATTTTCTCTTCCATGTCGTTTACATGAATGTCATTTGCAACAACTTCTTTGGCTTGCTCAATATTATTATTCTTCAATGCCGTAACTGCCTTATCAATGGCACCCTCAACTAACTCTCCCATTTCCACAAGCCATTGATTCAATTGTTCAAGCCCTTGATCAAACTCTTTACGCATTATCACAAAAGATTCCTCCCCATATATAGAGCCTTAATAAAATCAATAATTAACTAACAAAAAGCGCCGCGATTCTTTGAACAATCCAAGAGGTTGGTTCAATAGGAGCCACTCTCCGATGCAAGCACTATCACGAAGACGCGATTCTTTGAACGATCCATGAGGATGGTTCAATAGGAGCCCCAGACCTACCAGAGATGCTTACACCACTTCGAAGCATAGATCGCTTGTCAGTACCAAGAAGATGACATGAAGCTAGTGAAGCGAAGCGCGGAGTGTACGTTATTGGTACACCGCTACTTGCGCAAGCGATGAATGGCATATTCGATGTCGAATAACCATCGTGAGCGTAATCATCGTAATCACAAGTGATCAGCCGAAGCGTCCTGAGATGTAGTCTTCGGTACGCTTATCCCCCGGATTAGAGAATAATTTCTCGGTTTCGTCGAACTCAATAACTTCACCATTTAAGAAAAATACCGTTTGATTAGATACACGTGCTGCTTGATGCATATTATGTGTAACCATTACGATCGTATATTTGTCACGAAGATCTTGAACAAGTTCCTCAATTTTCAAAGTAGAGATTGGATCAAGAGCAGAAGTAGCTTCATCCATTAACAAGATGTCAGGATTAACAGCTAATGCACGTGCAATACATAAACGCTGTTGTTGTCCACCTGAGATCGATAGCGCTGAACGTTTCAAGTGATCCTTCACTTCATCCCAAAGCGCCGCTGATTTTAAGCTTGTTTCTACAATCTCATCTAATTCTTTCTTGTTAGTCGTGCCGTGTAGACGTGGACCATATGCGATATTATCATAGATTGATTTAGGGAATGGATTAGGCTGTTGGAACACCATACCTACTTTTTTTCGAAGCGTTTCTACGTCAACCTCATTAGAATAAATATCCGTACCACTAATGGTTAGTTGACCCTCAATTCTAGTCCCGATAATCATATCATTCATACGATTAAGCGTACGAAGCAATGTCGATTTACCGCATCCTGATGGCCCAATAAATGCTGTTACTGCTTTTTCAGGAATCGTTAAATTTACCTTCTTCAATGCGTGGAAATCTGTATAAAATAAATCTAAGTCTTTTGCTTCAATCAAAGTAGCCATAACTCATTCCCTCATTTCTGTTCGTAATTAATTAAAATTTCTTCTGGTATCTGTTACGAATAATAACAGCGGAGATATTTAACAAGATCAGTATAGCTAGCAAAATAATAATTGCACTTGCTCCCAAATCTTTGAATTCTACTTGTGGTCTAGAAATCCAGTTGTAAATTTGAATAGGCATTGCTGTAAATGCATCGGTAAGACTTTGCGGCAGAAAAGCTACATACGTTGATGCACCGACAATTATTAGTGGTGCTGTTTCACCAATCGCACGAGAAACTGCTAGGATGACTCCCGTTAATATTCCTGGAATAGATGACGGTAACACAGAACGTGATACAGTTTGCCACTTCGTAGCCCCTAAAGCGAAGGAAGCATCTCTTCTTGAACGTGGGACCGCACGAATTGCCTCTTGGGAAGCCACGATAATAACCGGTAGTACTAACAACGTCATCGTTAACGCACCTGATATTAAACTCTTCTCTAGTCCTAACATACGAACAAACAATGCAAGACCTAAAATACCGTAAACGATAGACGGAACACCAGCTAATGTACTAATATTCAATTGCACTAACCGTGTAAACTTATTCTTCGGCGCATATTCCTCAAGATAAATAGCAGCCCCTACACCCATAACGAAAGATAGTGGGATCAAGATCAATAAAATGTAAAGTGATCCTATTAATCCCGATTTCATCCCAGCATTTTCCGCTTTACGTGATGGGAAGTTAGTGAACAAATCAGGAGATAAATGTGCCCAACCATCAATAATGATATCTATAATTAGCACCGTTAATGCAATAATTCCGACAGATGTTGCTAGCAGGAAAAGAGTATGCAACAAGTGATCTTTGAGACGCCGATTAGCGATTTGTTGACGATTTGCATCTTGAAATATATTCATCTTAGTACTCCTCTCTAAAGCGTCTTGAAATGTACTGTGCAAGAATATTCAATAAGAAAGTAAAGATGAACAATGTCATACCTACTGCGAAGATAGATCCATACTCTATACTTCCACGCGCTACATCACCCAAGCTTACTTGTACGATGTAAGCAGTCATCGTCTGGATACTATCCAAAGGGTTAAATGTTAAGGTTGGTGTAGAACCTGCTGCCAGCGAGACAATCATCGTTTCACCTAAAGCTCTAGAAAAAGCAAGAACCGCTGATGAAACAATTCCAGAAAACGCTGCTGGTACAACGATTTTCAATGCTACTTCAAATCTAGTTGCACCTAACGCATAAGCACCATCTCTTAATGATCTTGGCACTGCACTCATAGCATCTTCACTTAATGAACAAATCATCGGAATAATCATAATCCCTACAGCAATACCAGCACTTAAAGCGTTGTATACACCCGCTCCTGGGAAAATAAACTGTATAACAGGAGTAATAATACTAATTGCAAAATATCCATAAACAATGGTAGGAACACCTGCTAATACTTCGAGTATTGGCTTTATGATTCTCCTTACTTTGTCTGGTGCATATTCAGATAAATATATAGCGCTAGCTAATCCAATGGGTAAAGCCACAACGATTGCAATCGTTGTAATCATTAAAGTACCAGTAAGAAGCGGTAAAATACCGAATCTTTGGGGCTCTATGAGAGCAGACCATTTTGTTCCAAATAGGAAGTCCTGAATTGGAACTACTTTGAAGAAGTTGATCGTTTCAGATAATAGCGTGACCACAATGCCTATCGTCGTTAGAACGGATACAATCGCACATAAAAATAGTAGTACAGGCATCACTTTATTCATTTTACTTACACGACTATTTTTAAATGGATTGCTATACTCATTAGCATCTGCGCTCAATGTTGACTGTGACTTGTTCGGCATTACTTTGCCTCCCTTATTGTTTACAATTCTTTAACATATTGTTGAAAAAAAAGAGATGCCGCAAGACACCACCTTTTTCTCTTTTAATATCTGTTCAAAAAGCAGGCGGTTAAGCAATCCACGATACTTCGTTGTTAAAGTCTGCTTTTTGAACTACCTCTTTTACAATTTTCAATGTACGTACTTATTTAATAAGAGCTTCAACATTTGCAAGTTGCTTAGCATACTCTTCATCTGGAAGACCTACATAACCAACCTCAGCAGATAGTTCACCAGCATTTTGTACATAGAATTTCATGAACTCAGCAACTTCTGGACGAGCCATTTCAGCATTGTTTACATAGATGTAAAGCTCACGAGATAGAGGAGAGTATGAATTGTCTTTAATTGTATCGAAAGTTGGAGTAACTGGACCATTACCACCATCAATTGGAACAACTTTCAATGTATCTTGGTTAGCTTCATAGTAAGCAAATCCGAAGTATCCAATACCGTTAGGAGTACCAGCAACACCAGTTACAAGTGTATTATCATCTTCTGAGAAAGTAACGCCATCCGTTTTCATTGATACATCTTTCAGAGCAACTTCAGCGAAGTAGTCATACGTACCAGAATCTGCTCCTGGGCTATAGATTACGATTGGTTGAGCTGGCCATTCAGCACGAATGTCAGACCAGTTTGTAGCATTACCTTCAACAGAGAAGATCTTAGTTAACTCTTCAACTGTTAAGTGATCGATGAAATCATTTTCTTTACTAACTACTACAGAAAGACCATCGTATGCTACAGTTACTTGTGTATGTTCGATACCAGCTGCTTTAGCTGCTTCTACTTCTTTATCCTTCATTGGACGAGATGCATCAACAATTGCAATTTCACCAGCAATGAATTGTTCCATACCGCCACCAGTACCAGATACACCTACTGGAACACGTACATCTTTATGAACTACGTTGAATTCTTCTGATACAGCTTCTGTAATTGGGAATACAGTAGAAGAACCATCTATTTTAATTTCACCGCTAAGCTTAACTTCCGGAGTTACCGGCTCATTTGTAGTATTACCTGCTGTTGCATTGTTTGATGTGTTATTGGCTGTGTTATTTGCTGCACCTTCATTTGTATTGCCACATGCTGCAGTGAATACTAGCATTGCTGCCATTGTGAATGTAAGAATTCCTTTAATTGTCTTGTTCTTAATCAACTTAACCACTCCTCAGTTTTAATTTCCCTCTTTGTTTAAGTATTTCATTTATTATTCCTTACAGGTTTAATATTACTAATAGATTGTTAATCTCGTATTTTTATAATGTAAACACTATGTAAAATATTTTTACAAACATCATTGCAATGTTTACATATTCATCTCGTTAAGCTTTTTCAACTCATTGACTGTTTTATTGGCTTGATCATTAGCATGTAATGCCTGCTCACCAATTAGTTGCAGGTTATTTTTGTTCTCAGCTACCATCTTAAATAACGATAAAAATATCGATTCTGTATCTGAAATTAACTTGTCACTTTGTAAACCTATTTGTAATCCTTCATCAGTAATCTCTACCGTATCTGATACAACAGTAACGATCTTTTCAACGGAATGAGATATTCTTGAAGCAGATTGTTTCGTTTGTCCTGCCAAATTCATTACCTCTTGAGCAACAACAGTAAATGCTCTGCCGTGCTCTCCTGCTCTGGCTGCTTCGATCGTAGCGTTGATTGCTAACAAATTACTTTGCTCTGACAATTCATGAACGATCGAAGTAATTTTCTTAATATCGTTTACACTGCCTTGAAGCTCTGTAATTTGTGATTGTTGCTTCCTAGCATTTAAGCTAATAATTTCTAAAGTATTCGTTAACTTATGGAGCATTGTCTTGCCTTCCAATGTGAAATTAACCATTTCATCAGATTTTTCACCACTACTTTTTGCGGCTTGCTCTACATTAACAATCTCGTTAACAATTCGCTTAATTCGTTCTTGTGAGGAATAAATTAAATATTGTTGCTCTTCTTTTAACTTTTGTTGCAGGTGATTAGATAACTGAAGTAAGCTAGACATTGTTAATATTCCTTCGACGATTTGGCCATCAGTTACAATGACACAGTCGTATAAACGATCGCCTTTGCGATTCAATGCCATTTCAATAATATGACTAGGTGAGTCTCTTCTATCTACTATTAAAGGTTCTTTATCTGCCAATTTCTCAATTGGCTTCTCACTGAACAAATCTGCACTAAAACGTTGACTTAACCGTCTAAATAGTTCATTGCGCATCATTAAGCCTATAGGTCTACTCAATCCATCTACAATAACAACACACTCATGCTCTGGATTATTACGGAATATTGCTAACGTTTGCTCGCAATTCATATCGGGTGATATACAAGGTGTTTTGGAGATAACATTTATTAGTAATTGATCCTCTTGTTGAAATTGAGACATCCCTGTTAATTGTGTAGTCACTGCCTTTTCTGACATCGCCTGCATCACTTCATCTCCTTCTTTTCCAATCATTACAAGATTACTATAGAGGAGAAGCGTTAGCGTACATGCAAAGGTTTGTAAATTAATTATTAAATTTCGTATTTTTGATTGCAATTTCAGATTCTTTTGTATTGCTATGTGGTTGATGAGTTATATAATGAGGATAGTTAAGTGATGCTTTCGATGTACTTTTCTTATATCGAAATATCCCGTGAAGTAACAAAAAGTTTAAGGAGTGGTTATATTGGAGGCAGTTAACGAGCGTGTATCATATGATAACCCTCTTTTAAGTATTAAAGTATTTCAGACCCAGCGTGTTCATAATACTAGGACTGATTGGCACCACCATAAACAACTTGAATTACTTTTAATAGTGAATGGCCAATTAGATATGTATATGGAAGCAGAAAGTATGATTCTGAGGGCAGGAGATGTATGTATTATTGGTACTTCTGAACTTCATCGTGATTACTGCTCAGAAGATCTTGATTATATTGTCGTGCAGTTTGATCTGGAGCATTTCTTCGATCAAGGATCGATTTCATATATGCGATATTTCTCAGAAACACATGTACCTTTAAGTCATGCGAATTACATCTTCCATGAAAATGAAACAGTAAAACAAGAAACTGCAAACTGCATTAGTCAAATACTGAATGAAGCTTCTACTCGCCAACGAGGATATGAAATAGCTGTAAGCATACTCATTAAACAAATCTTGTTAATCTTGTTACGCAATGATCACAAGAAAGTACTTGCCGAACAAGATTCCTTCGATAAAGTAAGATTGAAACCGGTGCTCGATTATGTTGAGGAACATCTTACTGATCGAATTCAGGTAGAAGAAGTGTGCAGAATAGCGAACATGAGCTACTACTACTTCGTAAAATACTTCAAAAAATCAATTGGCTTCTCATTTACTGAGTATGTAAATTATCGAAAAGTCAAACGTGCTGAAAGATTGCTGCTCACAAAGGATATAAGCATTACTGAAATAGGTGAAAAAATAGGGATGCCGAATATGGCTCATTTCTATAAAATGTTCAAAAAACATAATGATTGCTCACCAAAGCAATATCAGAAAAAAATGTTGCAATGGAAACCCGATCATCAAAGTGAATAAAATCAAAAAAGCGCAGATTCTTCGAATTCGAAGAATCTGCGCTTTTGTTTATCTGTACAATCCTACGAAGCATAATCACTACTGAAGTTAGCGAATCTTTGAACAGTCCAAAGGAAAGTTCAACAGGAGCACCTCTCCCAGACAACACCATAAAATCTTTCAAACCTTCGAAAAGTCTGTTCAATGGTTATCTGCACAAACCTACGAAGTATAATCATTACTGAAGTTAGCGAATCTTTGAACAGTCCAAAGGAAAGTTCAACAGGAGCTCCTCTCCCAGACAACACCCTCAAATCTATCAAACCTTCGAAGAGTCTGTTCATTGGTTATCTGCACAAACCTGCGAAGTATAATCACTACTGAAGTTAGCAAATCTTTGAACAGTCCAAAGGAAAGTTCAACAGGAGCACCTCTCCCAGACAACACCCTCATATCTTTCAAACTTTCGAAGAGTCTGCTTTTTGTTTATCTTTACAAACCTACGAAGTATAGTCACTACTAAAGTTAGCGAATCTTTGAACATTCCAAAGGAAAGTTCAACAGGAGCTCCTCCCCAGATTACACCCTAAAATTTTTCAAACCTTCGAAGCATTATCGGTTGTCAGCACCGAGAAGATGACATGAAGCTAGTGAAGTGAGTAGCACAGCGTACGTTTTGTGTACGTGAGCACACGGAGCAAGCGATGAATGGCATATTCGAAGTCGAATAATCTTCGTTAGCATAGTCAGCGTGATCACAATCGATCTAAAAAGAGAAGCTTGTACATCCTATTTCAAGGGCTGCACAAGCTTCTTCGGCATCACAAGTTTATAACCGACACCACGTATAGATTCAATTCTTACAGATTGCTGTTCTAGTTCTAGCTTTTTACGAAGAGAACTCACATGTACATCTACTGTGCGTTGTCCACCAATGTAATCGAAGCCCCACACGACATTCATTAAATCATCGCGACTTATTACCATACCTGGACGTTGCACGAGATACAATAACACTTCAAATTCTTTAGGTCTCAGCGAAATCGGCTGTCCTTGTACATTGACCTCATACTTTTCAGGATAGATAGACAATTCCCCTGCTTGTATCACTTTTTCGTTAGAAAGAAGTGGTTTCGGATCCTCGTTTTGCGTTCTACGTAAAACTGCTGATACTCGTGCAAGCAGTTCCGCAACACCAAATGGTTTTGTAATATAATCGTCTGCGCCATGTTTCAAACCCTGTACGACTTCTTCTTCAGCATTTCGAGCTGTTAGTATAACAACCGGAGTACGCACATTATTTTGATGCAGGCGATTCAAAATTTCAAAACCATTCATACCTGGAAGCATGATATCCAAAATAATAAGATCAAAATTCCCTTGTAACGCGGCTTGCAGACCATCCCCACCATGTTCAATAACGGTCGTATCATAGCCTTCTTGAATTAAATTATAAGATAACAACCTTGATAATGTCGGTTCATCCTCGATAACTAATATCTTATTCGACATGTTCCTACCTCCAAAAGCTACACGTACAATAAGCCGCAAGCATTATTTCTAATTAACAGTGTAACATTAATATAAAAGTTAGGTAAATATAAATATTAAGCATGTTCAAAACATTCGCTTGTCAGTACCGAGAAAATGCCATGAAGCTAGTTACGCGCGGAGCGGAGTGTACGTTATTGGTACACGAGCACCAGAGCAAGCGATGATTGGCAGTTTCGGCGTCGAATCAACTTCGAAGCAATCGCATCGTGATCACAAGTGACTCTTTTTGAACTACCTCTCATTGTATGCTTGGTAATTCAATCGTAAATTTGGTACCTACTCCAACAGTACTGCTTACAGTTATTGTTCCTTTATGCAATTCAACGAGATGTTTCACGATCGACAATCCAAGACCTGTTCCACCTGAAATACGTGAACGAGCTTTATCTACACGATAGAATCGCTCAAAAATCCGTGGAAGGTCTTTCTCAGGAATACCAATCCCCGTATCCGATATAGAAATCAAAATGTTTTCCTCTTTCGTCTCAGATATGACGATATTAATAGAACCACCTTCTGGTGTGTAATTTATTGCATTACTCAATAAATTAACTAGAATTTGACGAAGTCGATCTTCATCTGCTTCCATATAAAACTCTTCTGGTGAAGTCATATTAACATTAATATTTTTACGCATCGCACTGACTTCAAGAATAGCAATCGTATTTGACATAAATTCATTAATATCAACTGGAGTTAACATTAATGGAGCACGCCTAGATTCGATTTTTGATAATTCTAGTATATCACCGATTAGGCGATTCAATCGTTCACTTTCATCATATATAATTTGCAAGAAAGAGCGCGTCGTTTCTTCGTCTTTCACAACGCCACCAAGCAAAGTCTCAGCAAATCCTTTCACTGCAGCGATTGGTGTTTTAAGCTCATGCGATACGTTAGCAACAAATTCACTGCGCATCCTCTCAAGACGTCTAATCGCCGATACATCTTGTAGGACAAGTAGAATACCACCAAAATCCGAACTGTTCCCATGATAGATTGGAACAAGATTTAGTTCTAACAAACGTTCCTCTGGATAGTAGAACGTAATTTCTTCATGAATAAATTCCTTCGTATCATAACCTTCCACGATTAATTGTGAAAGTTCATATTGTTGCTTGATGTCACTATACGGTTTTCCGATTAACTTACGAGCTGATACACCAAGAATATTTTCAGCCCGTTCATTCATAATAAGGATAGCACCATTAGCATCCATCATCACTACACCATTAATCATATTAGAAAGTACACTTTGTAGATGGTTCTCATTCTGACGAATTCTAGCCATTTGGATTTGAAGGCTTTCTGCCATTGCATTAATCGCATTGCCTAGTTCCCCTATTTCATCCTGCTTAATACCTTCCACACGTGCACGATAATCCATATTTTTAATACGCTTAGCAACTTGTGTAATTTTTTCTAGTGGTTTTGTTAAGCTAAGTGCTATCCGATAACTTGTTAACGCCGCAATAACAAATAATATAATTAACCCAACGATAAGTACCATCGTTAAACTATTTATCGACTGTTCCACTTCATCAAGGCTCATTGCTAGTCTAATGACATACGTATCATCAATGATTTCGTTCGTTACAGGAATCGCAACATAAAGCATGTTTTTATGAAGCGTATCACTAGGACGAATACTCTTTCCTATACCCGTTTCCAAAGCACCACTGACTTCTTCGCGACTACTATGATTGTCCATTTCAGATGCCTTAAAGCTAGAATCTCCAAGCACGGTTCCATCTGATTGAATAAATGTAACGCGAGAATCCATTAGTTCTTGAAGCATTTCTGCTTGATCTGTGTAGTAATTAATAACTTCGTCATTATCACCTGACACCCAATCCATTTGTGCTGCAATTAGACGCATTTCTCTTTCAAGCGTTTCTTCTAGTACTTGAATATGATTTTCTTTGAATGTTTTCAACATTAATAATCCTGAGGCAACAACAGATAATGCGATCATGGAAATAATAATAATAGTTAGTCTAGTGCGAAAACTTAACATTGTTCCCTCTCCTTGAATAGATAATACTACCATCGTACCCCTGTCTAGTTACTTTGGCTATACGTTCGATTATTAATTTTTTGTAAAAATAACGAGTATAAAGTTGCTATTGGTTGCTGTAATAATACCCCGATAAGAATACGTACTGCAGTACTAGGACTGAAATAACTCATTGCAATAACAATTCCTAATGAAACATTTCTTATCCCTGAAGCATACGACATCGTTACTTGTAGTGCCAAATCATTTTTACTCATTACTGTAACATAACCTATTGCATAACTTACTATAATGATCAAGATGGAAAAAGGAATGATTTTAACAATATCACTTTTTAGATCATGCAGGAAAGGCGTAATAGCAGAAGCGTTCAATAGTATGACGATAACAAAACAAAGTTTAGACAATGGTGCAACGACCGGCTTAACTTTATTTTGTATTGTACCTTTAGACCATTCATTCAAAGCGATTCCTACTATCGTTGGCAGCACGACTATTAATAATAAATCAATCATCATCTCACTTGTATCCACTACAATTACACGACTAAAAAATGTATTTAATCCAATTGTAATAATAAATGGACTTAACAGCGAATCAATAACAACAATCGCTAATATTAGAGAGACGTTCCCGCCCGTCATTGACACCCACATCACTGATGATATTCCAACAGGTATTAGTGTGAACATGACAAGACCTACTACGTATGGAGAATGATATCCAAATATAAGCCCTGCAAATACGTACACAATAATGGGTACTAAGATATGAATAATAATTAGAAAATAAGATATTTGCAATGGTTTCGCAATAACATCTCTCACTTGTTGTAAACGACAACCGATCGCCATCGCTACAGTAACAAAGGCAAACAGATAAGGTACTAAACCAACATACCCACTTATTGGTTCACCAAAGTAGATACCCATGATCATAACAAACGGAACAATAAGAAACATATATTTTTCAAACCTGTCATTTATAGTTAGACCGAATGAAGCCATTGTTGTTTTCCTCTTTCCAATATCTAGTTGTTTCTATCAATAAAGGTTATAATTAATGATGAGAAGAAAATATAGTAGTTGCCTACTCGACATCAAGCAGCAGATGAGGTGAAAAAATGAATAATAGTCATTATGTAAAAGCCATTTTTCAGATGCAATATGTCTCTCGTTGGCAAGAGTTTTCTCCAAGATACAAAGACAATGCAGCTAGTCATAGTTTTCGATGCGGAGCAATTGCTGTACTAATAAGTATAATAGAAACTCGATTATACCATAAGCCAATCTTACCGTCTGAATTAATTGGTAAAGCATTACTTCATGATTTGAACGAAACAGTAACAGGCTCTATTAAATATGTTACAAAAAAGGAACAAACTCTTTCACCACATATTCAGAAATTAGAAAACGAAGTTAATAAAGAACTCGTAGCCTATCTATCTAAGTCACTTCAACCTAGTTTCACAGAATATATTGTGCAAGCAGAAGATAATAGTTATACAGGTAATCTTGTGAAAGCGATCGATTCTTTCGATGCGATGCTTTTCTGTAGACGTGAAAGTAATTTACAACATCAAAGTTATTTTACTGAACGTTACGAACAATTACGGAATTTATTAATGCAAAGTGATTTTGAATCTATTCGTTGGTTACTATTAGCGTTAGAGCAAGATGAAGGTATTGCACAATTTCTCGATTATATCCTTAATCTAGATCTCATCGATCGTTGGGGCGGTAGCTTTAACCTTATTCCAGATAATGATGCCACACACTCTTTCCGAGTTGCTGCCTTATGTCTTTTTAACGCTCATTTGGAAAAAGAGAAATATAATATGGAGCATATCAATATGTATGCCATACTTGGGAAATCAATTATGCATGATGTAGTTGAAGGGGTCAGCGGAGATGTTGCTTCACCGATCAAACGCTCATCTATCGAAATTAAACAAGCGTTCATCAATTATGAGCAACAAGTTGCAAGAGATATGGTAAGTAACTTACCTGCATTCATGCAAGAAGATATGATGGATTTTCTCGTACATGCCAAAGATGACAGTTATGAAGGCTTATTAGTCGATATCGCCGATAAACTTGACGCACTTATTAAAAGTAATCTTGAAATGCGCAACAATCTACATTATGTCAGCAAGTACGAGCAACAATTGACACATATTCAGCATCACTATGAAAATCCATCCGTTATTTTCTTCCTCGCATATATACTACACGATATTACTTACGATCACTTTATGAGATAAATGAATAGTACTTATTCGTCATTCGATTGTCTTAATGACTTAGCATAAGTAGCTATATCTCGATATAATGCTTTCCAGTTAGAGTTAGCTGTTAGAGGAGGTGTAGCTTGAGCTACACTCTCCTCTTTTTGCGGTTCACTGAGTTCTTTTCGTTCAATTGTAGTAGTAATCTCATCCATAGAGATTTTCCCCTCTCGAGGTTGAGATACTTCTGATATACCTACATTATTTTCTTTATTCATTCCGATCACTCCTTAAGCCAAGAGTCTCGTAGTGTAAACAATTCTTTCAAATCATCTGTACTTAACTCCGTTATCCATTGATCCGATTGACGCACGATTTGATCGTTTAGTTGTTGTTTACCATCAATCATCTCATCAATTTTTTCTTCCAATGTACCGATCGTTATAAATTTGTGTACTTGAACCTGTCTTGTCTGACCAATCCGGAATGCACGATCTGTCGCTTGGTTTTCAACGGCTGGATTCCACCAACGGTCGAAATGAATAACATGATTGGCTGCTGTTAAGTTCAGACCCGTACCACCAGCTTTTAACGACAATACGAAAGCGACGTGTGGAATCGATTCATCTTGGAATGCTTCAATCATTTCATCCCTTTTTTGCTTCGGAATTGCTCCATGCAAATAAGGCACTTTTATCTCATAACGTTGTTCCAAGATTCGCTGGATTTGATTACCCATTTCAATATATTGCGTGAAGATTAGACAACGCTCACCTAACTCAGCAATTTCATCAACAAGCTCGACTAATCGTTCAAGCTTACTTGAACGTGTAATCTCCCACTGTTTCTTCGTTTCTTGATGTAGTAGTAATGCTGGATGATCGCATAGTTGCTTTAACTTCGTTAATGATCCAAGAATTAAACCTCTACGTTGCATAGGCGTTTCTTTATGAAGTTTTTCAAGCAATTCACTTACGATACCTTCATACAGTGATACTTGTTCTGTAGTAAGTGGCATAAAGCTTTTGGCTTCTTGCTTCTCAGGCAGAGATAACGATATTGTAGGGTCTTTCTTCACACGACGAAGCATAAATGGCTTCACCCAACGTTGCAATCCTGCAATACGTTTCTCATCCTTCTCACGCTCAATAGGTGCTATCATCGATTTACGGAATTGATATAAGCTTCCTAAATAACCAGGATTAATAAAATCATAGATTGACCATAGTTCCGTTAATCTATTCTCCATCGGAGTACCTGTAAGTGCAATACGTTGCAGAGCTTGAAGCTTTCGGATTGCTCCAGCTTGTTTCGTATAAGCATTTTTAATATTTTGAGCCTCATCTAAGCAAAGTGAATCCCACTGATAAGTTTGAAGATCATCAGAATCAATTTGTGCCAATGCATAGGACGTAATGACTAGATCAGCATCTTTTATTGATTGTTCAAATTGAGCATCGCGAGGTCGTTTCGTACCATAATGTAGAACTACATTTAAGCTTGGTAAAAAGCGCTTCAATTCTCTTTCCCAGTTCCCAATTACTGAAGTTGGGCAGATCAGCAAAGATGGCGCTTCACCTTTACGTAAGTGATGGTGTTTCACGTAAGACAAGTAGGCCATGTATTGAATTGTTTTCCCTAGACCCATGTCATCAGCTAGTACTGCACCTAATCCAAATTGGCGCAAGAAAATAAGCCATGAGGCACCTTGCTGTTGATATGGGCGTAATTCTCCAAGGAATGTTGACGGACTTTCAATTAACGGAATATCTTGAACATTTTGCAATTGCATTAACCATTTTTTCAAATGATCATTCAACTCTATTTCTGTTTCTAGGTCATAATCAAGTTCTTCATCTATCCAATCAGCATGTTCACCTCGTAAATGCATTTGCAGAACATCACTGAATGAAAGACCTTTTTTACGATGAACGTTTTTCAACCATTTTTTAACTTGAGCAACATCTTCAGCACTCAAATATACCCATTGATCTCCAAGTTTAACTAATTTCCGATTGCTTGCTGCAATACTCATAAAATCTTCTTCACTGATCTCTTTGTCACCAATTGCAAATTTCCAATCAAACTGTACAATTTGATCTAACCCAAACATCGGTTCAGCAGCTGATCCTAAGGAGGATTTCACTTTCCCCTTCATTTTCAGCTTACGATTTTTAACGCTTTCCCACCACGCAGGCAATATTACTTTACAACCTGCAGATAATAGAGTCGCACTTTCATACTCTAAAAATTTCCAAGCCTCATCTTCTGTTAATGGATGTTGCAGGACATCATATTCGTCGCTTATTAACGTATTGTCAATGACACCTTGATATCGTAGACGTTCACGTTGCAGCTTCTCCGGTAATGTATCACTCCATGGCTCATTAATTGGGGTAGCTATCCCATCGCTATTAATCATTGACCAATTCTGAGTCATATTATTAAAACTTAGACTATACCATTGCTCATCATTCACATTATATATGGATGTTCGGAGGAACCAAGTTTTAGAACGATCCGTCGGCTCATGTAGAGCTATTGCAAGTTTATATGGCAATACATCCTCTTTAAAACCTATCGCCGTTAACCATTCTTCTTCATCAGAAACTTTATTCATCAGCAATGCATCGCCTGTAACATCCAGAAGTGTATTCCAGCTACGTCTTACCGTCGATTCATTCTCAATAATATCATTCACAATTTGACTGAACCAATGTCCGATTCCATCAAAACCAAATTGTTTCGCTTTATCCCACCATGTATCAATCTGCTCAATAGGGACCGTATGTTGGAGGGGGCGCCATGCTGTCGCATTCGTATTCCAATTCGCAGTTTCCGGCTCAAACTCTCCATTTTCCAAGCACTTCAAATAGAACTGCGCTAATTGTTGCAGTAATAGTAAACGCTCTGAATACTGTATATTTAGTAAAGTTAAAGGTGCAGGAGCTGCCAAAAACTCTAACGCTTGTTTCGGCGTTAAAATGAGAATAGTCCTACCATTTAATTTACTCTCTTCAATCTCTGTACCATACCAAGATGGTGTATGCCAACCAAATATATAACTGCGCAACTGACCGAAAGTTGTTTCCTTCCAGCCATCTACACGCAAAACAATCTCATATTTCTCTTCTCGCTTACTCCAAATTCCATCTAAAGCCAAAGGCTGTATGCCGAAACTCATTTTCATTACAATAACTTTCCTTTCAGAAGTTCTTCCTGAAATGCTCGCAATCTGTTATAACGGCTTTGCATCATATCGAAATAACTTCTCCATACATTAGGCTTCTCTAGTTGCTCATAAAGTCCATGTAGCTTTTTCATATGCTTGGCAGCTGTTCTATAACCTTGTCGGTTTCGACTATGAATCGATAATTCAATGGCTTGATGATACATAGGTAATAACACCGACGGTGCATATTTCTCAATAGGTTGTAACTCATTTGCTTTGAAATCTTCTGGTTTTCTGCCCATATAGAGTTGCAACTCTGCCCAATCCTTATACTGCTGCTCATTTATATAATGCTCAGAAAGTGCAGCATATGAATGCGGAAGAAACTCCACCATATATTTCAGCCATTTGGAGTTACTCGGTTGTTGTTGGCTTCCTTTACGACACAATTGGAGAAATGGTCCTATCGAGCGAACTTGCTGAGTTTGAACAAAATGATCATTCAAAAAATCCATCCATAACTCGACTTGATCCCACTCACCATTACTCATTCGAGTCTCTACTATCGGATAAATAATTCGTTGCACCCGATCAAATTGACATTTTTCTAAATAATAAATTGCTTTTTCATCAGACTTTTTGCCAAGCATGAGAACCGCGATAGAGCCATATAAAAACGAAACAACATATTCGCGATTCTCATCTCGAGCAAGATTTTCTAATTGGGTAAATAACTCTTCATTTTGTTCATCATATGGTGCAAGGAAACTAATTAGTCTATAGTAAGCGTAATCCCACTCAAACATCGGCTTCTCTAAAGTAGTTGCCTTTTCAAATGTAAAGTTCATCATAGATCTTATCCATTGTCGCTCATAAGGTTGTAATGCATCATCTTGCAATAGTCCAAGTAGTTCATACAATTGAGTACTCCAAGGTTCTGCAAGACGTTTAAATGTCATTTCATGGTAATAACGACTGAAACTATCTACTGCTTGCAATGCTCTCTCACCTAGTGATATCACAAAAAATATGGAAGCACACCAATGCAATCGTTGGATAGTAGGTTGACTTGATTTTGCCATACCTTTTATCGATGTTAATGTATTAGAAAGTGGATGAAAAGAATGTTTACACTTCTTCCAATCATCACCAAAAAGCTGCATCATTTTTTGAAAAACTTCTTCTGGGTCTACCTGTTGGTTAATCTGTCCATCATTATTCTGTGCCAATGGAGAATTAGTCGTAACAGATGGAATGGAAGATGCACGCACTAGACCTAACAATTGAAAGTATGCTTGCTCAGCAAGAACCTTTCCGTTTTCCAACATTTTACAATATTGAAATAGTAATGCTGCCATATGTTCACAGTATACAGGTTGTTGGCAAGTACAACTACTATAGCGAATATGATCAGAATCGATAACTACTGCGTGAAGTTCTATATCTTTCACAATGCCATTAATCATATTGGTACTGTATACATTGACTTTTTGTACGACTTGATTTTGATATAGCTTCCATCCTTGCTTCAACACATTCGAATATGACCCTTCACTACTAAGTTGTTCAAAGGCCGTTAGCAATCGATTATACATTTGCATGCTTCTTACTTCACCTGCTTTCTACTTCAATCTGTCCATTCTATCTATTATATCAAAAAAATCGCTCAAACTATAATCATTTCCTTTTTCTTTTCATATCCAACTATAAATGAAGCTTCATTCGATCGAAATATATGAACTTACAATATAAAAAGCTATACATTAGCATTGTTCAGCTTATGTATAGCTATAAAATAATTGCGGATTAAACTGGAATTTCCACCGAAAATTCGATGTAATGTTCATCAACTGCATATACTTCTAGCTCACCTTTGTATTGCTTTACTAACTCAGATACGATGGACAGTCCAAGTCCCTGATGATCTCCGCCTTTGGAGGAGAAACCAGTATCAAATAATGGACTATTTACAGTCTGACAAGCATCTTTACAATAATTTGTTACTTTTAAATATAACATACCTTCCTGCTCACGACCATATAAAATAACTTTGCGATTCTGTTCACTATGCTTAAGCACTTCATCAAATGCATTGTCGATCAAGTTACCTAGAATCCGATTAATATCTAGCGTTTTACCTGCCATGGCATGCAAATTGACACTCTTCACATCACGTACAAAATCGATTTTGAATCCTTCAGCTTGCGATATTTTGGATCTCACAAGTGCAGCAACTGTTGGATTACCTATATTAATAAAGTCATTTACATAATGTATTTCCCCGGCAATAGCCTCTGTAAACTTTTCAAGCTCATCATACATTTTCATTTTTGTTAAAGAATGAATCGTCTGAACTTGATTAATGAAATCATGCCGTTGAGAGCGAATCGATTGGAACAAAGCATTAATTTCTTCTATATAGGTATCCTGAGCAACTTGTACTGCCTGCTCACGTAATTTACGGAAATATCTCATAACGGTAATAACAATTGGTAGCATAATAGCAGTAACCATAATCGTAATTATAGCTACACGAATAATACTTTCAAGTAGTTTTTCTTGAATAAGACTGTAGTCAGATACGATAACAAGAACATACCCACCCATTTCAGAACCATTTTCATCCACCATAGCTAATTTATCGTCCGGAACTTGAACCGGGATGAACATTTTATAAGTATGACTACCACCTATTTTTTCTGTTCTACTTACATTTTCCGATTCTAAATATGCCTTTTTCACATCTTGTTCATCATAACTGGATGGAAAATCATAACTACCATACAAGACTGGTCGCTGTACGACATGTTCTCGAACTGAACCATCTTTATTTACCGTCACACTATCATTAGGGAAAGTATTTGGGTTAACAATACTTATTTCTAAAATTGAATCGTTAGCCTTTTTCAAGTTTTCAAATAAACGATCTAATCCTGTAGCCTGATTATAATTCGTCATTGCGACATTATCGACATACGGATCAATCATAAAGTTCGTTGTACCATCATAGAAGTATCCCCATTTGTATATCTTCTTATTATCAGTAGAAGCTACCTCATATGGACCTGACCAGAAGGAAGGCAGAGTCATACCTACCCATTCATGACTAATAGTTTTCAAATCATATAACTCATTGAAAATTCTGAACCAAGGATCCCAATCACGAGTACTTTTCATTAATTGAGAAGGGTCAGAAGATCGATACAATAGTATATCTTTATTGTCCATTTGCTTTAATAAAGTAATGTGAGAGATATCTAATTCAGTGGCAAGTCCAGTGAGTTGATCATTCGTTATTAGCTCGATATCATTACTTAAAGCATATTTCGCTGCAATCGATGCACTCCTTAACTCTCTGCCGATCTGATCCTCGAACATCTGCGATCCTTTACGCGTCTGTTCAACTGAACTTTCTATCTGCTTACCTAGAACTTGTAATTCTGTATCTAATTGCTCAACGAGCATGCTTCTTGTAATAAAAAAATATACACAATTATTAATAACAACAAGCAATACTATCGTGCTGATAGCCATATACCAAATGTTTCTTTGCATAGCTACTCTCCTAAAATCCATTTATGTAACTTGATTAATAATGAAAGCACTTCCTTATATTAACACATAAATGCTAAATTGAGTGTTTTTACAACTAAATTCATCTATATCATAATATGGAATAAATAAAAAAAAGACAGTTATCGTTATTATTCTCATAATAACAACATACTGTCCTCAATCTGCTCCTTCACATTGCATATCATTTGAGCCATATAGAGTATGGGAACACTTCTTAATTATATCTGAAGTTCTCCCATCTTAATTAACTCAACAACTGCTTGCGAACGACCTTTTACGTTTAGTTTTTGCATAACATTGGAGATGTGGTTCCTCACAGTTTTCTCACTGATGAAAAGTTGCTGAGCGATGTCTCTTGTCGTTTTGTCCTGTACTAGTAATTCAAATACTTCTCGCTCGCGGTTCGTTAGTAAAAATTTGCTTTTGTGGTCGTTTCCCTTCAATGTGTTTCACCCCTCCTTGCCAGGGTTTTGTGTAATACCAAGGTCAAGGGATACAGTCAACATATCATATGTTACTACCTAGGTGTTGGTGACCTATGTTAGAAAAATAGGCATTATAATTATTCTAACGATCATATTCACATTGTTATTGTTTGAATACCCACTTTTTACTACCGAGAAACTGGATAACAAGGATAATCACCGTAACTACTAATTTACTAGTTAGGGCGTGCCATTGCATGTACTCGACGACAACGTAGATCAGTGCACTTGATAATAGCAGCATCAAGCCATTCCATATAATGAACCTAATTATACGTTTTACTGCGATAATTTCATTTTTACCATACTTACTTTTAAATGTAATCGCGCTATTCCAAATATAACTATTCAACATCCCCAAACTATAAGCCATTATATTTGCAATAATATAATGTAGTGATGTCTGAATGAGTAACCAAAACACGATAAAATCTACTGCCGTGTTACTAACGCCCACTATTCCGAAAATGATAAACTGCTTAAGTGACTTTCTACTGGTTCTGTTAGAATTGTTCTTCGACTGCAGTAGTGCACCTTGTTCTTGCTCACTCATCTTGCTCACGTTTATCCACACTTCGATTACCAGTTGAATCTGTTACATTCTCTTGTGATACAACTTCTCGAACGATATATAATGGACGATTTTTGGATTCATCGTATATACGTCCGATATATTCACCGATAACCCCTAACAAGATTAGAATGATCCCGTTAAATAGTAGATTAAGCGCCATAATACTTGCCCAACCTGCTTCAGTTGAATCGGTAAATAAACGTTGATATAGAACAAAGATTAAATATACAAAACTAAATAGAGATATTAAGAAACCTACGTAAGTGGCAATACGCAAAGGCTTGTATGAAAATGATGTAATCGCATCTAGCGCAAAGCTGATCATTCGCTTTAGTGGATATTTGGTAACACCAGCAAAACGTTCTTCTCGAACGAATTCTACGCTTGTCTGCTTAAAGCCCACCCAGCTAATCAAACCTCGAACAAATCGATTTTTTTCCTTCAAACTTTTTAGAACATCGCAAACTTTTCGATCTATTAAGCGGAAATCTCCAGTATCGGTTGGCACTTCTACATTCGTCATCATTCTTAATATCCGGTAAAATAACTTAGCTGTAGACTTCTTGAACCAAGTTTCACCTTTACGTTTAATACGTTTACCGTATACTACTTCATAACCTTGCTTCCACTTCTCAATCATCATTAACATTACTTCAGGAGGATCTTGAAGGTCAGCGTCGATAATAATAATCGCCTGACCATTCGCATAATCCATCCCAGCAGTAATTGCAATCTGATGTCCAAAATTTCGAGAAAAATCAATTAATACAACTTCGTCATGTACATTTGCAAGCTCAGATATAATCGTTGCGGAAGCATCTTTACTTCCATCATTGACGAAAATTAATTCATAAGTTTCATTCGTTTGCTTCATTACTTCCGTAAGTCGTTCAAATGTCGTAGTAATTACTTCTTCCTCGTTGAACATCGGTACAATAATACTGTACATAACTGATCGAGTAGACATGCTTTATCTCCAATCTATATCGTTACTTAATGACTAGAACAACCAAGACGGGAACCATCTTAAATATTCATTAATAAACTGCTCTGAAACAACTGCACCTGATAATGCAGGATAGAATAATATGAACAAGAAGATCGCGATTGCTATAAATACATTTCTTCCTATCTTACCCCATCTATCTTTCTCTTCAATATATTTTGCAATATACATAGTACTTACAATAATGAATGGTACCATCGCAAAATAATGATATAGGAATGTTTCCCTTGGCACTAACATCCAAGGAATGTATTGCGAACCGTACGCAATAAATAACATCATTGCCTTATATTCTTTTTTGCGAATACTAATAAAGATCGTAGCGATCATTGCAAATATACCACTCCACCAAATAATCGGGTTTCCTAAAGCTACAATAGTAGAACGTAATCCAGTAGCTGTTTCACTATCCACATAGTACCAGACAGGTCGCTTCATAAATGGCCATTCCCACCAAGTTGAAGAGAAAGGATGAGAAGAAACAAGATTACTGTGGTAATTGTACATGTTTACTTGATAATCCACTAAAGCTTGCCATGTATATCCTGAAGGCAATGCTCTCAGTATAGGAATATTGGACAACGCATAGATAAGCGCTGGCACACCAATATAAAATACGATACAAATCAAGAGCGTATACACCGTGTAGGGAACAAATTTCTTTTTAATCGTTGTAAGTTGTTCGATATATTCCGCTTTGAGAATGTTACCTTCTTCAAGTAAGAGCTTCGCACTTCGATATTGTTGATATCTACGCCATAATACGATGGCTAGCATTATTGCTAGACCTGCACCTCCATAAAGCACAATCCATTTCGATGCTACTCCAAGTCCAAAGCTTAATCCAGCTAGACCTAATGGTATCCATGTATATCGGAGTCGTTCTCGATAGAAATTGAGTGAGGCATACTGATTCATAAAGAAGAACATTAACATAATAAAGAATACGGCATATACATCGATGGTCGCTATTCTAGTCTGCGTAAAATGCATAAAGTCTACGGCAAGTAATATGATCACCCCCGTTGCATATGCAGTTTTTCGCAAAATTGCTTTTGCCATAAAGTATATGACCGGTAGCATCAACACACCAAACAGCGTACCCATAAATCTCCAACCGAATGGTCCAAAGCCAAATAGTTGTATTCCGAGAGCAATAAGTATTTTCCCTAAAGGCGGATGTGTACTTTCATAGGCTTTAATGCCTTCGATATTCTCGTAGGCAGTACGAGCATGGTACACTTCATCGAAGTAGCTACCACTTTTGTACGTATGGTGATATTGTGCTAACTGCTGCTCATCTATTAAGTGAGTTGCCTTCGAATCATTATTCGTATTTTCGATTATAGTTACTGGAGCTGGTTCTGGAGACCCTTGAACGTATATGCCTAACTCATGTAAGCGGAAGCCTAGTTGCTTAGCTGTAAGCTTTACATACGTTACATCTTGCATAATGTTTTCTTCATGCCAAGCGAATACCGCTACATGATCATGTGTTACGATAACTTCATTCGACCATTCACCTAACTCATTACCAAATGAATAACTATATTCTCCACTACCTACTCCGCCAAAGCTCGTAATTCGCTCGATTGGTTGAGAAGTCCCTAGATCTATTATGACTGACTCCCCTACTACTGTAGGTTCCCACACTGTTTTCGGAGACTTCATATCTCCTAAATTAATAAAAGCAACAACACCATAGATTATCGTAACTACAGCTACCATAATCCAGTCTTTCCGTTTCATACCGATATCGTACCAGCGACGCGGTGGTTGCATTTCTTGCTTATCCAGCACGTCAGCTGATAAGATTTCAGCAGCATGTTGCAGCTTTAATTGTGCATCACGTGCATTTATATTCAATGTTCGCCCGCGAATGTATAGATCAACCCCAATATAAAGCATATAAATAAGTAATATGATATTACCCGCTGCACTAAGAATAGCTACACCATCATTAGGAACAAACGTAGTCGTTGGACTAAATGCTAATGCATCATATAAATTCAATGTATTCGTAATGGTAAAACCATAGATCAGATGTAATAACCTGCGATCCTGGTGCTGAATGAAAGACATGATTAGCAATATGATAATGACAAACATATATCGTTCATGCATTTTAGTGACAAGAATAAATACAATCCCAATTAACGATGCTGCAATGAAATAGAGCTGCTCATGTTTTACTTTACTCCGTATACCAATCCAAACAGCATAGAACACTGCCACAACTATTCCTATATTTCCCCAAGCTCTCAACGTGATACCTAACATTTTCACATCTAGTTCGATCCAGTTATAACCAAACAATGAGTAAAGATTAAAGGCATTCAAGCTTCCGTAAGCATACGAGGACAATGTTCCCTTATAAAGCTCTATCAGCTGAATTAACCCGTCCCCTTTAATAAATAGAGGCAGAGCTAACAATAAAAATGTTCCAAAACCGCAGGCAGCACTAATCGCTACATTTTTCCAACTACGCCCATACCGTAAAGCTAATAGAACAATCGGCATAAAGATAAACGCTTGCGGCTTAATAAGTGCCGCAATGGCAAAGGTAACTGAAGCAGCAGCAATTCTTTTATCAATAAAGAACGCAATACTTATAACTAGTACTAATGCAAATATAGAATCCACTTGCCCCCACACTGCACCATCTATCAGTACTACCGGATTAAACCAATATATAAGCATTAGCCCCAATGAAATTGGCGTCGATAACTTTTTATTGGCTAATTTGAATATTAATAATGAAGCAAGGACATCTGCAATAATTGCAGGTAACTTGTAAAGAATGAGGAAACCCATGCTACCATAGACGATATTTAACAAATCACCTAACCATGCAACGATGTAAAGTACATAGATATAGCCAGGAGGATAATCGACAAAGAAATCTCCATGATAGAACTGAAGCATCCCAGCTGAATATGCATAATTTCCCCAATAGTGAAATAATGCGAGATCATTAACATAACCGCTATTCGTAGCTGCAAGCCATAATCGGAGCGCTAGTCCTATTAGAATACTCGTCCAAATAATTGTAGTCTTTTTCAATATAAACTTCTTCTCTAATAACTTACTATCACGAAACCATATTTGATGAACTGTCGCACACATGATACAAAAAAGACAAATAGCTATCAATGGTTTCAATATCGATATTTTCGGATCTGCTTCTGCTTCGGCTGCAAAGACAGGCGTAGCAAGGAATAATCCGAAACCGATTACACAAATTAACAATAAAAATCGAACCAATGAATGGCTAGTAAACCTCATTCGCAAATCAGACATCTGAATTACTCCTTTTCATCTTTTTTTGCTACATACACTATACCATGTTTTGTCATCTGACAAAAACAATAGGCGTAGGGATATGCTTTATTCAAAGAGCATTCCTACGCCTACCTTATTGTGGGTGTTCAAAAATCAAACTTTGATAACGATGTAACGCACTGTAGCTTATTCGACATCGAATATGAAGCGAACTTGGAAAGTACGGTTCGCGTGTACCAATAACGTACACCTGCGCTTACAGCTTAATCGAGGACGGAATAATACCTGCCTTTTTACATGCAGAGTAAATAATGACAACAAGCGGTCCAAGGAACACGCCTATCACGCCAACAAGTTCCAATCCTACATATAAACTAATAAGTACAGATAACGCACCAATTCCTACTGCATCACCTAAAATTTTCGGTTCTACTGTTCTTCTAAATACTGTAATAACTACGAATAGTAGTACTAAACCGATCGCCGTGAAAATATCGCCAACGAATAGACAGTATACTGCCCAAGGTACGAGTACAGAACCCGTCCCAAGTATCGGCAATATATCAACGATAATAATAAGTAATGCAATGGCAAGTGGATACTTTATATCGAGAATTAATAACCCTGCAAGAGAGATCACATATGTCATTGCACTTAAAATTATTTGAGAACGTAAAAACCCAAAAATTGATACTTTCAAGCTATCTAATACTGTCGTTACTTTATCATGAGACTCTTCGTGGAAAAATGAAATGACAGATTGTTTCAAAGTGTTAAGTCCGAAACTTAACATATATACAGCAACAATGAACACGATAAAGAAAACAAACATACTTGGCAATGCAGAAAGTGCTGACCCCAATTTTCCGGACAGGCCCATTGCTGCCTTTGTTAGCCAATCAATAATCGTTGTCATATATTTTTCAAGATTTTCAACGACTTCTGGTGGTAAATTTTCGTATGATTTTCTTAATTGAGCCAACAAGTCATTGGTCATACCGCTTAAATTTGAGAAATAACGTGGTAATTTCTCAACAAAAGCAATAACTTCATTAAGTACTTTAAGTCCAATAAGAAACATTAACCCAAGTAATCCGACCGTAAACAATGTACAGGAGATAATCGCCGCCACTAAACGCGGCATACGAAGCTTTGTCATAAATAATTTATTTAGTGGCTCTAAAAAGATTGCCACGACCAGCGCAAGTAGAAACGGAGCACCTACAGTAAACGATAAATAGAGTAAACCGAGAGCAACCGCAATAGAAAGCATCGCACGAACTGACAAAGTATCACTTCCTCACCAAATTAATCAATAATTGCCTTGCGAAGCAGGAAATTATCCTCCTTATAGTACATATCTTTCACTAACAAATTAGGACCGCTACAAGAAACAGCAGGACAATGACAATTCACACTCTTAGCTAAAGGGTGCTCTAACCATTGATCAAAGATAAGCTCAAGTGGTTCCTTGTATATACTTCCGAACGAAGGTACGTCAGAAAAATCTGTTACGAATACTTCTCCTGTAAATAAGTTGACGTTCAAACGATTACGACCATCAGGATCATTACGAACAGATACATTAGGTTCATGACTAAGGCGAGTTAGTAATTGTCTTTCTTCTGCAAGATTACTACAGTGATAAAATGGTAATGTTCCGAATAACATCCAAATCGATTGATCTCTTGTGTTAAGTAGCAACTCGATTGCTGCTCGCATCTCATCTTTCGTAATAGCGGGCAAATCTTTAGCGAATGAACTTGGATACATTGGATGAACTTCATGACGTTGACAACCCATCTCAACGATTAATTCATGTATTCGATCAATTTTCTTATGTGTACGATAATTAATCATCGATTCAGCTGAGACTAGTACGCCAGCATCACTTAAGCGTTTTGCATTATCAATCATTTGATTGTATAGCTTAGTTGCTGCCGCAAGTGGGACAGAATGACCAGCTTTTGCAAAACCAACTTCGTGAAAATCTTTTGCTTCCGTGTAATTGAATGATATATGCATAACATCAAGAAATTGTGCAATTTTTTCATAACGCTCATATGGAAGTGTCACATTGGAATTAATTTGCGAACGGATCCCTCTACTTCTAGCGTATTGAAGAAGTGGAACGATATATTCATCTACTGTTTTCTGAGCAAACGTGGGCTCTCCACCTGTAATACTAATTGTCTGAAGTTCTTTCACTTCATCAAGTCGTTTCAGCATAAGGTCCAATGGAATTTTTGCAGGCTCTTTCATTACTAATGTATCACCAACCGCGCAATGCTCACAGCGCATATTGCATAGATTGGTCACGGTCATCTCGACACTAGTGAGTCGATGTCTACCATATTTTTGTAATGAATGTATAGCCTCCCAAGGATCATTTGTCGGAGACATCGGTAATAGTAATTGATTCATTATTGTAATCGCACCTTAACCTTTTTACTTTTCTATTCATATATATTGTAAGGGTCTAGAGATATAGAAGCAAACTCAATATGTAAATTTATTTTTTCAACTCTCAACAAGAAGACCGCCTTGTATCGAGGCGGTCTTCGAGCATCCTATATTAAAATCTCATAGTAACTAATCAAGAAATTATTAATTATCTTCGGAGGCTGAATCATCTCGCAAAACTATGTATCTTCCTAAGTCTTAATAGAAATATCATCTTCATTCACTGCTATGATCATTGTACTTAAACTAGTAGACATATCGATTTCATATGGCGCACTGAGATCTTCTCCCGCTTCATTCATTAGAACACGGACGATAGGACGATGAGGATAGCTAGTATTATAATTGGTTACTACACCAAATTCACCTGTACTAAGTTTCACCGAAATGCCTACAGGGTAGATTACTACTTTATCACGAAAATGAGCTAACATCCATTGTTCATATAAAGTCCCAGAACCAGCATATAAACGTTCCATTGCATCATGAGGGAGCATCGGATTACTATATATGCGGCTCGTTGTCATTGCATCATATGAATCCACAATGCCAATCCATTTCGCATGTTCCGAAATTTCATTACATGATAAACCCCGAGGATAACCACTTCCATCTAAACGTTCATGATGTTGGAAAGCGCAATGGGCAATTGAAAGTGGGAAATTTGGTTCTTCTTTAAGTAGTTCAAACCCTTTGGTCGTATGAAGCTTCATTTCTTCATATTCTTGCTTTGTCAAAGAATGTGGCTTCTTCAATATATCAATAGCAATCTGAGTTTTCCCTATATCGTGTAGTAAAGCACCTAATCCCAGATTAATAACTTCATCGCGAGAATATCCATGACTCATTCCTAACAATGTTGTATACACGCATACATTTAATGAATGCTGGTACAAATAATGATCAACGATGCCCATGTTCATTAACATAATCATCGCATCTTTATTATCCGATAAATCGTCAATAATTAGACCCATCATTTCCTTAAGAGGTTTAGCTATAAACGGGCGCCTAATCGTTTTATGTGATGAAGCAGGAATCATCATAGAAGCAAAATTTTTACGGATTTCTTTCACCGCAATGCGGAATGTATCATCACTTATTAACGGCGAATGATCAATATCCTCTGTCCGAGGATCTTGTATATACACGTATTGCACATTACAAGCCTCTAAACGAGATATTAATCTTTCAGTCAGTTCCATATCGTCGCCAAGAAGTACGATACCGTCCTCTGAAAATATCCTTTTTGCTAGCCTCATACCTGGCCTACATTGCTTTATTGTGAGAAGACGCATACTTCCGATCCCTTCTGTATAAAACTATACTTCATTTTACTCTTTTTCATAGAATTGCTACAACATATTTTTTATAGTCCCGCTTCTACAGTTGGTCTCACTATTTTCCCATTCAATGTTGAGTTAAAGTTATGAAAAATTCCATCGATGATATTGACTTTGAATTATATTATCGAAGTTCATTAATTCTGCTTCAACAATACCTCGAATAAACTCCGGCAAATAGTATGTAACATCTCTATATCGAGCTAAACTTTTATATCCTATATTAAACGTAAACATATCTATGGTTGCTACACGATAATACTGTTCAAGTTCTAGAGGTTTACCATTAACATGTATTGAACTAATTTTGCCCATAGGTGGATTGCTACGTTGCACCTCAATCGCTAAACCATCGACTGCAAGATTTCCAAGTCGTTCACCGCGGAAGCCGTATCCTTTAATCGGTAACTGGATAAATTCATCAAGTATAGATTGCTCCAATGCTTCTTTAATATCTTTCCCTAACAAGGACATTAGACATGGATTAATAGGAGAAGGGCATATGCCATGAATCTCTCCTGCGGTCACTTCACCAATTGCCAAACCTGCTAATAGTTGTCCTGAATTGACTAATCCAATCTCAGCATCGCACCATTTGCGTAATCCCCTTGCTAATAGATTACTTAGCGGACTTTCTCTATCAATTGAAGTAGGTAGCGGTTTTGATAATATCGTTATTGGTCTCTGCAACACATCTTTTGCCTGTAAATTGTAATGAGAAATAATACTAGTAATGCTAGTCTGTTCCTCGTATGCAGCAGTAGCAATGCACTCACCATTTACAGTTAGTTCGTTCGTCATGCTGTCTAACTGAACAGTAACTTTGCCGACATGAGTTCCAAATTTTCCTGCGGCACATACAAGTGTATTGTTGATACGAACAGGTGGATCTAACAAATGATGGGTATGAGCCCCCATAATGACATCTATATTGATACATTTTTCGGCAATAATCTCATCAATCTTAATACCCAAATGAGATAAAAGTACAACAATATCAACACGGTCTCGAATATTCGCAACTTGAGTACTAATAGCTTGCAATGGTTCTTCTGTTTGCCAACCCATTTGTTCATAAAAATTGGTATAATTAGCTGTTGCTGCAACGAACCCAATTTTAATCCCGTTCTTTTCGATAATGGAGTGGGGTAACAACCAATTAGGATCCTCATGTTCCATACGATGAATATTACTGCAGACTACTTGAAAACTATTATCACCGCTATATACAGTGTTAAGTTGTTCCGCCGTAAAGGTTAGTCCTTCATTATTTCCAAGTGTGATGACATCATAACGGGTTTCATTCAGTAATGCACGATGTATATAGCCATCCGTTCCTTCTGTTTCCATTCTTGCTCGATCCATATGATCGCCTATGTCTACAGCTATTACGTTTTCCACGCCATATTGTTTACGCCCGCTATTTATAATCGTTGCGATTTTGGCACTATTTTCAAGTCTGCTATGAATATCATTACTATGATAGATCGCGATTTGCTTTAATTGTAAGTCTTTCTCCATCTCTATCACCCCACACTTCGCTTCGCATTTCGCTCTCTCTGTAATTGCTTATCATTAGTATCAACATACATTAGAAGATATTAGCCACCTATTTGAGACATTCTTCGCTCCGTTGGTACATGAGTTTGAGCAATATCCAATAACTTCTCAGCCATCTCATGATTTTGCGGCTTAATTTGCATCGCTTTATAATAAATATTACGCATCTCATCACTGTTACCTAATGCTGATTTCATGTCTAGTTCATCCATCCAATATAGACAAGGCTTAATCAGACCATCTGACGTTAAGCGCAGTCGATTACAGTTTTTGCAAAAATGATCGCTAATAGGATGAATAAGACCGAATGACCCAACCCCTCCCGAAAACTCCCAGTTTTCAGACGGACCATTTCCTTGAATCTCATTCTTTTCACTTATATTATATCCTTCATTGTGGGCGATATCTAATACGGTAGAAAGCGGCAAATAATGTTGTTTCCACCCTTCATCAGCATGCCCAATCGGCATATACTCAATAAAACGAACATGCAATGGCTGTTCATAGGCTAATTTAAGAAATTGAGCAATTTCATCTTCATTGATACCTTTTAAAAGAACACAATTCAATTTGATAGGTGAGAATCCAACCTTAGCTGCCGCTTCAATGCCTGCTAGCACTTTTTTCAAGTCACCATTTCTTGCAATGAATTTAAATCGCGTTGGATCAAGTGTATCCAAACTTATATTAACCCGATTCAAACCAGCTTTTCGTAATTTTTCTGCCTGAGATTCAAGATATATACCATTGGTTGTTAACGCAATGTCTTCAATCTGAGGAATTGCTGAAAGTTGACCAATTAATTCATATAAATTAGGTCGAATTAATGGTTCTCCACCAGTTATTCTTAATTTTTTTATACCTAATGAAGCTCCTACTTTAACAATTTCAACGATATCATCATAAGAAAGTAAAGATTCAGAAGCTGCAAACTGAACACCTTCCTCAGGCATACAGTACAAGCACCGTAAATTACAACGATCTGTAACAGAAATCCTCAAATAATCGTGTAATCTTCCGTATCTGTCTTCAAGTAATTGCATGCTGTCACTCCCTTCTCTACTGCTTATAGCATAACATTTTTAAAACGATTATGGTATGCTATTAGATGTAGTTCAAAATAGCAAACTTTGATAACGAAGTAACACTGTTGGCGTAATCAACATCGAATATAAAGAGGTAATAATATGACATATAGTTGGAAATTCAAGCTTTTTGCAGGGTTAACTGAACGATTTGGAAGTACTGTTCTCGAAGTCTCCCTCGAGCAATCTTCCTATACAACCGTACAATTGAAACAACGACTTTGCGAATCTTTTCCGCAACAAGCGGCGTCACTTTCAAGCTGTTATATCGCGGCTAATATGCAGTATTGCATCGATGAACAAATCATTATGATGGATCAAGAACTAGCTTTACTTCCCCCTGTCTCTGGTGGAGAGCGAGGCAATGATTCAAAGCCACAAGACGAAGCTAGCATCTCGAAATTTGTCATTACGAATGATTCGATTAATACCGAATCGGTGATGAATAAAGTCATTACTCCAGCATATGGAGCAACACTTCTCTTCGTCGGGACAACCCGAGAATTTACTGGAGAGATGAGAACGATAAGCTTAGACTATGAATGTTATGAGCCAATGGCGATTGCTACTATGCAACAGATTGGTCAAGAAATTGCAGAACGTTGGCATGGTGCAGATTGCGCAATTACTCATCGTATTGGTTCTGTTGGATTAGCTGAAATTAGCGTTGTAATCGCAGTCGCTACTGCACATCGAGATGATTGTTATGAAGCAAGTCGCTATGCGATTGAAAGACTAAAACAAATTGTACCGATTTGGAAGAAAGAGATTTGGGAAGATGGCTTCGAGTGGAAGGGGCATCAGCAAGGGCCATGGAAACCTACAGAAAATCTTAACCGATAAGTAAATACATTCCCTTAAATCCATGTTAGGAGCAATCAAAGTGAACGACCAAGTAACAACCAATAATTTATCACGTTATTCTAAACAGTTGAAAATTTCACATATCGGCGCAACTGGTCAAACAAAATTGCATAAAGCAAGATGTGCAATTGTTGGTTTAGGTGCGTTAGGATCCGTTATAGCCGAACAGCTAGCAAGAGCTGGAATCGGCTATTTACGCTTAATTGATCGTGATTTTGTAGAAATTAGTAATTTGCAACGACAAATCATGTATACTGAGACAGATGCTATCCAATTTTTCCCAAAGGCAACTGCAGCAGCTCAGCATCTACAAGCTATTAATTCGAACATAGAAATTGAACCGATTATTGCTGACCTTTCTGCTATTAACATTGAGGAGTATCTTGATGGGATCGATATCATTATAGATGGTAGTGATAATTTTTCTGTACGTTATCTCATTAATGAATATTCAATTGCACATGAAATCCCATGGGTATATGGCGCAGTCGTAGGTACAAGTGGTTCGACCGCTACGTTTATACCTAAGAAGACGCCTTGTTATCGATGTTTATTCCCTAAAAAACCTACATTAGGTGCAGTTGAAACTTGTGATACTGCCGGAGTACTAAGTCCAATCGTACATATGATAGCCTCTATCCAAGTGACAGAAGTTATCAAATATTGTAGTCATAATTTAGCTGCTCTTCATCAATCATTACTTCAACTCGATTGTTGGACTAATGATCAATTAAAATTAAATATCGCACATGCTAAAAAAACGGATTGCCCTGTTTGCGTACATCAGCATTTTGAGAATCTTCAGCATAATGAGCCTAATGTGTACAGTTCCTCATTATGTGGTAGAGATGCTGTTCAAGTAACACTTCCCGCTTCATCAAATATTACGTTAGATCAACTTGAAGAATATTATGATGAACATTACAAACTAAAACGAAATGCTTACTTGCTCAAATTATTTTATGATGATCAACTTACCATCGTTTTCTTTCCTGATGGGCGTGCAATTGTGCAGGGAACCGACAATATCGTAAGAGCAGAGGCAATAATCGCACATATTGTCAAATTATAGTGATTATTGATAGATGTTTGGAATTTCTCACATTGAAAGCCATTACAATTTTTGATAATATTGGACTTGAGGCCAATTAGTAAATTAGCATAATTTTCAAACAGCATGTACATTTTTAAATGAGGTGGATTATGAGAATTCATGTAACAGACATTGTAGATGGCGATGTTCTGAAAGACGATGTATTTAACAGCTATGGGCTTCATATATTATCAAAAAAAGCAGTTCTCTATTCTGCAGAAATTAGTAAACTTTTACAGCATCAAATTGATTACATAGAGATTTTAGAAAGAAGCGGCATAATTAGTAATAGTCTTGAAGACTTTGATCAACTAGAAAGAACACTAGAATCTACAGTTACTCCAAGGTGGGTTCCTCAAGTTAAACCTATCTATGATGCGGTTGTTAATAACATTCAAGAATTGTTTCATATTGCTAGGATAGAGAATGCGATTGATACTGAGGCTGCTGCAGCTACTTTTAATCCACTACTTCAAAATTTACACTTAGAACGTGACGTCGTTTCATTGTTACTACTACTTAATAATCAAGACAGCTACACATACCAACATTCCGTTCAAGTTGGAATGCTTTCCTATTATTTGGCTAATTGGATGGGATTGTCCAAAGAAGAATCTACAACAGCAGGAAATGCAGGGTTTTTACATGATATCGGCAAATGTAAACTTGATGATTCCGTATTGAATAAACCTGGAAAATTGACTGCTGAGGAATTTGAGGAGATCAAACGTCACACCATATATGGTTATGAAATCATTATGAACTCACATGCTGATGAGGAATTAGCTATTGGTGCCTTGCAACATCATGAAAGAATTAATGGCACAGGCTATCCTCACGGTGTTAAAGACCAAGAAATATCACAAATTGGGCGCATTATTGCTGTGGCTGATATATACAGCGCAATGATTTCTTCACGAGTTTATCAGAAAGAACGAGACCTATTATTCGTACTAAAAGAATTATATCGTCTTAGCTTTTCAGAGTTAGATCCTGTTATCACCCATACTTTTATTCAACATATGATACCTAACTTTATTGGAAAGAGAATTAAGTTGAATGATGGTCGCACAGGATCTATTATTATGACTCATCCAACTGAATTTTTCAGTCCACTTATTAAAATTGGTCATGAATTTATAGACTTAACAACAGAACGCACACTAGAAATTACACATGTTTACTTCTAATATTTTTTGGGATTTTAATAGTAAATTACTCCATAGTAGGGAAATATAATTAGTATAAGGATGTCTCTTTTAAAAATGAGACATCCTTTTTTATGTTTTATGTTTCAATTTCTTTCGTTGGAGAGATCTCAATTACAAGGACATTTTGTTCAAACAGTAGAAATTATTTGTATTTTTCTTTACTAATTCCTAATTTTTTCATGGATCACCATATTATTTTGAAAGTTGCTCGTAACATTTGATATTTAATAAGTAACAGTATAAAATTTCTACATATGTTTAAAAAGATTGGGGTTTATTATGAAAAGTGTATGGTTCAGGAAAAAACCTGTTGGAGAATTATTAAACAACCACAATGGTGTTAAGCTAACAAAAACATTAGGACCATTTGATCTCATTATGCTTGGGGTTGGAGCCATTATTGGAACAGGTATATTCATTCTTCCTGGCACAGTAGCTGCCAGTCATTCTGGACCAGCTATTGTCTATTCGTTTATTTTGGCCGCTATTGTCTGTGCATTCGCAGGAATGTGTTATTCAGAATTTGCATCAGCAATTCCTGTTGCCGGTAGTGCGTATACTTACGGATATGTTGTTTTTGGAGAATTAATTGCATGGTTAGTTGGATGGGCATTGCTATTAGAGTACGGTCTAGCTGTCGCTTCAGTTGCTACGGGTTGGTCATCTTATCTAAATTCATTGCTAGCCGGGTTTAATCTCGCGATCCCACAAGCCATATCTGGACCTTGGAATCCTGCTAATGGAACATATATTAACGTGCCAGCTGTCGCTATCGTATTAGTAATTGCGGCGTTATTAACGATTGGTATTCGAGAGTCCACAAAAATTAATACGATAATGGTTTTCGTGAAAGTAGGAGTTATTCTCTTATTTATTGGGGTAGGTATTTTTTATGTGCAGCCTGTCAATTGGCAACCATTTATGCCTTTCGGGGTAAGTGGCGTATTAACTGGTACTTCACTTGTTATTTTCGCTTATCTTGGATTTGATGCTGTCTCATCCGCTGCTGAAGAAGTAATAAACCCTCGTCGTAATATGCCTATTGGTATTATTGGTTCGTTAGTTATTTGTTCTCTACTTTACGTAACAGTTTCACTTGTTTTAACCGGTATTGTCCCATATACCAACCTTAATGTAACTGATCCTGTAAGTTTTGCGTTGCAAGTCATTCATCAAGATTGGGTCGCAGGTATTATTTCTTTAGGTGCTGTTGTAGGGATGATGACCGTCATTCTTGTCATGTTGTATGGTGGCACTAGAGTTCTATATGCTTTGGGACGCGATGGATTGCTACCAAAAAGTATGTATGAGCTTAATAAAAAATATAAAACACCAATTAAAAACACTTGGATTTTCTCTATACTTGTAGCTTTGTGTGCTGGTTTCATTCCGTTATCTGAACTAGCTGAATTAGTAAGCACTGGAACTTTAGTAGCCTTTATCATCGTGTCCATAGGTGTTATTTACTTAAGAAAAGATAAGAACATACCTTCAGGTGGATTCAAAGTACCGCTCTTTCCATTTGTTCCGATTGCTTCTTTCTTACTAAGTCTATTTTTAATTTTCCAACTATCTGTTCATACATGGATTGCATGTGGCATCTGGTTCATCATCGGATTACTCATCTACTTGTTTTACGGTAGTAAACATAGTCTAATGAACAAAAAATAGAAAATGGTGTCTCTATTGTCTGTTATTCAGATAATGAGACACCATTTTAAGTATAAACCTCTGTTATTCATCCAATTAAACAAATTTACTCTTGATACATATTGTCCAAATAAACTTTAAACCAGCTTTCAAGTCGACTGCTCTCTATTCTGAACCCTTTGTCTGTATCATTGGGATGAAGTTCGATCCCTCCTGATGGACCAAAAAACTCTATATGAACCTCAGTCCTATCATTAAATTTCAAAGTCCCATAACCACTGGATCCATATGAATTGGGTATATCGAATGGAATTAATTCCGCTTCACGAATTAGTGCAATAACTTCACTTAATTCAACATCCGTTAATTTTTTTGCTGGGGATACGGGAATTGAGATTGCACTAATTTCTCCCGCTTCTACTCGTTGTTGAAATCGCTCTGCCCATCGCCCTTCACTACCACCTGTAAATAACGTCGCACAGGATGATACAATCATTATAAAACCAATCACAACTAAAACAACACCCGAAATTCGATTCCAAGCAAGTGCTGCATCACTAGGTTCTGCATCCCTCAGCTTCCATCCAATTGACAGATACCACGCAGTCTGAGGTGAGAAGAAGGCTATTAATCCACCAATTAAAAATAAAAAACCAATCAAACCATTCATCATGTTCCCTCCTCTGTCTCTTCATAGTCTTATACGCTAAAATTTTACAATTGTTTCAACACCTCAGATAGGGCTAATTAAATGAACACAAAAAATGATTCAGAACAACTCATTCCAAGTTGTTCTGAATCACCTTTTGTTATCGATCTGAGATAACACCAATTGGAGTCATATTTTGCTTAAAGTCAAATAGTAAGCATTTCATTAGTAATTCCTTGAGTGTACAGATACATCTCTTGGTAATATCCTTCGAGTTGCATTAATTCCGAATGCGATCCTTCTTCTACGATCGCTCCTTGTCTCATAACAATAATTCGATCAGCACCCATTACAGTTGATAATCGATGGGCAATAATGATGGTCGTACGTCCCTTCGATACGATATCAAGTGCTTTACTTATCAGTTGTTCTGTTTGTGAATCTAAATTAGCAGTCGCTTCATCTAAGATTAGAATGCGAGGCTGGAACACAATAATACGTGCAAATGATATTAATTGCCGTTCACCTGCAGACAATCCACTACCCCTTTCAGAAAGTCCCGTATCATAACCGTCCTTCATGCGATCGATAATCGTATCCGCCCCTATAAAGCGACATGCCTCAATAACTTGTTCTCGAGAAATGGATTGATCAAATAACCGAACATTATCCAATACGCTTCCTGTAAAGAGATACGGCTCCTGCTGTACTAAGCCAATCATGCGATGTAATTGTGACTGCTGTAACTTTGTAATGGAATGACCATCAATCGTAATATCACCTTCATTCACATCATAAAATCGGCATAACAAACTTATAAGTGAGCTTTTGCCCGCTCCAGTTGTTCCAACAATACCAATCATCTCACCAGGTTTAATGTTTAGGTTTAAATTTTTAATAACAGGTTCACCATTTCCATAAGAGAACACCACACGATTAAAGTTAATCTCACCTTTTACTTTAGATAAAGACAGTTCTTTCGCCTCGACGTGATCTTTCACATCAGGTTCAATCGCTAACAATGTCCAAATACGGTGAATAGCAACAGTAGCGGCTTGCAATGTGTTCCATTGTTGTGTAATTGTATTAATGGGTTGGAAAAATAAGCGAATATATGTAATGAAGGCATATAACACGCCGAATTCTAGCGTTTGCCCTAATACCGCTCGACCACCGAACCAAACAATACAAGCAATAGCAATATTATTGAGTATTTCAAACGACCGATTAAACAGTACATTCGTCCGAATCTCTCTAAGATTAGCGCGAAAATAGGAATCATTTTTTTCATGAAATTGATTACTTTGCTCTTTTTGTTGATGAAATACTTGAATTAATGGCATGCCTGCTAAGTTCTCTGCAGCAAAAGAAACTAGACGAGACAACCTTGTTCTAGCTAATTGATACGTCTTTCGCATATAAGATCGAAATGCAATCGCAATACATGCAATCACTGGTAATAATATTAAGCAATATAAGGTCAAACTAACGTCTAATTGAAACATAAGGATTACAATAAATATTAGCGTAAATCCATCTCTAAATATACTGAGTACAACCTGCTGGAAAAATTGATTAACAGCCTCCGTATCACTAGATACATGTGTAATTAAACTACCGCTTGGTACGCGGTCAAAATAAGACATGGAAAGCTTAGATATATGGTCAAATAGCCGTTTACGAATACTTGCAACAATACTTTGACCAGCTTTTTGTAATAAATTATTTTGCAAATAGGTGAAGATCAAACTAATGAATGATAACCCTAAATATAATCCACCAATAGTAAGTAAACTGCTATAATCGTTTTTACCTACCATCAAATTATCATCAATGACAAGTTTGAGCAGATACGGCTGTAATAGCTCACCGCCAATAGCAATCAATGTACAGATGATAAAAGCTACAAATGTGTATTTATGCTCTATCATATAGCCAGATAAAGCTCGAAAGGTTGAGATGTATTTGGGCTTTTCCTTCGGAGCATTTAAATCTGCCTTTTGATCCATTTGCCAATTGTTTATCGCTTGTGCCATTAGGCTCTTGTTCCCTCCTCCTGTAGTTCAAATAACTTGCGATAGAGTCCCTCTTCTTCTAGTAGTTGTTCATGTCTACCCTGCTGAACAATTTCCCCTCCATCCAGCACGATAATATCATCTGCATGTTTTAATGCGCTCACTCTATTGGCTATAATAATCGTAGTTTTCCCTTGTCGTATTTGCTTAATATTGTTCAAAATTTCACTTTCTGTTACAGCATCTACAGCGCTCACACTATCATCAAGTATTAGAATAGGTGCTTCTTTTATAATACCTCTTGCCAAACTTGTTCTTTGTCGTTGCCCACCAGATAACGTTACTCCCCGCTCACCAAGTTTAGTGTCAAATTGATCAGGTAACTCAATAACATTGTCATAAATTCGTGCCTCTTGCGCTGCCCATAACACTTTCTCCTCATCTATATCTCGCTTAAAGAAGGCGATATTCTCACGTATCGTAGAACTAAATAAGAAGCCATCTTGTGGCACATATGCGATGGAAGTTCGTAAGCTTTCAAGCGTTAACTGTCTAACATCTTGATGATCATATAAAATGGTGTTTGCCGGTGGGTCATATAATCGTAATAATAACTTCATAAGCGTAGTTTTCCCGCTTCCTGTACGCCCAATAACTCCCAGTGTTGTACCTTCTGGTATTGTAAATGAAATATGACTGAGCGCTTTCCTCCCCCCTTCGCCATTCCAATCTTTTTCATAGCTAAATGATAGATCATGAATGTAGATATTTATTTTCTCAGAAGGAAGATCAACCGCTTGGCTAGATTCAACAATATCGGGTTTTTGTCCTAGTAGATCATTTAATCTCTCAAGAGAAGCTCTTGCTCTCTGAACAGTATTAATGACATTACCAATTTGCTGAAGTGGGTTCATTAGCATACGAACATATAACGTTAATGCTACGAAACTACCTAAAGTAATTGTTCTTTGGATCGTTAAATAGCCCCCGAATACAATCGCGACGATAAAAGATACTGAGCCTAGAAAAGGAATGATTGCTTGAAATAGTGAAGAAACTCGTACGAGTCGAAGTTGATTTTCTTTAATAGCATCTACGGTTTCACCAAATCGATGATTCATTACAGATTCGACTGCAAACTTTTTAGTCACTCGAATACCAGCAAATTGTTCTTCTGCAGAGGCGGTCATTGCGCTAAGTGCTTCTTGAACCTTTAACGAACGTTTCTTAATGATAGGTCCGACCCAGACGACAATGATAGGGATTAACAAGAGTGGAATAATACTTGCCACTACCAAATATATAGGAACATCAGAGAGCAGCAACATAACAATAGTCGAGATTAGTAACATCGATGCGTTAGCTGTTTGATTGACGCCCATCGAGATTGATTCTCGAACAGCTGTAATATCATTCATAAAATAACTTAATAGTTTTCCGACTCCATTGTTAGAATAAAACTTTTCACTTAATCCAAGAAAATGAATGTAGAGTCGTTTTCTATTCAAGTATTCAAAAAGTCGACCTGTATACATGACCAAATATTGTCCAATTCCCCCTAATACAGCAAAGCCAGCACCAATTAGAAATAGTAACCAACCATATCGATAAACCCCATCCCATGATAGTTGACCCCATTGCAGTTCATCTGTAAACTTTCCTAATACATGTGGAAATTGAACTTGAATTATATTAGCAACGCCATGAAGCATGATCGAAAACATATAGAAGATCCATGTTCTCTTGAAAAACTGCGATAGTATACGCTGTGAATCCAACTTTGCATCACTTCCTATATCAGGATGAACTACATTTCTATCCACTTCTTATTAATTAAGCTATTCCACAAGCCCTGTACGTTCAATCCCTTCCACAAACCATCGTTGAGTAAAGGCGTACAGTACTAATAATGGCAATATAATAAAGAAAGATGACGCCATTTTAATAGGTTCTAAAAAAGCTCGTAAACCACCTTCTTGTGCCTCCATAGCTAATTTTGCATTTAACTTAGATAAACTTGTAGATAAAGGAACATCGGATGCACCGAACATATACATAGATGGAAAATAAGAATCATTCCATGTCCATACAAAAGAAAATAAAAATACTACAATAATGGCTGATCTAGAAATAGGTAACATGACCTTAAAAAATATTCGCAACGCACCTGCTCCATCCATACGAGCAGCTTCTTCCATTTCTTTCGGTAATGTTGAGAAGAACTGTCTGAATATGAGTACAAATAATGCTCCTTTTAAACCGTGCCCGAACAAAGTAGGTATAATTAGTGGCCAATACGTATTAATCCAGCCAAATTCTTTGAACATTAAAATAGATGGCAAAATCGTTACTTGTGGCGGCATAATAAAAGTAAATAACAAAGCAGCAAACCAAAACTTTTTGAACGGAAACTCCAGTCTCGCAAAGGCATAGCCCGCAACCGCACAAGAAATAATTTGAAAAAACGCACTTAAACTAGCAACGGTAACACTTATCGTGAATCCCTTCCAGTAATTAAGCATGCTCAGAGCATCAATAAGATGACCAGCGTATAGCTTCATAGGAACCCATATGACTGCTGGATCAAGTAGATCCTGCTTACTTTTAATCATTGTTGTTATCATATAAATTATCGGTTTCAAATAAATAAAAGCTACATCGATAAGTAATAAATACATTAATATACGAACCAATAATCCTTTATCTACCTCTTTACCTAGTAATAATTGTTTGACCTTATTCATGTTATTCACTCCCCAAATTTTTCGTTGCTTCTCAAAACACTTCCTATTAGTGCCTGTTCAAAAGGTCGGCTTGCAGTACCGAGAAGATGGAATGATACTAGAAAACGAGGAGCGCTAGCCGCAGGGTTTGATACTAAATAAGAATTGGCTCTAATCCTATCTTTGTGAAGCTAACTTATTGTTAATTCTTGAATATATAAGAAGCACGATTCCAATGAATAAGAGTACAATCATAAAGTAGATCCATGCTAATGCGCTAGACAGACCATAGTTATCTGTGGTCACCTTACCTATAATCGGATTAGATGGATACGTAAATAGATCAACAATGGTATAAATTAAATTCAAGAAAATAAATGGTGCCATTCCTGGCAATGTAATTTTCCAAAATATGCTCCACGGATCTGCACCATCGATACGTGCCGCCTCGTACACACTACCTGATATCGTTTGTCTTCCTGCCAAGAAGATCAGAATTTGCACGCCTGAATACCAGAGTACTAATACGAACGAACCGATCACATTTTGAACCGGACTTAGCCACATTTCAGGTAGATATTGTTGTAGAAATGTATCCACCTTCAAATTTGAAATAACCTTTAATGAACCCTCGCCTTGCTCCATAAATTCATCAATTATTTGCCCAGAAGAGAATATGACTGGCAAGAAGAAAATAACGCGAAACAAACCTCTGCCATAAAATTTCATATTGAGAAGAATAGCTATCATTAACGAAAATACTAATATTATCGGAATAATGACTAATGCTTCTCTTAAAAAAGGAAATAAGTCATCATACAATAACCCGCCATCTGAAAACAGAATTTCACGGTAATATTGGATGCCAACCCATGAAGATTGGACTCCTGAAACTGTAATTTTCACTAGATTGAAACTCATATAAAGGGAATAAACGAGAGGAAATGCCACAAATGCTATAAATCCAAAAATCCATGGAGCAATAAAAATAGAGCCTTCAATTTTTCGAAGTGTTGCTGTAGTACGCCAGATTGGTCGACGAGTTTTAGTTGATCGATTTAATTGATAGAATCGATGATGCTGTAGTGTTTTCTTCATTCTCGCTAGCATTTAAGTCCCCTCCTTTACTACAACAAAATCCTGTGCAGGCACAACAATATTGTGATACGAATAACTTTCGGCATTATAATTGACGATAATGCTCTGTCCATTTTCATATTGGGTTAATTTCACACCGTCTGAGATAGTCTCATGATGGACAATAAATTGATCCTGAACATCCTTCAGTGCTTCATTCATCCGTTTATATTGCTCCGCTGCTGAATCAATCCAAGCATCTTCATTCAGGCTATAATGCCAGATGGAATATGCTTTCTTGAAAGCACCTGATGGTGCCGCTGAGAAGATGTACGCAGGATAAGCCCCGTACTCCACACTGCGTAGAAATTCATTATGATATTCATTTCGCATATTTCCCCACTCAGAAGTGTAAGTTACAAGACCGTGTAAAGCCATTTGTGCAAATGGTATCGTCTCATCAACAAAAATATCATAAGAATAATCATCTGCCAGTCGATGAATATGATTCACAGAAGCTAAACTATAGAACGCAGCTTTTTCCACTGCTGACGCTCCAATATCACTCGTCACAGAAGCTAAAGTTTCCTGTTGTCCAATGATAACTTCAGTTCTACTCGCTTTATTATTCGTATTGAAATCGGTATGAGGAGCATTGCCAATCCCACCGGTAAACATTACACCATCAACGCTGATAGAAGTATAATTAACTACATCATCAGCAACTTCCTTGAATGCATAGCGTGGAGAAACATAGGGAATTTCATCCCCATTATTCGCTTCATATTTCAACAGTGTTCCTGCCATATTACGAAGACCATCGTTCAAACTCCAAAAGTTTCCTCGGTTGCTACTGTAAAGTGCATAATTTGCTGCTAGAAATACTTTCCCACCTAACCCTTGCGTATGATCGGTGAATTTTTGCATACCCTCATTGCCACCCAATCGTTGATCAACAGGAAAAAGTCCGCCATATGAGCTATATCCCCATCTTTGCCAGCCATTATAGATCCCATTTACATTTTGTATTCCAGAATCATACAATTTATCTACTATGTTAATGGCTTCATCTGTCGTTGTCCCTGTAATATAATCATCCCAAAGTAAACCTTCTTGAAGATCGGCACCTACTAGATCAGCATAGAAAGGAATATTGTCACTTACATTTTCCTGCTTCTGTAAGTCATAAGTTTCTATCAAATAATTACGGTATGTTGTAGCCATATCTGCGTACTCATTATGCTCACCAGACAATAAATAATATCTGGTCGTTCTAGAAGGTGCCTCAAATCGTTCATTGCTATATGTGAAAAATCCTTGATTGCCATCGCGATCAGTACTTTGGAAAAACTTAATGCGATATTGCCATTCTCCTGTTGCCCAATTCGATTGACCCAGGGCATTCGCTGGTGCAGCAAATATTTTCGCATAGTGTTCACCTTCAGTTAGAACAGCTAAAAATGATTGCTCTCCTGATTTTATTCCAAACAGGGGCATAGAGACCGCTTGACGATTCGTTGCCTCATTATAGAATGATAGATCTGAACCATATACCGTCTCTCGATAAATCGATTTGTCTTGATTCTTGTTCTGATCAAACTTTATAAGTGCTCCTGGACCATCTGGAATTAAAATATACCCATCCTCATTAATAGAAGGTTTCGCCCCAAACTGAGAATATAGCTTTAGATTTAGTAGACTATAGGTCCCTTCTTCAATGCCACTATCGATCACTTTCGTCTCTACAAAATCCTCGCCTAACACCACTTCAAATGGAATTTTAAATCCACTATTCACGAAATGATAGATCCCTCGAAACCCATTTGTAATCCATTCATAGTGTTCAATAACACCTTTTTCTTCCATTAAGTTTGTTAGTTTTGCTTGAGATTTTGAGTTTGTAGCATCAATGTATTCAATCATGATAGGTGATAATAAATTGGAATACCACAATCCTGTTGAAGTTTCAGTATCCCAATAAGCAGGATCAGGATAGGATCTCCACACGTAACCTGATTCTTTTTGCTCTACTTTGAAATGACCAGTCGATTGATCTGCCCACAATTTCAACGTATTTGTTTCTCCCGCAAGGACAAAATCTGTTTCGACTGGTAGTCGAGCTTCTATTCTAGCTGAAGCATCTGCGCTTATTTCACTAGCTACTACATTTGCTAATTTGGATGGTTCGCTCCCTACTTCTGATTGTATAAACCATACTAATGCTCCTAATACCAGTAGCGTGGCTACTGCGCCTGCAATGGTTGTTCCATATTTCTGAATCATCGAATAGCCACCTCCTGATAAATTGAATACACAAAATGAATGAGCTCACTTGATAAACTAAAAATAAGGAAAATTAATATTGCTAATATAGCCATCGTTATTATCGTTAAAATTAATGTTTTAATCGTTTCACCAACACTAAAATTGTGAATACCTTGCACTTTCCAAAAAATAAGTAAAATAACCCACCCATATAGAAAGTACTGTAAAAACATAAAGATCGCTTCTTCATTCAGTGTCATCGCTCTAGATATTAACGTAAGCGGTAAGCCAACAATAATAAATGGGAACATGGCATATGAACTTGCAATATAAACATCACGTAATCTTCCCTCTCCTTGATTCAAAGAACTTATCAAATAATTTGAAATTACATAGCCAAACCAAAATACTACAAATTGTACGATCGGCGTAAATACTTCCGCTCTTACGATTACTGAAGGATTAAACATAAAATGAATTTGCGATGACATAATCGCATATGAACTTATTGCAACAACAAGTACAATCGTTCCACTTAATATACTGCCTTTTTGTTCATAACGAATGGCATGAAATCCATCAATTGGTTGACGAACAATATAGAAGATATGCTTTAGCTGCTGTAGCAATACTGATCGATCTGAGAGTTTGAACTGAAGCTTCAACTCTCTTTTGCGAGTAATATATCGGTACAGCGTTAATGAAGCAAAAGCTACTAGAAGTACATTCATAAAAAATCCGAATTGATTTTGAAACCATAATAAGCGATTTTGCCAGAATGAGTCAGAATAACCTTGAGCTACACCAATAGAAGTAAACAATTGTTCTGCTTGCTCATATTCTCCTTTCTTGTAAGCAGCTTTGGCTAAGCCAAATACTGCAGGTGCATAGTATGCATTAAGTTGATTAACTTCTTCCCATAGCGGTTCACTATCCACATATCGACCATCTTGTGTAAGAGAGTTGGCGCTGTGAACATACTCTCCGAATTCCGATAGTGAAAACTTTTGAATGACATTATTTTCACTATCTAAAATGTATAAATTGTTTTTTGAATCATTAGCTACAGCCGAAGGTAATTTAATATTTCCGAGTTTACTTGTTGTGTCCTGGCTAGCACCTCCCCAGAAAAACAGTAGGTTACCATTGCTATCGTATTGACTGACTACATTTAATTTAGAATCAATAACCGTGATGTTTCCATCTTTATCAACCGTTAGATCATTGAGTTGTGATGTTGCGCCCCTACCATATCCGCCAGAGCGAATTTTTTCTCCAAAAGAACTAGCATCATCCGAATAAGAATATTCGCTTTTTCCTGCTAATTGATCTAGCCCAGCAATATTCAACTTTTTAACTTGCCCATTCTTCACCTCTTTGGTTACCGTATAGACAAATCCATTGGAATCTAAAGCAACACTAGTAATGGAGCCTGGCAATTTACTAATCTCGCGTTCATACATTTCACGACTGTAGAGCAATCTTTTAATACTATCTACAACAGAAAAACTCGTTTTATTAGCGCCAAAAAAACCTTGAAAATTACCATCAGGATCTAGCTGTAACAACCCCTGATAACCACCTAGTGTAGCAATATAGAGAAAGCCTCTTTTATCAACAACAAGCTTAATTGGATCATACTTAAAATCGTCTGGAATAAGGGAACTCTCTGGCTTACCAAATTCCGCAAGTAATGTACCTTCATTATTCAATTTCAATATCCGATGATTACCCGTATCGGCGATATAGATGTCACCTTTTTCAGTAACAAATACACCTTGAGGACGATTCAGTGGATTGTCTGGAAAATCAAGAATACGAACTAATTCCCCAAGTTCATTCAAATGTACAATACGATTATTATTTGTATCCGCAATGTACATTTGATCTTTTGCATCAATAAATAGATCCTGTGGTTGGACAAGCGGTGAGTATTGTTCTTCTCCATTCACGACTATAAATAATTGCGAACCAATCATTGCTGTTGGTGTATACGCTGCTTGAATTTGATAATGTTGACCATAATTGTCCTTATAATACGTTTTATAAGGTACATCCGCCGAAGCAATCTGAGGTTGCAAGATTGCGTTCACTGATAATATCAATAGTAACAGTGGCAGTAGTAAGTACCCCCGCAGTTGCTTATGCATCTGACCTCCCCCTATCTCTACTTAATTCCTGAATGTGCCATAGTCGTAATAACTTTACTTTGCAAGATTACAAATACAATGAGATTAGGAATAAACATAATAAGTGATGCGACCGCAGCTGCACCTTGCATTGCAACATTGTTGGCCAAATTATTAGTTAATGTAGATAAGAAGAAAGCAAAACTCTTCATCTCGTCGTCAAGCATGAATAACGATGAGGTTTCAATATTAGCCCATGAATTTTGAAATGCTAATATCGCTACAGTAGCAACAGCTGGCATACATACAGGGATCACCACTCGTAAAAACACCGTAAACTCATTTGCGCCATCTATTCTAGCCGCCTCTAATAAAGCATCTGGAATTTGATCCATAAATTGCTTTAATAAAAACACGCCAACGGGCATCGCCATCATCGGAAGTAAATGAGCAAAATAAGTATTCATAATACCTAATTGACTTACCACCAAATATCTTGGAATTTGAACGACTTCTGGTGCAAACATTAAAGTCAAAAGAATGCTGCTAAACACAAATGCTGCCCCAGGAAACTTATGCTTAGCTAAAGGATACGCGCATAATGCACTAACTATCGTTACTAGCACAACGGATGCTACCGATACAAATACGCTATTAAAAACGTAACGTATCATAGGAACAGTTGATCTTGCTGTAACAGAAAGAAGCTCATTAAAATTTTGTAGGGAAGGTTCTTTCACGATAAAGGTTGGTGGATACACAAATAATTCATGATATGGCTTAAAAGCATGATTGAATATATACACGATAGGTAATAACATGAAGATGGAGATAATAATGAGAATAACCGTTAATATTTTCTGGAATCCATCCATTGTTTGTAGTCTATTCCTTCTATATAACTGAAACTTTTGCCACATATTATTCATCTCCTTTCGTTCCAAAAAGTCCCCAGCTTAATCGGTTTGATGCGTACATGACAATAAGTAAAAATACTGAAATAGCAGCTGCATAGCCCATTTCAAACCGAATAAATCCAAAGTCTTCAATGTGATTAATAATTAGATGTCCAGAGTAGGCAGGGGTTGGATTCATTCCCGATAGTTCCACTCCAATAGCACCTGTCTTAAATGTAGCTACAATAGCCATTACTGCTCCGAATAACATTTGTGGTTTCATAGATGGTATCGTAATGTACCATATTTCTTGTAACCTGCTTTTCATACCGTCGATTCTCGCCGCTTCATAGTAATCTTTATTAATATTAAGGATGCCTGCTAGCATAGCGAGAAACCCTACGCCCATACTTGACCATAATGTAACTACAATCATGGCATTCATTAAGTAGTCAGGATCAGTTACCCATAATTGAGGCACATCTATAATCCCAAGCCTTAGCAGAATACTATTCAAGTAACCGATTCGATCACCTGTCAACATCGGCAACCATACAATAGACATGGCAATACCGATTGTTAGTGAGGGTGTATACATTGCAAGAGAGAACCACTTCTGCAATTTACCTGGTAATTGCGAAATTAACCAAGCCAATAAAAAGGCTGCTATATAACCACCAGGTCCAACGATTAAAGCAAATTTGAACGTATTAGGAAGTGCATATTTCAGAAACAATAAATCTTGTGATATTAAATATTGAAAGTTCTGCCACCCGATAAATCTTGGCCTTTCAATCGCATTAAAATAGGTAAAGCTTAGTACGACTGCAGCTACTACAGGTACAACAATAAATGCTAGAAAACAAAGCATAAACGGCGTAATAAATAAGTAGCTTAGTCTGAACTTCCAAACATTTTGCATATGATTTGCTATTTTATTTGACATACTCATTCACTCCCTCCCATGGATCAGTAATTTGAGGGAAGCTAAACCTTTTTTGAATCTCACCGTTTTCATTCACGAAACCAAACTCTTGCTGTTTACGAAGCAATTCACGGTTAATATCCAAGACTGTCGTCTCAAGTGCTGTACGGTAGTTCGTTCCATTGATTACTGAGGCTACCCAAGCATTATTCAGTTCACGTCCCAAGAAGTAACCTCCAGGAGGATTTTCTTTTTCTCGGTACCAAGACCATTGTTCTAAAATGACATTCGAATCTTCTTTCTTCCAAGGCAGTTGAGTAAATGCCTCAATATTTGCAGTGTTCCAACGGAATGAAACACCATTTATCGCTTCTAAATCTGAACCATAACGTTGTTGAGCATCTGTGGATACCCACCATTTCATAAAGGTCCAAGCTTCATCTTTTTTCTGAGATTTCTCGAAAATTACCCCTGTCGTTTGTTGTCCGCCTGCCCATCTAGTAATCCTTCCATCCTCTTGTTCCACTCCTGGAATCAGTGCCATTCCCCATCGACCATTAAGTTCTGGTGCCGCTGCTGACAATTGGATGTACATATTATAATCAGAGATACCGATAGGCATCGTTCCATTACGGAAATGTTGATAAAAGCTCGGCACTTGTTTTTCAAGAGCATACATATTGAACAAATCAGTCCACTGTTGGAATGCTTTGAAACCTTCGGGAGAATCCAGTGCCGTAGTCAGCCCATCATCTGAATAGAAATCAACACCATTTTGATAGATGAATGGTAAAAATTCACCTGGATCGATATAAAAATTCATATCATTTTGTTGTAAGGTTGGCAGTGCATCATACACCTCTCCCCAGGTTTCAGGGATTTCTAATCCAAGATTTCTCATAATATCTTTACGATAGTAGAGAACTTGGAACGATTGTGTCTCAGGAATGGCATAATAACCTCCGTCATAATACAACGATTGCCATGATCCTGGGCTATAGCGTTCATATAGATCATCGAAATCTTCGAATTTTGATAGATCATATATACTACCTCTAATCGCATAATCAACAGGTAAATCTTGATTTAACCCAAGTGCAATATCCGGTTGCAATCCCGCAGCATTAGATAAAACAAGCAATTGGGTAGTAGGAAGTAGATTCACTTTCACTTTTATTCCAGTAGCTGGTGTAAATTGTTCATTCACAAGATCTTGTAGTTGCGTTACATAATCTCGACCACGCAATACCCAAACATTTAACTCCTGCTCATCCACATCATCTAAGCTTTGTCGTGTATTGAATGAATAGCCGAAGTTAGCTAATTGACCAACAACCTTATCTCCTACGGAAGTTTCCATGACAGGAATGGACTGACCATAAGGTACGATATATATTTCATCTAATTGGAGTGGCTGCTTATGCAGATTAACTACAAAATTATTGATTTTTTCAGTAATAGAAGTAATCTCATCTACATAGTAGGGAATATCGTCAGCATGCTTTAATAATTCTTCAATATCACTTGCAGATGCCCTGAAACCTTCACTTATACTGTCCTTACTTCCATTAACATTCGCCATTTCATCTGCCAACACTATTAAATTAGCGTGTGCTAACTCTAGCTTTTCAGTTAAACCTGGCAAATCACGATCTAGCTTCCATGTACGATTTCGATCTATTTGACGACCAGTTAAAGATCTTATATCTTGTTCGCTCTCACGCAGAAGTGCACTTAAATTTTCTATGCCACGTACAATTGGACTTATCGTTGCATGTGTTAGTGCTATCGATAAAGTGTGTGTTCCCTTCTCCAAGTAAAAGTTAAAGGGCTCTCCCACATAATCTTCAAGTACCACACCCTTCCAGGAAGATGCATATGGGAATCGATACGTTAATAATTCTTCAAATGGAACTTCACCATCAATTTGAATTCTTCGGAATGAAGCTTTCTGGGAGAATCTTTCCTGAAGTGCCCTCATTCCAATTTGATAATATCCACTTTCAGTCACTTCAAATTCCCAAGCAGCCTCTTGGTTGGGCCAATCCCACCGTACTCCCCCCATCGTATTATAGGTAATACGGCCTTTCGCACGAGGCACAGTACTCCAATCGCGATCCCACATCATTACAATCGATGGATCATTTTTCCACACCATTTGTTCTGCTTGCAACGTAATAATCTCTTGATTAACTGGCTTGATCTCTTGCGAATTTGTAATCTCTTTATAAGTGTGCAACACTGTAGGCGGTTCTAAGTAAAATTTATCTATCGCAATCGGCTCATAACCTTCAATGCGAATCGTATTTTTACCTTGTGCAAAATACCATTTCAGCGGCTTTGCATAATTGGCACCAGCATCTACGAAAGGCCATTGACTCCAGTCTGAAATATCTTGTGCAACAGGACGAATCTCATCACCATCATCATTCTTCAATATTTCGTTCTTGTCACGCCACAATCGATATAATGTGATGGATGATGCTTCTCGGAAAGGACGTTCTCCGTTAATCTTGACATCCCATACTATCGGCCGGGTATAACTTTCACCTTGAATAGGATAATAGAGCGCATGTAATTCATATAATCCATCCTCTGGAACATTGACTTCATATTCAATCCAGTTCGTATCTTTAGATTCCCATAGGAGTACATTATCTTTGCCTCCGTATGAGCCCGTATAGATGTCAGATTGACTCGATTGAGCAGAAGGAGTGGTAGCATCTATTTCAATACGAGAAGTTGATGACGGTATTTGTTGCTGCTCCCAATCTTGAAGAACATTCACATAATAAGGATCTAAATCAGCCTCCGCTATAGACTGATCCTCCCAAGTGACAAAGTCCTTTAGTGATAGATTTGCTTGATACGGGCCTGAACGATGTTTGCCCTTTCCTTGACTTGAAATAAGTCCTGTCGTTAATGTAGCGATAACTAGTAATAATAGAACAGTCCAAACATATCTACTTTTCATTTGTAATTTGCCTCGTATCATTACATGCCACTCCTTTCCACCCTTAGTTATATCTTGTTGTTTTTAGTGTCCGTTCAAAAAGCTTACTTCCTCTATTAGAGATTGTTCAATGTTAGACGTTTCCCACTGTCCGCTTCAAAATAAAGTGCTTTCGACATATCAGGAACAATCCGTAGTTTTTCTTGGTCATTAGATTTGTAATAAGCATCTACCCGCATAACAAGTAATTTCTCTTCACCAATATCAAGATGAAGGAAACGATCTGCTCCCATCAACTCGCTAACATGGAAAGTAGCCGTAATAACTGGTTCCGTATATAACCCTTCTAATGCTATATGCTCTGGACGAAGTCCAAGCGTAACTCTACGATCAATCTTATTATGCTTTCGCAAAATATCTGATGCCTCTTGCCCAATCGGTAAGTTATATCTTTTCGTCTGAAAAGTTAATCGCCCTGTCGTCTCAGCTACTACTTTCCCTTGGATTAAATTGATTTGTGGTGAACCGATAAAGCTTGCGACAAAAGTATTATTTGGCGTAGCATAGACTGCTTCTGGCGTATCGATTTGTTGTACGACTCCATCCTTCATGACAACAATACGATCAGCCATTGTCATCGCTTCAACCTGATCATGTGTAACATAGATGAATGTTGCTGCTAAACTTTTGTGCAGCTTAATTAATTCCATTCTCATCTGAACGCGAAGTTTAGCGTCAAGATTAGAGAGCGGTTCATCCATTAGAAACACTTTGGGATCACGTACTATGGCTCTCCCAAGAGCAACACGCTGACGCTGTCCACCTGACAATTCCTTCGGCTTACGATGTAAATATGCCTCGATTTCAAGTATTTTCGCTGCTTTTCTCACAGCTAAATCAATCTCATGTCTTGGTTGTTTCCTAAGCCTCAAGCCAAATGCAATATTTTCGAACACACTCATGTTTGGATATAAGGCGTAGTTTTGAAATACCATTGCTATATCACGGTCTTTTGGAGGAAGATGATTTACCAGTTGATCACCAATGTATATTTCACCTTCCGTTATATCTTCTAAACCTGCAATCATTCTTAAAGTTGTAGATTTCCCACATCCTGAAGGACCGACAAACACAAGAAATTCACGGTCCTTAATTTCAAGATGGAAATCATTTACTACAACCTGTTTATCCTTGCCATATCGTTTATACAAATGGTTGATAACAATACCAGCCATAGTCATCCGCTCCCTTATTGCGTTTTAGACAAAGTTTCTAGCTCCTTATCAATCGCTTCTTGTGCGATACGTATTGCTGTATTAATATCTTGACCCTCGGTAGCAACTCTTTGCTCCGCTTCAGCTAAAAACTTTCGTACTTTTCCTTCATATTGATGGGGACGAACAACTTCACGTGGCGGTGCATTAAAGATATTGTCAACCTTCTTACCTTCCAATACAGCAATATCTTGCCCATACACTTCTTCAAATTGCTCACCTTCAACTGTCGGTACCCGACCAGCTTTAGATAGTGCTAATTGTGATTCATCAGACAAGAGATTAGCTAAAACTTGGAAAGCAATATCTTTATGCTTGCTTGACTTTGTCAAAATAATAGAGTGAATGTTAGCACCTTTACCTGTTCCTAAGTTCTCTTCAAAATTCGGGAATGGAGCGAAATCCCAGTTTAATTCAATGCCTTGCTGTCTTAATTCTTCAAGTGGACCTAATAGATGCGCTAGGTTATATGCAACCATAGCGATATTTTGTTCATTAAAGAAAATATCATCATCATCAGCATATAAATAACGACCATCCCCGCCAATAAATCCAGGTACTTCATAGCTCTTTTGTAATTGTTCGAACACTTTTACCCACTCTGGAGAGGTAACATTTGCAGTACCTGTCTCTGGATCAACGATCGTTAGATCAAGACCAGTTGAAATATTGTTAGAACCAAACAAATCAATTCCGATATAATTAACACCATTATCCGAACGAGTCACTTGTTTGCCCAAATGAATAGCTTCATTCCAACTCATTTGTTCATCTGGTGGATAGTTCACACTGAATTTATCAAAAATATCTTTGTTATAGAACAATACAGGTAAATTCACGGAGAAAGGAAAACCATGTAACTCCCCTTGGGGGGAGTATTGTTTTATCGTATTTAATACAACTGGCTTAAGTTTCGATAGATCTACATTGTATTTTTCTACATAAGGGTTCAAATCTTCTGCTAATTCTAAATCAGCTATAGTCGTTGCTAAATTGGATGTGGCAACAAAAATTAGATCTGGTACTTCACCTGAAGTAATAAGTGGTTCAAGTTCAACATCTTCTGGAGCCTCTACCCACTGGAGCGTTACGTGCGGGAATTTAGCTTTTGTAGTTTCTACCAGTGTTTTCTCAAATTCTGTTTCGGTTACCGTTATGCCTGCTCTTAAAACTTTTAAAGTTACAGGCTCTTTAGAAGCTACTGCATCCTTTAGTTCATTATTATTTGCGGTTGTTGTTTGTGTTGTATCCTTCGTTGTATTTACCAATTTATTATTATTACCACAGCCTGCTAACACGACTACCGCAACTATAATGAATACTAAAAATATAGCTAAGCTTGCTTTTCTCATCTCAATCTCCCCCAAATATATTATATTCGCATCAAATTACTTGGTTTTAACTGTAACAAATAACAAAAATTCCGTATCTGCGGTTAATGTCACTCCAGATACGGAACCTTCGCCTGATCTGTTAGTTAGTCGTAAGAATCAAATCACACGCCTCTGCTGGTATCCAATTCTTATCTTGTCCTTCCCATTTCACATTACAGCCTAGTGGATTAGTTAATGGAGTTTGTACTTCTCTACCCTCGATGTAGTCATCTAGTGCATTTTCTAAATCATTGCTTGTAATCTTGTCTGCTTCGCGTGGATTATCCACTCCGCGTCCAGTGTATATGAGCTGACGATCTTGATCAAACACGAAGAAATGTGGTGTACGCAGTGCACCGTAAGCTAATGCTGCTGTTTGGTCTGCATCATGGACATATACCCAAGGGAATTTATGCTGCTCGATCCGTTCAACCATTTTCTCATAGGAGTCATCTGGTTTTGTATTAGCACTATTAGCGTTAATACCGACAAATGAAACACCTAGTGGCGCATATTTCAAAACGGTTTGACGAGTGACTTCATCTGACCCAATAACAAAAGGACAGCTGTTACTTGTAAAGAAAACAACTAATACTTTAGCATCCTCAAAACTATTCAATCCGTAATACTTACCATCAACCGACAATAGATTAAAATCTGGAGCTTGATCTCCAAGCTGTAGTGTAAAAGCCATATTCTTCATCTCCCTAACATTTAATATAAAAAAAGAGACATGACTATCTTAACAGTAAGATAGCCATGTCTCTGGTTTACCAGTCGATCATGGATTAATAGTATAATGTTCCTTATACTTGTTGTTCGTCTGCGTAGAGAACAGTAGACAGATATCGTTCACCATTACTCGGAACTACCGCTACTACTCGCTTACCTTTTCCAAGTTGTTTGGCTAATTGTATTGCAGCATAAATAGCTGCACCTGACGAAATTCCACCAAGAATACCTTCTTGTCTAGCTACAAGACGAGCAGTTTCAAATGCTTGCTCATTCGTCACCGTAATGATTTGATCATATATTTGCGTATTTAATATTGATGGAATAAATCCAGCGCCTATGCCTTGGATTTTATGTGGTGCAGCCTTGCCCCCCGATAAAACTGGAGAAACGGCTGGCTCTACTGCTACAATTTGAATAGTAGGGTATTTATGCTTCAGCACTTCTCCCGCTCCTGTAATTGTACCACCGGTTCCAATACCTGCTACAAACCCACCAAGTTCACCATCTAATGTATCAATAGCAACAATAATTTCTGGCCCTGTCGTATCTCTATGGATATTTACATTTGCGATATTATCAAATTGACGAGCTGGAAAATAATTAGGGTTACGCTCCAATATTTCTTGTGCAACACGGATCGCACCGTTCATACCTTCCGCACCTGGTGTTAGAATAAGTTCTGCTCCATACGCTCTAAGTAAGTTCCTTCTCTCGAAACTCATCGTTTCTGGCATAACAAGTACAGCTTTGTAACCACGTGCAGCAGCAACTAATGCAATACCGATTCCAGTATTACCACTTGTTGCTTCAATAATCGTATCTCCTTTTTGAAGAAGCCCTTCTTTCTCTGCCTCTTCAATAATACGAATGGCGATTCTATCCTTCACACTACTTCCAGGATTGAAGTATTCAAGCTTCAACAGCACTTCTGCGCTACCTTCGGGAACAATATTATTCAATCGTACCAACGGGGTATTTCCAATTAATTCAGTAATATTGTTTGCAACTCTAGTCAACATGACCATCTCCAATACTTTGTATAGCTTATAGTAGACAAAGAGCGCTCCTGATTTTATCAGAAACGCTCTCCGTTTGTACGGTTGTGCATTATATATACTATTCACATGTGTTTAATTGGATATAACTATTGAATTCAATATATCACGACTCAGTATTACATTCAATACCTTATTTTCCAGATTTAATCTTGAATTTCAATTAATGATTTGCGGGTAAAATAATTGGCAATATGCTTTCCTCTAATGCTTTTCTTTGACTTGGTTTTTCTGCTTCATGGAAGCTTTTATCTAGCTCATCAATTGTTCCTTTAACACCTAATGAAATAACAGCATGAAGTTCGATATCGTCAGGTATGCTTAACAAGCTTCTAGCTTCTTCTCGATCATAGCCACCAATTGCTCTCGTATTCAATCCTAATGCAGTAGCTTGGAAGGCAAGTGTAGCCCAAGCTGCACCTGCATCAAAAGCGTGAGAACTTTGTAATTTTCCCTCTTTATTAAACTTAGCGGATGTAATTAGAATATATGCCGCTGCCTTATGGGACCATAAACGATTACGAGGGTTAATGAATTGTTGAAAAAGCGCCTTCTCCTCTTGAGATTTGGCTACATAAAAGCGCCAAGGTTGAGCATTGCTGCCAGAAGGGGCCCATCTTGCAGCCTCTAAAACTGTATATAACTGATCATCTGAAATGGTTTCATTAGCAAATGAACGAGACGACCAACGATTTAATATAATTGGATGTACAGGCTTTGTAGCATCTCGGTGTTCTAAAATCTCCTCACGATAAGGAATAACTTTTTGATCTTGTTCCAAGCGACTTGTTGTTGACATGACAAACCATCTCCTTTAATTTTTATTAACGACCAAACGGAGAATCCACATCGGAAATCCCTCTAGCCTTTAACACTTTTTCCGGTAAAATCCTGTTAATAAATGGAGTTTGGTCGATTGAAGCAATTTTCACACGACCTGGTCCCCAACCAATTGTTTTTCTCCAGCTACCAAGTACATCCTCATTGGCAAGCAGTAGTTCATCAACCTCAATCGCTTCATCCGCATATGGAGATACATATAGTGCATCTACAGGGCAATAAGCTTCACATATAAAGCAAGTTTGGCAATCTTCTTGACGAGCGATCACGGGTACATACTCTGTCTTATCAAAAACGTTAGTTGGGCAAACTTTAACGCACATATTACAACCAATGCATCGACTGTCACTAACCAACTCTATCATTTCGTTTGCACTTCCTTTTTGTGTAGCTCTTGATATTTTTCTACCTTATCTATAAATGAAGTATCATAGCTAACTTGAATTTTCTCTAAACCAGACACGATAATGCGATGATGCTGATTCGGGTCTTGCTCTGGGTACTCTGCGAACGTATGCAGACCTTTTCCACGCGTCTCTTTTCGTGCAAGAGCAGCTGTATAAATCCAGCGTGCTGTGGCAGCCATCGCTGCAGCTTCTCTGGCATGAACTACATCATGAATAGATTCTACTTTTTGCTGCTGAACTTTCGGCCATAGCTCATGTAGTATATCAAGTGACTCTTGTACCCCTGTTTCGCTACGGAAATAATTCTTCTCAAGCGGTAATATCTCATTTTGAATGGCTTTAACTAACTCTTTAATTACGACATCGGACTCAGCAACATTTGAAGCAGTAGCTGTACCTTTCGAATCTGTTGGTTCCCTTTTTGAAATTATTGGTTCCGCTTCGTTTTGTACGGCTTGTGTCGTACTTTCAGCTTTAAGTCCATATTTACCGGCTCTTTGCAATGTACGTCCTCCAAATGTACTGGCTGCTTTCTTAGCATAATTTGCTGCTCCCTCGCCTGACCAAGTACCAGAGCAAATAGCCCAAGAAGCATTAAAAGCACCACCACCGGATGCAGCACCTGTAATCCGCTCTCTTGTAGCTGCATCTCCAGCAGCATATAAACCAGGAACAGTCGTTCCACAATCATCCGTTACGATGCGAAGGCCACCCGTTCCTCGAACAGTACCTTCATAGCGAAGTGTAAGAGGAAACATATCTGTGAAGACATTAATGCCTGCTCGATCATAAGGCAGAAAAAATATGGAATGTGCTGAACGTAATATCGCTTGTTTTTCTGGTGTATCTGCTTTATTCATCATCGCGTAAACTGATCCACCATTTAGCAGTCTTTTCGCTAAGAAATCTCCACCCCGATCTCCACCTAGCTCATTTCCATCCTCGTCATAATAAGTTGCCCATCCAAGTAATCTTCCACGAGTCGGTGAACTATAGGCTGCACTCGGGGCATATTGACGACTAAACTCCATCCCCGATAGTTCTGCTCCCACCTCAGCACCCATTAAATATCCATCACCTGTGAGAACATTACATCCTAAACCTTTACTTAAAAATGCACAGCCTCCTGTAGCGATAACAACAGCACCTGCTTTAATTTCCCATTCCTTATTCTGTTGACGAAGTACACCTCTTGCCCCACCAACCCCATGTTCATCCACTAGTAACTCTAATGCGGGTGCGTGATCTAAAACAGTTACTCCTGCTTTTTTTACTTGCTTACGCATTAGTGCCATATATTCTGGTCCATGAAGATGATTACGCTGTGCATCACCTTTTTCATCTCTTACAAATGGATATCCCCACTGTTCAATTCGATCTAAGTTAATATAAACTTGGTCCAGTACGCGGTAAATCCAGTCAGGTTCTGATAAAAAACCACCTGAATTCATTCGCAGATCTACAGCAGTATCTCTTAATACTTGATCTGGAGGTAAATATAATAGATTTGTTCCGCCAGGTGCCGTTGCACCACTTGAGCCTAGGTAACCTTTATCAACTAGAATTACTTTTGCTCCCGTTTGAGCTGCACTCCATGCAGCCCATGCTCCTGCTGGCCCTCCCCCAATGACTAATACATCTGCAGTGTAGTATTTAATGTTTTCGTTACTCATCTAGTACCCTCCCATGATTTAATTAGACGATTACTTTCTTCTTGGCCCGCTCGTATTGCAGAGACTACATCCTTTCCGTTTAACGCTATATCTTGTGATATCGTATCTAATACTTCACCAAGCTTACCGTCAAGTGGATGTGGTGCACTATTAGCAATAGCAGTCAGTTTAAATACATTTTCAATCTTCTTACCTTTTAGAACCTCAATATCTGCTCCAAATTCTTTCTCCAATTCTGGATTTATAATAGAAGGAACGCGTCCATTTCTCGCTACTAATCTTTGAGTTTCATCCGATAATACATTAGATACGACTAAAAATGCATCCTCGATATGCTCCCCTTGATTAGAGACAATTAGAGAATGAATACTTCCTGGCACCTTTTCATCTCCAAAATGGGCAGCTGGGGCAATGTCCCAGTCTAGCTCAATACCTTCCTTACGAAGTTCTTCCAGTGGTCCGATCATATTGGCAAGGAAAGCATGACGAATCGCTAATCTACGTTCTTGCATAAATTGCGTGCGATCGTATACCAGTTCTTGATTTTCTCCAATAAAACCTGGAATTTCATATTGTTGCTTTAGCAGTTCAAAAACTTGTTCCCATTGTTCATCTCCAAGAGTAGATTGGTCTGTTGCAGGGTCAACATTAGCTAGTTTTAAGCTTCTTGCTAAATTCCCAGCACCTCCGACATCAATACCTAAGTATTGAACACCGTTATCAACACGAGTTAATTGGCGACCAATTTCCAACCATTGTTGCCAAGTTTGTGGCTCATCTGATGGGTATGAAACGTTAAATTTATCGAAAATTTCCTTGTTGTAATACGTAATGAATAAATTGAACGATAACGGTACTGCAATAATTGATTGATCCTCTGTGTAGCTTTGAATAGATTCAACAATTGCTGGTTTAACCGTTGTGAAATCTACATTATGCTTCGCAATCAATTCATCCAATGGTTGGACAATACCAATATCTAAGAAGCGGTAAAAGTTAGATCCAGTACTAGTATAAATAATGTCTGGCAAATTACCTGCTGCCAACAATTGCTCTGGAGTCACATCATCATCTGTGCGTATTCTTTCTAATGTGATGTGAGGATACTTCTCTTTTGTAGGCCGAACGATTAATTTATCAAATTCTGTATCTGTAATCGTGTTTCCATAGTTCCAAAAAGTAAGGGTAACAGGCTCTTTGGTTTCCTCAATCTGCGAATCATTATTTGTATGACCGCCTGTTTCATTTACAGGTTGTTGAGTCACTTTTGTGTTTGCTCCACAAGCTGCAATCACCATAATTGCTAGAACCATTACTACACTTAACAACGTAACTCTCTTCATATCTCTTCCTCCTTAAAACTTTTTGTTTACTTCCTTGTGCAAACTTTATTCAAACAAAAAGTTTGCATCGAAAGCATTTGCTTTTCGCTGCTGGGCGCTATTCATGAAATAAAAAATGGAGATATCCACTTTCACATAGAACGACACTTTCGTGCGTACTAGGAAAAGTTGAACATCTCCATAGATATGGTCAATGCTGACGGATAATACCAATAAAACCAACCGCTTTAGTTTGATTTCACCCATATTAACACCCATAATTTAGTGTGTCAATAGGCTAATAGGCAAAATAGGCACTCCGCAATTATTCTAATTTTTATTGAAAAACACTATTGACCTACCGATATTTGGTAAGTATAATCATGGCTATATCCGAGTAAACAAATGTGTATTATACAAATTAATTTCATAGATCAACCGTATAAGCGGAGATGCCTGTTTCATAAAGCTTCTTCGCTTTTTTGCATTTATAAAACAGACTGAATGATGTGAAATATACATGTTTGTAACACTAGGTCTAAATTTACACATTGAGAGGGGATTATAACGATGAAGAAACAGACAATGAGAAATAAAAGTATTCCAACGCTAGCATCTATTCTAATGCTAAGCCTATTTTTATTCGGATGTGGAAATACTGCAACCAATAATCATTTACCAACGAATACGGATGGTAAGAAAGATAGCACCACCACGGAAACGACTACTGATGAAAAACAAGAGTCACTAGATCCTGTTACCTTGACCTTCTATGTTGGAGGCGGGACATTAACTGACACAGAATTTGATTTGTTTTTTGTTCAGCCAACGAAAGAAAAATTTCCACATATAACTTTAGAAAAAATAGTTCCTGCTGAAGGTGTAACGCCTGCTGAGGTTTTACTTTCTAACGATCCACCAGATATCATCTATCAAACTAGTGGTTCATACTATGCATTCCAAGACCTAGAGGCATTAGCCGACTTAACACCTCTGGCTGAAAAATATAGTTTCGATACGAAGCGTATTAAACCCTACCTTCTTGAATCCGTATATAATTTTTCTAAAGATGGAGAACTCTTTACATTACCGTTCTCTTCAAACTTAGCCGCTTTATTCTATAACAAAGATATCTTTGATAAATTTCATGTTCCCTATCCTTCTGATGAGCAAGTAACTTGGGATGAAATATTAGCGACTTCGCAACAATTAACCCGTAATGAGGACGGTGTGCAGTATATCGGAATTGATCTCAATAACGGTCCTGCAACGTTACAAGGTAGTTATGGTGTGTCTACATTAGACCCAGAAACAGGTGAACCTATCTTACAATCGGAGCAATGGAGAAAAATCTTCGAGACTGTCGAGAAGAGTGTAAAGATTCCTGGATATGTGCAAGGAGATAAGTATCAGTACGACCGTAACTCATTCGTTATCGATCAGAATTTAGCGATGCGACCTACCTTATTAGCTAACTTAATTGGAACATTAGAAGAATTACGCGCTGAAGGCAAGCCATTAAACTGGGGTATTGCTCCTATCCCTAACTTTGATGATAATCTAGGCCAAGGTAAAGTAGCTAATGTACACTCTGTTTCTATCTCAAGTGTGAGCAAGCATCAAGATGAAGCCTTTCAAGTATTAGCGAATATTTTAACTGATGACGTTCAACGTATTGTTTCTCGAAATGGTCGAGTTCCTGCGATTGACAATCCCGAATTAGATAAAGAGTTTGGTGCAGATATCGAAGTTCTAAAAGGAATCAAAATTGAAAATATATTCAAAACAGAAACTCCAGTATTAGCTCAGCATAGATGGGAAAATGATGTATCTGTGCATGTGACCCAAGCTTTTGCTGATATAGCATTACATGGTATCGATGTTAATACCGCCATTCGTACCGCTGAAGATAATATCCGTAAAGATCTTGAAACATTAAAGGTCACTAAGCCGGAATAAATCTCATCTCGTGTATTAATTATTATTCCTCAATAACGAACTCTTCTAAATGAATAGTCAGCATCGATTCTCCAGATCGATGCTGACTATTTTTATATAAATATCCCACTAAATCTTCCACAATCAAGCGTCGTCACTATTTCCTTAGTGATTATTTAAACGTTTAATTATGTTGACCATTATTTACCAACATTCTATACTTAAACTAATGCATCTAAAGATAAGTCGCTCAATTTGATTAGGAGTATTAGAGTTATCTTTATCTAAATAGGAGTGTTTAGCTATGTTTAAAAGCTATAGAAGGAACTTCCATTATTTTATTGGTTTAAGTTTATTAATCATCTTATGTGATCTTATTATTGTAAAATCTTCACTATTACAGGACAATAATCAACTACTGTCGATAGCTCTTTCATTAGATTTTGTCGTTGTCATACCGTTGTTGCTTTACTTTCTTATTTACCGGAAGCTTCAAAAAAAGTTTATCGCAATACTCCCCTTTTGCCTTGTTGGATATATCACGCTAATGCTACTATTACCTCAAAGCAGCCAAGCAGAAATTGAAATAATAAAATATATAATAATCCCTCTAGAGATCGGGTTCATTAGTTATGAGATTTATAAGCTTTCTCAAATTTTCAACACATATAGACGTAATCGCTCGGCTGATTCTCACCCTATCGAAAACCTTACTAAAAGTGTTGAAGTAACTTTCAATAAATCTAAACTCACTGGTCTACTTGTCCATGAACTATCTGTCTTCTACTATATGGTTCTCTCATGGAGAAAAAAATCTTTTACGCAAGCTAATGCAACATCATTCAGCTACCACACAAATTCAAGCTGGTTTGTAATCGTATTGTTCTTATGTAAACTATTGATCATTGAAGGGGCTTTAATTCATATTGTGCTTATGCAATGGTCGCATATTGCTGCGTGGATTATTTCCTTAGGGAATGTATATCTTATCTTTATGTTGATTGCCGATTATCGAGCGATGACTCTCAATCCTATTCTACTGTTCAAGCATAAAATAAGATTGCAATACGGTCTTCAAATGCTGACTTATATTGATCTCGATAATATTGAATCTGTCTCCACCATTAACTATGAAAAACTCACTAATGATGAATTAAAAACAGCGTTTATACCTCTTGCTGTTGAACCCAACCTACTCATTACTTTGAATAATAAAATTACAATTAGTCGTATGTTCGGTAAACAACAAATGGTGAATCGAATTTATCTATTCGTAGATAAACCTCGTGAGTTTCAAATCCAGTGTAATGCTTCTATCGAGTGTAACAATCGTGATCATAACGTTTAGAGCTAGTAAAAGTGCTAGCAACAAAGCTAATAACACAATTAAAAGGGCAGCGAATTAATCGCTGCCCTTTTTGTTCCACCATTCCTCTACTGGATATGAGGCTGTGTTAATATGAACAGTTTCTCCAATACGAGGTGTTGCTAAAGTAACATTCCGCTCTTTTGCCGCTTTAACTGCGCGTTCAACCGGATCCGTCCAAGCATGAAGTGATAATGTAAATGCTCCCCAATGGATTGGAATCATTACATTTCCTCTTACGTCCAAATGTGCTTGAACCGTTTCCTCTGGAAACATATGAATCGATGCCCAATGCTCATTGTACTGACCACATTCCATTAATGTCAGATCAAATGGACCATATTTATCTCCGATTTCCTTGAAATGTGGTCCATATCCACTGTCTCCACTAAAAAATATTTTAGCTGATTGACCGCGAATGACCCACGAACACCATAATGTCGCATTTCGATCAGTTAGACTTCTGCCAGAGAAATGTCTTGCTGGAGTACATGTTAGGTTTATTCCCTCGTAAGTGAGTTCATCCCACCAATCATGCTCCGTAATTATCGCAGCGTCGATTCCCCATTTAATTAGATGAGGCGCTACACCTAGAGGAACAATAAATCTCTTAACCTTACTCTTCAATTTAATGATCGAGCCGTAATCTAGATGATCATAATGATCATGAGAGATAATTACTGCGTCTACTATGGGCAATTGCTCGATTTCAAAAGGTAATGTCTTGCTATATCGTTTACCACCTATTAACGGAACAGGTGATGGCGCTTTTCCAAACATCGGATCAAGCAAAAATGTTTTTCCATCCAATTGCAGCAAAGAAGCAGAATGTCCGAACCACGTCAGTCTAGGTTGTTCTGCTGCAACAAAATGCTGTTTATTCATACGTGTAACCTCAAGTGATTTGGTCGGTCTTGAATTTGGATTTCCTTTAATATAATCAGTCATCAGACTCATTCTATCTTTATGCGAGGTAGCTACTGCCATAGAAGTTGGAATGGCATTCACAAACCCTTTTCCAGCATAGTTCTTTGACTTGCTGTGCTCACGTCTACGCGCTGTCGATTGACCAGCTCCTAGCGGAGGATAATAACTTAATAGCAAATAAACGCAAAGTATGACTCCAACCATAATAATTAAACCAATAAGCAACAGTATTCCCTCCAAGCTTTGCTCTCTATTGTCTATTTAATATAGCACTTATCGTTTCACTACACTAATTCTTGGAGCGGTAAATTCAACTCCCGCTTCTACAACATAATCGATAAGAATTTCAAAATAGTTCGGTAATATCTTGTTCGTACTCTCATGGTCATGAATGAGAATGATATGATTCAAATCCTCAGCCAGCAAAGGAGCCCCTGTCACTGGGTTTGGATCATGTATTCGTTGCAAAATACTTTCAAATGTAAAATCAGCAGAATTATTCAACTGATATTCCATAAAATCGAATGTCCAAAATGAATCTATATCTGTATTGAGCCCATTATCTATATACCATTTGATATCAATCTGACTATCATCTACTCTATTATAGCCATGCTCATGTAAGTATTGCTGAATTAATGCTTTATTTTTCCCGCCTTTTGCTCCGTAAGGAAAGCGAAATAATTTATATGTTCGCTCAATTCCAGCTGCTTGAAATAAACGATCAAGTAACGCTTCCTGCTTTTCAATTTCACGGATACACTCTTCGTATGTAAGGTTATCAAAATTAGGATGACTATAACTGTGATTACCGATAATTGCACCTTGTTGCAAAGCATATAATCCTTCTTCAAAATGATTTTCTAATTGATGCCCGTAGAAAAATAGAATCGGCATTATATTTTTAGTTTTGAGATAGTCAATCATTGATGGTGTAAGTGTCGTTGGCCCGTCGTCGATCGTTAATATAGCTTTACTCATTATGAAGTCCCCCATTTTCATTCGATCAAAGTCTGAAAGATATTATTGCATTCACTGTAATCATTAGAATAGAACAATACATTATAGTCTCTTTAAATTATATTATAGCAGGAAATTTGGTCGATTCGGTGTTTAAAAGAAGCTAGTACTGTATTAACTTTTTCTGCACTGTTATTTCCTGATTCTGCAACTATCCATAATTTCTTACATGTACTTCAACATAAACAAGTCCTTTAATAATACGAAAACCATTATAAAAAAGACGTTCACATCTCATTTTCTCGCTTAATCAGTCTATTTATAGTAATATAGTGACTTAGCTATACTAATTGATTATGGGGTGTATGAATGTCCATTATGTTCACTAAAGCAATTGTAACTCGTCTAAAAAGTGAAATTGCTGACATAGAAACTAAAACTATTAATGAAAAAAGGAAGCAAGAAAAAGCTGAATCTAAAATTAATCAATTACAAAAAGATATGAAATTAAGCAAAACTCACAGTGAACTTAACAATAAAATGGCACGAATGAATAAGTTGAATGAAGAAATCAAAACTGCTAAACGTTCACAAGCTGATCTATCGAAGCAATTATCAGCAAAGAAAGCTTCACTGAAGCAGCATGTTGACAAAGAGTCCAAGCAAGAACAATAAAAAGAAATCTTACAATTCTAGTTATGCAAACAAGTCTAAGTGACGGTAACTGCCGTTTTACTTAGACTTGTTTTTTTTGTTTTCATTATAAGTTGGATATACCGATACAGACCACCTTATCAATGTAGCAAATAACTGTTACAGCTTTTCTTGAACGGAACGTAACTTTTGTGCCGATGAGCTTGCTTTGTCTCGACGATCATCTATCTTTATTGATGTAGAAACACGTTGTGCATCCGTTTGAAATGGTGCTTCATGAATCGCTCTAATAGCAATAAATATATCATCCAATGATCCTTCAATAATTGTACTCATCGAAGTTAATGTATATTGAATATTATTCTGTTGTTCAAGTACGCGTTGTAAGTCCGCAACATATGAACTCAAGCTCGTACTAGCTGTTCCGATTGGAATTATGGTTACTTCTGCAATAGCCAATGTCTTTCCTCCTCTATAATGTAAGTTCTAATTTCACTTTATCATGTGCTTATGTAGATTGAAACATAAGTATTTACATATTGCTTTGGTTTTAATTATTAGCGACAACAGTCGTATAAATGTTGAGAGAACGCTTCGAACACTTTGCTTGTTACTGCCTCTTTTCGCTGAATACAGTAGAAATCACGTACCATGTTGAATTCCGCTTCGTTAATCGCAAATAATGTACCTTCTTCAAGCTCACGCTGCACCGTCCATTTAGATAAGTATGATATACCAATTCCGGACATTACAGTTCCTTTAATTAATTGAGTACTACCATACTCATACATTACCGTTGGTTTTAAGTGAAACTTAGTAAGAAATGTATTCATCGCTTCTCTAGTTCCCGACCCACGCTCTCGCACAATCCACGATTGTTTAGTGATATTGACATCAGGACGATGTGCAACGACAACCATTTCATCTTGAGCAATCTTCTGTAACAATAGCTGTGGATGCTCGACATAACCTTCTACGATACCTATATCAATTTGTTGCTGAACGATTGCGTTAGCAATTTCATGGGTATTATGTATATCTATTTTGGGAATAACATCTCTATAATTGCGTAAAAAACTTGCCACAATATTCGGTAGTACGTACTCCCCGAAAGAATAACTCGCACCGATTCTAAGCGGTCCCTTTACTTCATGCAAGTAGTCATGGATCGCTTGTTCCATCTCAACATGCATATCGGCTAATTGGCGAACATATCGCTCAACAATTTTACCTGCCCCAGTTACATGTAGCTTTTTCGTCGAACGATCAAATAGTACGACTCCGATCTCGGTTTCAAGTTGCTTAATATATTGACTTATTGCAGGCTGTGTCATATATAAACGTTCTGCCGCTTTAGAGAAACTACCTGTTTCGATTATCGTTAAAAACACTTGATGCTTCGTATCCAAAAAATCACCTCACTTTATAAGTAATTACTTATAGTTAATATACATTATATTAATTTTTAATTATATATAATCTATTGTACTCTATTTATAGAGAGCGAGGCGAACATCATGACTACACGAAAATTATACGGAATACTACTACCAACAATCTTAGCAGTGGTTGCATATGCTTTCTCATATGTTCCCGGACTATCTTTAATTGGTCCACTTCCGATTGCCATTCTACTTGCAGTGCTGTTTCGAAATTTCATATATAATGCTGCTAAGTGGCAAGATGGCATTGATTTCAGTTCAAAAATCATTTTACGACTTGCCATTGTCCTCTATGGGGTTCGCTTGAATATTATATTGTTATTTCAGGAAGGTTTATCACTGGTCGGAGCAGCGGCAGTTGTAATTGCATGCACATTTACTATTGTACTGTTATTAGCAAAGTGGTTGAAAGTAGAGCAATCTATCGCGCTATTACTCGCTACAGGAACAGCAATTTGTGGAGCAGCTGCTATTGGTGCTGTATCTCCCATTATTAAATCCAATAAAAATGATATTGCTCTATCCGCAGCATTAATTGCGATAGTAGGAACTATATTTGCTCTAGGTGCGCCATTAGCTGAGCAATGGATACAGCTATCTCCAGAGCAGTATGGAACTTGGGTAGGCTACAGTACACATGAGATCGCTCACGCTGCTTTAGCGGGAGATTACTTCGGCAATGCCTCATTAACTAACGCATTTATGGCCAAGCTTAGTCGTGTATTTTTACTATTCCCAGTTACGATCATTTTCACTTGGTGGATGAATCGAAAAAATGAAGGAGCAACTGCTAAAGCAAGTTTCCCTTTCTTCATCATTGGATTCATCATCATCTCTTTAATTAGTACAGTAGGATTCTATGTTGGATTTATGAATGAAGCGATCCAGGCGAGTATCTCATCTTTCGCAACATTTCTTCTTGCTATATCGATGGCGGCGTTGGGATTATCTATAGATTTACGAAGCTTAACGAAGAACGCTATAAAACCGCTAATCTTGCTCATCGTAGCATCGATTTGTTTATATGGATTAACATTATTGTTAGTGTAGTTGGTGTCATTCAGATTATTAAATAAGACCATTAGAAGATGAATTATAAATTCTAACAGTAAGCTGATTACTCTTTAATTCTTCCCATCATGAGGGTGTTATATAATTTATTTACAAATTAACAATGTTAGAAAATCATATATCCTCATTATCTAATATCACTTGCTTCTAATTACACAAAAGCGTGAAAAACCATTACATCACATAATGGTTTTTCACGCTTTTCTATACATCACCCCATTAGCTTACAATCTGCTCCCAATCTTTGGAACGTTCCAAACGCCACATATGATAGTAGTGACCTTTGGCATGCAACAGTTGCTCATGAGTACCTTGTTCAACAATTCGTCCGTGCTTCAATACAACAATCTCATCCATATCGGTAACATCAGCAAGACGATGAGTTATCCATAATACAGCATGGGTTGCCATCATTTCTTGCATATTGTGATGAAATGCCTTCTGGGTTAATCGATCTAATCCAGTAGCAGGTTCATCAAGTAAGATGGCATTGCTTTGACGGATTATCGCTCTAGCTAATGCTAGGCGTTGTCTTTGTCCGCCTGATAGTTTGGCCCCATACTCACCTATCATCGTGTTGTATCCACTCGGTAAACTCATAATGAATGAATCGATCTCAGCAATTTTTGCCGCTGCCCTAATTTGTTCCAGTGTAGCTGCTTGATTTCCAAGCCGCAGATTTTCTACTACCGTCGCATTGAATAACTGCACTTGTTGAGACACAACAGCATATTGAGCACGAACTTGTTCCTCATCCCAATGAGCAGCGTTCACTCCGTTAATACTCATCTCACCATTAGTAATTGGACTTAATTTCAGGATTGCATGTAATAATGTACTTTTCCCAGCTCCACTTTCTCCTACAACAGCAATCTTCTTCCCTTTTTCTAATGTCAGATTAATACCATCAAGAGCAATATGGTTACTATTCTCATAGTTGAATTGTACATCGCTTAGTTCACATTGCCAGTTATTATTTTTCTCATTAGTATTGGTTAAATCCGACTTATTTCCATTAGCTTCAGCAGATTGCTTATTAACGATTTCTTGATTATTATTCGCTGTAGATGATTGCTCTTGATCCGGCTCTTCCGCTAATGCGAATAATCGATTAGCAGCTGTAGCTATTCCAGAGCTCATCTGAAATGCTTGTGGCAGGGGAGCAGCAGCTTCAAAGCTTGCTAACGTAATAAGCAGAATTGCTGGTAACATATACGGTGCAATACTTCCATTGACGATAAGTGGAATACTAACAATGAGCATCACCCACATCGATAGTTGAGTAATTGCTGTCATCAGTCCATTATTAAATGAAGTATTGCGGTGCTCTTGTAATTGTAATTGATTAAGTCGATCTTGAACCATAGCTATTTGTTGCTGTGATGATGTAAATGTACCAAACTGCTGAATCGTTCCCATCCCACGCAATAAATCTAGCGTTTGCTCATACAGCCCAACACGAGCAGTAACAAGTTGCACTCCACGTTGTTTACTATTTCTATATCCGATATATGGAATGATAACTCCTGCAATGATAAGCATAACGAATGAAACAATTGCTAGATATATATGCAAGGTGCTTAGGAAACCGACAGTGAGTACCACAGTTAATGCATATACAACAGGTGGCGAGAACAGTCTCAAATAGAAATTTTGCAATTGTTCAATATCGCTTATGACACTTCCAAGAACATCTCCACCACGTTTACGGTTAAATAACGTAATGCCTTTCGGCTCGAGCCGCTCATACAACCATATTCTTAGTCGGTGTAACACCTTAAATGTAACATTATGTGATGCTAGTCGTTCGAGATAACGAAATACACTTCGAGAAATACCAAAGAAGCGAACACCAACGATTGGAACATAGATCATGAGTATATTTTCAGGCTGCAGTGCTGCTTTTGCGATGAGATAACCTGAAGTTCCCATTAACCCAATATTTGCGGCAATTGTTGCAAATGATATCAGTACTGCACATAATGCTAACCATTTATATTGTGATAAAAAGCTCATTAAGTTGCGCGTTGCTTTCCAAAGACTACTAAAGCTGAACATTTCTTCTTTGCTCTGCGTATGTTTCTTTTGCTCAGCTAAGTTCCAATCTACCGTCTCATAGTGGGCATTTGATGGTTCAACTACCCGCATTCGGTCGGCAGCTGAACTTGCTACTCCTAGTTCACTCTTCGTAATAGTTGAAGTAACTTTAGGCGTTTCATGTCCACTTACATTATCTTCATGTCCTTTACTTGCAGTAATCATCTGAGCAAATAATCCGCCACCAGCTAATAAATGAGCTGGACAGCCGCTTTCGGCAACTTCGCCATCTTTTAATACGAGAATGTAATCTGCTAAAGTAATATTTTCAAGCTGATGAGCAACGATAACAGCACTTCTACCTTGTATCCATCGCTGCAGGTTGTTATAGACTAACTCCTCATGATATACATCAAGTCCATTTGTCGCTTCATCAAGTAGTATTAACTTAGCATCCTGTCTCGTTAATGCTCTAGCGATTGCCAATCGTTGGATTTGCCCACCGGATAATTGAATGGCATCTTCTAGCTGAGTATTTAAACCTTGTGGCAGTTGGCTAACAAATCGATCTGCACCTGCTTGTTGAAGGATATTCCACACGTGTTCATCCGCCAGCTGTTCTTCTAACCCTAATAATATATTCTCTCTAATGGTACCGTGGAATAAATGAACCTTCTGCGAGACAGTCGATAGTTGCTTCCGCCAATGACCAATGGATAGATCAGCGAGATTTACGCCATCAATAACAATTTTCCCGTTAGTCGGCTTAATAAATCCTTGTAGCAAATCAAGAATAGTGCTCTTGCCTGCCCCAGTTGCACCAACAATAGCTAACTGTTGTCCTGGTTCTATCGTGAAGGACACATCATGTAAAGCTGGTTTTTCATACCCTGCATAATGTACCGTCACATGTTGAAATTCGATGCGATATCCTTCAGCTTGAACTGAATTTGGCGTTACACCATCTTCCTTTTCCACATATCCAGCAGGCTCTGCATCCAAAATATTAAAAATACGAGTTGCAGCAGAAGCTCCATTCATTCCTGAGTGAAACTGAGTACCTAACGCACGAATCGGTGCATAGAACTCTGGCGTTAATAGTAGAATCAGAAAGGCATCATAAAATTCCATTTGCCCTTTTACTAGTCGCAAACCGAGAAACACAGCGATAACAGCTGTACTAATTGTTGCAAACAACTCCATCACAAAGGCAGACAAAAAGGCTAGTTTCAGAGTAGCCATCGTAGAACGGCGATGTTCTTCACTAATTTTACCGATAATTTGTAGCTGTGCCTTGGAACGATTGAATATTTTCAACGTCTCCATACCACGTAATATTTCTTGGAAATGCCCACCTAATCTACCTAATAGCTTATACTGACGATCTGTACGTGACTTCGTAAATTTACCGATCAAGATCATAAACAAAATAAGCAAAGGCAATGTGATTGCATAGACAAGTGCTGATAAGCCGTCTTGACCAACTACTAGTACAAAAATGGCAAACGGCACAAACATGGATAGTACAATTTGCGGGACATACTTAGCTAGGTAGTTTTCAAGTTGCTCAACTCCTTCATACAATGTGGAAACTAGTTCACCACTACGTTCCTCTTTACTATACTCGGGACCTAAGTCTCCAAGCTTCTTAACTAGTCGAAGTCTAAGTTCACTCTTAATCCCTTGTGCAAGCTTAGAAGCGGTATAGTCACTTACCGTATGAAGTAATGCACGAATGATAATAACGCCTAGCAGGAGAGCTAGCATTAGCTTAACTTCTGCTAGCCCCACTCCTTCTAGAAATACATCATCCACAATATTTGCTACATAATAAGCCTCAGCAATTAAGATAAGACCACCCAAACAGCCGAAAACAACACTGATTACGAATAATTTTCGGCTATTCTGTACCTGCTGAAACAGCCTTTTCATCATATGAATCATCCTCAAACTTTTCATTAACTTCCAGTATTACTTCTCGATATGAAAAGTACTTCGAAAGCGTAAACCTAACTTTTCATTAGCTTCCAGTATTACTTCTCGAAATGAAAAGTACTTCTAAAGCGTAAACTTTTTAGCCTAGTAATCTAAATGATCTTTTACCGTAACACGTTTGCGGAATATCCAATAGTTCCAAGTTTGATAAGCAATTACGATCGGCACCATCGTTAAAGCTACCACCGTCATTACTTTCAGCGTGTACGTATTGGATGATGTGTTATAAATCGTTAACGACCACTCCGGATTAAGAGACGAGATCATTACGTTTGGATATAGGCACATAAACACTGTAACTGTAGACAGAACAATAGTTGCTCCTGTCATAATAAATGCCCAGCCATTCCAACCTGCTTTCAAGAAGAAATGTACAGATAGTAATGCGAAACCAGCTAAGATCGGTACTGAACCTGGGTTAATACCTTGACCTGTGAACATATCTGTTTCGAAATAACTAAGAACGACGAATAGCAATAGAACAGCACTCGTCCATTTACCGATTTTCAGTGCAAATTTCTCTGCTCTTTCCTTAATGACATCGGTTGTTTTCAAGCTAAGGAACAATGCACCATGCAATAGGAATAACAATACAATCGCAACGCCGGACAACACGGAATATACAGAGATTAGATCCCAGAATGATCCGATATAGTTCTGATTCTCATCAATTGCAATACCACGCATCAGATTTGCTAGAGCTACTCCCCATAATAATGGCGGTAATAAGCTACCAAAGAATAATATCCAATCCCAAGTATTACGCCATTTCTGACTTTCTAATTTACTACGGAATTCAAAGGCAACACCTCTACCAATTAAAGCAATTAACATCAGGAAAAGCGCCATATAGAATCCACTGAACAATGAGGCATACCAGTTAGGAAATGCAGCAAACATGGCACCACCGGCAGTAATTAACCATACTTCATTACCGTCCCAGAACGGCCCAATCGTATTAATAATGACTCGACGTTCTGTGTCGGTCTTTCCTAGAAATCTAGCAAGCATCCCAACTCCAAAGTCGAATCCTTCAAGGAAGAAGAAACCAACAAATAATGTCGCTATTAAGCCAAACCATAACGGTTCTAGCATATCTATAACCTCCTAAAACTTTTCGTTTACTCTCAATACTTTTCGAATAATCTATTAGTCATCTTTGCAGAGAAAAGTAACATCGAAAGCGAAATCCACTACTTCTTGCAAATCGAAAAGTAGCTTAGAAAGCAGTAACTGAAACTTTCTAATACCTACTATTTAGCTACATCGCGAATAAAAAGTAGATTCGGAAGCAGTAGCTATACTTTTTATTGAATTAGATCGCTGGAATATGATCTCCCTCATCGGTAGGTTCACTATGCACTTCATGATGATCATCTGTCTCAATACCCTTTTTCGTGAAATGAACTACAAGATAGATGAAAGCAGCAGCAAGAATGCCGTACACAACCGTAAACCCAATCAAACTTGTAGCAACCATTCCAGGAGTTACAAGAGGCGATACTCCGTCCTCCGTTTTTTGTAAGCCAAACACAATCCAAGGTTGTCGTCCAACCTCTGTCATAATCCACCCAGCAGAGTTTGCGATGAACGGCAGTGCAATAGCCGGAATCATAAATTTCAAGAAAGTTGGAACCTTTTCAAGTTTATGTCGTAACATAAACCATGTCCCAATAATACCGAGTAAAATCATTAGCATTCCTGCACCGACCATAATGCGGAAGCTCCAATACGTTGTTTTAACAGGCGGAATATAATTTCCTTCACCATATTGCTCAACATATTGTTCTTGTAATTCAAGCATCCCTGTTACGCTACCATAAATACTGTTGAAGGATAGTATACTTAGCGCATAAGGAATTTCAATATTAAAGGTATTCTCTTGCTTATCTGTATCAATAGCTGCAATAACAGACCAAGGCGCACTTTCTTCACTCGTATGCCATAACGCTTCTGATGCTGCCATTTTCATAGGTTGAGTAGTCATAAGATGTTGCGCTTGAGAATGTCCTGCTGTTGCTGTAAGAATACTAGCAATCAATGCAACAACAATACCTAGCGAAAAAGATGTTTTGAACATTTCAACTTGCTGTTTGCGAATGATTTTGTAAGCTGAAATACCCGCCATGAAAAATGCTCCTGTAGCAAATGCACCATAGATAACATGTGGGAACTCTACCCAGAGCTGAGGATTGCCTAGTAATGCGAAGAAATCGGTCATCTCTGCTCGCCCATTTACAATTTCATATCCAACTGGCTCTTGCATAAATGAGTTCGCGCTCAATATCCAAAGTGCCGATAATGTAGCAGCGATCGCCACTAACCAAATACAAGCTAAGTGAATCTTTTTCGGGAGTCTATCCCAGCCGAAGATCCATATCCCAAGGAATGTCGATTCTAAGAAGAATGATACTAGCGCTTCAACTGCAAGCGGTCCACCAAATACCGCCCCTACGAAGCGAGAATAATCTGCCCAGTTCATCCCGAACTGGAACTCTTGCATAATTCCTGTAACAACACCCACTGCAAAATTAAGTAAAAACATTTTCCCCCAAAACTTAGTAAGATACTTGTACTTATCATCATTTTTGACAACATACATGGTCTGCATAAATGCCATCAAATAGGCAAGACCAACGGACAGTGGTACAAACAAGAAGTGATAAACAGTTGTAATTCCAAACTGCCATCTTGACAAATCTAACGTATCCACATTTATCTCCCCTTTCTTCGATTCCCAGTATACTGCTGATTTTTACGTATTTATGTGATATTTTTCACACTATTTCGCATATTTTCAGTTACTATTACTACAATTTCACAAAAGCGTCATATTCCAAAAATTATCTTTTTAAGGGGTATATTGTTAGATTATTCCCTTATTAGTCTATCTGAACAAACAAAAAAAGTGATATCTCAAAAGTAGATTGTTACTACTTTAAAGACATCACCTTTCATATGTTCTATCGTATAGCCTTAGTAAAGCATTACTATAGATCTCAGTAAACATATAATTTACCTTACTCTTTGTTTCCTTCTACCAACTGGGTTATTAATTGCTGATAGGCTAGTTCATCCATATATCTAGTAATTGAACTAAGAGCTTGAGCTAAATCATTAGGAATCATTCGATTCGCTCGATAATAGCCAGCTAATTCATGACTCGTTAAGTATTCGATGAGGACAGTCCCTTGTGCCCCTCCCGCTTCATGACGTAATAATTCAATGTGCCTTATCCCCATGAGCTGTAACTTACTCATAGCAAATGAATTCAAATGCCAAGGAGCTACATCAATGAACTTCCCCTTTGTCGGATCAAAAAATCTAATACCTTTCGTCTCACCCTTATATCTCAAAAAACCTACTATAATCGTTTGAGCATGAATCTTTTGCAGTAATGCTAGTTCCATCCCATTTTGCATGTGATGATCCAAAGGATTAACATGCTGCTTATTTATATTAGGAGGAGTAGATGCATTCATCTTGTTGCCAACTCTATTATTCGTATGCTTGTCGCTGCCCGAATCTCTATATCTGTAGCTCATTCTACTTGCCACCTTTTTGCTAATTTCAATGTTGTATATGCATATCATCTTATCTTATGCAATATTTCATAATATGACAAGTCATTCAATATATTACTACATAGAAAATATGCTCCACATAACGTAATAGAGACTTATTATTAAAATATAGAAACCTAATAATGGAATAATCGTACAATCCCTTCAAAGGAGTGATTAGTTCTGAAGCGCGATAAACAGCGTTACATTCGTAATTCATTTTGGTTAGATGTTACTCTTGAATTACTCGTATACATTCCAAGATTAGTTATAGCATTTTTCAAATGGCTGTTCTAATGAAGCAAATTAACTCAGCCTAATCAACTTCGCCCTTATGGTCATACACTATATGACTATAAAAAAATAGACTTGCGCTGTAACTAAGTATCTCTAGAGGATATGGTGTTAGGTGAAAAGTGGGAGGCGAATAACTATGCCAAGTTATCGTATTATTATTGATCTTTCTGATCGAATGCTGTACTTGTTAGATCAAAATATAGTCGTTAGAGGATTTCCAGTGGGAATCGGAAAAATGTTAACGCAAACTCCAGAAGGGAAGTATACAATTATTAATAAGCAACCAAATCCGGGAGGACCATTTGGCGCTTTTTGGATGGGATTATCTAGACCTCATTATGGCATCCATGGAACAAACGACCCTTCATCCATTGGACACGAGGTTTCTCATGGTTGTATTAGAATGTATAATTCAGATGTCCTCCAATTAGCACAACTTGTACCTATTGGTACGAGTGTTACGATTAGACAATAGCATAATAAAAAACAAGCCATTGAGAAAACAATTTTCTAGTTTTTTATAAGTTACAAACTTTTTTAATTGAATAAAATCTCTCATATGCTATTATATGTAATAGTGTTTATTTACAGTAAAGGATGTGCCTTCCGGTTACTTATATTAACTAATCGAGAAGTCACTCAACATTCGAGGAGGGTATTCATTGAAAAAGAAAGTCATTACAGCACTTCTAGCTACTTCTTTAGTAGTAGTCTCAGCTAGTGCAGGTGCATTTGCTGCATCAAACCTTGAATCCATCAAGGCATATCTTAACTTAGGTGTTAAATTCACAGTTGGGGGGAAAAACTGGACTCCTACAGATAGTAACGGCAAGAAGATTTACCCGATTACTTATAACAATACAACTTATCTACCTATTCGCTCAGCAGGCGATGCGCTTGGCGTAGATATTGTATGGGATTCCGCTAACAATACTATTCGTCTAGGCGAGGGTTCTAGCGCTGGTTCAGGGTCTAATTCTGGCTCTAATTCCGGATCTAATTCTGGTTCAGGTAATACGACACCTGCTGGTTCTGCTGGTTTCACACAAGATACTCCAGCTCCATTGAACTCAATCGTAAGTTTCCAAAAAGATGAATATGATTACTCATACACTGCTGATATGCACGTATCTGAAGTGCTTAGAGGCGAAGCAGCATTGAAAAAAATATCTGCAGCAAATATGTTCAACCCAGTTCCAGCTGCAGGATCTGAATATATTCTTTTCAAAGTTAACTTTAAGCTTACAGGAATTACAGGAGCCAATGAGCACTATCTATCTGAGTATGACTTTGATCTAGTTTCTGGCGATGAGATTTACGAACAACAATCTATTATTGAACCTGAACCATCATTTTATGGCACTGTTACAAAAGGTAAATCTACTTCTGGTTGGGTTGCCTTCTTAATTGAAAAAGGTGATAATCCTGTGTTAGTGTACGATATGGATTATTATGGTGAAGACGGAATTTGGTTTAAACTTAAGTAATCATTCTATTTCATTTTAATTATCAATAAAGATAAAAGCACGCTCAAATTATTGAGCGTGCTTTTATCTTTATTGTCTCATTCACTTTAATGGAGCATCCGCTACAAGTTTAATATAAATTCCTTCATCTTTATGGACAGCGATTTCGTCTTTTGTATCGATTCCTTCAATAGACCAAAGCTTAGTTCCTGCATCAAAGATATTAGAAGAATTATCTGAAGCTTCGTAGTTTTCACTAGTTAAGCGAGTAACAATTTCACCAATCTCACTATCAATCTCCACCACTTCATCCACAGTTACTCTATATACTTGATTGTTCCATCTAACTAGTGGATAAGGAAAATCAGCAAACCACTTCACCTCTATTACTTCACTACTTTGTTCATATGTTGGAGTAGGTTCTGGGTTAAATGACGGGATTTGATTATCAAATAAAGAAGGGGCAGACATTAATTCTGCTGTAAAAGTTGAGTCGTTTATTGTATTATTTCCGTTCGAGCAAGCACAAAGTAACAAGATAGACAAGATCACTAATAAATGTTTCATCTAAATTCACCTCGTCTATATAAACGGAAACTGACTTGAATTTGTTTTAAAATAAAAAAAGAAGTTTCCCCTAAACTACTAAAGGAAAACTTCTCACTAAAAACTAATTTCAATTAACTTCTTTCTGTTAGGCTACTGTCATATGAATTTATTATTCTGAGATAAGTTTCTTCTCATTGAGCACTTGTTGAGTTGCTATATTGTTAAATGCGCCATCTTTAAGTATGAAAATACTATCATCCTCATTAATAGGTCTAAATGTACCGTCATTGGATTGACGCAAAAATAGTAGTACTTCTTGCTTCTCATTCATATGAGTGGACGAATCGGAATAGACAGCAACTTTACCATCTGTCCCGCCCATTTGTGACACTGTAATATATTCACCAGCAATCTCAGCACCTTTAATGACGTCTGAAACTTGAATATTGACAAGCGTATTGTAATTACTATAATTCCCTTTAGCAGCCCGGTTGCCTATTGTACCAGTTACAGTCCCTCTAATGACTAGATCAGCTGCTTTTGTTAGCGCAGACTCATCCTCATAATAAACAGCCCATGAAGGTTCCAGAAGGATAGTTATATCCTCAGATGATCGTTCAAGATTCACACGATTAGCTGCTAATTTCGATAAAGGATATAGATTATTAACTACTGCCTTGTCTGAAGTAGATGGTGTTAGAGATCTTGCAAGAGTACCATTATCATTAAATGTGTAAGGATGCATAATAGAAGAGGTCTCAACAACAGATGTATGTTCTAAACCTAATGAATGACCTATTTCATGACCAGTCACTCCTGCAATAATACTACTTGTATACTTACTTTGAGAAGTATAATGCGTATTAAGATTTAATATAGCTTTAGAGATTATTCCATTATTTACAGTAAAAGTGCAAAGTCCATCCCAATCAACATCAGATTTGTTTACATCTTGAGAATAGTACCTTGAATTTAATCCCGAGGCAACCGATATATTATAATTTGTACTGTTTCTCCATTTGGCAGCTCCATTACTCCAATGAGTTTGTGATGCAGTAGTTACAGCATACATAGTCTGTGTTCTACTTGACCATTTTCCAAATGAAGTAACTGTTGCAGACACTGGCGAGCTACTCACTAATAGCGTAAGTCCTAGTAACATAGAAAAGGAACCCGTCAATATCTTCTTCTTGGTACTTTTAATGTTGCTCATTACATCACCCTTCCAATTATAATATGACTACTCAAATATAATTCTCCACATTTATCCAAAAACCTCTTATTTATTCATTTATTTTACATGAGACTGTATAAATTACACTCAGCTACTGTATTAACATGTCGTATCTTCTATTTAACCCCCCTACCCATTTTATGTAGAGGGGATTGTTCAATCTATTTATTAGCTCGTAACGCAATTGCTACAGCACGCCAACCCTCAAGCGTCATCTGCGGATCACTCATCTTTTTCTTGATAAACTCTGATCCAAATTCACTAACAAACCACTTCGGTGGGTCTATCTGAGCTACTTGCTTCTCAAATAATCGTATAGTGTTTGCTTGTGCTGATACTAGCAGCTTTAATGAGTCTATTTCTTTACGTTCTGCCTCAGTCATTACTACGTCATCTCCCTTCAATACATTCAATCTTAATTTATCCATGCTAATGACTGGACAAGCTTTCCATGAATAACCTGGGTATTGACTATGACCTAATACGTTAGTTGCATTCGGCAAATGGGATAGTAGCCATCTGACAAGTTCTAATACCGACTTGTATTGAGATTCCGTAGGAATTTTCGTCCTAAAATCTCCTACCATACATATGCCTAAAGCATGCTTGTTACTGTTACCTACGTGATAACCAACAGTTGTATGATCTAGGCATTGATTAATGGTACCGTTCTTATCAATCACGTATGTGTACGCGATACCTGGCCAGCCATTTGTATTAATATGATAAGTAGCAAATGCTTGAGCAGATCCACTTAGCGTCAAGGAATGATGAATAGCCAGTGAGCGAATATCACTGGCTTTACGAATGTTGTATTTCTTTGTTTTGTGGACAGGTAGCTTACCTCTTAGATCAACGATTTGCATCGGAATCACTTGAATCTGTTATCGTTATATTGCCTCCGCGATCGGTTGCACGTTGTATCTTTTTGTCCATTTCGCTACCTACCCATTTAAGCAATGTTTCCAAAGCTGCAAGAGGAAGCCAATCGCCCCAGCCTGCTCGAATCGCATTTGCTACCATGGAGTTAATTACATGATATAGTAGTCCCGCTACTAATACACCGAACAGTATGCCTGGCAAGTTAAATAATATATCTAGCAAATGTCCTCCTGCAGGTAGTAAGAGCATAAAAAAAGTACGGAATACTCCATCAATTCCGTACTTGCTTAAATAACTATTGTCTTTCTTAGCAGCTCTCGAACCAGTGATCCAATCCATGCCGATAAAAAATGCTAATGCAATCACCGCAATCATCACTGCCTCACCTGCTCCATACATAAATTCAAATACTGGAATGGCTATCGCACCAACAGCTCCCCAAAACGCTGTTTCTTTGTTCATCAGTTTCCCTCATTCCTAATTTAAGCAATAAAAAAAGACCTATAAGGGTCTACTGTTGATTATCTACATCTAGTAAAACTTGTGTGACATCTCTTAAGTATAAAGAACTTATTCAACATCCCCGAATTGAATATCAGTACGCAAAGTCATGATATTAGCCTCAACCAAAGTTCGGTTTTCTAGGGCAAGGTTATAAGAATCAATAATAAATGATAAGTTAGTCTCTCCTCGATCATAACGAATAATACATGCTTGTGCTGTAATCTTGATTTTAAATGCGTTCATAATATTCACCTCCTCTCAGGTTAGCCGTTAATTAGTTCTGCCAAAAGTAAAGTTAGGTCTTCAATCTGACCTTGTTGATCCACAATTTGTTGCTGCAGGATAGGGAGAGTTATTGCATCCCGTTTAGCTGCTTCAAACTCTGCAATAATTTCATCGATGTGAGCATGAGCCGATTCTTCCATAGTTGCTTTAGGGTAAGGGATAAACGTATCCTGTACAACCCAATCAACTCCATGGTTAGTGATTACATAACCGTTACCTACAATACGATAAGCTAAATTCAATTCCATCTACTTTCATCTCCTTAGTATTATTTGAGCCTTATCCAAGATGACCCATTACCGTAATAGGTTTCTTTGTTTTTGTCTAGCGCAGTGCCATAGAAGTGAACATCATCAAACCCTGTTTGTATGAAAGTGTAAATACCGCTAGCAGGAGAATCAGGAGATATAAGTTCAGTGTAGTAAATTCCTCTGAAATCGCTATTCCTAACAATTATTACGCTGTTGGTAGGATAAACCTTTGGAGTAATTACAAACCTCATACAGGTTTGATTACTCATACCGCCCCCGCCCCAGGTATTCCCTAATGTTAATAAGCCTGTAGAAATTTCCATCAGCCCACTAGGATAGGCATTGTACAAAGGTAAGGAATAGGTTACCAGTGTCATATTAGATAAGTCTAGTCTTGTAAGGTTGAAAGCTGTATCGCCTGTATAATAGACATACTTACCTATCTGTACGTTATAACTTATTCCAAAGTTTCCAGCACCAAATGTAAAAGCTACCCTAGGAGCAGTAGTATTAGTGGCTATATCATGATCCATATAACCATAGTCAGAGAATAAGGCTCTTATCTTACCATCATAATACCCAACCGCGAATAGATTATAACCTTGAACAAACCCACTCAACTTTGTTAATGTATTGTTTACAGTACTCCACCTGTTCAGCCTATTTAGCTTAACTCCACTACTGGATACTCCACCGACAAAGTATAAATCTGTTCCCACAGTAACGGTGTGTAACTTTGTTTCTGCTAAGGCAGAACCACCAGAATAAGAAATTGTAGACCAGGTATTTGTGTTGGGGTTGTAGGCTTCTATACTACCTATCCCAATTCCACCTAGTGCGTAGGCTATATTGTTTACAGCTCCTACTGCCCTATTTACATTGGAGGGCTTATCCGCTAATTTTGTCCAGGTATTATTTGATTCATTATATCTATAGGTATCTTTCTGATAGAATACATGTCCTGCCCCATTCAACGTTACAGTATAGTTATTTTGGGTGAGCATTGGAGCTACTATAGAAGTTGTGTCGCTACTGAAACTATTGGCACCGACTACATCATTGTCCATAACAACACCTGAAACAGCAGTAGTGCTATCTTTAATCCACACGCCATTGAATGTTGTGGGTTGTGCAGACTGCCTAAAGATATTAAAATCACCACCTCCTCCGCTAACTTGAATAAAATTTGTGCCGTCGTATATTAAAGAATATATTTGTCCTGATTTGCCAGAAAAGGGCTGACCATTGGCTTTTTTCAGAGACTTGGCTCCAAGACTATTAACGTTCAATGTTGGATTTTCTCCAGTTGCTAAATGCAGCTTAACTTTAACCTCGATGCCTGAGTACAATGATGTTGGTGCCGGAGTAAGTGTTAAGACCAATACTGTAGCAGTTCCGGTTGTCACGCCATACAGTGTTCGTGCATCGACATCGTTTAACGATGTCTTTGCGTTCCAAGCAGCCTTTTCTGCATCAGTTACAAATCTATTACTAGCATCTTGTGTAATGATCGATGCTGGATGACTTGCTGGATGTACATAGTTATTCGCCCCTGCAGCAATGCCATCTAACTTGCTCTTATCTACAGCGGCCATCAACCCCGCTGCGCTAGACGTTGCCGCCGCTGTAGATGCCTTCGCATTCCAACTAGTTCTCTCTGCTGCTGTAATATGCTTAACTTCATCTGCTACGTGACCATCAAACTCGGTTTTAGTCGCTTGTTTAGCATTATCAACACTACTGAGCCCCACATCAGATTTTGTTAGGGTCACTACCCCAGTTCTACCAGCAATAGATGTTACCGCATTTACTTGAGCTCCCGCTTGAATCCCATCTAGTTTTGTTTTATCAGTAACAGACATACGACCTGCTTGACTAGTTGAAGCTATCTTAGCAACTTCTGTGTCGATCGTATCAGCATTACTATTCAAATCGTCAATGTTTACGGCATCTGCAATTTCAGGCTTTTTTAATTTAAGATTAGTTGTTAATTGCATTGATTAACCCCCTTCATATGTTCTTAATTGGCCCCAAGTCATCAGACTTGCATTAGCCCACGTCATATCTTTCAATTTATCCCAAGTCGTATAGGAATAATCAAAACTATATGATAGATGTGCTGGCTTCATTTGTTCTAGCATCGCAATAAAACCTGCCATATTCGCAGGGATGCCAAGCATACCAATAAACCTCACTACAAAGCGAGATTCACTCTGATACTCTTCAATCTCTACATCACCTCCTGAAAAGGCGATGGCTGCAGAAATAATCATTTGTTTGGTTACCGTACCGTGTCCACGAATTTTTGCCATGAGTATTTCACGTCGCCAAGGATGGGACATAGACGGATCAGTTATTAAGCCAAATTCCCGCTCCCAATGTTCGAGTCCCCATGTAGCAGTAGTTAAAAATGCTTGGGTATTCAACTCCGCTAATGCAGACTGCGACAATTCCAATTCTTCTCCTAGTGTAGCTTGTAACTCTACCATATCTCGAATATCTCTCCAATAATATGGTAAATAGCCCATCAAATCTATGGACAGAGTTTCTGGTTGAGAATTAGGATCATCATTATCACCAAACGTGATTGCACCGTACATAGACTCTCCGTAAGACATTATGAATCACCTCTCAATTGGCCCCAAGTTACCGGTCCCTTTGACATTACTTCATCTGTATAGGCAAGCACTCTAGCATTTCCCCATGATGTAGCATTTTGTTCTGCCTGATAATGTCTAATGGTCATAGCAGACTTATCAAGTACTAGCGCGTTGACCTTTCCACCACTAGCATCCGTATAGGCATTCAATACTAGCATGTCTTGGTAAGCACCACCGCTAGCCCCTGTCATGCCATTTAATGAAGTAAAAACAAACTCAACAGATCCTTTTGTAGTATCAATTGGTTTACGATCTCGATCATCAGTCCTTTGTAGAAGTGAATGTTCGTGTGCAGCAGGGGCAAACGTGGTTGGCTTACCACTAACCCCCGTCCATGGGACAGAATCAGCAGATTCAGACTGATCAACCTTGCCGTTATTGTTCGAATCGTAGACACTTTTAAGCATGTCTCCGCCGCCGATTCCACTAATTTGCTTTTGAATAGCTTGCGCCGTTCTTAACGGAGTCATATATTTGACGTTTGAGCTTCCAGCTTCAGCTTCTACTTGTGTTGAAATATCATAGTTATTCACATTTGATAATCCGACTTGTGCTTTGGTCACAGCATGCGGATTATCTGTGCGATTGGCAAGAGCATCTACTTTTGCCTGTGATCCTGTAATAGTTTCTTTCGCATTCCATGCCGTTCGCTCAGAATCTGTAATGTGTTTCACCGCATCATTCACATGTGTTGTTAGACTCGTTTGCACTGCTGTTGCTTTTGCCTGTGATCCTTCTGGTGTCTCCTTCGCATTCCATGCTGAACGCTCAGCAACTGTAATGTGTTTTACCACATCATTCGCATGTGTTGTTAAACTCGTTTGCACTGCTGTTGCTTTTGCCTGTGATCCTTCTGGCGTCTCCTTCGAATTCCATGCAGTGCGCTCAGTTGCTGTAATATGTTTCACTGCATCATTGGAATGTGTTGTTAGACTCGTTTGCACTGCTGTTGCTTTTGCCTGTGATCCTTCTATCGTCTCTTTTGCATTCCATGCTGCTTTATCTGCGTCTGTCACAAAACGGTTACCCTCGTCTTGTACTATCATTGTCGGCGGGTGTGTTGAAGGATGTACATAGTTGTTAGCGCCTGATGAAATACTGGACAACTTAGCTTTTTCCGCTGTGCTATAATCCTCCGTAGATAACGATTTTCCTGCAATCTTTTCTACTTTACTAGATAGTTGCAATGTAATCGTCGCAGCAAAATTAGGGTCATTATTTAATGCCTCTGCTATTTCTACTAATGTATCCAGTGCCTCAGGCGCGGAACCAATAATATTTTCAATCCGTTTGTCTGTTTCAGTTTTCGTATAAGTCGTATCTTTGTCTGCCTTTAGAAGAAGTGCATTCGATAAACTAGTTTCTGCCTCTATGATTACATTCTGAATAAGGTTAATATCATCCGCATCTACTTGATCTCCAGGGGTCTGATAAGTTACGTAAACCTTTGGTATATCAGCATAAACTCTAATACTCCGCCGCCAAGGTGAATTTGATGGGATTGATACGACGAAGTTTGTGATTTCTTCCCCTGTAAAATTTGAACCTGTGTAAACTTTGACAGAGCTATTACCAATATTGTCATGCGTCAATAGACCTTCAAATTTCCCATCCACCAAAATTATTGGCTCTTCAATTGTGTAATTACTCCCATCAGGACGTTTGTTTAACTTATCTTTGAAACTTCGAGCACCCATTTGCTACACCTCCAAGAGCACGCTATTAAGCTTGGGTATTTCCTCTTCGTTCAATGCCACGTTCATACTATTCCCATTTAGCATTAAGTTCGCGTAATCAACTACTCCAGGAACACTTAATAATAACAAACCGATCTGGGCAATACTGACGTAACTCGTCGTAAAGGATATGCTGCGAAAGAAGTTATTCAATGATTTCGTTACTGCATCTGTAACCGACTGAAGTGTATACCCTGTTGCCAGTGTAATTTCTGAGCTTACCGTAATAAGATTAGCTGTAGCTGATACTACGGTTACATCCGCACCGATAGGACGTACAGTTTCAATGTAAGATGCAGTCTCTGTCACTAGTACAGAACTTGCAGGTTCTTTATTACTATCGACAATCACTACTTTGACAGTTCCATTGCCATTCCAGAGTGGATGTATTTTCACACCCCCAACCCCTGCTACTTTTAATGCCCACTCTTGGTAATCAGCAGCATTCCCTCCACTTGAAGGGTTACGCACACGATGCAAATAACGCTCTCGAAGTACTTCATCGCTCTCTACGTTTTCACCTAGTACAAGAATGTCTACTAGTTCCGCCTTTACCAAGCCAACTATATAATCGATAGGGATAATAGAACCGAAATATTGATTACCGACCACACCATGTACTTCACATTCTAAAATAAATTCACCAGTTGCCAGTTTTTCTCGAACAACATAAGTTAATTCACCATCACTATATCTACTGCCAATCGGAACATCCATCAATACATTATTAGAAGAATGAAATACCCCCTTACGTTGAGCAGTAGTTGCGGGCTGTCTCGAGATTCCAAAATCGCGTGTTCGCAATTCTAAATACTCTCCGCTCGAAGTACTAGCAAACACAAGATTTAGATGTACATCCAAATCAATATACATCTGGGCAAGTTCAGCTGCTGCTGGAGCACAAGCGTCATAGATAACGCTCCCCTCACGTTTATCAATTGTTCCAGCTACTCTAGCAAGCATACGATTCAAAATATTATCAAAGGTCATATGTTCATACATTGCTTGTAACCACTCCTTCAAAACTGCCATATATCGAAGTAACCGTAAATCGAATGATCATCCCATCACCTGAAATACTTGTTTCTACATTTTTAACTGCTGTAATGCGATCATCAATCAACAGTGCTTCTTCAATCATTCGCGTTACTTCTGACGTAACAAATTGTGGCTGACTACCTATGATTAGCTTTAACTCATGACCATAATCAAAGCTATAAATATCGTACCAAAATCGATCAGTTTGTAACGACTTCAATACAGCTTGTTTTACGGCATCAAGTCCATCCGTTTTACCTGTTATCTTTCCTTTTTCCAAATCAAGCTTCCAGGTTAAAGAGGGCCGCTGTCTCTGTACTAAACCGTCATCTAATCGACTTGCTCCAATTTCAGGTATCATGTGCTCACCACTCGATCTATAATAATAAATTGTTGGCCACCTTGAACACGTAATAATAGTAGCTTATCTCCTACCTTTAAACCTTCACGAACGATATAAGTGCTCCCACCGATAACTAATTTATTCTCTGTTAATGATTCAGGCACTACTAAAAAATCCGCTGGAAGTGTAAACCGTTGATCTACGTTTACTTCTAGCGGATTTGTATTCGTTACCACTCCATACATCATGGTAACTGGATTACTCGCTGCTATAGCGGCCATGGCAGCCTGTTTCACTGTACTTAATAAATCGGTCATTTATACCACCCTCAAATCTAGCGACATTGTATGATCTGCCCCATCAAAATTATGTGAGCATTCATCAACGAGCAAAGCTTGATCTACCCCATATTCAGATATAAGAATTCTAACTCTCATACCCGCCCGAATTCTAATATCCCCAATCGCATTTACCTTTAATGATTTTGTTTCTCGATTATGAATGGTAGACAGGGAGTCTAGCAATTCAGTAATTTGAGCATCATTTGCTTTCTCATCAATACTCTGATACAACTGTAACATTCCCCATCGTTTAATATTCACGCTGTCCTTATACATGTAAATTTCACGTTTACCAGTATCTTTATTGTCTTTATATAACTTGATTTGGTTGTATGTTTGGCTATCTATCGAAGTTTGCACATTGTAATCGTACATCAAGCTTCGATCACCGATTATTAGATCAAGTTGGTCATCATCAACATTTCGTAAACATAGGGAACCAAAGTCATCGTATAGACAATAATCTCGACCTGTATTGGAAAATGTAAGGGTGATTGCTTTACAAATAATATCTAATAGTTTCTGACCGTCTTCACTCATTACAGGAATTTTGTACTTTGTATCTGCTACTGCTCCGAGCTTAAGGTTGAAATCCTTAGCAATTCGTTTCAATACATCTGTTGCGGTTATACCCTTAAATACATAGGTGTCAGTATTCATGAGATACCGAATTTGGTCATACGCTGTTATCTTCACACTTTCGTCTCTACCCTCATCAATACTAAATATATATCCATAAAAAACTTTAATATTGCCCACGGCTATGGCAACCCCATCACCGTTTCTATACATAAAATCTTTAGATTGATAAATAGCCCCTTTTACTAATGTGAAGCTGATTGTCCCAGCTGTTCCTATTCGTGTAGTTTTCCATGAAAGGCCTTCAACAATATTACTCACATCCCACTTGTTGCCCTCTCGATTATGGATCTCTATTGTTAAACTCATGGCAACTTCATCACCTTTCCTATAGGCAGCCTTTTCAATTCTGAATCTTTAATGTTATTTAGTGTTTGGATTTCCTTCCATCGATTACCGTTTCCTAATTTCTTTTTAGCTACTGACCAGAGAGAATCGCCGGCTACAAGCGTATATGTTTTATCTTGTTGTTTATCATTAGGTCTACTATCCGTTGATGTTGCGCCAACTTTTCCACCTTCGCTATTCGTTACAGTAGTGATCTTCTTTGCACTATAAAAAATGTATTTCATCAGCTTGATCGTATACTCAATATCTCCACCGCCACCAGCAGATTCTTCCCATTGAAAAGATTCAATGCTTACAGCGGTATTAATATCATAAGTGCTACTACTGAAGATGAAGCGTACAGGTCGTTTTGAAGCCATCCATTTTTCAATGAGTTTAATATACACTACAGGTTGAAGAGGGTCATAACGCTCATCATCATTGTTAAGCATTTCGAATTGTTCCAAATTAATCATTAGACTACTGTTAGATTCCATATCAATGCGAAGTTGTTTATTCTTCTCCACATCTAACCGATGACGTTTAAATGTCACTTCCTTTGTTTTAAGAAACTCATCTCCTCTTACAAAAGGATACCATTGAGCAGGAAAAAGACCGCTAAAGCTATACTGCGTTAGCTTGCGGTCTTTAATAACATTAATTTCTCCGAGTCCAGATATATCGTATGTTTTACCTTGTCCAGACTCAGATATTTCGATGGAAGCAGGATTAATAGGAAAGTTCATTACTTCTTCCATATTATTAAAACTTAATTGTACGCCATATACTTTCAATTCTAATCACCTCTTATCCATATACAGCATTTGCAGAAGATGCTATGTCTTGCTCTAGCTTTTGTGTAATTTTTGATACAATCGTATTAATATCACTTTCATTACGCACATGCGTATCGCCGAAGCTCACTGAAGGTGTCAATGTCACATAGTTTTGAATATTTTTCATTTCTGCTAATTCACGCATCATTTTCAAATCTTCACTACTAATATCAACTGTGTCATTGATTTTACCAACTTCACCGACTTCACCGACACTATTAATGTCACCCATACTTCCCTTAGAACCTATTGAAGTGTTATTACCGAAAGAACTAAAATCAGTACTTTTTCCTAATGCATTTCCCATTCCACTAAAAGCAGAAGATGTTGCATTATAACCAGTGTCAAACTGGTCACTAATATTTAGTTGTTCTGCTTTTCCTCCAGAGAAATCTACGACACCAGTACTTTTAACAGGTTCTTCAATCTGATCAATAAACGATTTGAATGAATCACTAATTGCATTAACATTGGACTCATCGAATAATGCTACTTGTCCCAGATCAATACCTGTAAGATCAAGTAATTTAGAGCTCAGCCAGTTGATCCCACTTAACACTCCATTGATAGCTGACAATATTGTTGACATAAAACTACCCGCGAAATCTTCTGCAGATCGGATCATATTATACATATAGCCGCCAAATTCCACTGCAAGATCATATATTAGCTTTTGAATTGCGTAGACAGGATCAATAAATACATTTATCAAAAATTCCGCAAAACTAACTATAATATTCCATAGTAACGCTATCGGATTCCATATAAAAGCTACAAGAGCCATAAAGAGACCTCCGACAAAGCCTACAATTTGCTCGGTAGAAACACCAAAGTAATTCAATAATGAGATAAGCCCAACAATTACGCCAATTAACAATAGAATAGGCCATACTGCCATAATCCATGAAATCAACATAGATGCTCCAACAACGAGCGCCATTATTCCAAGCGCAATTAGAATATTAATAACTGTATCAATATTATCTACTATTAATTGACCGGCCCATGCTGCAACACTAGCTACTAAAGCCAATCCACCACTAATCAAATCGAAGAATGGTTGAAACTTACCTTCTTGGAAAGCCATATTAAGCATCGTAATTAATGGCATGAAGGCAGTTACCGCTTGCTGTCCTGAATCTGCTAAAGCAGAATTCAGGTTGTTCTTAAGAGTTTCCACTTGTTTTATCGGACTAGCCATCATTACTGCGAAAGCATCTTTACCCATGTTTTGCTTTTCGAGAATTTGATCAAATGCACTAATTAATCCATCCACATTGCCTGATTGAGCTAGATCTTCGATCTTAAAACTACTCATATCGGCAGGAGACATCTTAAGACTATCAGCTAATGAAGAGGCATCTCCATTCAGCGCTTCTTTCAAAGCAGAAGCGGCTCCTTCAATGCCGTTACCTGAAATATCGAAAGCTGCCATACGTTGAGATAATTCGTTAAGTTGTGAAATCTGATCTACATTCTGTACTTCGGGTAAAAAGGAAAGTGAACTTTGCAATGTTTGATCTACATCTTGACCAGCAGCAATTGCCTCAGACTTGAATTTCTCGAACATTCCTTTTCCCAATTCAGCACTACCAGTTTTCGTGATAAACATATCTTCCGTCTGCTGCTGTTTCATAGCCCCGCCAATGGACGTACTAACGAGTGGTTTTGCTACTTTTTCCATTAAAAACGAACCCGATGTTCCCGGAAGTAATTTTGGTAATGCGCCACTGAGCTTACTTTTTATCCCCTGAAACATTGTCTTAAATCCACTGCCAAGTATACTTTTAGCCGCCTGCAGCGTTTTAATCAATCCACCGAATGAAGTTCTGACCGGTTGTAACATTCTATTCAAGCCACCAAATACACTTCTAACTGGTTGTAGCATTCTGTTCATTCCACCAAATACACTTCTAACTGGCTGTAGCATTCTGTTCATTCCACTGAATAAATTTTTAACAGGCTGCAACATTTTATTCATTCCACCAAATATACTTCTAACCGGTTGTAACATTTTATTCATTCCACCGAATAAACTTTTTATTGGCTGAACCATTTGATTCAAACCAGCAAAAAGATTACTATACTTTGATGCTGGATTATTTGCGTTTGTAGCATTCGTATTTGCATTTTGTGAATTTACTACTGGCGAAATATTACCGCTCGCTCCTTGCATACGTCTTGTTGCGGCAATTAGCTTCAACACTAATCGTTGTATATTAGTAAACAAAACGGTGAGTGATGCTGGAAGCTCTACGCGTATATTTGCCTTGATATCGTTTAAATGCTTTTCCAATAGGTCTTTCACTAGTTGTGCTTCACGAATAACATCCCCAGCATTAAATGTAATGTTAATTTTTGTACCTTGGATCATATCCTGTATTACGGATAATTGATTATGTGCATTTGACGTATTGATATTAAGTTCTGCAGTTCGTTCCACCGCACTTCTAAGTTTTCCCATCACGTCAATCGTTTTATTAACTCGATCTCTTACACGTTTTATTGGTTTTGAAAATTGATCCATCATTTTGATATACGTGCTAATTGTAGCCATCATTTCCTCCTTTCTCATAAAAAGCTCAATAAAAGAATGCTTCATTAGGTGTAATATTTTCATTTAAGAATAAAAAACTATAAATGAGCCTCTAGAATAACTTCTAGGGCTCATTTATGTTTTTAATCAAGTGTAGATTACGCGAATCATTAGCAGTAAATCTATCGTTTTTTCATTTTCGCCCGTTCCTTACGTTCAGCTTCAATTCTTACTCTTATAAAGCCAATTAATGCCGCTTTTCGAAAAGGATCAAGAGCTTCAAAGTCCCATGGCATTACATGATACTCATTGAGGGCGTAATATGCATAATTTGCTTCTGCATCACCCTCGCTAATTAGTTTTTTACTTCATCTGCTAAATTGTTAATGTCTTGGTCAAATCCGTTCATTTTCTGAACTTTTTCCAGTAATGTAGCATATTCGCCCGATAACAACATCGTTTTTAGCAAAGTATCAGCACCTAGTACACTATATGAAGCTTGCAGGTCGGCATTTTGTAGGTCAGGATAAACTACACTTGCTACTGCTAGTTTCCCAACATATTCTTCTTGATTAATCTCTTGAATACGTGCTCCATTTTTACCTTTAGAGATACGAGTAGCAGATTTACGAATAGCTTCATTCTCTTTCTCCGTTACTGTTTTCAGCTTCCATTTGATAGGCTCGTTAGCATCACTTTTGAAACGCTCCGAAATAATGCAATCCTCAGTAATTTCAGCTTGGACATTTTGTGCAAAAAAATCTTGTAAACTCATATATTATTACCTCCAAAGGTTATTTGATTAAAAGAAAGGGCGCCTAGTTAGGCACCCGAAATTTCTGAAAATTGATCTTGAATATCATAATCGTTAAATGTGAACGGAAGTTCCTCTTCTAGCATATCATCGCTAGATGCATCAAAACGTGCAGCAATAACACTATCTAGATTACATTTTTTCAAGAACGTTACTTGCTTTCCAGCATCACTGCCCGGTTGTTCATTGACAATCATTAATTCAAACCAAAAATCACGACCTGTTTGAATATAAGTACGCATTAACTGACGGAACACTGACGTTACATAGTACACCGTTAACGTACCTGAGCCACTCCAACCTGCAGCGCGTTGAGCGGTATTTGTCTTCCCTAACACTGGCACATCCACTTTGTTCTTTTCAATCGTTGCTTCAAGTGCCTTGGCATAGAACAACTCTTCTACTCTACCATCGATAATTGCATAAGCTTTGGCCTGCTTACCACTTAATGCATCTGTTTCTCTAAAAAATGTCATACTAGACCACCTCAACTGTCATATAGATTTTTTCAATACTATCTACTGGCTGAATACTCAGCTCAACAACAACAGCATCCACGTCTGTTCCTGCAGATACAGATACATCCTTCTGACTATCAAAGTTTTGAATAGCTCCCAAACCTTGAAGTGTAACAAGGTACGAAACAATCTCACCTTTTAACAATGCTCGACCATCTGCATTATTACTAACTTTTCCAATGTAAAACTGTTCGAAAATTCGTTTCACATCGTTGCCAATTGAATCTAAAATTCGCATTACGCGGTTTTTACTAAATGCTTTGCTGCGATCTGCTGTAAAACTACTTAGCGTATTAATATCCTGCTCAATTACTGCCGTACCATTAAGAGCCGTAACAACTAATTGACCATTTTTCAGCGCTGCAATCGTCTCGCTATTCGTTAAACGCGGGAAAGCATCAACTGCATTTGGAATTGCGCGATACGTAAGTGATTCATTAATATTAGCCGAAGCCTGCATTGCAGCAATCTCCCATACTAGATCTGAAGGTGACACTTGTAGTCCATCAGCTGTAATGATGCCGTTATGCAAACTAATAATTCCTTCATAGTTAGCAGTAGGGTGATTAATCAATACGGCCTGAATTTTTTTACCTTCTTCTTCACGCTGACGTTTTACATATGCAATCGCGATTTGCTTACTTGAAGTATCATCTAGCGATACTCCTAATACATTAAATTGGTATGCTTCAAAGGCTGTAAGCGCTGCGGAGAAATCAGCTCCACTAGAAGTACTATCAGTACCCCCTGTTAGAGAAATCCCTGCGGTAGCAGTAATTTCACCAGTTCCTGACCATACAATGTAACTATTGACCGCTAAATCTTCAACTGTAGCAACAGTTTGTCTATCCATTTCATCATTTTCAAGAAGCGTAATAATATCGTACTGAGTTGGTTCATCAATGTTAGCTTGAACTACAACTTTTAGATCATTCCCTCGTACTCCACCCCACTTAGCAGTAGCCGTCAAATTACCTTCAGTAGCAGTTGCTTTCCCTGCACCTGTACCACCCAATCGATAGAGCAATACTGTGCTTGCCTGACTAACAGCAGCAGCAATATGACGAATACGTGCATCCGTTGCTTTGAATCCGATTAGCTCAACTGCCTTCTCTACAAATTGGGATGATTCTAATACGATGACCTTTGACGGATCTCCCCAAGGTAATGATACTGGATATGCTGCAATACCTCGATCTCCTAGATTACCAAGCGGTTGCGGTTTTGCCTTAAATTTAATATAAACGCCCGGTCTTACTTTATTTTGAACTTCCCATTTTCCACCAGCCACTTACTTCACACTCCTTTTTAGATACGATTGAATAGCCTTTTCCGCCTCTGCAATCGTGTAATGCTTACCATCTTCCAAAACACTTGCAAGTATGTCCTTCTCTTGCCCAGGACGTTGTCTAGAACTCAAAAATTGCGATTTAGTAAATAACGCATCCTTGTCTTTAGCACTCATATAACAAATTCCTCCTGCTCAAGCCTTTGCATTTTAACGTCATTTGGTTGTTGATCATAAACGAGCATACTGAACGTTACAAAAAAGTGCAGGACCTCATCTATAATTTGAAGACTCATTCCTTGTCCCAAAAACTGAGCTTCAGCTACAGTAATCCATTTCAGCGCTGTTGTTAATTTCTCGCCCATATCATAAAATTCATCGCTAGAATGATCAGACCGATAATAACGAATAACAAATGGAAGATTTCTCTTATATCTTCTTCCAAGCTCTTGAGTTAATGTAGGTCCCAACAATCGCACATAAAAATAATGCGAATCGATTAATTGTCCGATTTCCTCGCTAGATAGTGGTATATCAGGGAATGCTGATAAAAGTGCATCATTGACTGCGTACCTTACATCATTAAAAGTGACTTGCATGACCTCACCCCAAAAACCTTTTTACAAATCGTTTCATTTTCTTCTCTAAAACAGTTGGTATTTGTTGCTCTAACTCTTTTACTGAGATAGTCATCATAAACTTGCCTTCTATCCAACCTCGACCGTTAGCTAATCGTTGCCCATATTCCACATAGGACGAACTTTCATTAGCGTTAAGCACTTCAATTTCAGCACCATTAGATGTAATACTCACTTTGCCAATCGTCCAGCCTCTACGAACTTCTTTCTGATCCGCGGGGGTACGAGCTATTGAGTTATCCAATAGTCTTTCAGCAAGTTCCAGTACACAATCTTCTAAAAAACCTGGCATCGCTTTTTCCATTTCTTTAAGATTGTCACGATACTTTTCGAATTCACGAAAATCGAAGTTTCCCAATTTCGTCATTACGCCCAATCCTTTGCAGTCAAAATAATCATTTGATGAAAGCTGTCAATTTGTCCTTGTTCATGACCATCCCTCCGTTCATCTTCTCATTTATCCCGATTACATTTAGGGCATCCTGTTCTTTAACGTCTGCAGTACTGAAAAGACGACATAATAAAAAGCCGTCTCAATGGACGACTTCTATTACTCATATTCTGATCCAACGATACTTGATCATCAAAAGAAGTTAAATTTTAGGTAATAAAAAAGCCGTCCCTGCGGACGACTTTTCCTCATTTCCAATTCGTTTGACAATATCATCTTAACATGGAATTTCACATCTTTGTTCGTATATCATTCTCTATTCATTCGCTAGTTTTTCGCACTCCAAAATCTTCATATCAAAAAACTATGTGATAATTTAAGGTAATAAAAAAGACGTCCATGCGGACGACTTTTCCTCATTTCTAATTCGT
>Ga0160441_100077_pt1 | contig 120763 bp, 108 predicted proteins | sample HID1971K_E1MG_FD_108260 | JGI IMG/M metagenome (GOLD analysis project Ga0160441, IMG submission 108260) | Enriched millipede-associated microbial communities from UW Madison campus, WI, USA - HID1971K_E1 MG | ecosystem: Host-associated > Arthropoda: Insects > Digestive system > Unclassified ... | reverse complement strand
ACAATTACTGGTAAATGGCTATACGTACTGAAAGTAATTGAAATAGATAATAATGGTTCGTGGGGACACGAACCATGGCGTATGTATATAATTTACGTAACCGTTGCGCCTCGGTTCGTGTCCTCACGAACCGAAAATTGAAAGTCCAACAATTACCAGTAAATGGCTATACGTACTGAAAGTAATTGAAATAGACAATTAAATGGTTCGTGGGGACACGAACCATGGCGTAAAGATGAATTTAAAGAAGTCGTTATAAATTCCATAGCCTCGGTTCGTGTCCTCACGAACCGAAAATTAAATGGGTACGGGTGATGAAGTCGAAAATTATGGTTCGTGAGGCACGAATGATGGCATAAGAAACCGAAAATTAAATAACAATGGACAAACTGTTTCAACAACAAAGGAAGAATTATATTGAAATAGGACAAATCTATTTTTGGACTGCGACGATTAACAAATGGCAAAGACTGTTGCAAAAAAATGAATTTAAAGAAGTCATTATAAACTCTTTTATACATTTGAGTAAACTTGGCAAAATGGATGTCTTTGCATTTGTAATTATGCCCAATCATATCCATGTTATTTGGAGAACAAATGAACTGAATGGAAAAGAAAGTGCTCAAGGTTCATTTTTAAAATATACAGCTCATGAATTTAAGAAATTATTAATAAGAGATAATTGTTTATCATCTTATACAACATCTGCTGTTAATAAGAATTATGAATTTTGGCAAAGAGATCCATTGGCTATTCATCTATATTCGCCAGAAGTTGCTTATCAAAAAATGGAGTATTTACACAACAATCCAACTGCGGCACACTGGCAATTGGTAAATGAACCCGCTGACTATTTATATTCATCAGCAAGCTATTACGAAAAAAATGAGATTAGATATTCATTCTTAAAAGATTTGAGATTGCAGTTTTGATGAATTGTTTGTGAAGAAATGAACCATAGAAACAAATAATTAAATGGTTCGTGGGAACACGAACCATGGCGTAAAGAGGGTTTTATAGAAGTCATTATAAACTCAATAGCCTCGGTTTGTGTCCTCACGAACCGAAAATTGAAGGTATAATAACTGATAAAGGGGTATAGATTACTGAAGTAATTGAATTTGACAATTAATGGTTCGTGGGGACACGAACCATGGCGTAAAAAATGAGATTAGATATTCATTCTTAAAAGATTTGAGATTGCAGTTTTGATACATTGTTTTGAAGAAATGAGCCTTAGTAATAAAAATACATAATTAATGGTTCTTGATGACACGAACCATGACGTGTAACAAGTGCCGAACAAAATACCTTACGCCTCGATTCGTGTCCCCACGAACCGAAACCAACCCAAGAAAAATTTATAATAAACACCAATGAACAAAATACCAAAAGCATTTCTTATTTCAGATATCATCTGCCTTTTGCTCTTGTTGTTTTTTCTTTTTTCCTTGCCGGCAAAACTTTTTAAATCCCCTACCTCATTTGTAATTGAGGCCAGTAATGGAAATTTATTAAGTGCATCAATCGCCAGCGATGGACAATGGCGATTTCCTGTTGCAGATAGCGTACCTATAAAGTTTAAGGATTGTATCATTGCTTTTGAAGACAAACGATTTTATAAGCATATAGGAATAGATTTCCTTGCCATGAGCAGGGCAATGCGACAAAACCTGAAAGCCAAAAGTGTGGTAAGTGGCGGCAGTACATTAAGTATGCAGGTTATTCGTTTATCGCGAAAGCAGGACAGAACCATTTGGCAAAAATTACTGGAAATGTTTTTGGCTTTACGATTGGAATTAAAATATTCAAAAAATGAAATTATTGGTCTCTATGCTGCAAATGCACCTTTCGGAAGTAATGTAGTGGGTTTAGAAGCTGCAAGTTGGCGTTATTATGGTCGTGATGCAAAAAGTCTTTCCTGGGGAGAGATGGCAACACTGGCCGTTCTTCCAAACAGTCCTTCGTTGGTACATCCGGGCAAAAATTCTTCAAAACTGATTAAAAAACGAAATGATTTGCTAGACAAATTGGCCAAACTAAAGTATATCGACCAAACAACAGCTAATTTATCCAAACTCGAACCCGTTCCGGGCAAACCTCTGCCCCTACCTCAAAATGCACCACATTTGCTGAATCGTTTTAAAACAGAGAGAACATCACTAAATATCAAATCCACTCGAATTACTTCAACCCTGGACGAAAATATTCAGTTGAAAGTAAACTCGATTTTAAAGCGATACAATAACCGATACAGGGCAAACGACATCAACAACATTTCTGCATTGATTTTGGATACTCGAACTGGTCATGTACTGAGTTATGTTGGTAATATTTATCAACCTGAAAATGCAACTCTACAAAGTCATGTAGATATGATTAAGGCAGCCAGAAGTCCAGGCAGTACTCTGAAACCTCTGTTGTATTCAAGTATGCTTAACGATGGTTTTATTTTGCCACACACTTTGGTTCCTGATATTCCTACACAAATTGCGGGTTATTCGCCGCAGAATTATGATTTAGGTTATGACGGTGCAATTGCAGCGGATAAAGCGCTGAGTCGCTCGTTAAATATTCCTGCGGTAAAAATGCTGCAACAATACAAATATGAACGCTTTTACGATAAGCTAAAAAAACTGGGCATTGGCACCTTAAACCAACCAGCCGACCATTATGGTTTATCCCTAATTTTAGGTGGTAGTGAGGTAACGATGTGGGATTTAGCCAACACTTATATGGGCATGGTTCGCACATTAAATCATTTCAATACTTATAAAGGTTTGTATAATCCTGATGATTATAAACCCGCAACATATATTGGTTTGGAAAAGGATGAGGATCAAGATTATCAACGCAATTCATTTTTAGACCATGGATCAATTTGGGCAACCTTTAATGCAATGGAAGAAGTGATGCGCCCTGGCGATGAAGGCTTGTGGGAACAATTTTCATCATCGCAACGTATTGCCTGGAAAACAGGAACGAGCTTTGGTTTTCGGGATGCCTGGGCAGTAGGTTTAACACCAAATTATGTGGTTTGTGTTTGGGTGGGTAATGCCGATGGTGAAGGTCGGCCAGGTTTAGTTGGCATTGAAGCCGCTGCTCCTGTCCTATTTGACATTTTCAGATTACTGCCTAATGGTAAATGGTTTGAAACTCCGACAACGAAACTTAAAAAGATTAAGGTTTGCAGGCAAAGCGGATATAAAGCGGGAGAATATTGCCCTGAACCTGTTGAAGAATTAGTTCCCACTGCCGGAGAAAAAACTGTTGTTTGCCCCTTCCATAAACTCATTCATTTGGATAAAACCGGCACTTACAGAGTTACAGACCAATGCGAAAGTGTAACCAACATGCAGCATAAAAGCTGGTTTATCTTGCCGCCTGCCATGGAATATTATTATAAAATCAAAAACAGCGACTATAAAACTCTACCGCCCTTCAAAACAGATTGTGATTATACTGGTGGCAATAATGCAATGGAATTGATATACCCTAAAAATAATGCTACAGTCTATATTCCTTTGGAATTGGATGGAAGCAGGGGGAAAATTGTATTGAATGCCGCCCATAGAAATCAAGAGTCTAAAATTTATTGGCATATTGATGATGAATATGTGGCCACAACTAAAAACTATCATCAACTAGCGATTAGTCCACCACCTGGAAAGCATACGCTTACACTTGTTGATGAAAATGGGGAAAGGTTGATACAGGTTTTTACGGTGCTGGATAAAGAGAAGAAAGGCGGAAAGTAAAGGGAATTAAAGGTTGAAGGTAAAAGGCTTAAGGTAGAAGGCTTGGGTGCATACATTTTTTGTAGTCAGCGAAACACAGAATACTGAAAGACAAATCATTTAATTTGCCTATAAACCTCACAGGTTTTAAAAACCTGTGAGGTTTGACATTATTCAGGTTTAAAGTTCTCCCTTTCAGGGGAGGGTTTAAGTGGAATGGGTTTTAAACTTCTGTTTTGGTTACCACCAACTTCCTTTCAATAGTTCCGTATACGATTAAATATTGGGCAATCATATAGGTTGCCATAACCAGAGCATCACTTTGGGGAATAGGTTGGGCAAATTTATTTACAGCAAATACACTATCAGATAAAATAAAAAACAATACCCCATATAAAATTAGGTTAAAGCTAAAGATATTGACTTTCCCATAGCGGTTTACAGCCATTATTGCCATAAACGAAATGATGATTGTGTACATCAATACCGGAAATTGTATGGGGCCAAGATTGGGTTGTAAGTAGAAAAATAAACCTGCACAATAAATAGAAAAAATACCCACCGCCCATAAAAAGTATGGATTTTTCTGATTTGGATTTGATTTATGATCAAGAATAAACGCCCTGATATAAAAGATGTGACAAAATAAAAATGCGATTAAACCATAAATAAAAAAACTTGTCAGGCCATTTTGTAACAGCAGTACGTCGCCGGCAAGAGCAAAAACCGATCCTGTAAATATACGTTTGTGGAAACGGCCTTTTAAGTTGGTACTGAGAAATAACCAAACCAATAAGACAATTACAATAAGTGGTTTCGAAAATGTACGAAGCACATCATTGTTGTTATATTCCGCATAAAGCTGGATAACGAATACAGTAAAAAAAAGGAAGGAAAATAATTTGGTCTTCATCAGAATTAGGGCTTATTTTTTGCAGATTGAAAAACCAAATTACAGATATTAATTGAATGGTGGTAAAAATAATCAGATAACGGCCTTATTATTTGAATATTTCTGGGTTAAATCAATAATTTCTGATAATATTTATAAGTATTTGCATGCAGACATTGCTTTCTATGAAATTGGTTTCTACATTTGTTAAGCCAAATAAATCACTTAACAAAAAAGATACGATTTGGTTTATAATACTTGCTCTTACCCCTCATCCCATCTCTATGAAAAAATTATCTCTCCTGTGCCTTATGGCTTTCTCCGCTTATTTTGCTAAAAGCCAAACCTTAATTTTAGCCAAAGATGCAGCACAACATCTTAATAAAACCGTTACCATATGCGATTCGGTATATAGTACGAAAACTTTAGATAAAATAAGTTTAATTAATTTAGGTGGCGCTTTTCCAAACGAATTAATTACTGTGGTTATTCATAAGGAAGATCAAAGTAAATTTACTTCTGCTCCGGCAAGTATGTTTTTGGGCAATAACATTTGTGTAACCGGAATTATTTCCGAATTTAAAGGTAAAAGACAAATCGTAGTTACCGACCCAAAGCAAATTATAGTCAAGTAATTTCAAAAACCCGGATGGGTACCTCTTTGTTTGTAATCAGGTAAACAGGACTTTATTTTCGTAACAATTTAAAGGATAGATCCTTGTTGCTTTCATTGAATATGGAAACAAATTATTGGATAAATTTTAAACCAACCCTTATTCTTCAAAAATTCTGATAATTTTGCCGCCATGATGGATATTAAACCAAAAGCATTTCTTTTCGATCTTAATGGTACAATGATTAATGACATGGCATTTCATAATCAGGCATGGCACTCTATTTTAACCCAGGATTTGGGCGCTCATATTAGCTTTGAAGCCGTTAAGAAAGAAATGTATGGCAAAAATCAGGATTTATTAGAACGTGTATTTGGTGCCGGTCACTTTTCTCAGGAGCAAATGGACCAAATCTCCATCGAAAAAGAATATAGATACCAATCGGCTTACAAAAAACATTTAGCTCTGATTAACGGACTTGGTGAGTTTTTAGAACAAGCTAAGCAATCCGGAATTTTAATGGCCATTGGCTCCGCTGCTATCCCATTCAATATTAATTTTGTACTGGATAATTTAAATATCCGGTCCTATTTTAAAGCAATAGTAAGTGCAGAAGATGTTATGTATAGCAAACCTGCTCCTGAAACCTTTATAAAGGGAGCCGAAATTTTGGGCATATCACCTGCTGAATGTGTTGTTTTTGAAGATGCTCCAAAAGGCGTTGAGGCTGCTATGAACGCAGGAATGCCCTGCGTGGTTTTAACCACCATGCATACAGCTGATGAATTTAGTGATTACCCAAATATTATTGCTTTTATTGAGGATTATAACGACCCGGGTTTAAAAACTTTATTAAATCAGAACTCAAAATGAATCAGCATATCTCCACAAACCGATACAATAACATGCCCTATAATCGCTGTGGAAACAGTGGATTAAAATTGCCAGCCGTATCTTTAGGTCTATGGCACAATTTCGGACATGTAAATGTGTTTGAAAATAGCAAAAGCTTAATTTATACCGCTTTTAATAATGGGATTACTCATTTTGATTTAGCCAACAATTACGGACCTCCTCCAGGTTCTGCTGAAGAAGTTTTTGGAAAAATTCTTAAAAATGATTTCAGGAATTATCGCGATGAAATGATTATTTCCAGTAAAGCAGGTTACAGGATGTGGGATGGCCCTTATGGCGAATGGGGATCTAAAAAATACCTGGTTTCCAGTCTGGATCAGAGTCTTAAAAGGATGAAATTGGATTATGTAGATATTTTTTATCATCATCGTCCGGATCCCGAAACACCCCTTGAAGAAACCATGGCCGCTTTAAGTTTAATGGTTCAGCAAGGCAAAGCTTTATATGTTGGCATTTCTAATTATGAAGCCTCTGATGCAGAAAAGGCCATCAAAATACTTAAAGAAAATGGAACGCCATGCTTAATTCATCAACCTAAATATTCGATGTTTGAACGTTGGGTAGAAAACGGCTTACTGGATGTTTTAGAAAACAACGGCGTTGGCTGTATCCCCTTTTCCCCGCTAGCTCAAGGCTTACTTACCGATAAATATTTACACGGAATTCCAACCGATTCAAGAGTGGCTACAAGTGGAATATTTTTGAACGAAAGTAACATCACTCCAGAAAAAATCGAAGTTATTTCTAAACTTAATGATATAGCAAAATCGCGTGGACAAAAATTAGCACATATGGCTCTTTCGTGGATCTTGAAAGATAAAAGGATTACTTCTGTGTTAATTGGTGCAAGTAAACCTGAACAGATTACAGATTCGATAAAGGCTTTGGATAATATAGAATTCAGTCAGGAAGAAATTAAACGGATTGACGAAATTCTTAAGTAAAAACTTTATTCTAGCTCCTTGGTTGGTCCAGCAACCTTAAGCATGAGTTTTCCCCCTTTTCATAGTTGGCGAACAACCAACCATTGGGGAAATAAAATAGTTTTACAATTTCAGAGGTACGTGTAGGCACGTACTTCGGCTTAGGCCTTGGGTCGTGTCTCCACGACCCAATATAATACCTCCTTGGTTGGTCCGGCAACCTTAAGCGTGAGTTTTCTTTGCTAGTGGTTGCTGAACCACCAACCATGATGTCGAATCGGATCAAAATATTAAAAAGAAATATACGGTATGATCTTCTCTATAACTTCTTGATTTAAGATGACTACCTTCTTCAAATCATTGGCATTACTATAATTACCATGCTGTTTGCGATATTGAATGATGGCATTTATTTGTTTATATGATAAATATGGATTGGTTTTTAAATCGTTGAAAACCGCTGCATTGATATTTACAGTTTTGAGTTTTACCGAACTGATCGAAACCTGATCTTTGATCTCGCTGTATTTCGCAGAATCTAGACCATAAACTTCCATCAATTGCTCTTTTTTATAAAAACCACCCAAACGCTCTCGGTATTTTAAAATTCGATTGGCAAAAGCTGGCCCGATACCTTTTATTTCATCAAGTTGTACAGAGTCTGCCTGATTTATATCTACAATTACCAAAGCTTTTTTAACATATTCTTTCTTTTCATACTGAAAGTCTTTTTTCGGATAAGAGGAATCCTGATTTTCTATTTGAACATAAGGCAAAAGTTTTTTATACATCTCGGGCGAAATGGTATACATTTTTTGTAAATCTTCCGGTTTATAAAATTTGCCCCCCTTATTTCTGTAATTGATAATAGATTGAGCTTGTTTTACAGATAAACCTAAAGTTTTCCAATCTTCTATATCGATTTTATTAGGATCGAAATTGAAAAGCTTAGATGCTATTTTAGGGCCAGATTCTTCGATTCTATCTCTTGTGTAATGAAAATTATCAGGATCGGTAACCTTTATTTTTCGTATTTCAGCCAAAAGATTTGGATTATCTTTATCCAACGGTTTGTAATAATTGTATACTGTAGGAATGGTTTTTAGAACAACAATGATCAAAATAAGCAGCAACAAACCATTAAACTCGCCCTTACTAAAACCAAAATGCTTATTGAGCCAAGTTCTCATTAATATGTTATGACATGTGTATTATAAATATAAATCTTATTTTTGGGATTGCGAAACGTAACCTGTTTTGCGCAACAACAACCTAACAATTTTTATATGAAGATCATTACAACCTCAGAATTTGCTAAGGCGACTAAGATAGATAAGTTGGGGGTTCCGGGATTGGCGGGATTGATGATGGAAATCATGAAGCTGAACGAAATTAACGATGTTTTCTCTCAGAATCAGCATTTTAAAGGTTTAGAATTTGTAGATAAAATATTGGAAACTATAGGTGTTTCTATCGATTTTGATGAAGATGACTTAAATAGTATTCCGAAAACAGGACCTTTTATTGCAATCGCAAATCATCCTTATGGTGGTGTAGAAGGTTTGGCTTTAGTTAAGCTTTTGTGCACGGTTAGACCAGACGCTAAGGTGATGGTGAATTTTATTCTTAAAAAAATCCCTAACCTGGATGAATTTTTTGTGGCTGTTAATCCTTTCGAGAATGTGCAACACTCATCCAGTATCAGCGGGCTAAAAACAACTTTCGATTTATTGAAAAGTGGAACACCTATTGGAATTTTCCCTGCGGGTGAGGTTTCTACTTTCAAATTAGATGCCCAGCAGGTAACCGATAGAATGTGGCATCCCGTGGTTGGTAAATTGATCGCAAAAGCTAAGGTCCCTGTTGTTCCGATTTATTTCCACGGCAATAATGGTGTTTTCTTTAATATTCTAAGTTTCATCCATCCTACCTTGCGTACAGCGAAACTACCTTCAGAATTTTTGAATAAACATGGGCGTACCATTAAAGTAAGAATCGGTAAACCAATTGCCGTTTCAGAAATTTCGCATATGAACAGCAGCAATAAGTTAATGGATTTTTTAAGGGCCCGTACTTATGCTTTAGGCGTTGGTTTGGATACCGAAAAGAAACTTTTTAATCCGCTTAAATTATTTAAAATCAAAAAAAAACCTGCTGAAGTTATTGAAGAAACCCCTCAATCTTTAATTAAAACAGAAGTAAACACACTAGAGGATTTTAAAGTTTGGACAGAGAAAAACTACGAAGTTTATATTGTGCCCACCTTAAAGATCCCTAATATTTTAAGAGAGATTGGTCGTTTACGTGAAATTACCTTTCGGGAGGTTGGTGAAGGCACAAACAAGAAAATCGATCTGGATAACTACGATATTTACTATAATCATTTATTTATTTGGGATAAAGACCTGGAAAATATTGTTGGTGCTTACCGTATTGGTAAAGGTGATGAAATTTTGGAAAGCATGGGGCGTCGTGGCTTCTATCTTTCAGAATTATTTAAAATAAAAGATCAGTTTTACCCTATGTTGAGGCAAGGTATTGAGTTGGGAAGATCCTGGATCAGAAAAGAATATCAGGGCAAACCTCTTCCCCTGTTTTTACTTTGGAAAGGTATTTTAAAATACGTTATTGATAACCCTCAATATCGGTATTTATTTGGCCCTGTTAGCATAAGCAATAATTTTTCGAAATTTAGTAAGGCTTTGATTGTCGATTTTATAACTAAAAATCATTTCGATTATGAATTGGCCAAATATGTTAAGCCCCGAAATAAGTTTAAGGCTGATTTGTTGCCAATATCTACCGATACATTGGTTGATAGTAGTGAATCGTTTAAAGATCTGGATAGTATTATTGGCGATATTGAAAATTCTCACATCAAAATTCCGGTATTGTTAAGGCAATACATGAATTTAAATGCAAAGATTATATCTTTTAATATTGATCCCAAATTTTCGGATTGTCTGGATGGTTTTCTGGTGGTCGATATGCACAATATTCCGGCTGAAATGTTAGAAAAAATAGGAAAAAACTTATAAGACTTAAACTAAAAAACCCAGATATCCATCTGGGTTTTTTGATCAACTAACCTAAACTTTATAAATACTAACCAAATATTTATACCACAAAAGTAATAGGGTCATATTAAGAAAGCATTAAATCCATATTATAATTAAGATCTTGCATTATACATAATGTTAACTTCATGTAAAGTCATTTCAGATGCTTCACATAAATAAATTGTTGTTTTTGTGTTAATTATAGGTAAATTTAATGTAATCAAAATATCAAGAGCTTTTGAAACATAGAATTTATAAATATGGTTTAAGATTTTTTTTACTCGTTTGCCTGATGATGAAATTCATCAATGTGAACGCACAAAACTATTCCTTCGATTTTTATAATGGCACCTTTAACTTCAGTGCAGATTCCAGTTTTTTGATTCATGTCCCTAAAACCGCATCAGCTTCAGAGATAAATAATTTTTATAATCAGGTAAATTCAGGAAACTATTCGGCCGTCATTTCTTCATTAAAGGATTACAAGACAAAGTATAATTTGAATGACTGGATTTATTACCAATTGATTCGAAAAACAGCAGAGCAAATCAGTCCGAAAGCTAAAAATTATTTTCGTTATACCTTATATAAATGGTTTCTGTTAAGTAAATGTGGCTACGATGCTAAACTTGCTGTTGGTAATGAACAGGTAATTTTCTATGTAAGAAATGAGGAGGACATCAGCGATATCCCGTTTTTTATAATTGACAATAAAAAGTATACCTGTTTAAATTATCACGATTATGGAAAATTATTCCAGCAAGCAGATGCCTACAAACCCATAAACATCGTTATTCCTGAAGCAAAAAATACGTTTTCATATCAGGTAACACGAATGCCCGACTTCAAACCCGACCGTTACGAAGAAAAAGATGTTGAATTTAGCTATCGCCAAAAAATTTATCACTTTAAGTTAAAAGTAAATGAAGAGGTACAAACCATTTTCAAGAATTATCCTGGAGTAGATTTCGAAAGCTATTTTAATATCCCTTTAAGCAGAGAAACCTATAGCTCTTTAATTCCAATTTTAAAAAGCAATTTAAAAGGAATGGATCAAAAGAAAGGCGTGGATTATTTAATGCGTTTTACACGTTATGCTTTTTTGTATGAGAATGATGAACAGAATTTTGGAAAAGAAAAACGGTTATCACCAGAACAAACCTTATTAAATAAATACAGTGATTGCGATGATCGGGCTGCCCTATTCTTCTATCTCGTTAAAGAGATTTATAATTTACCAATGGTTGCCCTTTTGTATCCCACCCACCTAACCATGGCTGTTCAATTTGATAAGCCTGTTGGAAATTTTATTGTGTATAAGGGTAAAAAGTATTCTTTTTGTGAACCTACTCCTCAAGTTCAGGATTTAAAAATTGGACAGATTTCTGCCAAGCTTAAAAACCTCAAATATGAAGTGGTTTATGCCTATGAGCCTGTAAAACATTAGGCTTTAATTCGATTCTACATTAAATCTACATCAACTTATTGTTAATTCAACATTATCATACTGATAAGTTAATGAATAGAAACTATTTTAAAGTATTTTTATATCTAATTAGTATTAATTACCTAAAAACATGCCGACTATAATATATACGATTTTAAAAGAATATTTTGTTGATATTCATGCTCATCCGGTTAAGGCAAGAATTATGTCGCCAGTTAATGACAATAAGGTTTTTGTATTCCAAACGAATCTGTATTACAAAAACAAAGGTCAATCAGATCCTAATCAACCCGCCTCTACATTTACTTCTTTTCCTAATGCCGAGAGACATTTATTACAATACCTGGAAGAATTTCAAAACACATTAGATTTAGGTGGCGATGTTGCCCCTGGAGCAAAATTCTAATTAATCGTCGTGTTTTTCAGGTTTTAGTTCAGATTGGTTACTTTCTTTTTCGTAATCTTTTTGATCTTTTCGATTTCTGCGAATTATAAATATAATTAAGGCAGCAACAATTAAAAGAACAACTGTGAGTATGGGATAATTGATATTCATAATTGGTTAGTTATGACCATTATAAATATACCTAAATAATCTAACAGGTTAAAAATATTTATATGTTAACTCAATTCATGTGCTTAACAAAAACATAATATTGATTTAATTTTAAGATCATATATATTTGAATACACAATAAGATATATGAAAAAAAATAAATCTAAGTTAAAGAGCCAATCAACGGATAAGAAACAAAGAAAAAAACTGGAATCAACTCTAATTGAAAAATTTAAGACAATTGTTGATCAACTTGGCAAAACTAAAAAAACAGAAAAAATTATTGAAAGATTTTCCAAGCGGCTTGCCAAAAAGCTTTCATCAAGAATTAAACAAGATCCAGTAGTTGTAAAAGAAAGAAAAACAGCTCCTGTAAAGAAAGAAGAAACTAAAGTCGCTAAACCTATAACAGTGAAAGGGGTTGCCAAAAAGCCCAAAGCTTTGGTAAAACCAAAAATAGAATCAGAATCAAAATAAGAAAATTTAAATATGCTCTGAGCAATATGCTTCGGGCATATTTATTTAAAACAGACTTTCTATTTTAATTATGAGAAAAATACTGTTTAATATAAAGGGTGTCTTTAATGGAAGAATTGCCTTCAGATTCCATAAATATTTTGGCTTCCAATAGCCATTTAGCTTTTTTATTTGTCGCAGTATTAATACCTTTTACAAAACCACCAACAGGTTTTAAGCCAACATAATCGCAAAATGGACAAATTTGGTAAAACTTAACCAATCCATTAAGGATATCCTGATCATTCAATGAAAATTTATTGCCCTGCATTGGGGTTTTTATATGTAAACGTGTAGTCATTCCACCATAATTAACTACATTCCAAAACAACCTATAATTACCTGTTTTCAGTAAAAAATTTTGCACCTCCCAATCTGCATTTTCTGCAAAAAGATAGTCGCAATTTGAATTAGCGGGACAGGCAGTTAAATTATTTTCATCTATTTCCGGATTATTTTCCATTTTCTTTTCGCAGGAAACAAAGGTTAACAAAGCAAAAAATAGCAAAAGCATGTACAAATTGTTTTTCAAAATAATTTTAGTTTTCATCAGTTTTTAGCTTTAGAAAATTTGTTCGGGTTTTATAGCTTAAACGGATGTGACATGTATTTCGCTACAGGTGATCAATTATTTATGTACTCTACTAATAGAAATCGTGTATTCTTCTAAAGTAGAATAACTTATGTAGACATGAGTATCATAATCAAAATGATAAAAGTTATTTAACACAAAAGCCAGAAGTGATTCTGGCTTTTTGCAATATTTAATTTATTCAACTCAATTATTTTACAGCACCTGGAGTAGTATAAGGTAAAACCTGGGCATCGCTCTCTGCCCATCCAGTTGCCCAGTTATCAGTACCAAAAGCTCCTTTATAAGCTACTGGTGTAAAGAAAGAACCAGATACTTTAGCATTAGTAAATGTTGCGCCTGTTGCAGCAGCAGAATTTCCTGCCAATGTAAAGTTTGCTGTACCTAATGTAGCACCCGAACCGAAATCACTGGCATATAAATAAGCATTACCAAAAAGAGAACCAGCAAAAGTAGTTTGTGCAAAAGTATTATCAGCACGTAATTTAGCTTCGATGGCCGCAGCTGCTGCCGTATTGCTTATACTTACTTCGGTTGTTTTAGTACCATAAATTAAGTTGTTAGCAATTACCATATTGCCACTTGTAAAGTTTGCAGAAGTAGAACCAGCAGTAACCACTTTAGTATCATCAATGTAAATTCCTATAGGGAAACCTGAAATTACTGAATTTAGAAGACTGATTGAAGAATTACGACGGATTTGAGCACCGTGGTAAAAGTTAGCGTTGTAAGCACCACCAGCAGCTCTGGTTGGACCTAAAACCGTTACGTTTGAGAAAACAGCAGAGGTTTTAGGCGTTTGATCTGTACCTGTATTATTGTTATCAGATTCAAAGCCATTAGATTGAGACTGATCGGCAACTGTAGAAACTCTTTGGGCTAAAGCAAATTGTACATTGCCGGAATAACCAAAATCTGTATCGAAATCATCATCCCATGTACCAATAGCAAGCAAGTGTTTTGCATTTACTGTACCACCAAACCATTCAAAAGCGTCATCACCTGAACGGTAAATCTGGATATAATCAAGCGTTGTACCGTTGCCAACGCCAGCCATTGTTAGTCCGTTAATCTCATTATCAACTGAATAAGCAATACCAGCATACTCAATACGCACGTATTTCATAATACCTGAATTATCTGCCACATCTGTACCGCCGTAATAAATGTATGCTTTTTCATCTTTACCTGCAGGCTGTACCAAACCACCTTCGATTTTAACATCTGTACCCTGGTTAACTGGCGCTTTACCTAAAAGGATAACACCACCCCAATCTCCCTGACTACGGGCACCTGCGGCTAAACCCGATGTAAATACAATGGGTTTATCTACTGTGCCTGTTGCATTAATTTTTGAGCCACGGGTAATAACTAAAGTAGCTTTTGTGGCTTTATCGCCTTTAATAATTGTACCAGGTTCAATAGTTAAGGTAGCACCATTACTCACAAATACAAATCCTTTCAATACGTATATTTTACTTGCTGACCAGGTTGTATTAGCCGAAATTTCACCTGAAACTTCTACAACATTTGATGCCGTACCCCCATCAGGAATTTCTGTTGAAGGCGATTCAACTATTATATTCTTTTTACAAGAAGTTGAAAATAAAACTACGATCAAGGCAAGTAGTACAAATTGATTTTTCATTTTTTCTTTTTTAAATATTTTTACAAAGAGATAATTTTAATTTTTCTTCAGGATTAATATCCTGTTAACATTTTGTTAAAGACTAGAAAGAATAGTTGAATGATAATGATATGTTTGTTCCTGGTTTGTAAGCTGAATAGGTTTCATCACCACTGTTACCTACACTACCGTTATATTTTTTGTCTCTGTTATAATCGAAATAAATTATATTCCTTTGATTTAAGATATCGCCGGCATTCAGCTTAATTTCACCTTTAGATTTAAGTACTTTATAACTAACCTGGAAATCCAAAACATCTCTTGGGCTTTCCCAGGTACTCGGAAAATTAATACCACCTGCCTGAATAATTCTTCGCCCTATTTTGTTATAAAGAATATTGAAGTTTAATTTATTGCTTAAAGCACTGTGCTGTAAACCTGCATTAATTACGTAAGGAGACTGTCCAACCATCGGGCGGGTTTTATCAATATAATTTTGATCTGTAGGATTAGTAACCTTCGATTTAATCAGAGTTAAATTCAAATAAGCAGTTGTATTTTTCAGAAATTCGCTTTCCCCAATGAAATTTAAACTCTTTCTGGCTTCTAATTCCAAACCGTAGGTATAAGCTTTTGGTGTATTAAAGAAAGATACATCAGGCGTTGAAAGTATATCATAACGATAAGATTCAATGGCGTTAGTAAAGTGCTTATAAAATGCTGAGATTGAAAATAACTGTCCCGCTTCAGGGTAAATCTCATATCTTAAATCTGCGTTATCAATGAGAGATCTTTTTAAATTTGGATTACCAATAATATTACCTAACGATTCGTAGTCATAGTATGATGACAATGAAAGTTCTCTAAACTCTGGCCTGGCCAGCGTACGGTAATAAGAAGCACGCAGATTCGCTTTTTGAGTTAAGCTATAAGTTAAATTTACGGAAGGAAGAAAGTCCAATTTCGTATCATCAACATAAGTTTGAATGGTGTTTAATACTTTTACGTTGTAGTTTTCGATCCTGACACCATATACCGCTCTAAGTTTTTCTCCAAATTTTTGATCAAGCATTAAATAGCCATAGTTGGTAAACGAATTTGCTTTATAACTATCCAATGGCCCGCCTACTTCTGCAATTTTATACACACCAGATTCGATTAAGGACTGGGAAAATATTTCATTAACAGGCAATGATCTAATTCGATTTTGCAAATCCGAATCATTAGTTTCTAATTGAGCTCCAATAAAACGGGCATCAAAAGTACGTTCGCGGTATTGAGAACCCAACCCTATTTTCATAGTCGTAGATGCCTCAAATAATTTAAACGGTGTGCTATAATTTACATCACCCGAATAAACATTTTCATTTAAATCTGAGAATAACCTGGTATTTTCCTTACCTAAGGATGTAATATTAGCTTCGTATAAAACTGATGGGTCATTTTGAGCCGCTAAGGGCTTAGTATAGTTAATCTTTAACTGGTTTGGCTGATTATTGATAATGTTACTGTAAGAAGCTGTCCATTTTAATTTATTATTACCCTCGCCAATTTGATGATCACCTTCTAATGTTGTTTTAAAAAGTGATTTTTGCATTACATCATACGCATAAAACTGGCTTAGTGAATTTCCATCCTTTATACCTGTACGTATGGTATAGTTATCATCATAGTTGTTATTATAGATATTTTTAAAACTAATCTTATTCTTTCCAAAACTATATGCAAAATTTGCCAGGGCACCTAAGTTTGTCGAAAATTTATATTGATTATCTGTATAGTTATATACATAGAAATTACGCTCAACATTTTGATTTATATTTTGTGAATTTCTGTATGTTGCAGATATTAAGGCTCCGAACTTGTTTCCATTTTCAAAATGTTTAACCCTGCCCAAGCTAAGCTGGTAGTTTTGAGTTGGTAATGCACTGGTATTTTTGTTGGCAAAATCATTAGGTAATGATTTCAATGCTGCAATATTTTTCGAATTAGGTAATGCCCCCTTTGCAATTAAATCACTACCGGGAAAGTTTTCTGCCAATTGTTTTGAGCCATCCTCATAACTTAAATAAGCTAAAGCATTTTTCTTAGTTCCAAGAAAATCTCTGAAAGTTGATTGGCTGTTATATCCATACCCTATTCCTACTGAGAGGAAGTTTTGATCAGGGATATCTTTAGTCGCAATTTGAACTGCGCCACCGGCAAAATCTGCCGGTAAATCCGGAGTAGCGGTTTTACTAATGGTAATTTTATCAACCAAATTTGAAGGTACAATATCAAAAGAGAAGGCTTTTTTATTTGCTTCTGTACTTGGTAAGGTAGAGTTATCAAGGGTTGCCGTGTTATACCGGTCACTTAAACCGCGAACAATTACAAACTTATTATCCTGAATGGTTGCTCCACTAACTCTTTTTAAAACATCAGAAGTATTTTTATCAGGAGATTTTTTGATTTGTTCACTGGAGATACCATCAGAAATTAACGCACTATTTTTTTGCTGAGCGTATAATGTATTAATAGATTCCTGTTTAAAACTAGCTTTTACTACAACTTCCTGTAAGTTTTGTCCGCTTGCTTCATTAAGAATAATATTTAAATTGGTAATTGCCGGAGATTTAACCTCTACATCAGAAACTTCTTTAGTTTGATATCCAATATATGAGAATTCCAATGTATGTTTACCATTTGCCATAGCTTGTAAAAGATACTTGCCATCAACATCAGTAGAAACACCTTTTGTAGTACCTTTAATTCTAACCGTTACACTAATTAAGGTTTCACCAGTTTTTTTATCGGTAACTGTTCCAGAAATCTTACCCGTTTGCGCATAGGTTGCTATGCTTAGGAATAAAACCAGCATTATTAATACTGGTTTTTTAAAAATTGTGATTAAGTTCAATTTGCCTGTGTTTAATTTTAGGCAAAAATATTATCACAATATTAGCTATATGTTAGATATTGATTAAGCTTTGTTTAGCTAAAGATTAACTTAATGTTACCTGTTTAAAATTAGTATCTAATGCCTGCTTTCTTACAAAGAAAATGTAATAACCAGATCGGACCTATTAATAAGAATTTAACATCCTCCAAAAAAGATGGCTTTTTACCTTCTATTTTATGGCCTATGAACTGACCGATCCAGGCAATAATAAAAATGATTAAAGACACTTGCCATAAAGCAGGGCCACCAATTTTTTCCCATTGCTCAATAGATACAATTCCCCAGCTCATAAAAAACACCAGTAACAACATCATATAAGAAAGTACAGGGGAAAGACGATAATAATAATAAATAGAGAAAGCGATAAGAAAAGATGCCCAATTTACAAATCCGTTATATCGACCCAAAAAGCCGATATGCGGGAATGGAATAGACCAAACCAGCCCAAGTAAACTGAAGATAATTAATGGTACACATATCCAATGGATAATTTCGTTTGTTTGATTATTATGACTTTCCTGATATTTATCAAAGTAAACATCTACAGGACGTTTTTCTGGGCTTTTCATGATTAGCTAATGTAATGTAAAAATAAAAAAAGCGATGAACATTCCATCGCTTTGAGTTTTGTTTTGTCATTCTATTAGCCCATGGCTTGTTTCCTGTCTCCATTAAACGATACAACAGAATGAGATTGCTTCGTTCCTCGCAATGACGAATAAATTATTTTGCAAAAGCTACAGAACGGGTTTCTCTGATTACAGTAACCTTGATCTGTCCCGGATAAGTCATTTCCGTTTGAATACGGGTTGAAATATCAGCAGCCAGTAATTCTGCCTGTGCATCCGTTACTCTTTCGCTTTCTACCACAACCCGTAATTCTCTACCTGCCTGGATTGCAAAAGTTTTTTCAACTCCTGGATAAGAAAGAGCAAGTTCTTCCAATTCTTTTAAACGCTTAATATAGCTTTCTACTACCTCACGACGAGCACCCGGACGAGCACCTGAAATCGCATCACAAGCCTGAACAATTGGAGAAATCATGGATGTCATTTCGATTTCATCGTGGTGAGCACCAATTGCATTGCAGATTTCCGGATGTTCTTTATATTTCTCAGCCAATTGCATACCTAAAATTGCGTGAGGCAATTCAGGATTATCATCGGGCACTTTACCTATATCGTGCAGTAAACCAGCACGTTTAGCCATTTTTGCGTTTAAGCCTAATTCAGCTGCCATTGTAGCGCAGAAATTAGCCACCTCACGCGAGTGATGCAAAAGATTTTGCCCATAAGATGAACGGTAACGCATACGTCCAACCATACGGATTAATTCCGGATGTAAACCATGAATACCCAAATCGATAACTGTACGTTCTCCAATCTCTACAATTTCATCCTCAATTTGCTTTTTGGTTTTAGCAACAATTTCTTCGATACGAGCCGGATGGATACGACCATCTGTTACCAAACGATGTAAAGCCAAACGGGCAATCTCTCTTCTTACCGGGTCAAAGCCTGATAAGATGATTGCCTCAGGTGTATCGTCAACAATGATCTCGATACCTGTAGCAGCCTCTAAAGCACGGATATTCCTACCCTCTCTACCAATAACACGCCCCTTAATTTCGTCACTTTCGATATGAAAAATAGAAACCGAATTTTCAATTGCAGCCTCAGTAGCGGTACGTTGGATGGTTTGGATCACCACTTTTTTAGCTTCCTTGCTGGCTGTCAACTTCGCCTCATCAACAATATCCTTAACCTGCATCATGGCTTGTGTACGTGCCTCTTGTTTCAAGTTTTCTACCAATTGATCCTTAGCTTCTTCAGCTGAAAGACCTGCAATGGTTTCTAATTGTTTTAAATGCTGATTTTTTAAAACCTCAACTTCTTCTTGTTTTTTAACAGCAAGTTCTGTTTGTTTTTCAAGATTGATTTTTTGCTTATCAAGCTCTTGTTCCTTTTTGTTAAAGTTTTCCATACGCTGATTCACCGATTGCTCTTTTTGCTTCATGGTGTTCTCACGTTGGTTAATCGTATTGTTCTTAGCATTCACTTCTTGTTCATGCTCTGCTTTCATTTGCAAAAATTTCTCTTTTGCTTCTAAAAGCTTATTCTTTTTTAAAATCTCTGCATTATTCTCTGCATCTTTTAAAATTTTCTTAACCTTACCTTGAGCAGCTACTTCCTGCTGTTTTAGCAAGCTACGCAATAGGAATCTTCCTATGGCTATACCGATTACCAAACCGGCTAATACGTATCCTAATATTTCAACTATTCCCATTTTGTTTTTTATGTAAAAAAAAACCGTATCTAATTTTTAAAGTCTCATACATTTTAAACCTCAACTAAGCATAATTAGGGTTTAAGCCATTTTCAGATGCCATAGCAAATGAAATACGCCCTCTTAACCCTATAGATATTGAAGTGTTAAGTTTTATAAATTTTGAAACTCAAAAACTAGCTACGGCTATATTTTTGTGCTAATATATTTAAAGCCAGCGTCATGCTGAATTTATTTCAGCATCTTATTAGATTCCGGCCTGCGCCAGAATGACGAACGCTTTGAAAGAACGAACCTTATTTTGAAAAGAAATCGTTTAATAAAACATCCAATTCTTCAACTTTATCAGCAACGGCAGTATCCTCGTTTTGCACTTTGTTTTCCGTCCTTAATACAGCTGTTGCATAATGCAATACCGCCATAGAAAGAAGATCCTGCTTATCCCTGACCGCATAATTTTCCTGGTAGTCCTTTATACGCTCATTGATCATTTTTGCCGCCCGTCTCACAATTTCTTCCTCTTCTGTATTAACCTTTAAAGGATAAATACGGTCAGAAATGGTTATTTTAATCGAGATTTCTCCCATTTTGTTAGCTTAGTTTCTGATTTTTTCGCACAACTTATTTTTTAAGCAATGCGATACTCTTATCAATCTCCCGCACAAAATCGTTAATTTTTTGTTTAATGTCAAGTGACTTTTCACTGGTTCCCTCGATACTTTTAGCCAATTTTGTAACCCTGAGTTTTTCCTCAAGATCAGCATTTTTAACTTTCGATGTATCAAGCGCAACCTTTAACGATTGATTTTCAAGCTTTAATAAATCATTTTCTTCATGTAAAGCATTACACAACTCAATTAAGCGAGCCGTTTTTTGTAATACCTTATCTAATTGATCTGCAACAGAAGTCATGAATTTATTTCTAAAAATACGAATTTATATTTTATTTCCTAATTTCTGCACCTGCTTGTTGAGTTAAATTTGTGATTAACTTCTGCATGGTATTTTCTATCTGCTTGTCAGTGAGTGTTTGTTCCTCATCTTGCAAAATAAAATTTAAAGCATAAGATTTTTTACCTTCTGGCAATTTATCCCCTACATAAACATCAAAAACACCAACTTCTTTAATTAACTTTTTATCCGTTTTAAAAGCAATCCCTTTAAGGGCTTCAAAAGTTACCTCCTGGTCGATCAACATCGAAAGATCCCGACGTACCGGAGGGTATTTAGAAACTTCTTTATTGACAATTTTATTTTTCCTGACAATATCCAATAAAACCGCCCAGTCAAAATCGGCATAAAAAACCTCTGCATTTACATCGGCTTGCTTTCGATCTGCTTTGGTAACCGCACCGAAACTTACCAATACTTTATCTCCCCTGAAATATTTAATACCATAAGCAAAATTTTCATCGCTTAAGGTATCTGTTTGAAAACTGGAAATACCTAAACGTGAAATAATGGCATCAACCGCAGCTTTTAAGTTATAGAAAGTGGTCGGTTTTGAGTTCTGATTCCATTGCTCCCCTTGTTTCGCTCCAGAAATCAACAGCAATAATCGCGGACGCTCCACATACTTTTCGTTAATCAAATGATAGGTTTTACCGAATTCATAAAACTTAACATCGGCATTTTTACGGTTTTGATTATAGGCCACACTTTCTAAAGCCGGCATCAATAAGCTTTGGCGCATCACATTTAAATCACTGCTTAAAGGATTTAAGATATGTACCGCTTCATCCAGATTTTTCGAATAAGCCGATTTAGTTAAGGAATTACACCAAATTTCTGCATAACCATTTGCAGTAAGCATATCAGCAATAACATTCTGCGTATTTTCCTGATCTGGTTTTAAGGTATAAGAAAGTGATGCATTGATTTTAGACGGAATTTCGATGTTATTATATCCATAAATGCGCAAAACTTCTTCAGTAATATCACATTCTCGGGTCACATCAACTTTATAGGCAGGAACTTTTAATGACAATCCTTCTTCGTTTTCATTGCTTGCCTCAATTCCTAAAGCCGTAATAATATCTTTAATTTCAGCTGATGGAATATTTGCACCAATTAATCTATTGATGTTGTGATAACTTATGTCAAATTCAAAAGGCTTAACCGGGTTTGGATAAACATCAGAAATTGAGGAAGAAATTTCGCCACCTGCCAATTCCTTAATCAAGAGCGCTGCATATTTTAAAGCCGTAACCGTAATTTCAGGATCCGTGCCACGCTCAAAACGGAAAGAAGCGTCCGTTTTTAGACCATGTCTTTTAGCTGTTTTACGAACAGAAACCGAATTGAAGTAAGCACTTTCCAGAAAAACGTTTTTGGTATCAGCATCTACACCCGAGGTTTTTCCGCCAAAAACACCAGCAATACACATAGGCGCATTGGCATTGCAAATCATCAGATCGTCTGCATTTAATTTGCGTTCTACATCATCCAGCGTTATAAAAGAAGCTCCTTCGCTTGCTTTTTTAACAATAACCTTTCCGCCAGCAATTTTATCCGCATCAAAAGCATGCAGTGGCTGACCCAAACCATGTAAAACATAGTTCGTAATATCCACAACATTATTTATCGGACGCAAGCCAATAACTTTTAACTTATCCTTTAACCATTCTGGTGATTCAGTTACGGTTATTCCCGAAATAGTTAAACTGCTATATCGTGGACAAACTTCCTGATCTTCAACTTCAACTGGAATAATTAATTTTTCGTTGTCTGTTTTAAAAGCAGAAAGATCTGGCATTTTGTATGCATTGCGTAAGTAAGCGGCTAAATCTCTGGCAACACCTAAATGAGATGCTGCATCCGCCCGGTTTGGGGTTAATCCAATTTCAAAAACAAAATCGTCCTCCATTTGGAAATGATTTTTAGCCAGAATACCCACCTGGATATCTTCTGCCAGAACCATAATCCCATTATGAGATTTGCCTAAACCGATTTCATCTTCCGCACAAATCATACCCTGAGAAACCTCTCCCCTAATTTTAGATTCTTTGATTTTAAAGGATTCGCCTTCCAGGGGATAAACTGTTGTACCAACTGTGGCTACTACAACTTTTTGTCCGGCAGCAACATTTGACGCCCCACAAACAATCTGTAGATGCTCTGCTCCACCAACATTCACGGTTGTAACCCGTAAACGATCTGCATTGGGATGTTGCACACAGGTTAAAACTTCACCAATAACCAACCCTTCAAGTCCACCAATTACCGGCTGCACTTTTTCTACACTTTCTACCTCTAATCCAATATTGGTTAATATTAAAGAAAGTTCCTGAGGAGTTTTGTCTATTTGTACGAATTGTTTTAACCAGTTATATGATATTTTCATTTATTGAAGAGTATTGAGTATTAAGTATGAGTATTGAGATTTTAATGCACATCGCAATAGCTTTACAGAATACCATTAAATTAAAGCGCAAAGATAATATTTAATGCCAAAAGGTTTAAAGGAAACAAACAGTAAAGTACTTTTTACAATTAATTTAGAAACTGTTTAAGTTTCTGAAATGAAATCAATTTTGTTTTAATTCCAAACCGCAGGCAAAATTATATTATCAATTAAAACCAAAGCCTTGCAAAAACCGGTAAATGATCAGAATAATATCTTTTATCTTTGCTATCGGTAAGTACAGCAAATTTCTGAACTTTAAATCCTTTATTCACAAAAATATAATCGATTCTATTTTTCAAATCGCTATTGAAATCAAAAGCATTAAAAGTTCCGAACGGGCCATAAGGTGCCTCAACCGTAATATCTTTTGCATCGACAAGGAAAGATTTTATAGTAGCAATTGCTTCAGTTTCTGGTGTTACATTTAAATCACCGGTAAAAACAACTGGCAATGCTGGGGCAATTTCCTGTATTTTCTGTTTGATGAGTTTTGCAGATTCTATCCTGGCTTTAACACCAATGTGATCGTAATGTGTATTAAAAACGATAAATTCCTTTTTATTGACCTTATCATAAAGTTTAACCCAGCTGCAAACCCGATTTAAAGCAGCATCCCAACCTTTTGAGGGTACATTAGGTGTTTCTGATAACCAAAAAGTTCCTCCGTCTTTTTTAACGAACCTGGTTTTATCAAAATATACAGCAGAGAATTCTCCTTTACGCTGACCATCCTCTCTGCCCACACCCACTACATCAAAATTAGAGTTCTCTAATAAGGCATCAAATTGCTCAGGCAACGCTTCTTGTACACATAAAATATCTGTATCATAGAATTTCACCAAGGCCTTCACATTATCTTTTCTATTGGGCCAGGCATTTATTCCATCTGAAGCTAAGTTTAAACGAATGTTATAAGTGATGATATTAATTGGTGCTGTTTTTTTCTGAGCAAAGGCAAATGAAGTAGAGAATATAATTATTAAGAAGATTTTCAATGTTTTCATAAGAATATTTTTTTATCAATTATGAAGCTATCATAAGCTTATTCATCACTATTTATAAGCAGCAAGCTTATGAAAGTTTCATGCGGGCAATTTACAAAATTGTTTTATTGAGAAAACAAATGTTTTATTACAATATTGTTTATTGCAATTTCGTAAACCACCTGAACCATTGAAAATTGGATATTGAAAATTGGATATTGGTCATGGGATACTGAATATAGCTAATGGTCTTTATCCCTTAATCTTTATTCTTTAATCCTTGATCTTTGTTCCTTGATCTTTGTTCCTTAATCTTTAATCCTTAATCATTTAAATCCTATCCTCATCCTTGTAACTGAAATAGGTATTGTTCGCAAATATTAAATGATCAACCACAAAAAGGCCCAATAAAATACCCGATGCGACCAACTCTTTTGTAAGCTTATTATCACTATCACTAGGCTTTAAACTACCTGATGGGTGGTTATGAGCCAAAATAATATTAGCTGCATTATTTTCTAAAGCGACCTTAAAGATAATTTTTGGATCGGCTACTGTTCCGGCCTGCCCTCCTTTACTGATAAGATGTTTGCCAATAATGGTATTGGATCTGTTGAGCAACAATATCCAGAATTCTTCGTGATTTAAATCCGCGAAAGTTTGATGAAGATAATTGTAAACATCAATTGAGGCTGTAATTTGAGCTACCTGATCTTCTACAGTTTCTTTTCGTCTCAAGCCAAGTTCAAGCGCCGCCACTATAGATATGGCCTTAGCTTCACCAATACCTTTAAATTTGGAAAGTTCCTGAATTGATGCTCTACCCAGCTTGGTTAAGTTATTCTCATAAAAAGTAAGTACCCTTTTACTTAAATCAACGGCAGTTTCAGTTCTGTTGCCAGAACCAATTAAAATGGCTATCAGTTCAGCATCCGTTAAATGCCGTCTACCATGCTGTAAAAGCTTTTCTCTCGGGCGGTCTTCCTCAGCCCAGAGTTTAATACCTAATTTTTGTTCGTAATCTGCCATTTTTATCCATAAAAAAACGGTGCCGATTAATCGGCACCGTTCCTAATATCGTAAAAAAATAGCTTATTTTAAACCGTTAACAAATTTTGTTAATTTTGATTTGTTATTAGCTGCTTTGTTTTTGTGAATTACATTCTTTTTAGCTAAACGATCTAGCATAGAAATTACTTTAGGCAACAAATCTGAAGCAGTTTTTTTATCCTCAGCAGCACGTAATCTTTTTATAAAGGTACGCGTAGTTTTTGCCTGGTATCTGTTACGTAAACGTTTTGTAGCGTTTGCTCTAATTCTTTTTAATGAAGATTTATGATTTGCCATTTTTATTTAGCCTTTTATTTTTTCTTAATCGTTTCCTATAATTCGGGGATGCAAATATAGGATTAATATTTTTAAAACACAAAACACTTTTATTTTTTTGTTTCGTTAACTTTTGAAGGCGCAGAGTTTAAGGCGAAAGGTATAAGGTTTAGGTGAAATGTATCTAGTCATCGGATGAATACCTGCAATATGCCTATATTCATCCGATGACTTCATAGGGATTTGAACGATGAAGAGGAAAAGCCCCCTTTAGGGGTTTGGGGTTTATGGTCGAAAATTGGCACTCCTATTGCTTAAGACCAAAATGAAAAAATCATTTTCTTTATCTGATTAATATCAGAACAAAAATGATTTCTATTAAACACAGCCCAAAAATAGTATTTTTGGAAAAAAGAATTTTGAGTGAAAAAACGAATAGCCATATTTGCTTCAGGTTCGGGTTCTAATGCCCAAAAATTGATGGAGCATTTTAAACGAAATGCCGAGATAGAAATTTCTTTGGTTTTAACCAATAATCCTGATGCCTACGTGTTGCAAAGGGCTGATAATTTTGAAATCCCTAGCCATATCTTTGACAAGTATGAATTTTACAAAACGGATGAGGTTATTGACCTGCTAAAAAACCTGGATATAGATTTTATTGTATTGGCTGGCTTTTTATGGTTAATACCTCAAAATCTAATCGCAGCATATCCTGGTCGGATTATTAATATCCACCCGGCTATATTGCCAAAATTTGGAGGCAAGGGCATGTATGGAGATCATGTTCACAATGCTGTTATAGCGGCCGGAGAAACCGAAGGAGGAATAACCATCCATTATGTAAATGAAAATTACGATGAGGGTGAATATATTTACCAGGCTAAGTATAAAATTGATAAAAATGACAGCCTGGAGATGATCAAATTTAAGGGGCAACAATTGGAACATTTGCATTATCCCCGTATTGTGGAGGGAATAGTAAAGAAAATCAAGAAGTGATTAGACAAGTTCCTGTTTTACCTTTATTATTAGAAAATATTTTTTGATCTCTCCTGTTGAAAAGTCTTTAAATAAGAAAGCACACCAAAGGTTCCAATCAAAACGAATCATATTTCACTGTTTTATCTAAAACGACTGGATTGATAAAATTCTACAAGTCTCATTAAATTTTGGTAAAAAATTCCCTTTCGCTGTCCATCTTAACATTAAACAATATTTATTTTTAGCGGAAAAGCATAGTAAAAAATCACTCTGTTTTACTACCTTTGCGGCTCAAATTTTTCAGTACAAATGAGTCAATCCATAAAGATCAAAAACGCCTTAATATCAGTATATTATAAAGATGGTTTAGAACCATTGGTAAAATTGTTAGCAGCACAAGGTGTTCAGCTATTTTCTACCGGTGGAACCGAGCAGTTTATCAGGGATTTAAACCTGCCTGTAACTGCGGTAGAGGATTTAACAGGTTATCCATCCATTTTAGGTGGTCGTGTTAAAACCTTACACCCTAAAGTATTTGGTGGCATTTTGAATCGCAGGGCATTAACCGGAGATCAGGAACAGATTGCAGAATACGAAATCCCGGAGATTGACCTGGTTATTGTTGATCTTTATCCTTTTGAGGAAACTGTAAAAGCTGGTGGAACACCTGAAGAAATTATCGAAAAAATTGATATCGGTGGCATTTCATTAATCCGTGCTGCCGCGAAAAATTTTAACGATGTAGTGATCATCGCTTCAAAAAACGACTACCCAACTTTGCAGGCACAGTTAGAAGCTCAAAATGGAGAAACGACTTTAGTACAACGTAAAGCTTACGCTAAAAAAGCTTTCCATACTTCTTCACATTATGACACTGCAATTTTCAACTATTTCAATACGGAAGAACCTCTTGATGTTTTTAAACAAAGTGTAACCGAAGCCAAAACTTTGCGTTATGGCGAAAACCCACATCAGCAAGGTGTATTTTATGGCGATTTAGATGCCATGTTTACCAAACTTAATGGCAAAGAACTTTCGTATAATAATTTAGTTGATGTTGATGCTGCTGTAAGTTTAATTGATGAGTTTGAAGAACCAACTTTTGCGATTTTAAAACATACAAATGCCTGTGGTATCGCCTCCCGCCCTACTGTAAAACAAGCATGGATCGATGCTTTGGCATGCGATCCTGTTTCTGCTTTCGGTGGTGTTTTAATTACTAACCGTGAGGTGGATCTGGCTACTGCCGAAGAAATTAACAATTTGTTTTTCGAAGTTCTGATTGCTCCTGCTTACCAACCTGAAGCCATTGAATTGTTCAGCAAAAAGAAAAACCGTGTTATTTTACAGCGCAATCCTATTGAGTTGAGCAAAAAACAATTCAAAACCTTGTTAAATGGTGTTATTGAACAGGATAAGGATTTAATTATCGAAGGTCCGGAGCAAATGACAACAGTTACCGATAAGGCACCAACTGCACAGGAATTAAAAGATTTATATTTTGCGAACAAGATTGTAAAACATACAAAATCTAATACTATTGTTTTGGTTAAAAACGATGTTTTAATTGCCAGCGGTGTGGGTCAAACTTCACGTGTTGATGCTTTAAAACAGGCGATTGAAAAAGCTGCATCTTTTGGATTCAGCGTTAAAGGTGCTTCAATGGCCTCGGATGCTTTTTTCCCTTTCCCCGATTGTGTAGAGATCGCTGCTGACGCTGGCATTACGGCCGTTTTACAACCAGGAGGCTCTATTAAAGATGCAGATTCGGTAGCGAAAGCAAATGAAAAAGGCATTGCAATGGTAACTACTGGAGTTAGGCATTTTAAACACTAATTTGAGGTGGAAGGTTGAGGGCTTAAAGGTAAAAGGTTTTGTACACATGCCTACTGCCTCGATTCGTCTCCTCACGAACCGAACAAACCTTATAGGTTTAATAATTAAACAAGTTTAGTCTAACGACAATATTTTTAAGCATAAAACAATAAAAAAGCTATTTTTACATTAGGAATAGTATAGATTTGAAAAAATAAAAGAAAAACATCTTATACATGGGATTATTCAATTGGTTTACGCAGGAAGTTGCCATCGATTTAGGCACAGCGAACACCCTAATTATACATAACGACAAAGTGGTTGTAGACGAGCCATCTATTGTTGCTTTTGATCGCACCACAAACAAAGTTATCGCCATTGGTCGTCAGGCGATGCAAATGGAAGGTAAAACCCACGATAATATTAAAACCGTTCGCCCATTAAAAGATGGTGTAATTGCCGATTTCAACGCTGCTGAAGCTATGATTAAAGGTATGATCCGCATGTTGAATGGCGGTAAAGGTTGGATGTTTCCATCCTTACGTATGGTAATATGTATTCCATCTGGTATTACGGAGGTAGAAAAACGTGCGGTACGTGACTCTGCCGAGATTGCCGGGGCAAAAGAAGTTTACTTAATCCACGAACCCATGGCCGCAGCTGTAGGTATAGGCATTGATGTAGAAGAGCCTATGGGTAATATGATTATCGATATCGGTGGTGGAACCACTGAAATTGCAGTAATCGCATTATCGGGTATCGTTTGCGATCAATCTATTCGCGTTGCGGGAGATAACTTCGACTCAGATATTGTGAATTACATCCGTCGCCAACACAACATTATGATTGGCGATCGTACCGCAGAGAAAATCAAAATTGAAGTTGGTTCAGCTTTGCCTGAATTACAAGATGCTCCTGGAGATTTTGCGGTTCAAGGTCGTGATTTAATGACTGGCGTTCCAAAACAAATTACGGTTTCTTATACAGAGATTGCACACTGCTTAGATAAATCGATTTCAAAAATTGAGGAAGCGATTTTAAAAGCTTTAGAGATTACTCCACCAGAACTATCCGCTGATATTTATCAAACCGGTATTTATTTAACAGGTGGTGGTGCGTTGCTGAGAGGTTTGGATAAACGTGTTGCGGCTAAAACCAAGTTGCCTGTTCATGTTGCTGAAGACCCTCTGCGTGCAGTTGTTCGAGGCACAGGTATCGCCCTTAAAAATATTGGTGGCTATAAATTCTTAATGCAATAAGGCAAATTGAAGATTTTAGATTTACGATTTTAGATTTATGAATAGCGAAATTTTAAAACAAAGAACAAAAGCATATTCAGTATCAATCGGTAAATTAATTATCTCTTTGCCATACAATATTTTAAACAAAAACTATTCAAATCAATTGGTTAGATGTTCGAGTTCTGTTGGTGCAAATTATAGAGCAGCCTGCAGAGCAAAATCAACGGCAGATTTTTTGAATAAATTAAAAATTGTAGAAGAAGAGCTGGACGAGACCATGTTTTTCTTAGAATTATTGGAAGAATTTAACCCTACTATTAAAGAGATAATACAACAAAATTGGAAAGAAGGAAATGAATTACTTTCCATTATTGTTGCTTCAATTATAACTATGCGCAAGAATGAGCAAAGTCGTAAAGTTTAATCGTAAATCGTAATTCTAAAATCGTAAATCATAATGCGTAACCTTTGGATTTTCATCAGCAGATACAACGCATTTTTCTTGTTTATTATCTTTTTTACGATTGGCATTTACCTAACGGTAAAAAATAATGCCTATCAGCGCAGTGTAACCTTAAATTCGACTAACGAAATTGTAGGTACTGCTTACGAAAAACTGAACGTTTTGAAAAGGTATTTGAACCTGGGAATGGTGAATGATAGTCTTGCCGCTGAAAATGCCAAACTTAAAACCCAATTGCTTAGTTTAACTACAATTGATTCGGCTAAGGATGTTAAGGTTATCGATACGGCTACTAATCAACAATATACCTATTTAGCAGCTAAAGTTGTTAAAAACTCCATTACTCTGCGTAATAACATCATGACCATTAACAAAGGTACTTTGGATGGCATTAAAAGCGGAATGGCTGTTATTTCGCCACAAAGAGGTATTGTGGGCTTCATTCGTGATGTTTCTGATCATTTGGCCACCATACAATCGCTTTTGCATAAGGATACACGTGTAAGTGTGACTTTGAAGAAAAACAATGCCTTGGGATCTTTAGTTTGGGGTGAAGGCAATTTCAATATCAGAAAAGCTTTTATCAAAGAAGTACCAAATCACATTAAAATAAATATTGGCGATACCATAATTACTTCGGGTTATGGTTCATTTCCTTCCGGCATTTTGGTTGGAAGAATTAGTAAAACCAATGTGGCTACAAATGATAATTTCTTATCCGCAGAGCTAAATTTATTTAACGATTTTAGCACGTTGCAATATGTATATGTAATTAAAGATAAGCATGCCGAAGAACAAAAAGTTTTAGAAAGTGTAGCTAAACCTAATGAATAGTAGAATAATAATCGTAAATGTTATCCGGTGGTTTTTACTGCTTTTTGTGCAAATTTTCCTGCTCAAAAATATGGGCTTTTATGACCTTTCTACTCCGTTTATATATGTTTTGTTCTTACTTCTCCTTCCCTTTGGAATACCCAATATTTTATTATACTTATTAGCTTTCGGAACCGGTTTAATCCTCGATACTTTTTACGATACCATGGGCGTACATGCTACGGCCTGTGTGGTATTGGCATTTGTAAGAATTTCTTTCATTTCCATTAGCTTGAATCGTGATGCGATTGATGATCCTGAGCCATCTCTGAGTTACATGGGTTTTCAGTGGTTCTCTCTTTACGCTTTCCTTTCCGTTTTGGCACATCACTTGGTATTATTCTTTTTAGAAACATTTAGGTTAACAGAAATTAGTTATACCTTAATGAGATGCGGCCTAAGTTGTATCTTTACACTGCTTATTATTTTATTGGTAGAGTTTATATTCTATAAAAGAACATCCCGCTAATGGATCAGTTATTTAACCGAAAATATATCGTTCAAGGTTTATTTATTGCAATTGCCCTAATTTTATTGGGAAAGTTATTTTATATCCAAATTATCAGCGATAAATATTTCCTGTCGGCAGAAAGTAACGTATTACGAAAAATATATAAATATCCTGCTCGTGGAGCAATTTTAGATCGCAATATGAAGGTTATTGTACAAAACGAACCTGTTTACGATTTAATGGTAATCCCCAATGAGGTAAAACCTTTTGATACATTGGCTTTGGCAAATGCATTGGAGATAACAATAGAGGATGTTCGCAAAAAATTAAAAAAAGCCAGGGGACAATCTAATTATCAATCTACAGCCTTCGACAAACAAATTTCTATACAAAGTTATGCCCGTTTGCAAGAAATTATGTACAGATTTCCAGGTTTTAGAACCCAGGACAGAACCATCAGACATTATCCCGATAGTGTTGGCGGACAACTATTTGGTTTCATTAAAGAAGTAAGCCCAACTGACATTGAGCGTTCGGAAGGCTATTATCGTCCAGGCGATTATATTGGAAAAAGTGGATTGGAAAGGTCGTACGAGGAAGTTTTACGCGGCGAGCGGGGTGTAATCAACACGTTATACGACGCACGAAATACCCCACAAGGAAGTTATGCTAATGGAAAATATGATGTAAATGCGGTTTCCGGCGAACGTCTGATTTCAGGAATTGATATTGGTGTACAAAAATTAGGTGAAGAATTAATGCTGAATAAGGTAGGTGCCATTGTAGCTATAGAACCCGCAACCGGCGAAATCCTAGCTTTAGTAAGCAGCCCTGGTTACGATCCCAATATATTGGTTGGAAAAGGTTTTGGCAATAATTATATGGATTTTATTGTGGGTAATCCTTATCGTCCATCTCTGGTTAGACCAATTCAGGGTTATTATCCTCCGGGATCTTCGTTTAAACCCATCGATGCCTTGCTTGGATTACAAGAAGGCGTTATTGATTCAAATACAACATTCAATTGTCCGGGTTATTATATGGCAGGCAGTCATAGAGCAAAATGCGAGCATGTTGATGGGAATATCAGTTTGAAAAGAGGTATAGCAAGATCCTGCAACACCTACTTTTTCCATGTTTTTCAAAAATTGATCACCAAAAATGGCATGAAGAACCAGCGTCAGACTTACCAGGCCTGGCGGGATAAGATTGCTAAGTTTGGTTTTGGTTCAAAACTGGATATTGATATCCCTTTTGAGCGTAAGGGAATATTCTACAATGCGGATCATTATACCAAAATATATGGAAAAAAATGGGGTTATACTTCTGTCATTTCTCTGGCAATAGGCCAGGGAGAAATTACGGCAACACCACTCCAGATGGCTAATGCCATGGCTATTATTGCCAATCGGGGCTATTATTTAAAACCACATTTGATTAAAGCTATGGGCGATAAAAATCTGGTTAAAAAAGAATATGTGACCAAAAATTATGTAGGGATCGATGCAAAACATTTCGACCCTGTAATTGATGGCATGCAGGATGCAGTAAATAAATCATGGGGAACAGCCGTCTTATCTCGTATTCCAAATGTTTTAATGTGTGGTAAAACCGGAACGGTACAAAATCCACATGGCAAAAACCACTCTGTTTTTATTGGTTTTGCGCCTAGGGACAATCCAAAAATCGCAATTGCGGTTATTGTAGAAAATGCAGGTTACGGAAGTACATATGCGGCCCCTATTGCCAGTTATATGGTAGAAAAATACCTAAAGGGGAAAGTTACGGGTGGAAGAATGCGAGAGGTAGAATGGATGAAAAATCAAAATCTTTTACCAGTTCTTATAGATAAAACAAAGAAAATTAAACCAACAAAAGCAGATAGTTTAGCCATTAAAAAAACCGATTCAATTAAAAGGGCTAAAGATAGTTTAAAGATAAAATCGGCTATCATGAAAAAACCGATCACTGTACAACTAATTAAAAAGCCCAACTACCCAGCAATAAACCCGAAACCAACAAAAAATGATACAACAACAAGGTAACCGGTTTTTTTTCAATGTAGATTGGATTACAGTGTTAATCTATATTGCCCTTTGCGCTATTGGTTTCACCAATATTTTTGCATCCATTTATGATCCCGATAAAGCCGCTGCTGGATTCGATTTCACAAGCAGCTATGGCAAACAGTTTATCTATATTGTAACTGGCTTACTTTTAGGCTTTTCTATTTTATTATTCGATGGACGATTGTTTAATGTTTTTGCTCCTTTTATATATGGCGCAACCTTAATTCTATTGGTGATCGTTTTGTTTATAGGGAGAAATGTAGGTGGTAATCAAGCCTGGATACCCATTGGTTCTTTTCGCCTACAACCTTCGGAGTTTGCTAAATTTGGAACAGCCTTACTACTAGCACGTTACGTAAGCACCTTTAATCCAAAGTTTAGAGATGTCAAATCTATTTTTATAGCAGGCATCATCGTTGTTGCTCCCTTGCTACTCATTTTATTGCAACCCGATACAGGGTCCGCACTGGTATTCTTAGCCTTTATGTTTCCTTTATACCGGGAGGGATTATCAGGTTATTTTCTGTTGATATTTTTGGGCATGATTGTTTTGTTCATAGCAGATTTCTTAGTACCAACATATATCTTAATACTAATATTAAGTACTATAGGCGCACTATTTATTTATGCCAATAAAAGGAAGCAAAAAATAATTATCTCCACGGTAGTGGTTACGTTTTTTGCGATAGCTTACCTTTTCCTGATAAAAATAGCGTACGAAAAAGTTTTACAGCCACATCAACGTAGCCGTATTGAACTGATGCTGGGGCTTAAAACCGATAATAAGGGCGCCGGATATAATGTAATCCAATCGCAAATTGCAATCGGTTCCGGACAAGCTATTGGACGAGGTTTTTTACAGGGTACACAAACCAAATATGGTTATGTACCAGAGCAAAGCACAGATTTTATATTCTCTACCGTTGGTGAGGAATGGGGTTTTCTAGGCTGCTCTGTTGTTATAGGATTGTATATATTTTTGTTATTGAGGTTGATCAACCTTGCTGAAAGGCAAAGATCCACTTTCTCCAGGGTTTACGGTTATAGTGTAGCCTGTATCCTATTTTTCCATGTATTCATCAATATCGGTATGACCATAGGGATTATTCCTGTAATTGGTATTCCATTACCCTTAATCAGTTATGGAGGCTCTTCTTTATGGAGTTTTACCATTTTACTATTTATCTTCCTAAAACTGGATTCGAATAGAATGGGGTATATTTAGTTGGGAGTTGGGAGTTGGGAGTTGGGAGTCAAGAGTCTTTAGTCAACAGTCTATAGCTGATGGCCCATAGTTTCTCAGATTAAAACTGATAACTCCGAACTGCAAACTCCAAACTCATCTTACTTACCAAATCTCCTATTCAATAGCTCATACAGCTGGTCAACTGTACTTTGTTTATCTGTCCAATTGTTCTGAGTGGCATAATTTTTTTGAAGAAAACTATCTGCGGCTTCAAAACTCGTCATCTTATTTGCAATATCAATGGCTTCTGAATAAGCCAAATTATAACCATTAAAAAGATCTTTGATAAAAAGTAATTTCTCATTTAGGCTAATAGATTGCTTCAAATCCAAAATTGGTGCTTTTAAAAGTTCATTTTGCTCATTATTTTTTGCCAGTAAATCATTTAAGGTTGGAGCTGGTTTTTCTGAAATTGGCTGTTCTTCGGGCTTAACCTGAACCATATCGGGAATGAAAGATGGGTGTTCATCAACAACCGGAGAAATCACAGGTTCATCCAATTCAACATTTTCAAGGCTTTCAACTGGCTCTACAGATTCAGATGTATGTTGCTCCATTTCAGCTTCTTCAACTGTTGTATTTTCATCATGAGAGATTAAAAAAGGCTCCGGACCAATTTCATCTTCATCTGTTTTTGTTGGATCCTCCCCATTTACAGGTACTTCCCCTATTTCATGTATTTTGTTTTTTTGTGCCAGTATCTCTTCTTCAGTTTTACTTAATGGTCGATCGAAAATTTCATCAACAGGTTTTTCCTGATAGTCAAATTCATGATTTGTACTATTATCCAACACCAATTCAAAAGTATGATCATCCTGATCAGGCTTAAAAAAATCTTTATTTAACAGTATTTCGGCAGTATCCTGATGAATCTTTTCATCATCAATTACCTCCTGTTCTTGTCTTATATCTACACGTTCTTCTTCTTCCTCGGCAGTAGCTACCTCTGCCAGCTCCACTGGATCAAAACATTCTTCTTCTGAATCATAACTTTGCAATACTGGCTGCAAATCCTCAACAGACACATCACTATCGACCGGAACAACTTCATGCTGCAGAGGTTTACCTTCTTTTATTGTATTTAATTTTTTAACGATATGAACATGATCTGAAAGGAAATTGGCATTCGCTAGAAAAAGCTCAACCTCCAAATCATTTAATTTATCGGGGTTTTGAGCCAAAAATTGGTATTGCTCATTTAATTCGGTTAAAATACTACCTATCTTTCTGAAAATGTCTTGTTGGTTCATCATAAATTTAAAACGAATTTTTAGGTGATTTATGTTGGTAAATAAGTACTCAAAAATAACACATAATTATGATATTTGTTCGGTTTAAAAATTATAGTTCAGTATTAGATACATCTGTGTTGAGGCTGGGAAGTACATTTTCATTTCAAAAGGGAAAAAATTCAAAATCTTATCGGGATTTTGGCTCAGGCGAAGGCTTATGCATAGACTCAGAAATGGATATATAAAAATTGATCATGTTATTTAGCGAACAAAATTTTAGAAGAAGAGGCGAATTTGCAGGGAGTATAGAAGTAGTGTGTGGATCTATGTTCTCCGGTAAAACAGAGGAATTGATCCGTCGTTTAAAACGGGCACAAATTGCTAAATTAAATGTGGAGATTTTCAAACCTAGAACGGATACCCGTTATCATGAAACTGCAGTTGTTTCACATGATTTAAATTCTATTTCATCTACTCCTGTTGATAGTGCTTCGGCAATTTTGTTGCTGGGAACCAATACACAAGTCGTTGGGATAGATGAGGCTCAGTTTTTTGACGATGAACTACCAGATGTCTGTAACAAACTAGCCCTTAAAGGAATACGTGTTATAGTGGCTGGTTTGGATATGGATTTTACGGGCAAGCCATTTGGCCCAATGCCTGCTCTGATGGCTATTGCTGAACATGTTACCAAAGTAAATGCAGTTTGCGTTCGTTGTGGCAACCCTGCGTTATACAGCTACAGAACTGTTGCCGATGAAGCGACCGTTTTGCTGGGTGAAAAAGAAAGTTATGAGCCAAGATGCAGAGCCTGTTATAATTTGGGGAAAGGATAAGCAACCTCTCCCTATTAAAGTTTGTTTTAGGCATAAGATGTGCTTTCCCTCTCCTGAAGGAAAGGGATGCAAAGACAGTTCTTTTAACCCAATAGTTATATCGTTAAATTGTCCATGCAAACATCATTGAGCAAAAAACAATCACATCAAGAAATTAAAACCGTTTCCATTTTAGGTTGTGGCTGGTTTGGTTTGGCTTTGGCAAAAAAGCTGGTTGACCTAAATTATACAGTTAAAGGCTCAACAACAACTCCTGAAAAGCTTGGAATTTTAAAAGAGAACCGTATTCAACCATACTTGATTAATTTTACCGCTGATCAGGTTTCTGCTGATCCAGCTTTTTTTGATACTGATGTGCTGTTCATTTGCATTCCACCAAAACGCAACTCAACTGAGCTTAATGCCTATCCAAAAAAGATAAAATTAATTCTGGATGCAGCTAAAAATAAGTCTAAACATGTTGTGTTAATCAGTTCCACGAGTGTTTATGATGATGAAAATAAGATTGTTGACGAAAATACTGAAGCCAACCCAGGCACGGATTCCGGAAAAGTGATTTTAGAAGCTGAAAATTTATTAAAAGGAACTCATCGGATGAATATAAAGCACCATGCAGATATTCATCTAATGAGTAATGATGCCAAATACACCATTATTCGCTTCGCGGGATTAATTGGTCCCAATCGCGACCCTGGGCGGTTTTTTACAGGCAAAAAAGATGTCGCGAATGGCTTAGCTCCTGTTAATTTAATTCAACAAGCTGATGCAGTGGGAATTGCCTGTAAACTTTTGAAAAAACAGGCTTTTGGTAGAATTTACAATGCCTGCTCTCCAGAACACCCTACAAAACAAGATTTTTATACCGCAGCAGCGAAAGCATCTGGTTTAATTGAACCTGAGTTTATTGCTGAAAAGAAAAACTGGAAAATTGTGGAAAGTGTACATGTTCCGAAGTTTTTGCAATATGAGTTCGAAAAACCTTTATCATCCTGAGGAACGAAGGATCCCTAAATCGAATACCCAAAAGGGATTCTTCATTGTATTCAGAATGACAAAATAAACTTGAAAAAACTTGTTATTAATAGGCTCGAAGAATCTCAATAGCTTCTACCATCTGGTTCGTGTCCTCACCACAAGTATTCGGAAGATTTTATGGGTGTTATTAAAAAAAGTAGATAATAGTTTAAGATACACTTAAATGCCCTTATGTGTCTTATATGGCAAACAATAGAGACTCATTTTTTTACCATAGAAGGAATATAAGTTCATATAAAATGTGCTTAGGTGGTGAAATCTAATAACATTTTAATCTTCCGAAAAGCTATGGTGTCCTCACAAACCAAACGTATTCCGTTTCGTGAGGACACGAACCGGCGCAATGAGAATATAAGTATGAACAGCCTTTGTCATCCTGAGGCACGAAGGATCTCTAAATCGAAAACCAAAAAGAGATTCTTCATTGCATTCAGCATGAACAAAAGGCTTTTCGCTGTTTTTTAACCACAAAGAGCAACAAGAAATAAGCTTATAACCTGAGTTCGATTAATAATGTACCTTAGAAAGGTCTATTTGATGCTTTATATAAAAGCGGTCGTCACCCTGTCCCGATTTTCGGGATCAGGGTCTTTATTATAGCAGGAAAGATGCTGAAACAAGTTCAGCATGACGAGAAGATTACTCAATGCGACCTAAAACCCCTATTTTATTTTAAATATTAATCGAACTCAGGTTTATATGTTCTTGAATGCCTTATATGGTTCAAAAAAGCATTATTTGTGGCTAACCCAACAAACCCAACAACTCTTTCTTTGTTAAATTCTTGAACATTCCTCCATCGGTTTGGATTAAATCTTTAACCAAATCTTTTTTAGTTGCCTGGAGTTTCATGATTTTTTCTTCAATCGTATCCGGGCAAATCAACCGAACGGCCATTACGTTTTTATGTTGACCAATGCGATAAGCCCTGTCAATCGCCTGATTTTCTACCGCCGGGTTCCACCAGGGATCCACTAGATAAACATAATCTGCTTCCGTTAAATTCAATCCTGTCCCCCCTGCTTTTAAACTGATCAGGAATACCGGAATATCATCATTCTTTTGGAATGAAGCCACCACTTCCGCTCTTTTTCGGGTTTGACCGGTTAGATATTCGTATTTGATCCCACGGATTTCCAATTGCTTTTTGATCAGATCTAGCATGGTTACAAATTGAGAAAAGATCAAAATCTTATGGTTTTTAGCCTTGCTTTCTATCTGTTCCAACAAAACTTCAATTTTTGATGAAGCTTGCAAATAAGATTTTCCATCTGCCAATAAAGCTGCAGAATTACAGATCTGCCTTAATCTGGTGATGCTTTTCAAAACATGCATTGAGCTTTTTGGCAATTCATCTTCGGTTTTACCTAAAATAAAATCCTGGATCTCTTTTTTATTTGCCTCATAAACTTCGCGTTGCTCCTCACCCATTTCGCAATACAAAATAATTTCGGTCTTATCCGGTAGTTCTTTTGCTACCTGATCTTTGGTTCGTCTTAAGATAAAGGGTTTAATTTTTTTCTGAAGTTCTTCAGCCCTTTTGCTGTCCTTAAACTGATCTATAGGCGTTGAGTATAAATCTGCAAACTGCTGTTTACTGCCAAATAAACCCGGACAGGCAAAAGACAATTGTCCATATAAATCAAAAGTGTTATTCTCTATCGGTGTTCCGGTTAAAACCACTTTATTACGTGATTGTAACATCCTAACCGTTTTATAACGTTGCGATTCTGGATTCTTGATGTTCTGAGATTCATCCAAAAAGATGTAATTAAAACGATAATCCTTAAGAAACCGAATATCAGAAAGCAAAGTTCCATAGGAGGTTAAAATAACCTCATAGTTATCGAAACTATCGGTCGTTTTTGTCCTGTCGTTACCATAAATCGTTTTCACTTTTATGGATGGTGCAAACTTTTCTACTTCGGCTTTCCAGTTAAAAATCAAGGATGCTGGCACAACAACAAGATTGGTATTGTGTTCTACTTTTTCTCTTTGCGATAAAATGAAAGCTAAAATCTGGATTGTTTTTCCCAAACCCATATCATCAGCCAGGCAGGATCCGAAGTTAAAATCATCTAAAAAATTAAGCCAATTCAGTCCGTCTTTTTGGTAATGCCGTAAAGTTGCTTTCAAGGTTTTAGGTATTTCAACTTCTTGGATAGAGCCTATGCCCTCAAATTTTTGTTTATACAGTTTTAATTCATTTTTAACATCACCATCTAGCAAAGCATCTTCATAAAGATCATTTATTGATGCATATTTGATCTTATGCGTGAGCAATTTATCTTCAACAATTTCTCCTGCATTAAAATATCCTGCAAATTTTTCTATCCATTCTGCTGGTAAAATCCCTTGTGTACCATCATCAAGCGTAACGAACTTACTTTTATTTCGGATGGATTTATGAAGATGTTTCAGGGCTACCTGCTGCTTTCCAAACTTTACTTTTACCTTGGTTTCAAACCAATCTGTTCCACTTAGAACTTCAATATTAATTTCGGCTTTGTATGGATTAAGCTTATTGTTTTTAAGTTGGCTAAAGCCCAGAATATGGATTTCTTTAGTCCTCCAGGTCTCAAAAGCCTCCAGAAACCAAGCCTCCTCTAAAAATCTTTTTCTGTGGAGATAATAAGAATCATTGGTTTCCTGCTCATAGAAATATGGATGCTGTTTTAATACATCTGATATAAACTGCAATTCCATTTTCTCATCTCGATGCAGCGTAAAAAGATTGCCCAAGTTATCCTGAGCCTGAATCTGTTTTTTCGACAAGACAGGGATTTCGAAATTTCCATAACGCATTACAGGCGTAATCAAAATATAATCTTCCGATTCGGATAAATAGATTAATTTTTCATTCTCCAAATCGAAGCCCTTTTCTTCAATCTGGCTTTTAGTCGCTGGTTTTAGATAGGAATAATCTACTTGGATACTACCCTCAAGCTGGATAAGAATCGTTTTTTGAAATTCGGGATACTTTGATTTATGCAGAATTAATCTATTGCTCTGTTTTTTGAAAAAACCGATAACCCTTAAAAAATCCGGTCTGTTGATTAAATAAAGTTGATCTTTTAATTGAATAAAATATTGGTATCCTAAAACCAAATTATCCAGTTCGTAAGATTTTCCCTCGATAATCAATCGCCCCGTAATTTCATAAAAATCATCCCTTTGGTTTACAGACAAACGCAGATCAACGTCCAAAATATGCACCTGAACGGCTACTATTGAGGATGCCTGAATATTTGATGACAGCTTTACCTCATGTTGATAGATTGGAATGCTCAAGGGGTTTTTAACAATTGCCTTTAGCGCCTCCAATTCCACTTCGGTTTGATCTGTATTGTAATTTTGCTGAAAAGTTGATATTCCACTATAAAATTTCAGCTCATCCTTTTCTTCTGTTTTAAATATTAAATCTGCTGGGCTAATGCTTTTTAATGGATTTTTTACTTTGCCGTTCTTTGTGGTTTCAGCTTCAAATAATTCGATGGTTAAGTTGTTGTAATAACGATGCTGGCTTAAAACCATAATCATTTTACCTGTATCTTTCTTGTTTAGGGAATTTGTTGTTACCGGTTTAACCGCAGGTAATAAAATCTCTTTTAAGCTTTGCTGAGCCTCTAAATTAAAAGGCTGTAAAGCATCCATTTTTGGCTTGATGTTAACCGAGCCATTTTCATAGTTTAGATTGAAAAGATGATCCAGGTCTGTTTCTTTTTCCAAGCCATAATCCAGGGCAATCTTTGCAATTTTTTGTCTTCGGAGATTTTCATCAAAGAAGATCAATAAATCCTGCCGCTTTAAAATGTTGTATAAAACCTGTGCCTGATGTTCACAAAGCTTATTTTTTGGACTGGCACATCGACAAGAAAGCTTAACTGAGTTTTCATTTTGCTGAACCTGAACAATTGGAAAAGGTAAAGCTGATGCCTCATGGCTAAATGCTGCAAAATCAATTTCGATCTGCTCTGGAAAAAGATTAAAAAAACCTTTTGTATCGGTATAAATCTGTTGGTTTAGATGCTTTAAAATAACCAGAGCACTCAAATTTTTCAGATTGAAATCCCTTAAAATATAATCGTATGGATTTTGTTCTGTCGATTGATTGTCTGCTGGTTGTTCCCTCATTTATAGCCAAATGTTAAAGCAATAAAAGTAATGATTAATCAGAAGAACCTGGGCTGTAACTTTTGAGATTTTTATAAACAATCCAAGAATATTCTCTGTCTATTATCTATATTTTCCCCGCCTTGGTTCGTGTCCTCACTATAGCTGTTCGGAAAATTAAAATGTTATTAGATTTTACCAGCTAAGCACATTTTATATGAACTTATATTCCTTATATGGTAAAAAAATGAGTCTCTATTGTTCAGCATATAAGACACATAAGGGCATTTAAGTGTATCCTAAACTATTATCTACTTTTTTTAATAACACCATAAAATATTCCGAACACTTGTGGTGTCATCACGAACCAATCGTATTCCGTTTCGTGGCGACACGAACCGGGGCTATGATAGACCACCCCACCCCCTCCATGAAAAAAAGAGGAGAGTTGGATACTACTTTTAAATGATAAGAAACCTGGGTTTGTAAGCAAGAAAGACTAAACTCTTTATTCAAAAAAGCTAAATAAAATGATATTTTTTCATCTTCCCAACACTTATGGATAACATCAACTGTAAGTAAAATAGGTTTTTTATATTGTATTTTTACTAATTCCAGTTTTGGTTTACTACAATTGTTGGATTTTGGGTTAATGCTTCGTACACTAAATTTTGAATTTGTTTTGAATTTGTGGATAATTTAAAATTATAAATTTCCAGGTACACTTTAATTTTAACAGTATATCCTGCATTTTTTCCATATACAGTCTTGACATTTAAACTTTCCATATCCATAAAGTTTAAATTAAACTGGTTAAATAATCTGAAAAATATAACTACATTTTCTTTTATGATGTAGGAAGGCATATATTTTTCTATAAAAGACAAATTTTCATTAACGTTTTTAAATTTTTCTAAGTCCTGATTTGAAAGTGTGTTAACCACAGAAAAATACCTTTTAAAGAATTTGTCAATCACAAATATTCCCGGAATGGCAAACACCAAGAAAAAAGCGAACATCACAACGGCATATAGATAACTGTCGTTCATACGGGCGGTGTATCTTTCATTTCCCAAAAGTTCTTTCCCAAAAGAATTGGTTTCGGAAACTGTAGCTATAAAAAAAATCACTGGGGGAATGAGAGCAAATAGGAAGCATAAAATTTTAAAAAGTTTACCTCTAAACCGCATTTGTTCCAAAACTGTTTCTTTATATTGTTGATTATTTAGAGTCATTGATGTTTACCTTTTCGGTAATATGTTTGCTGTTTTTCATTGATTTTTTGCCAGAATCTTTTGTACATAACAGTACATTTTTATCTGCTTTTGGTGTAATATTCCGTTAGTATTTGTTTTAATTCTTCAAAAGATAAATTAATGGAATCGGAAGAAATATTTAGAACCGCATTTTGTTCTAAAAGCATTTTCTTTTCGGCGGCAGTTTTTAATTTCTCTAAATATTTATCCTTATTGTTGGTAATGAGTGTAATGAAACTGGAGTTATAAACGTTCAGCATTTTCATGTCATCAATATCTTTCCATTCTACCAAACCCAATTTTTTTCCATTGGGTGTAGTGTTGCAGATGATGCCATTTCTATTTAATATCAATGCTGTTTTGTCTTTACTCAAAATCACCTGCAAATGCTTAAATACCATAACCAATGAAACAATAAATAATAAAAGAAACATTGCGAGGTAGAAAATTTTTATTCTGTCAGAAATAAATACAATATGATATACAAAAGCCAGAGATGCCAGCGAGAGAAATACCCCCAAAACGAGTATTTTTAATTGCTTTTTAGTGTTAAATTCTATGATTAATTCTTCCATGTGATTTTTTAATTATTTCTTCTATGGTTAGTGTTATCATCGTACCAAACTTTTCTGTCTTATTATTTATATTTATATGATTAGTGATAACGCCAACCATAAGTAAATAAATAGATTTTACCCTACAATTCAGCAAATCATTTACAATTCGTGGGGGATTGGTTTATGATTCGTAACTAATGGTATAATAATGTTGATTGTTATTTGTCAAAAAATATTCTTGGTCCGTTACTTTTAAAAGTCCACTTTGAAATTGGATTAGGTTTTTCTGTCAACCAATTTTCAGCGCTTTCATTTAAGTCGATTTCCCATTCATAAATGTATTGTCCTATTATTTCAAAATCGGCATAAATTTTTGCGTCCCACCAAAAAAGTCTTTTTAGAATATTTTCAAATTTGTCAAGCCATAAATCTCATTCATACTCCAGTGTCTTATAGCTGGCTCCAAAAGTTATGATTTGTTGTCTGAATATGCCTTGTTCGTCAGGAATGGAGAACATACTTTGGTTTATGAATGGAAACCCTTTGTCTTCGCTTGGTAAACTAGAAATGACTTCCGCATTCAGCCTGTGAAGCTTATAGAAGTCTTCGGTCTTCCACGTGGCTCCATTTATATAACCATAAATTTTTGTGTTATGTGCCATTATTATTTTGTTGATTGTTTATAGCGCAGGTTTGTGATACTTACCACTAACGTTCGGAGTTTATGCAGAAACAGAGAAGAAAGCACTTCAGTATTCCAGGTGCGATGTAATTATATAATAATATTTGTCTTTTATTTTAAAAATAGCACTTGGCGTATCGTCATCCCCACCTTTATTTTGGTATGTTTCCATAGGTTTGGTGTTATAATAAATATAATGTTTGAATAAGGTATAATATGCGTTCTTATTATTCCCTCTCATATAATAGTCGCCTGCTCTTGGTTCAAATTTTACAAGTGTGTCTTTACCTTCAACTTGCATATCATATCCAAAAAATCGCAGTTTTAAACTGTCCTCCTCAATTTGTAGAATGCTATCAATAATGCTATATGCTCTATATTTATAACTCTTATGTTCTTTCAGGATGCTATCCATAATGCTATTTTTCGAAGATTTAGATCTTTCATATACCTTTGGTTCAGGCTCTTTTGGATGAAGCATTTCATCATCAATTCTATCCCAGTTTTTTAGGATCATTTGGGTTGCTTGTTCATAACCTTCAATATTGTCTATTTCTTTTTTTATAGGTACCAGATCTCCTTCGTAACCATTTTTTTTATTACCGATAACGCAGCTAGCACATAAACTTAATAGTATTACAATCCCGGCATTAAATGTTATATTTAATTTGTTGACATTCATATAATTTTGGTGAAAAACTGCAATAAGAACCTAGTGGGTATTTGATTGTCCTCAAAACCGTTGATACTCCTTCTGAAATTCATTTTAATTGATTAAACTTTGTTTCATTATAGTAGTTTACAATTGTATGGGCTGGTTTATTATTCGTAAGGAAAAGGGCTCTTTAGATGCAAACCAAGTGAGAGGACATTATTCCTCTTTTATCAAATCGCCTTTGTAATTGTAAAGCTTATTGTTAAAAAGATAGGTTCTCTTTTTGCCTTTCCAGTTTTTACTAAGCCCATAGCTGCCCGGCTTTTTACCTTGTACCATATATTTTCCTGTTTTATCTATAATACCGTATTGGTCTTCTGTCATCACAAAGGCATAACCTGCCTGGAAATCATGTATCTTAGAAAAGATAAATGGTACGGCTAGTTTACCTTTGCTGTTTAAAGCGCCATACTTTCCTTTATCGTTCTCCACAACAACCATACTGTCTGACACGTCTTCCATTTTATCATAAATGGCAGCTGCCAGTATTTTACCTTCACGGTCGAATAGTCCGGATAACCCACCTTTCATAAAAACAGCCATTCCCTCTTTATAGCTACTGATAAAATCGTATTTCACCGGAATTATCTCTTTCAGGTTGTTATCTATCACTCCGTATATTTCATCTCCATCGCTCTTAACCTTTATAACAACAGCTCTCCCTGAATAAAAGGAATAAATATCATCGTATTTATACGGACAAAGCTGTTTTCCTTCCAAATCTAAGATACCATATTTGTCGTTTTTTTTAACGATAAGTAATGGATATTCATTTTTGTTTTCCAGGTCTGTTGCCAATTGTACCTCGTCAAACCATTCATCGTTCAAGGATTTGCCCGTTAAACTTAACAAGCTGTATTTGCCACCCTTTTCTTTTTGTGAAATAATTACATTGCCTGTTACCTGAAGTGAGGCGTATGTTATGGGAACAATTAATTTTCCTTCTTTATTGTACAGCCCATGCAAAAATTCATTTTCATAATTTACGGTATCTCTTTTGACAAACTTTCGGATTCTTACCATACCATTTTCCTGATCATCTAAATAGCCATCAATTCCTAAATCAACCAGTTCATTTTTCTGTTCATCAAAATAATAGTTGGTATGTTTATATGCGGTATCTGTAGCATAATAATAGTGGTCATTTTCTTTTTGCAATGATTTGTATTGTCCATTAATCAGGATATTTCCATCGGAACTGGAAATGCCCTTTAATTCGTTTTCATTGCTAAAAACCTGATACAGGCTTTTTTTAGTTTCTTTATTGTAAGCTGTGATATCCTGTTTAAATAACTTGCTGTCTTCCCTGAAGTAAAATACGAGCTGCTCAACATTACCCTTAAAATCATATTCTTTATAGTCTACAGTAGACTTTTCGGGTAATTTGAGCTTGTTTATCCGTGTCCCTATCTCATTAATGAGTTCTTCCTGGCTGGAAAATTTATTGGCATCAATTTTTTTCACGAAATCATTGCTCCATAATTCCATTTCTTCCAATAAAGTCTCCGTGCTGCCATCAGGTTTATAGCTTGAGCGTTTGGAGCGTTTATGATTTACAAGTTTACCGGTTTTTGTAAGCGCATATACTTCCAGCAGGTCTTTATTGATGGCCGTATCGACACGGATTTTTACTTTGTTTTTATTTACCCCATCCAAATAGATCTTACCGTTTCTGTAAGGCATTTGCTGCAGGGCAATATTCATTTTTATTGTTGCCATTTTTATGGGAATGCACTTGCTGGCAGAAGCCTTCAGGCTATCCATATCCTTTAGTCCTACTTCTTTCCTGTTGTATGCTTTACCGTTTTTATAAACCTGGCTCACTGCATAATCCAGGTCGAGATAGCCCACGTTATCATCTTCTTCAGGGTCAGGACCAATTTCAAAATCGGAATTTGGCAGGAAAAATATCTGGCTAAAAATCAGCCTTTTTACAGTTGCATTAAATTTTTCTTCTACCAGCTTTGCATCTGGCAGTGTATATGGAGCTATATTTTCTGCAGTTGCTTCTGTGTATATCTTTTCATCTTTATTGCTGCCCAGGTTGTTGATTCGTTTTATTTGTTCCTGGAATTTATTTATGCCTTCGGCCTGCTCTGCAAATATTGTTCTTATTTCCGGGATTGATTTTCCCTTTAACTGGGTCAGGAATTCTTCTTTTTTGTTGCCAAAAAATAAGGATTGTGCCGGGCTGCCGAATGACACGAATAACAGGGTTATTATAATTAAATATTTTAATGGGTTGTGTTTCGTCATTTTTTATTAAAAATTTTTTCAGATAAATAGTATTCTCCTTTTTTAAAGGAGGAGGCAGGGTGGTTTTATAAACGCCTTTTTAACCAGCCCTTGCCTCTCCTAAATTATGAGGAGCTCAATTTTGCAGCAAGGTTTCTGAAACTTAGCCTAATTAAGCTTCATTCCGTTTAAAGGCAATGCGTATCTAATCTTTTCTATGTCTTTTTGAAAAACATCTAAGTCTGTTTCAAATACCACTCTGCCTGTTTTCATTTCTTCTATGACCAAATCGTAATAATTTTTTTTAAATGGTGAAATTATTGGCCTGTGCTTAAATGCGAGTTCTTTTTCACGTATACTGAAATTATAGTCTGAAAATTTATAATCAACTTTACCAATACTCATTTTATCTGAGTGTATGATACATTTGTTATTGAGATAGGTAACTACAAGTACTATCGGGAATATGATAAATCCAAACAAACTGAATGCCCCAATAGAAACAGTAGGGTTTTTATTTAAAATTACGCCCCCAATAAGATTGTAAACTGAACCAATAATGAAAAATGGGGCTAAAACCGAATAAAAAATAAGCAGTTTTTTTGCTAAACATATTTTAAGTTTCATGAGTATTAATTTTAAATTACTTTGTTAAATGGTGTGCAACTCTCCGGAAACCGGAGAGTTTTTGATTATTTAATTTCAAATCTAAATTCTGACAACTTAAACATCAAAACCATTTACAATTCGCAGGGATTGGTTTATTATTCGTTGTTTTAATGGTTTTACTCCTTTGGACAGATAGGCGCAGATAAGGAAAGTTGCAGATTTTCACAGAAAAAATAAGTGTAATGCCAGCACCAACAATCTCACAGAAACGTTCTGCTATTCCGGAAAGGTTTCTGTTATTTATAATTTCTGTCATTTTTTTATTGTTTTCTTTTTTCAGTACCTGGTTGCTGAACTATTTTACTGGGATTCAAATTCACTCCCGATTTTATCGAGTTTGCTTATCATGCTGATGTTTATATCCTGTATAAATACGGGGCTTATTTTTTTGTTTCCTTTATGATTTTCGGGAAGTGCAGTTAGTATCTTCACATTATAATCTCCTGTAAGCAGGTTGAAAGTTTTATCGCAATGCCCGGCCGCTGAAATCCTGTAGCCTGAATCATATCCTATCAACTGAATTTTCTTTTGTGATTTGTTGTACCTGAGTTTGAAAAATCTTCCGAAAGCAGCGGTTCCGTCTTTGAAATAGCCTGCTGTAATCACATTCTTTTTCTGCTCCAACTGAACGGGGTAAACGCTCATATCGTCTTCATTGATGAATTCAAGGCGATAGGTTTTTGTATCGCTAGTGAGATAGATTAACAGAAAATATTTTGAAAAGTCTTTTTCGCATTTTATGATGAGGGCAATGTCATTTTTTCCGTCAGCATCGAAATCGGTACTGAGCTTGTTCATTTTCCGCCCGTTTGCCGGACTTTCACTTAGCTCCTCATAGTTTTCCGGAATTTTTATTTGTGAAAATGAATGAAACGAAATCAATGTGAGCAATAGTAATAAAAGGGGTCTCATTTTTTTATTGTAAAAATTTTTGATACCAGTTAAAAAATTCATCCTCTGATTTCTCATCATTCATGGTTGCGGGATGTTTGACTATTTCGAGCGCTGTTGTTGGTATTTCGACATTAAATGTTGTTTTCACCCAGTCTTGAAATTTCACATTGGGTTTAACTATAAAGTCCTGGTTGGTTTCATCGGGCGGATAAGCGAAGTTTTCATCCCAGCATATTTCATCATAACCTATTGCCAACAGGCGTAAGAAATCGACCGCATTCTGAGCTAAAACACAGGACAGACAGGAGCCTGAACCGGACCCCATGTGTACTATTTTGAGTTCGTTTTTTTCTGTGAGCCAAAATGCACATTCTGAACCTTCTCCCCCGCTTTGGGCAAAAACACATAATCTCTTTTTTATTTCTTCATTTTCGTTTCCTCCAAACCAGTATTTTAAGTTTTCTGCATCTCCTGCTGCAAATTCTATTGTGGTTCCGCCTGCTCTCCCGGTTTCTGTCCAACTGTTTTTTAAATCTTTTTCGGGATAAAGAAACCCGATTCTGTTATTATTCTGGCTATCTACATAGAGTTGATTGTCTTCAATCCATTGGTAAAGCATTTTAATTTCGGCTGGTATTTCCATTCCTGGGGGTAATACTTTTTGAAGCTGGTTTATTAGTTTATTTTCCATGATTTTTGAATGGTTTATTTTAAGTGGTTTTGCGTTACTGATAGAAGCCCGTGGGTTTGATTAAATCTTAATCTGTCGCCCGGTTATTTTTCCATCATTTGAAAAGTTATCAAACTCGGGTCCATCAATAATATTCCAGCCTAATGAAACCAGTTTTTCATCTGTTAATATTTCCTGGTGCAACTGGGTTAAATGAATGTTTCCGTATTTGCATACCTGTATTTGTATGGTTTCATCCTCGTTAAAGAGGAAAATATATTCGGCAACAGCGGGGTCGCAGCGGGTTATCCAAAATAAGATTTCTATAAAATCGCCCAAATTATCAGTACTACATTTAAATGCTTCTTTGTAGCTGCTCTGTCCGGTTATTTTTTCAAGTTTATGGTAGGCATTTACTAAGGGATTGTATTCGTTTTCCCTGTTTCCGAAAAAGTCGAGTTTGAGATGTGCTATAATAATAAAGTCGTTCACGTTAATGACCTCAAATAATGCTGCCAGCTTGTTGGTGAGTGTGTTCGTAAAGGTGTGAATATCGGAATGGCTTAAACAGATAATTTTATTGTGGCTGCAGTATTCAATGGTATCATTTTTAAAACAATCAAATTGTTCCTGGTACAAATGTTCTTCGTTATCGTCTTTATAGTATTGTAACATTTCATCGCTGTAAAATGTTTTCTGCATTTTAGCGAGTTGGGAGCCTATTATTTTTTTTGTGGCTATAATTGCTTTTCTTGTGGTGAGTGTTACCATACTAATTACAGCCAATTGTGTTTGGTGTAAAAACTCAATTGGTATTATTTATATTCAAATATAAACCAGTTTCATTCCAAAGCTCCAAACTGTTTACAATTCGTCGGGATTGGTTTATTATTCGCAAGAAAATGGTTCGTACAAACAAGGAAGTAATACGAAATTTTTTCCCGCTACAAAGGAGTCCTTTGGACAGATATGTGCAGATTATAAGAACAGCAGATTTTCACAGAAAAAAATCAGCGATAATCGGCGGAGAAAAAAGTTATATCGGTGATGATGTTTTTTTTTAACCGGCGCTAAAAAATTTCAATCTATCGGTTGGTGTCCCACCGACCGACAAGTTTCTACTAACAACCAATTTATTTATAATTTATCAGGGATGATTTGTTACCGGAATTTATTTTTTCATCTGCTTAAGGCATTTACCTAACCACAAGCCTATAGCAAGTGTGGGCAGGCTGCCAAAAATGAGGAAAACAAGTATTACAGATAACAAACCTGATAAATTTTTTATGCCATCAAGTTGTTGAGTGAGGTTGACAGATAATGTACCTGCAACCACAGCAATAAGCAATATGGTAAAAATAATTGCTACACCGTGCCATACTTTATAGCCATTCTGTATGATAAGGTTATTGCCTATAAGCCAGCCGCTACCGTAGGCACATGCAATACCCGAAAATATGGGGAACAGGAAGGCTTTTATTTCCAGCGTAGCCTGTACACCGAAAAATAGGATATGGAAAAAGCTGAAAACCAAAATGGCTGTTACTACCTCTATGGTTACTGCTGTTAAAATGTTTCGGGTTTGCGGTTGCATAAGTTAGTGTATTTATTTTGTTTTCTCATTCATTATATGGGGAATGACCATTTTCGATGTAGTGTTTCTTTTCAAAATATTCTATCCTTGTTTTTACTGCCTGTCCCAGATATTGTAGTTAGTTCTGTTGGCATATTTGAAGTTATATTTTGTTAAAAGTGAATTTAAAAACTGTCTGAATGCGGGTGTCATCCCTTTTTCAATATTAATTCCGTTTGGTTCTGTTGATATTATAGTTTTGGCCGCGGGTATATGTATCATAGATTTTAGCTTGTTGCATTCCATGCATACTGATATATAGTTTACGGCTATGTTGTTTTCCAAAAAAACTATCCCCAGGTGGGGTTCCCAGCATATGGATGAGCCATTGTTGAACGATTTTGAATCGCCCAGGAACTTATGCAGTTTAACCTGCTCTTTTTTTGTTATAAAGCTGTTTTTTAGGCCATTCGTTGTATCCGGGTGTTCTATAGCGTGTTGAGTTATTTTCCTGAAATCGGGCTCATCTGGCGAAGGGTCAAATTCGTAAATCAGTACTTTATTAAACGAAATGTTTTTTATTGTTTTCAGGTTGTCCTGCGCCAGTATGCTGCTTGTTCCGAAAGTAAGTATGAAAAGGAAAAATAAAATTGTTTTCATCATTTAGTAATTGATTAGTTCTGAAAGGTTACACATAATTATCGTAAATGTGTTGTTATGTGCTGCTTTTTAGTTCGCCCAATATTTTTTTTCGTTTAATGATTAGCACTGTTGCTGCAACAAATGCAGCAAGAGCAAAAAATGCAAATGCGTAAGCTTGTATTTGTAATTGCCGGCCTTCGCTGCCAAGCTGATTTATCATTTGCTGTTTTTGGTCAGCCCTTAAGCTTTTATCTATGTTTATTGACCAATAGCTATGCTCAACTTTATATTTCAAACTTACCATAGCGCCAAATATTCCTATTATGCAAATAGTTGTTAACAGGTAAAGTATTGCTATGGATAGGTATAAGGATGTTCTTTTCAATTGGTTTTTGTTTTAAAAATAAAATAGTTACTGGTGTTAATTATACATTTGATTTAGCTTCTCCCGAATATGTTGCCAGGCTTTAAGTTCAAATTCAAACGCGATGCTGCCTTTTGCTGCAATTTTGTTATGTGAAAATATTTGTACCGATTGTTGTTTTGGTATAGTAAGGGGTTTATCGGCTACTACTATATAAGTAATTGTCCGCTTGCCTAATCCTCGGCTTTTAACGGGCTCCGGGGTAAAGCTGGTATTAACATGGGGTTTAACAGACCAGCTACTGGTTCCCTTCATAATGATATCAACCTTTAGCAGCCGGACAGCTTTTATATCAGCCCATAACAATGTTCGTTGCCAGAATAGGGAAACCGCTTTTATGCCTTTTTCATTTATAATGATGAGGGGAAAGAACGTAACAGTCAGCAACCAGGTATTAATTGCTATTGCCGGCAGCAATAACAGCAGGGCCGGATAGCCTACATTAGTATCCATTCCAAAACCGGATTTGTTTACTTCCACAATACCCAAATACAAAAATCCTATTACAAATGCAGTAAGAAGAATAGCAATGATGTTTAGAAATGGTTCTCTTGAAAAATATCCTGTAAAATATATTTGTGTTTTTTTGCACTATGTTTTTGTTCAAATAAAGCCGGTTATTTTCATAATACCGGTAAGCATTTACAATTCGCAGGCATTCGTTTATGATTCGTAAAAAATGGTTGATGCTGACAGGAGCTTCTGGTTCATAAGAACACGAACCGCTGCGCAGATAACACCAACCATAAGTAAAAAGAAACCCTTAAAGGCTTAAGAAGTTCTGCACAGACACAGCCCCACAAAACTTCGTAAGTCGACCTCATCTGCCGGTTACTGAGACAATCCTGCGATAAGTAAATGAACACCTATTGAATTATAATGATTTTCTTAGCTTAAGATAAAATGGAACTTCTATCCTTTCCGTTTTACCATTAAGGATAAATTCTGCAGCTTGAACCCCAAGCCTGTTAAAATCAGTAGAAATGGTTGTAATACCATCTAAAATGATTCTTTTAAGTGGCGTTTCGTTATAAGAAATTACACCGACATCTTTCCCTATTTTTAATTTTTGAGCGATCAATCTTTCGATCAATATCACCAAATCGTCTTCCATCAGGTTGATGTAAACTTCTCCTGGATTAATTTCTTCTTCTTTTATATTATGTATGACTTCGTGATTAAAGGCATATTGTTGACAAAATCTGTAAAAGCCTGATAGAATTTCCTGAGGAAAATAGCTGTTTTTTGGGAAAATAATTTTTAAGGTATTGTATTGTGAAAGTCGATCTAAAGCCTGTTCTAAAGCGGCATAAATATCCTGGGCAAAATTCTCATAAGCCGCAGCGTAATCACCTGTGATTCCGGGTAAAAGTTTATCTAAAATAACCAGCTTTTCCTTTGGAATGGTATTGATAATTTCATGCGCATTTTCGCCCCCCTCAATAAAATGCGGAATGATTACAAAATGCGAATAATCATCTTTTTTACTGATGAGCATTTTCTTGAACAGCGCAAAATCATTATTATAAATATAAAAATCTATGGCTGCCTGTTCACCTATTGCCTTTGTAAAGGAATCGTAAATGATTTTTTTGTGTGTACTGAGCTTATTAAATAATAAACAGATTTTCAGTTTTCGAGAAAAATCGGTGTTTATTACGAAATATCCTTTCCCAGGAACTGAATCTACCACACCCAATTTGCGTAAGTTTCGGTATCCTTTTTCTGCAGTATCTCTTGACATTTCCAAACCGAAACTTAATTCGTTTATAGAAGGCAGAAGACTATTTTTTGTAAGTTGGCCGCTTTCAATAGCCGATAATATAGCATTGGTTAACTGCTTATATTTTGGCGTTGAAGAATATTCATCAACATGAATATATGCTATTAGATCATCCGGTTTCAAAGTATTAAACTAAATAAGATTTTCGAATATAGCAAAACGAAGCTATAAAGTTCGCTGAATAGCCGAGTAATATTTTAGCTGTATAATATCACTTGGCGCAGGAGTTTGATTCCAAGCATGGTTTATTGCCAAAGCAGTACCAATTGCTGTTGCCTGTGAAACCGATGAGGCATAAACCTCTATATCCGGGATAGAAGTTGCCAATAAGTGCATATAAATTGCATTTTTACCAAAACCGCCATCAACAAAAATCCTTTTGATACCTGGATTTAATATTAATCTTAAAGAATAAATCTGCTGTTTAATCAAGTCAAAAATGAGCTGATGATAGGCCTCTTCTGCCGTTTGGAAAATATTTAAATCCCGATCAGAAAAAGCAGAAGTTGTCGAAAATTCTTGCTGAGGGTTTTGGTTCTCAGGAATTTTATTGGCAAGCTTCAGGATCAATCCGGGATTAAACTTGAGGTGTTTGAAAAGGTAAGACGCTCTGTCAAAATGATCTGCAATACGTTTTAATTGTTGTTCGTGTTCATAACCCGCAAAAATTCTTGAAGCCTTGACTGCCTTGCCTTTAAAGTGCATGTAACAAAGACAATCTTGTTTAAGTTGCGCCTCTGTTAGGGGCTCCTGATTAAAAGGGTTTAAGCTGATACACCAGGTACCTGTAGATAACAATACGAAAGGTGTATTAAAATTAGCCAAATAGGGAATCAGCGCAGCAGAGCTGTCATGTAAGCCCACACCAACCTGAAAATTTGCCCCTTCAAAATCTGTTTTCAAACTGGAATCGGCAGGGGTAAATGTTCCAAATTTCTCTGTAAGATTTTCGGCTGAAACCCAATTGTGATATTGACTTTTGTTAAAATCCCAAAGTTGCGTATGACAACCAATACTGGTAATATCTGCAACTGCCTTACCAGTAATCAAATAGCTTAAATATTGAGGCAAATGTAATGCCCATTTAACCTTTTCGAATATTTCGGGTTTTTCTTTTTTAAGCCGGTACAACTGCATACCGGAATTTAAACTGCCCAAAATTGGTGATGCGGTTTCCAAAGAAATCTTTTCCTCTCCACCATACTTAGCGTAAAATTCTTTTTTTAAATCCTCAGGGTAGTCCTTTAAATAATTATAAAGCGGTGTAAGCGGATTACCTTTTTCATCAAGATAAACGAAACTGGCGCCATAAGTAGAAAAATTTACGGCCTTAATATCATATTCTTTCAATTGCAAAACCTGGTGCAAGGAATCGTAAACCGAAGAGCGCAAGCTTTCCAGGTTTTCACAAGGTTCACCATCCTCATCTATTGTTTCTACAAAACGAGCAGAGCGTTCATAAACGATGTTGTAATTTTCATCGATCAAAAACAGCTTTTTATTCGTTTTTCCTACATCAAATATGGCAATAACAGGCTTAGACATCTTTCTTCTTTTTCTCCAAAATTATAAACCTGTAGCAACAGTATTTAATCCACGTTGGTTAACTAAAGTTTGTCTGCAACTTAAATCGCGGTATAAGTTGATTGGTAATAATGCTGCTCCAGCCCTTAACCTGGCTTCGGCTACCAATGCCCTTAAATCACTACGGAAAGTATTTTGTAAGATTTCTTGGCAACGAGCTACATCGTTATTGTTTTGAGCCTCATTTAATGCTTTTCTATCTACCAATAAGGCTTGGGCATAAGCGATCATAATGGCTTCAACAGATTGCAATAAATCTTCTAATGGATCTTTCACGTTGTGAGATGCATCGATCATCCAGCCTAAGCCTTTTGCATGGTTCATGTTTTTAGCGTCCATACCTTCTACCAATTCATTAAAAATTAAGAAAAGCTGATAAGGTTTGATGCTTCCCGCAGTTAAATCATCATCTCCATATTTAGAATCGTTGAAGTGGAAACCGCCTAATTTCCCTTCCATCAATAACAAAGCAACAATCTGTTCTATGTTCGCATTTGGTAAATGATGCCCCAAATCAACCAAGGTGTAAGCCTTTTTACCTAATTTACTCGCATACAATAAAGATTGTCCCCAATCTCCAACCGTAGTTGAATAAAAGTTAGGTTCGAACGCCTTATACTCCACGAACATTTTCCAATCATCTGGTAATGCTGAATAAATTTCCTGCAAACTTTCCAAGGTATTTTCAAAAGCCTTACGGAGATTAAGCTGACCCGGAAAACAAGAACCATCAGCCAACCAAACCGTTAAAGCATCAGATCCTAAAGCAATACCATGTTTAATTACTTCGATGTTATGATCTATAGCTTGTTTACGGATGGCTTTATTTACATTTTGGAGTGAACCAAATTTATAGCTATGAGCCGAACCCGTCTGATCCTGGAAAGTATTGGAGTTCATCGCATCGAACTTTAAACCGTAGCTAGAAGCAAGACTTTTTAAGGCTTCTGCATTTTGAGGGATATCCCATGGAATGTGAAGAGAAATTGCTCCACTTGCTCCATTTAAGGCATGTAATAAACCAACATCCTCAATTTTTTCTTCAATGGTACGTGGCTCTCCCCCGCTGATTGCAAAACGTCCGAAACGTGTTCCTCCGGTACCTAAAGCCCAACTTGGAATAGCGATTTGAAAATCAACCAGCTTTTGGATTACGCTTTCTATATCAATATGCGACCAATCTTCTTTTAAGAAATTTAATTTACGCTGATGCGAGGTTAAAAGAGAGTCGTTATGTTTTTCAATTTGGTTCTGTTCGATATTCATCTGAATATTTGGTTAAAACAGCTTGTGAAAACACAAACCGAGGTTTAAGGTTGTTATATTATTAAAAGTGACGATAAAATCGTCTTTCTCCAATACCCTCGTTGCAAACGAGGACAATTTAAAGTCATTTCCGGTCTGTGAAGACACAGACCGAGAAAACAACTTACTAAAACTTACTTTAATTTATCTTACAAATGCCATTGCAACACCGCCATCAACATTTAAAACATTTCCTGTTGATTTATTGAGCAAGCCGCCAACAAAGGCAAAACATGCATTAGCAATATCATCTGGCAAAATAATCTGGTTCAACAAGGTGCGTTTGGCATAATAAGCAGGCAATTCGGCAACCGTAATTCCATAAGCCTTTGCTCTGCCTTCGGCCCATCCGCCTGCCCAGATATTACTATCACTAATTACAGCATCCGGGTTAACTACATTTACCCGGATATTATCTGCACCTAGCTCTGCCGCATTTAATCTGCTTAAATGCAATTGTGCTGCTTTTGCACTACCATATCCCGCATTATTTGGTCCGCTAACCAGGGCGTTCTTACTTACAATATTAATGATATCACCACCAATATTTTGCTTTTGCATCGTATTTGTTGCAGCCTGGGTAATAAAAAACTGGCCTTTTACCAAAACATCATATAACAAGTCCCAATCCTTATCGGTATGGTCAGCAATAGATTTAGAAATGGATAATCCGGCATTATTTACCACGATATCAATTCCTCCAAAAGCCAAGGCAGCAGCATCGAAAGCATTATTGATTTCTTCTGCACTGGTTACATTTAATGGAGCTGTACTATAAGAATCTTTACCAAACTGTATTTCAAATTCCTTTCCTGCTTCTCCTAAGCGCTCTGCATTCATGTCATTCAAAATGACTACGGCACCTTCAGAAACAAACTTTTTGGCAATGGCTTTACCGATACCTCCGGCACTTCCGGTAATCAAGGCAATTTTACCAGTAAGTGGTTTCGGTTTAGGCATACGTTGCAGTTTTGCTTCTTCCAACAACCAATACTCGATATTAAAAGCTTCCTGATGTGGTAATGAAGTGTACTCAGAAATGGCTTCTGCGCCTTTCATTACATTTATGGCATTAATATAGAATTCTGCCGCAACCCTGGCTGTTTGTTTATCTTTAGAAAAAGTAAACATTCCGATACCGGGGTATAAAATAACCACAGGGTTCGTATCGCGAATAGCAGGGCTGTTTGGATGTTTACAGGTTTCGTAATAGTCTGTATACATTTTTCTATAAGCTTCAAAAGCTGGCTCAAGGGTTTCTTTTAAAGCTTTTGTATCTGATAGATCAGCATCGCTTTGCAAGCTTAAAACCAATGGACTTATTTTCGTCCTTAAAAAGTGATCCGGACAACTGGTTCCCATTGGAGCAAGGCGACCTAAATCATTTGAATTTATAAATTCCAAAACCCTTGCATCATCAGTAAAATGACCAATCATGTGTTGTTTGGAAGAACATAAACCACGTAAAACCGGGGCTAAAGCAGCAGCTTGCTTTTTACGTTTATCGGCCTCTGCACTTTCTATTTTTTGTCCTCCGAAAACCGGACCTTTCTTGCCATAATTTTGTTGAAGATAATCAGAGCAAATTTCGATTACATCTAAGGTATTGATGTAACTTTCGTAAGCCGTGTCTCCCCAGGTAAACAAGCCATGTGAGCCCAACATAATACCGCGGATGCCAGGATTTTCATCCAAACATTGCTTTAACTGTAAACCCAACTCAAAACCAGGTTTTTTCCATTCTACCCAGCCTATCGTTCCATTGAATAATTCCTGGGTTATTTTCTTTCCATCTTTTGCAGCCGCAATTGCAATCGCCGCGTCAGGGTGCAAATGATCGATGTGCTTGAAAGGCAAAAAGCCATGTAAAGGTGTATCGATTGATGGAGCCTTAGAACTTAAATCGAAAATGCAATGATTAAATAATTCAACCATTTCATCTTCATGCTCAACACCACGATAAATATTTTTAAGGCTGCGTAAACGATCTACATAAAGTGCAGCCAAGCCGCTTTTCTTTAATGTACCTAAATCACCACCAGAACCTTTTACCCACATTACCTCAGTCTCGGTACCTGTAAGTGGGTCTTTTTCCATTAGCTTGCACGATGTATTTCCACCTCCATAATTGGTTAAGCGCAAATCAGCGCCCAATAAATTTGAACGATAAATCAACAATGCGACTTCATCTCCGGCCAATTTTGCGGCCTCTTCTTCATCCCACAAGTAACTTACGTACTTGTAATTGCTTTCTTTAACAGACATATATTTTTTTAAATCTTTATCTTAAAATATTACCATAACCTACAATTATAATAGAAAAGATAATCAGTAAAATTCCTATTGTAACTGTAAGATATGTTTTGCGACTAACGCCTTTCCATTCTTTTAAAACGATCCCCCAAATGTTGGCGACAAGGATGATAAAAGCCATGTGTAAAATCCAGGAACTGGCACCATTACCTAATTTACTCTCGCCCATGCCATAAAAGAAAAACTGTAAAAACCAGGTTGTTCCGGCAAGAGCTGAGAAAATGTAATTGCGTAATAAAGGTGTTTTTTTATTGGTATAATCACCAAAAGTTTTATTGCGGGCGTTTAAAATCATACACCATATAAAATTGGTGGTTAAGCCGCCCCAAAGAATAACCACATAGGTAACGTTATTTTGGAAAAGAAATTCTCCCTGACCTGGATTTGCACTTTTCCATAGTTCATTTGCCTGAATGGCCATTTCTTTTCCGGCATCAATACCGAAAGCAAAACAAGCACTTAACAGTCCTGAAATAATAGAAACGGTTAATCCCAAACCGATTTTAAACTCTGTACTTTTAGTATCGTTAGCCGTTAATTCCTTATCTTTCATTGATCCGGCTTTGCCGCAAACAATGATTCCGATTACACAAACCAGTAAACCGGCCAAAACCAATTGACCCCATGATGTACTTGCCAATAGTGTGAAGGTATCTTTACCAGCCGAAGGGAAAAAATCATAATAAACGGATGGAACCAAAGCACCAAAAACGGAGCATAAGCCAAGAATGATTGAACTGCCCAAAGACACGCCTAAATAGCGAACACCTAAACCGTAAGTTAAACCTCCAATACCCCAGAGTACTCCAAAAAAATAGGTTAATAATAAAATCTTTCCGTTTGTTCCTGCAATAATTTCAGTGAAATTTGGAATGGTTAAATAAGCTGCCAGTGGTGGGATAATAAGCCATGAAAAAATACCACCAACAATCCAATAACTTTCCCAGGCCCAGCCTTTAACTTTTTTGTATGGAATATAAAAACTACCCGATGCGAAACCACCGAGAAAATGAAAAATTACACCTAAAATTGCCTGCATGCTTTGATTTTATTATTTGGTCGGTCTAAAATAGAAATTGCATAAAGCTTAACTGTTATGCACTGTTATGTTTAAACTATATTTCGGTCTATATCAAATAATCTGAAAAAATAATACTCAAAATAGCAGAATGGTATATACAATAAATAGCTACCTTAAGGGTGTATTATTTAAATTAGAAACAGTTTAAATTTCAGTTTAACATATTGGCTCACAGAGACACAACCTAAGGCATGAAACTGAGGTACATGTCTCCAAATACCTCAGAAATTGTAAAACTATTTATTCTTTTATAGTGAAGAGTATTTCTAAACCAAAAGTCCTTTTAAATTGGCAGGAGAATAATTGATGGATTTTAGGGTTTTATCATCAGATTTTCTGAAAACCAGGAACAAACCGTCAATCTCTTTGTAATAGGATTCTGTTTGATCTTTATCGAAATAATGTTTTATGGTTTGCTCTGCCTCTTCTATGGTTTTGCAAGCTTTGCTCATGTTCGAACGATGAACTTCATCAAACAAAGTTTTGAATTTCCCACCCAAACCAAACTCATGAATGGCTCCCGCTAAAACGTATTGCAAATCGCAAAGTGCATCAGCGACTTCTACTAAATCATCATTTTCTACCGCTTCCTGCAATTCCTTTAATTCTTCAGCCAAAAGTGAAATTCTCAGGTTTGCTCTTTGTTTAGATGGAATAATGGGGTTTTCTAAAATCGGGTGTTTAAAAGTAGTATGAAATTCAGCAACTTGATTTAAAGAATTCGTTTCTTGCATGTTCTAGTATAATTTAATCTTTCAGAAAGCAAACTTAAAAAAACGAACCTAAATAATTTCGGGAAATTATAAACATAATGCGTTGGTTAATTGTTGAAATTGGGGTTAATCGGTTAACTGTATCTATATATGTCAATTAACCAATTTAAACATTTCAAACAATTAACCTTTATAACACCAATAACATCCAAACATTACAAGCAAAATGTCCTGAATTGCCCAAGGGTGCCGATAGAGATTTAAAACCAGCTTTTTTATACATCCCTATTGCAGTTGATAGTTCAGGAAAAGATTCTAAATATACCTCATTATAGCCATAGCGCTGAGCAGATTCAATACTTTTTTCCATCAACATTTTGCCTATTCCCTTTCCCCTTGATTCAGCTGAAAGATAAAATTTGACCAATTCAACACATCCTTCGGGCAAACCTTCAGTGGGGTAAATACCACAACCACCTAATAGAACACCATCTTCTTCTGCCAGCCAGTAAGCTGATTGGGCTTGTTGAAAAACTTCAAACAAAGTATCTGTTGTGGGGTCGGTATAAACGGTACCTGGCTTATCAATTTTAAATTCTCTAAAAACCTTACGGATAAGCCCGGCAAGTGCCATATTATCCCTCTCTTCTATCTTTCTTAAAATGATTGCCATGAATTCTATTTTCTGTAAAGTTAAAAAACCCTTTAAGTACACGAAATAGTTTTAGTACTTTGGCGTTATGATTAACATGAAACATAAATTATTGCTTTGCCTTTTCACGATCTCTGTTTTCGGTTGTGGAATTAACAGGCAGGCGCAGCAAATAAAGGCGCTTGAGGATTGCACTTATAAAATAACCAATGTACAACGGGTATTAATTGCCGGAACGGATGTTAAAAAATTAATAGACCAACAAAATTTTAGCCTGACCAGTTTGCCGGGTGTTGCTCTAGGTTTATTAAGAAAAGATATTCCGTTAACTGCTAATCTAAATTTAGAAATTAAGAATCCATCGGCAAATTTAGCGGCCATTAATGAGTTCGAATACAAAATCCTGGTGAACAATACAGATTTAGCTGAGGGAATCATAAATCAAAATGTGAGCATTGCACAAGGGCAAACCGTAAACGTACCAGTACAATTGAGCAGCAATATCTACGGATTGGTATCCAATGGAAATTTGTTAAATGATATTATAAAGGCGGCTCAAAAAGGTTCTTCATCAAAAGATGAAAAACTTGGCTTATTAACCATTAAAATTAAACCGACATTTATGCTTGGGAATACACCGGTTAAATATCCGGGTTACATCACCATTAATAAAGACATCAGCAGTAAAATATTATTGTAAAAAACATTTCGACATAAAAAAACCTCCTTCAGTGAGGTTTTTTTTTTATGTTTATCTGAATCGCTTATGTGGTATTTTGATCATCCCTTTAAAATTATTCTGATCTAAATTTGTGCTAAGCAATTGAATTTCTGCTGATGACAATTTCGCTGGCATTGTTGTAGAAGTCGCACTTAAACTTGCAACCTTAGCTGCTGTAGTTACAAAACTTCCAGTTTTTGCATATAATAAAGCGTAAGCCAACAAGGTTTCAGTTTCATCGCCCCAGGCTTTTGTTAAATCTTCTGAAGCCTCTTTATCTACAGTTAAACCATTGTAATAGCCACCAACGCCGTTTTGGTTTTTAGTTTCAAATTCCGGAATGTATAAATCAAGTTTATCAATCCTGATCGGAAAAAATCCGACAGGTTTACCATAGGTAGTTTGACCAATAAGTTTAACATCCATAACTGATCTTAAACTATTAATGGTTAATTCACTAGCAGATGCTGTTGATCCGGTTACAATAAAATATACCCGGCTCAAATTCAATGATCCGGATTTAACAAATTTCTCAATATTATCCGCAGCTGTAGGCAAGTAATCCAAATCGGCATAGGTTGCATATTTACCATTAACACCATTGGTAAAAGACTGTAATTTCCCATCATCATCAAGCAAAGGTTGATGTATTAGTACAGATGTTTTTCTTTGAGCCGTTGTTAAGTTTTGCAAATAATTATTATAATAATAAGTAAACATGGTATTCCCTGTCTGTGCCGCAGGTGCCGCCAGGTTTATCATTTGAGTGGCTGTAGATACATAGCCACCACCATTATAACGCAAATCTACAATCAACTCGCTTACACCCTGACTGGTAAAATTTGAGAACGCCGCATTTAAGGCTGCAGAAACATTATTTGTAAAACTATTAAAAACAATATAGCCCACTTTTTTGGTTCCCGCCGTATATACATTCGTATAAAGAATTGGATTAATTGTATAAGTTGCATTGGTAACCACAACACTCTTTGTTACACCGGTTAAATCGACAAAAGTCAGACTTACAGTTGCATTAGCACCAAAAATTGCATTATTTAAAAAAGCAACATTACTACTATTATAGGTCAAATTCGTACGACCATTAACTGCGGTAATACGACAACCCCGGGTTAAGCCCTGTTCACTTGCAGGCGAGTTTGGGTATACATATTTCACTCGTAAATCAGTTGCTGAATTATACATTATAGAAAAGCCGTAATCATTTGCCGTTCCATTCACATCAGCTTTTAACATACTGGATTTTGCGCCAGTACTTACATAATCGATAAAAGAATATTTAGGTTCTGTTGATCCGTTAACATATTCATAAGACTTTCCTGTTGATGGGTCTAATGAATATTGCGTGATTGCGTAAAGTTCAGTTTCATTTGAACTGTAACTGCGTGGGTTAAAAACATCGAAAGCTGGCAGGGAAGTATTCCAGTAATATAATTCTTTGGAATACAAGAAAATAGAATCTTTTGTCAATTCATTACGCATACCTGTTGAGGCGGTTTCATTTGTTTCTTCAGGGAGGGCTGTATTTTTTTTACATGAAGAAAAAAAGCCTAAACCCAGTATTAAAAAAATGATCAGACAATTTATTTTAACATTTCTCATTATCACAATTAAATTATTTTCTATATACGCTAATAAAGGGATAAAGTTGTTTATGCATTCCTTTTTAAGACTCAAGCAATCAATCCAATACAGAATATTGCAGAAATATGATATATTACAAGAACAGCTAAGTTATCTATAAGTGTACGAATAAATTCTAATAATACTTGAAAAAGCTATCAAACTAAAACAGTTATATCACCATTATGTTTTTATGATTTTTTGATCTTTTTCCTGCAATGTCTCTCATAAACTTTTTAACATTCCAACTTTAAATGGTTCATTGAAAGTTTAAAATAATATTAATTTTAGATATTTGTACATTATCAGAAAAGTATGAAACAATATTTAGATTTAATGCAACATGTGCTGGATAACGGCGCTCAAAAACACGACCGCACTGGCACCGGCACCATTAGCGTTTTTGGCTATCAAATGCGTTTTGATTTGCAAAAGGGCTTCCCGATGGTAACTACTAAAAAACTGCATTTAAAATCTATTATACATGAATTAATTTGGTTTCTTACTGGCGATACCAATATTAAATATTTAAAAGATAATGGTGTTCGTATCTGGGATGAGTGGGCTGATGAAAATGGCAATTTAGGCCCTGTATATGGTTCGCAATGGAGAAGTTGGCCAAGTCCGGATGGAAAACATATTGACCAGATTACCAACATCATCAACACCATAAAAAACAATCCGGATTCTCGCAGAATTATTGTTTCGGCCTGGAATGTAGCTGAAATAGAAAATATGGCTTTGCCACCCTGCCATGCCTTTTTCCAATTCTACGTGGCACCTCCTGACCCTCTCAAAGGGGAATTAAAAGGGAAGCTAAGCTGTCAGCTATACCAACGAAGCGCAGATATATTTTTGGGTGTTCCTTTTAATATTGCATCTTATGCTTTATTAACGATGATGGTTGCTCAGGTTTGTGATTTAGAGGCTGGGGATTTCGTCCATACTTTAGGCGATGCGCATTTATACAACAATCACATTGAACAAGCGCGTTTACAATTGAGTCGTGAGCCGAAAGCCTTGCCAACCATGAAAATCAACCCTGAAGTTAAAAGCATTTTCGATTTCAAGTTTGAAGATTTTATGTTGGAGAACTATGAAGCACATCCGCATATTAAGGGTGTTGTAGCAGTTTAAACCCCAAATTCCTAAAGGGGGTTTAAAAAACCCAAGGTATTAAAATAAATAATATGCAAAATGACATGAAAGTTGGAACGGGAAAGTCCCCTTTAGGAGATTTAGGGATTGGCTTATCTATTGCCGTCGCCGTTGCTGAAAATTATGCTATAGGCAAAAACAATCAGCTTTTATGGCACATGCCTGCTGATTTGAAATTCTTTAAGCAAATAACAAGCGGACATACCATTATAATGGGTCGTAAAACGTTTGATTCAGTTGGCAGGCCTTTGCCAAATCGCAGAAACATTGTAATTAGCAGGGATCCCAATTTAAAAATTGATGGTGTTGAAGTGGTGAATAGTTTGGATGAAGCCCTATCCATTAGTAAAAATGAAGAAAAAAGCGTTTTTATAGTTGGTGGTGCAGAAATATATAAACAGGCCTTACCTAAAGTAGATACTCTGTATTTAACAACAATTCATCATAATTTTGAAGCCGATACTTTTTTTCCTGAAATTGACAGGAACGAGTGGAAAGAGGTAAAATCTGAAAGGCACAAAGCAGATGAAAAGAATCCGTATGATTATACTTTTGCCGTATTGGAACGAGTGTAAGTTAATTTCTACTGCAAAGAACATAAAGAGTTTTTACCTCACCCTTTGAAAGCAAGCAATAATTGCAGTGTCTGTTCAATCCCCCAACATTTATAGGGAGAGGCTAATCTTCTAATAACATCATAACTCCTGCCATCTAAAATGGCTGCTGTACTTGCTTTTCAAATAAAATTTAAGCTTAAAAAGCCGGGGCCTAAAACAAGTCCAGTATAATGAAACTGGGGATTATTGGCCCTTAAAAATTAATCTTAATAAATTATCAATTAAGGGGTTCTATAATTTAAAAATTTAATTAGATTTGCCGACTTGTTCAAAACAGCGAAAGACAAATTATTTTACAACAAAAAATGCAAGGAAAAGGTTTTATTAAGTTTATAGCGATAGTTTTAGCTATCGTTTGTGCGTATGCACTTTCTTTTACTCTGATATCATCCAGTGTAGAAAAAGACGCCAAAAACTATGCGAAAGGTGATTTAGCAAAAGAAAAGGCTTATTTAGATTCGATGAGCACCGTAGAAGTTTACCCTTTACTGGGCTTTACCTATCAGGATGTTAAATCGAAAGAGATTAATTTAGGTTTAGACTTAAAGGGCGGGATGAACGTAACGATGGAGATATCGTTAGCGGAATTGGTTAAATCGTTAGCAGGTAATCCTTCTGATGCTAACTTTAACAAGGCATTACAAAATGCACAAACCCAATTAAACGCTGGTGGTAAAGATTATATCAAATTATTTGTTAACGAATTTGAAAAATTGAGCCCTGGTGTAAAACTTGCAGACTACTTTTCTAATCAGGATAATGCGACTCAGTTAAAATCGAACGCAAGCAATGCTGAGGTTCAGTCATTCTTATCGAAAGAAGCAACAAGCGCCATCGATCGTTCATTTATTATTTTACGTTCTCGTATTGACGGTTTTGGTGTTGTAAGCCCGAACATGCAAAAACAAGAAGGTAGCAATCGCATTCTAATCGAAATGCCGGGTGTACAAGATAAAGAACGTGTATATAAATTATTACAAGGCTCTGCTGAGTTACAATTCTGGCAAGTTTATCAGGTACAAGAGGTATATCCTTTGTTAGAGAATATAAACAAAACTTTAGCGGCTACTTTAAAAGATACTTCAAGTGTTGCTAAAGATACAACTGCTGCTTCATCTGCTGGCAGTAAATTAGCCGGTTTAGAAAAAGTAGCGAAAGATACTACTGCTAAAGGTGGTAAACTTGCTGGCTTAGGTAAAAAAGATTCTACCGCAACCAGAGCTGCTTTAGCAAAATCCAATCCCTTATTCTCTGTTTTAAGTATCCCTACTTACCAGGCAGAAAACGGACAACAACAATTACGCCCGGGTGCAGTTGTGGGTTGGGTTGCTCAAAAAGATACAGCTAAAGTAAATGCTTACTTTAAAACTGCTGAAGTTGCTGCTGCTATTCCATCTACCATGAAATTTATGTGGAGCGTTAAACCGATGGAAGGCACTAAAGTTTTCGAATTGTATGCCATTAAATCTACTGGAACTGACGGTAAACCAGATTTAGCTGGTGATGCAATCAGCGATTCCCGTGCTGACTTTGATCAGCACAATAAACCAGAAGTAACCATGTACATGACCAGCGAAGGTGCTGCAAAATGGAAAAAAATTACTGCTGATGCTGCTGCTGATCCTAATAACAAAAAAGCAATTGCTATTGTATTGGATAATGCTGTTTATTCTGCCCCTACTGTACAGAACGAAATCCCTAATGGTGTTTCATCAATTACCGGTAATTTCACTCAAGACGATACCAAAGATTTATCGAACATCTTAAAAGCCGGTAAATTACCTGCACCTGCTCGTATTGCCGGTAGCTTTGTAGTTGGTCCTACCTTGGGTCAACAAGCCATTCATGATGGTTTAATTTCATTTGTGATTGCCTTTATCGTAATCTTAATCTTCATGGCGTTATATTATCACCGTGCTGGTTGGGTTGCAAACTTTGCATTACTATTAAACTTATTCTTCATCATCGGTATCCTCGTATCATTAGGTGCTGTATTAACATTACCTGGTATTGCCGGTATCGTATTAACCATCGGTTTATCGGTAGATGCGAACATCCTTATTTTTGAACGTGTACGTGAAGAGCTGGCCCATGGCAAGAATACGGCTACAGCAATTAAAGAAGGTTTCAAACATGCCATGCCTTCAATTATTGACTCAAACGTCACCCTGTTTATTTTAGGAGGTATTCTTTATGTTTTTGGTAGTGGACCGGTTCAAGGTTTCGCAACTACATTGTGTATCGGTATCGTTTCTTCATTATTTGCAGCCGTGGCTATTTCGAGAGTTGTTTTCGAATCGTTATTAAGCCGCAAAATCGATGTAAGCTTTGATAACAGCATAACACGTAATGCATTTAAGAACATTGCTTTCGACTTTGTTGGTCGTCGTAAAATTTATTATATAATTTCTACCTTAATCATTGTTTTAGGAGTTGTTTTCTATTTCAAAAATGGTGGTTTAAACTTAGGTGTAGATTTTAAAGGAGGTAGAACCTATTTGGTTCACTTCGATAAAAGTGTAAACACTGAGGATTTAAAAAGCAAATTAGCACCTGTTTTCGATAATGAAACCCCGGAGGTTAAAACTGCTGGCGAAGATAGTCAAGTTAAGATTACAACTACTTTCCACATCGAAGATCAAAATACCAAGACAGATAAATTAGTGGAAGATGCCTTGAACAAAGGCCTAGCCACCACCAACAATAAGTATGAAATTGTTAGTTCGCAAAAAGTTACACCGATTATTGCCAGTGATATTGTAAATGGAGCTTTCTATGCAGTATTGATTTCATGTTTATTCATGTTTATCTACATCGTAGTGCGATTCAAAAAATGGCAATATGGTTTAGGTGCAGTAATCGCATTATTCCACGATGTGTTGATGGTACTATCTTTCTATACCATTTTAGACGGTGTATTGCCTTTCTCTTTAGAAATTGGTCAGGATTTCATCGCTGCGATTTTAACGGTAATGGGTTACACCATGACAGAAACTGTTGTTGTATTTGATCGTATCCGTGAGAAATTAAAAGAAGCTGGTAAAGATGATTTACATGGTGAAGAACGTAACCACTTAATCAATTTCGCATTGAACAGTACATTAAGTCGTACCATTTTGACTTCCTTAACTGTATTCTTTGTGTTATTGGTAATCTTCATTTTCGGTGGCGATAGTATCCGCGGATTCATATTCGCCTTATTAATTGGCCGTATCATTGGTACATATTCATCATTATGTATCTCTACTCCTATCGTAATCGATTTGGGTAGTTCAGCTGAAAAAAGCAAAAAAGATATAAAATAAAAGGCGAAAGCTTTAAGGTTAGCCAAAATCTAAAAGGTATTCTTTAATTAGGGTACCTTTTTTTTATGCCCTCTATTGTATTCTGCTGAGAAAAAATAAAAAAGGTTTAAGGTAAAAGGCTAAAGGTTTAAGGTCAGCCAAAATCTAAAAGGGCATTCTTTAATAATAGGATATCTTTTTTATGCCCTCTATTTCTGTTTGTGGTAAAAATATGGTCTTCCCTATGCAAGAACATTGATTGGTTGAGGTTAAATCTTTTGTAGTCCTTTTTGTTACATTTGCACAGATAAAACCCAAATAGAATGGATTTACAACTTCCTAAAAGTGAATACCCGAGAGTGGTTATAGTTGGTGGCGGTTTCGGGGGTATTGAGTTAGCAAAGCGATTAAAAAACAAACCTTTTCAAGTGGTAATGCTCGATAAGCATAACTACCATACCTTTCAGCCCCTGCTTTATCAGGTAGCAACTGGTGGTTTAGAACCTGATTCGATCGCTTTCCCCTTGAGAAAGGTTTTTAAGGGACAAAAGAATTTCATTTTCAGGGTTACAAAAGTAACTAAAGTCATTCCGGATGAGAATAGAGTATTAACCGATATTGGTAAGGTAGATTACGACTACCTAGTTATCGCTACAGGTTCGACCAGTAATTTCTTTGGCAACCTGGAAATAGAAAACAATACGATGCCGATGAAATCAATTCCGCAGGCATTGGATTTAAGAAGTTTGATTTTACAGAATTTTGAAAAATCATTAATCGAAAAAGATGCAGACAAAAAAACTGCTTTACTAAACTTTGTGGTAGTTGGTGGCGGTCCAACAGGTGTTGAGACTGCCGGAGCTATTGCAGAGCTTAAAAAACATGTTATTCCTAACGATTATCCGGAACTGGATATGAGGAAAGTAAATATCTATCTGATAGAGAACTCTCCGGAACTGCTTGGCATGATGTCGTTACAAGCCCAAAAGAAATCTAAAGATTTCTTAATCGACATGGGCGTAACTGTAATGAACACAACAAGAGTCTTAGGTTATGATGGACATACACTTACATTGCAAGATAAAGCACCTATTTTAGCCTCTTCAGTTATTTGGAGTGCAGGCGTTAAAGGAGAAGTTTTGCCAGGTTTAGATCAAGCCGAAGTGGTAAAGGGTGGAAGACTAAAAACCGATGTTCATAATTTGGTTGTAGGTTATCCAAACATCTATGCCATTGGTGATGTTGCGGCAATTATAGATGAAGCAACACCAAACGGACATCCTGGTGTTGCTCCGGTAGCTATCCAGCAAGGGCATCAATTAGCCAAAAACTTAATCAATCTGAAAGAGAATAAACCTTTAGAAAAATTTGAGTACTTTGACAAGGGTTCTATGGCCACTGTTGGAAGAAATAAAGCTGTGGTCGATATGGGCAAAATTCGCTTTCAGGGGGTGTTCGCCTGGTTTGCCTGGATGTTTGTACACTTAATGACCTTAGTTGGTTTTAGAAACAAGATTATTGTATTCGTAAACTGGGTATGGAGTTATTTCAGTTACGATAGAGGAACCAGATTAATTATCAGAACCTTTGCAAAAGATAGAAGTATAGATTATAGAGCGGAAGTACCAAGCGTAAAAGAAGTAAAGGTTCCCTAAATAGAAAAATTCCGAATGACTTATAAAACGTTAACTCCGAATAAAAAAATAGCTTTAGTAGCTCACGATCATCGTAAAGATGATCTGGTAAACTGGGCTTTGAGGAATAGAGATGCCTTTACAGGTCATGAATTGCTTGCCACCGGAACAACAGGCAAGCTGATTGAAGAACGGTTGAATCTGCCAGTACGAAAGCTTTTAAGCGGTCCTTTGGGTGGCGATCAGCAAATTGGGGCTTTAATTGCACAAGGTGAAATAGATGTTCTGATTTTTTTCTGGGATCCAATGGAAGCACAGCCTCATGATCCCGACGTTAAAGCTTTGTTGCGTATCGGAATAGTTTGGAATATACCAATGGCCTGCGATGTTGCTACTGCTGATTTTCTGATTTCCTCGCCTTATATGCAAGGGAATTACCAGGCAGCCCTTACCGATTATGATGCTTATAAGAATAGAAAATTATAAGGTGTAGAGTTGAAAGGTAGAGGGTTTAAGATAAAAACCCGTTGCAAAAAAATATTTCAAAATGAATATCTCTTTTTCTTTGCGAAACAACTTTGTGTCTTTGCGGTAAAATATTATAAGGCTGAGGGCTGGAAGGTTGAAGGTTTAAGGTAAAACCCATTGCAAAAAAATATTTCAAAATGAATATCTCCTTTTCTTTGCGTAATAACTTTGTATCCTTTGCGGTAAAAATAAAATAACCAATCCCAATGAACCAAAACCAATTCAAATTAATAGAATGTCCACGTGATGCCATGCAGGGCTTACATGATTTTGTTCCAACAACACTTAAATCGGCATACTTAAATTTATTATTACAGGTCGGTTTTGATACAGTGGATTTTGGAAGCTTTGTTTCAGCGAAAGCCATTCCTCAAATGGCCGATACAGCAGAAGTTCTGGCTAACTTAAATTTGGATAACACTTCTACTAAACTCTTAGCCATTGTAGCCAATTTGCGTGGTGTAGAAGATGCCGTAAAACACGAACAGATAAATTACCTTGGCTTTCCTTTTTCCATCTCAGAAACCTTTCAACAACGCAATACAAACTCCAGCATTGAACAATCCTTAGTCACCGTTGAAAAAATGCTTTCGCTTTGCGCTAAAAATAATAAAAAAGCGGTCGTATATTTATCTATGGGATTTGGAAATCCTTATGGCGATGAGTGGAATTATGAAATAGTAGAAAAATGGGCCGATGGATTGGTCGGCAAAGGTGTTGAAATCCTTTCTTTGGCAGATACAGTTGGCGTTTCCACTCCGGAAAAAATAGAAAACATTTTACCAAAACTGATTTCAAGATTTGGGAATACAGAAATCGGCATCCATTTACACTCCACTCCTGCAGAGCGTCTTGAAAAGATTGAAGCAGCTTATCGTTCGGGCTGTAAACGAATCGATTCTGCACTAAAAGGCTTTGGTGGTTGCCCAATGGCAGCCGATGATTTAACAGGAAACATTGCGACTGAAGATGTAATCGATTTTTTAAATACTAAAGGAGAGAATTTAAACCTTAATGTGGATAAATGGCTGGAGGCTATGCTTTTATCTGAGGAAATTTTTCATTAACTTGCTTTATGTTTAAAGATGCCCGGAAACCTTTGGTCATAAATGGAAAATCTAAATTTTCTGAAGAAGAATATTTGGAGTTTGAAAGAACCTCCATTGAAAAACACGAATACCACAATGGTGAAATATTTCTAGTCCACGAACCTGCCGCAGAGTACAAAAGGGCTTCATATTCAGAAGAAGAATACCTTACAATAGAAAAAGCATCCAATATAAAGCACGAATATTACAAAGGCGAAATATTTGCAATGTCTGGCGCAAGTGATAGCCATAATGAAATTTTCACAAATCTATTCGGTGCGTTAACCGTAAAATTAAAAGGGAAAGCTTGCCGCCCATATGGAAGTGATAAAAGGATGAAAATTCCTGAAAATTCGCTTTATACCTATCCGGATATCTCAATTTATTGTAACGGTTTAATCCATGCCGAAAATGATGGGGATACCTCTATCCTACCAACCATTATAATAGAAATTTTATCGGCATCTACCAAAAGCTATGATAGAAGTGAGAAATTTAAGTTATACAGGGATATCCCTTCCTTAAAAGAATATATCCTAATTGATTCAGAAAGCATTTCTATTGAGGCTTTTCGATTAAATAAAAGTAATCATTGGGAATTAGAAGAAATGAAACTTTTAAGCGAATCGCTTATTATTCCATCATTAAACATCGTTATTAAAGTTAACGATATTTATGAAAATTTGAGATTTAATTAATCTACAAATCCACAAGTTAGTAAGATTGCTTCGTGCCTCGCAATGACGACTTTATTAGTCAAATTTAAACTTTCCTCACCATTTTAAAATGCTGTATTCCAGCCTCTTCAAACTGGTTACCTTCAGCAACAAAACCAAATTTGGCATAAAGACTCATGGCATCCAACTGTGAGTTTAAGTAAACGTAATGCGCATCTTCAGGCAAATCAGATAAAGCCTCAGCAATTAGTGCCCTGCCTACTCCATGTCCTCTAAAGTCTTTTAAAACAGCAAAACGTTCCAATTTATACCCCTTATCGGTTTTACGCCAGCGACAAGCACCACAAGGTTGTCCATTCATGGTTGCCAGAAAATGTATCGACTCGTCTTCGTGCTCCCATTCCAATTCGGGCGGACAATTCTGTTCATCAACAAACACCGTTTTGCGAACGGCAAATACTTTATCTAAATCTTCAGGGTGATTAACTTTTTGAACTTGCAAGCTCATGTTATTTATGTTTAATTTTCTTTTTAATTATAATTGATTTCGCTTCATTCAATGCAGTAGCAACATCTATGGAGTGCGACATGTGAATATCTGATTCTTTTTTGGCTAATTCGGCTAACGTAACGTAAAATTTATGTAATTGATCGAGGTCTTTTTCATTAAGGTCTTCAATATCGACCATTCGATTGCTAGCCGTTTCATGAGCCGCTATCAACTCATTCAATTTAAGCTGAATGGCTTTACCATCTTTGTTTTGTGCTTTCTGGATTAAAAACACCATTAAGAAAGTAATAATGGTTGTACCCGTGTTTATCACCAGTTGCCAGGTTTCAGAATAATCAAATAGTGGGCCTGTTATTGCCCAAATTATTACAATTGCCGATGCAATAATAAAAGCACTGGAACTACCGGTAAACCTGGTTGCTGCATTGGCAAATCTTTCAAAAAAATTATTCTTTTTCGAGTTGTGAGTAGATTTTCCCATCATATTTTTTTACTTAAATATAACACTAAAACAAAAGAAAACGCCATAAGTTTTTAAACCTATAGCGTTTTCTTTTTAACCTTTCCCCTATTAGTGAGCTACTAATGCAGAGACCTTAGTTTTCCTCTTCTCAAGGAGAGGGATGGGAAAGACAGTAAATTAAACCCACTTTCTTTAACAGGGTGAGGTTAAAGCTTATCGTTCACATTAATGCAATTCAAATCTTCGAAAGCAGTAGTTAAACGCTTAACAAAAGTTTCTTCACCCTTACGCAACCATACGCGTGGGTCGTAGTATTTTTTATTCGGTTTATCTTCGCCATCAGGGTTACCAATTTGGCCTTGAAGATAAGCCTCATTCTTTTTGTAATATTCTAAAATACCCTCCCAAAACGCCCATTGCATATCGGTATCGATATTCATTTTAATAGCACCGTAAGAAATTGCCTCTCTGATTTCTTCCTGTGAAGAACCTGAACCACCATGGAAAACAAAATTGATTGGTTTCTCTGCGGTTAAGTTGTATTTCTCTTTAATAAAATCCTGAGAATTTTTAAGGATTACAGGTTGCAATTTAACATTGCCCGGTTTGTAAACCCCGTGTACATTACCAAAGGCCGCAGCAACGGTGAAACGTGGAGAAACTTTGCTCAATTCCTCATAAGCATATGCAACCTCACTTGGTTGGGTATACAATTTAGAACTATCCACATCGCTGTTATCCACACCATCTTCCTCGCCACCAGTTACACCCAGTTCGATTTCGATAGTCATATTCATTTTAGCCATTCGGGCCAAGTATTTCGCAGAAATTTCCATGTTTTCTTCAATCGACTCTTCCGATAAATCCAACATGTGCGATGAGAACAACGGTTTCCCCGTTTCAGCGAAGAATTTTTCGCCATGGTCTAAAAGGCCATCAATCCAAGGCAACAATTTTTTAGCAGCGTGGTCGGTATGTAAAACCACGGCAACGCCATAATGCTCTGCCAATAAATGTACATGTTTAGCTGCCGATACAGCACCTAAAATACATGCCTGTAATTTCTCGTTATCTAAAGATTTGCCCGCATAAAATTGTGCACCACCATTAGATAATTGAATCATAACAGGCGAATTTACTGCCTTTGCTGTTTCCAATACAGCGTTAACCGTATTTGTACCAGTAACGTTTACTGCAGGTAAAGCAAACTGATGTTTTTTAGCCTGCTCAAACAATTCTTGAACGGCATCTCCGTAAATTACGCCTTTATAGCCTTTTAAACTCATTTCTTGTTAATTTTATTAAGTCCGAAGTTATAAAAAAAAATAACATTTTATGCTTTTATAGCAATAGAATTATTTGCTTAGCATTCAATTAAGGGCCATTTAGTGTAAAAAATACATTATCCATCGTGTACTTTTTACACTAAATAGAAATAGTATAGTTATAATATTTTTTCGTTTCTTTGCAGTCCAATTCTTCAAAAAATTATATGGCTTGGTTTAAGAGAGAAAAAAAAGGTATCATTACCACAACCGAAGAGAAAAAAGAGGCACCCGATGGTTTGTGGAATAAATGTCCAAATTGTAAAAAACCGCTGCATCAGGCAGAGCTGCAAGAAAACAAATACGTTTGTCATTACTGCGACTACCATTTAAGAGTAGGTTCGAAAGAATATTTCGAGGTTTTATTTGATAACAATGAGTTTAAAGAACTTTTTGCCAATCTAACATCAGGCGATCCTTTAAATTTTAACGATAACAAGCCTTATACCGACAGGATAAAAGAAAGCATTGCAAAAACAGGTTTAAAAGATGCCATCCGTGCGGCTACAGGTAAAATTGAGGGACAGGATATTGTAATTGCCTGTATGGATTTTGCTTTCATCGGCGGTTCAATGGGTTCGGTTGTGGGCGAAAAAATTGCCCGCTCCATAGATTACAGCATCAAGCACAAAATTCCGTTCCTGATGATTTCAAAATCAGGTGGAGCCCGGATGATGGAAGCCGCATTTTCATTAATGCAAATGGCCAAAACATCAGCGAAGCTGGCCCTGTTAAGTCAGGCAAAAATCCCATATATCTCTTTGCTAACTGATCCAACAACTGGCGGTGTTACAGCATCTTACGCTATGCTTGGCGACATCAACATTGCAGAACCAGGTGCTTTAATTGGCTTTGCTGGTCCTCGTGTAATTAAAGAAACCATCAAAAAAGATTTACCGAAAGGTTTCCAAACTTCTGAATTCGTTCTGGAGCATGGTTTCCTCGATTTCATAGTAGATAGAAGAGCCATGAAAGCCAAACTGGCCGCATTTATCAAGATGATGAATAACTAGTTTTTGGTTAATTGCTTTAACTGGTTAATTGTTTGCAAACTAATAACTGCAAACCGATTATTGAAATTTGAACATTAGAAAAGCAGGGCTTGAAGTACTTTGGTCATTTCAGTCCTGCTTTTTGCTTTACTGCGCTGCGCTCCGTGCCCGCTTCAATCAGGTTTATTTAACTCAAAACAGTGGGTTGAAACCACCAAATACAAAGAGCACAATCATAATTATATTCAGCACCTAAGAAACCTTAGAACATTTAAGCCCTTAAAAAACTTATTTCTTAGATTTTCTAAAATGCCTTAGGTGGTTTATTACTTCCTCATCACATATTATTTTACCTCCAAGAAATTGGAATCAAGGCTCAAGACTTAAAACTTAAATCCTTATCTTAAAACATTTTTAGCCCGATGGCGTTTAAATCTCAAATCTAGGAAAACCAATTTATGACTAACAATTTACCTATAACCGTAAAAAGATCTATAGAATTACTTGGCTTAATGGGCCTTGTAACCATAATTGTAATTGGTCGCGACATTATTATGCCGTTACTGATGGCCTTTTTCATCAGCATTATGCTTTTACCCATCTATCGTTTCTTAAGAAGAAAGAAAGTGCCAGAAAGTCTATCGATCATATTGCCCATTATTTTGGTGGCCTTGTTTATTGGGCTGATCATTTGGTTTTTCTCCAACCAGATTGGTATTTTAATCAAAGATTTTCCCCAGATTAAGAACAATATTTCGCAGCACATAAACGCACTTAGCGATTGGATAAGCCGTATAGCACATTACGAGGTTAAAGAGCAAAAAGCCTTTATACAGGATAAGAGCGATGATTTGTTGAATATGGGCGGCAAGCTTGCAGGCGGGGCAGCACTAACCTTAAGTGGTGTATTTGTTTTTATCGGCTTATTGCCCATCTACATTTATCTGATGCTCTTTTACAAGGATATTTTATTGCGTTTCATCTTCATATGGTTTAAACCAGATCATCATCCTAAAGTTAAAGAAGCCATATACGAAACCGAATCTATTATAAAAAGTTATCTAATCGGCCTGTTGATCCAAATTACCTATATGACAGTTTTATTGGGCGGCATTTTATTCCTGATCGGTATTAAGCACGCCTTACTGATCGGGGTGATATTTGCGATTTTAAATCTGATTCCTTATGTAGGCGCATTGATTGGCAACCTGATTGGTGTTTTACTTACCCTAACCTCATCTCAGGAACTATGGCCGGTAATCACGGTTTTAGCTGTAATCGCTTTTGTTCAATTTTTGGATAACAACATCCTGATGCCCCGAATTGTTGGCTCTAAAGTGAAGATTAATGCCCTATTTGCAATTCTTGGCGTTTTTATCGGAGGAAGTATTGCCGGAGTTTCTGGCATGTTCCTCGCCCTGCCGATTATAGCCGTATTAAAAGTTATTTTTGATCGTACCGACATGTTCAAACAATGGGGACTTTTATTGGGTGATGAACGACCAGCTCGTAGCCCCATGACTTTCCCCATATTCAGAAAGAAAAAACCAGTGGCAGATACCTCCGGAACTGAGAGAAAAGTTTAGTCAATAGTCAATAGTCAATAGTCAATAGTCAATAGATTGGAAACAAAAAGCTTTGCAAGTTTAATACCTGCAAAGCTTTTTTGTTAAATATTTTTGATGCTTATCTGATCATCACATCAAGCTATAGCCATTATTAATAGCCATTAGCTTAAAAAATATCATAAGCGAACCTTAAAATGGTTCCGAAAACGACGATCAGGAAAAATATACGTACAAACTTATTTCCTTTTAGTAAGGCTAATTTTGTTCCAAAGAAAGCACCGGCAATATTAAATATCGCCATAGGAATTGCATATTGAAACAAAATGTGTCCTGTTGAGCTAAAATAAATTATAGCTGCCAGATTGGTAGCCATATTTACAATTTTTGCATGCGCACTTGAACCAATAAAATCAAAGCCTAATACCGCGATAAAAACTAAAATAAGAAAGGAGCCCGTACCAGGCCCGATCAGTCCATCATAAAAGCCGATTACCAATCCAAAAACCGCAGCCATAAACACCTGTTTTTTTGCTGAGTGATCCCGCTCTTGCTGAATGCCAAATTGTTTATTGAAATAGGTATACAAAGCGACCAGGATTAATATCACTAAAATAACAGGTTTTATAACAGCGTTATTAATTCTACTTACACAAAAAGCACCGAGCAAAGCTGCGCAAAATGCAGAAATTACACAGGCAACCAATATTTTATAATTAAAACGGACCTGCTTAGCGTATTTAAAAGCCGCAAGTGTTGTGCCCGCAAGAGAAGGAATTTTGGTGGTACCTAAAAGCGTGGCTACCGGATAATGTGGAAGGATCAATAAGGTAGCAGGTGTTTGCAATAAACCTCCGCCACCAACAATGGCATCAATAAAACCAGCTGCAAATGCAGCCAGGCAAAGTAATATCAGTTCGCTTAACATGCTTTACATACGTTCAGGAACTGTTATCCCTAAAATCAGCATACCAGCCTTAATAACATCAGCCGTTTTCTTGCATAAGTTTAATCGAAACTGTTTCTCCTCTCCTTCTTCCGTTTTTATAATCGGCGGAACCTCATGATAAAACTTGTTGAACAATTTAGCCAGTTCGTATAGGTAATTCGCTAAACTCGCCGGACTATAGGCTTTTGCAGCCAAAGCAATTTCAGCAGGATATTTAGCCAGTTGCAAAATCATCTCCAACTCTACTTCCGAAACCCCTCCAAACTGCGGACTTCCAACTGCAAACTGGTAATCGGCTTTACTCAACAATGATTTAATCCTGGCATGGGTATATTGTATAAATGGACCTGTATGCCCTTGAAAATCGATACTTTCATTAGGATTAAATAACAAACGTTTTTTAGGCTCAACTTTTAACAAGAAATACTTTAAAGCACCTAATCCAATATTTTTATATAATTCTTCTTTATCCGCGTCAGAAAAATCATTGGTTTTACCCAATTCTTCTGTTTTCTCACGAGCAGTGGTAATCATATCGCTGATCAATTCATCTGCATCAACTACGGTTCCTTCACGGCTTTTCATCTTTCCGTTTGGTAAATCAACCATCCCATAAGATAGGTGATATAAACCCTTGGCCCAGCTCTTGCCCAGTTTCTCCAGAATTAAAAACAACACCTTGAAATGATAATCCTGCTCATTACCAACCACATAAATCGATTCATCCATACCGAAATCGTCGAATTTCATTTTGGCTGTTCCCAAATCCTGAGTAATGTAAACCGAGGTTCCATCCGCACGTAAAACCAGTTTCTGATCTAAACCATCGGCAGTTAAATCGATCCAGACCGAGCCATCCTCCTTTTTGAAGAAAACACCTTTTTCCAGTCCCTCATCAACCGTATCTTTTCCCAATAAATAGGTATTGCTTTCGTAATAAAACTGATCGAAATCTACGCCCAGATTTTTATAGGTAACGCTGAAACCATCATAAACCCAGCCGTTCATCATTTTCCAAAGTGCAATCACCTCTGCATCGCCAGCTTCCCATTGTTGCAGCATGTTTTGGGCTTCCTTAATTAATGGAGCATTTTTCTTGGCCTCTTCTTCGGTTTGGCCTTCAGCTTTTAGCGCATCAATTTCCTTTTTATATTCCTTATCGAAAATAACATAGTATTTCCCAACCAAATGATCGCCTTTTAAACCTGTACTTTCTGGTGTTTCGCCATTACCCCATTTCTGCCAGGCCAACATCGATTTACAAATGTGAATACCCCTGTCATTTACAAGATTCACCTTAACAACTTCATAGCCATAGGCTTTAAGCAGTTCAGCAACCGAATAACCCAACAAATTATTGCGAACATGCCCTAAATGCAAAGGCTTATTGGTATTTGGCGATGAATATTCGACCATTACTTTTTTGCCATTCGGCTGATAATGCCCAAAATCATCCGCTAAAATTTCTTCGTTAAATTGTTTTAAGAAATAGCTTTCGGCAATACTTAAATTCAAAAAGCCCTTAACTACATTAAACTTGCTTACCTCAGCTACATGAGCTTGCAGGTATTCACCTATCTCTGTTGCAGTTTGTTCAGGTGATTTTTTAGAATATTTGGTAATCGGAAAAACAACGATTGTAGCCTGACCTTCAAATTCTTTACGGGTTTCTTGTATGTTGATTACACTTTCGGCAATTTCTTCTTTATAAAGTTCTAGAATAGCTTTCTGTGCTTCGGCAATAATAAAATTCATGGTCAAAAATAGAGAAAAAAGTCGAAATAGTCTGAAAGTCCGAGGTCTGAAGTCGGGAGTCGGAAAGTCAGGAGTCGGAAGTCCGAAAGTTGGAAGATTCTGCGTAAAACACTTTCCATCCCCCCAACCCGACATTCTACCTTAAAAACACATCTTCGGACTTCAGACTTTCTGTCCTCCGACTTTACAAAAATTCTAATAAGTCAGGAGTCCGAAAGTTGGAAGATTCTGCGTTAAACACTTTCCATCCCCCAACCCGACATTATACCTTAAAATATATCTTCGGACTTCAGATTTTCTGTCCTCCGACTTTACAAAAATTCTAATAGCTTTGTATAACTAACTGATTTATGAGCGAGCATAACCAACATTTTAAAGTTAACGTAAACACCGAAATCGGAAGGTTGCGCAAATTGTTAATCCATAGTCCGGATAGCGGCTTGGGCAAGGTTGTGCCCTCAAAAGCGCAAGATTGGCTTTTTGAGGACATCGTTCATTTGGATACCATACGTAGGAATGAATACGATTATTACATTAAACTTTTGATGTATTTTCTGGATCCCGATAAGATTAAGGGCAAACTGGCTACAATAGATGCCAATGAATCCAAACGTGCTTTCTTTAAACCGGACCATCCTGATTTTCATAACTCTTTGGCCGTAATTGAGATTCAAAATCTACTCTCTGATATTCTTGCCGATTCATCCATTAGAAAAAAGTTAGTGGCGTCGGTTTGTGCAATTGAAGGTTGTACCTATAAATTGCAAATGCAAATGATCGAAACCGATCCAAAAGAGTTGGCTAAAATCTTCATTTCCGGAACTCTGGAAGATGATCTTATGATTTTTGCGCCGATTCCGAATTTAATTTTCAGTCGCGATGTGGGCATTACCATTAATGATCATATTTTATTAAATAAGCCAGCAAAAAAAGCCCGCAGCCGCGAAACTCTTTTAATGCGTTACATATTTTTTAACCACCCGATTTTTGAAAATTATTACGATAAAATATTAGAAATCCCCGATCCCGCTCAGCATTTTTTACGCCCGGGCGAAGAAGAAGACCATCGTACAACTTTAGAAGGTGGTGATGTAATGATGGTAAGTCCGAATCACGTTTTAATTGGCTGTAGCGAAAGAACTTCTGCTTATGGGGCAAATGAGGCCATTAAATTATTGTTCGAAAACAATGTGGTCAATAAAGTTACGGTTGTAAAGATTCCGAATAAACGGGATTTTATGCATATCGATACCGTTTTTACACAAGTTAAAAGAAACGTATGGGCTTTGTTAAGTTCCATCTCAAAAAACCAGATCATTAACCCTGACGAGCCAATCAACTTTTTGGTAGAGCCAGATAAAAAAGAGATTACGGAGATTATTCAGTTTAATAAATTGCAGCCTAACCGACCAAAAACCTTTGATAGTATTGAAGACCTATTGGATGACATCAGTCAACACGATTTGGGAAGTGCCGAAAGTACGCGATTTATTTACAGTGGCAATGGCTCTTTTCCTTACGATGCCCGCGAACAATGGACAGATTCCTGTAATCTCCTGGCCATAAAAGAAGGTGTTGTTTTGGGTTATGACAGGAATGATAAAACAGTAGAAGCCTTTAAAAGCAACGGTTTTAATGTTGTTAAAGTAAAAGATTTAATTAACGATTTGGAAAGTGGAAAAGCAAATGCCGATACACTAACCGATACACTGATTTTAATGCCCTCTGCAGAATTATCAAGAGCCCGGGGTGGTTTCCATTGTATGAGCCTGCCCATTTTGAGAGATGATTTGTGATAAAGGAGATAAAAGAACAAAGATCAAGGATTAAAGACCAATACGTACGACTTACAACGTAAAACTTATAACTCAAAAATGCAAACAACCAACCATATCCTCATGATCCGCCCGGTTGATTTCAAATTCAACGAGCAAACCGCAGGAAACAATAAGTTTCAAGTGGCATCAGCTCAAAACAATGTACAGGCCCAGGCTTTGAAAGAATTTGATGGTTTTGTGGCATTGCTAAGAAAAAATGAAGTAGATGTCACAGTAATTAATGATACTTTACAGCCAGAAACACCAGATTCAATTTTCCCAAACAATTGGATTTCGTTTCATAATAATGGAGAGATCATCCTATACCCTATGTTTTCCGAAAATCGCCGGTCAGAGCGACGTCAAGATATCCTGGAAAATTTAGATAGGGATTTCAACATACAAAAAATAACCGATTTAAGCCCTTACGAACAGGAAGGTATTTTTCTGGAAGGCACTGGAAGTTTGGTTTTAGATCGGGATAACAAAGTTGCTTATGCCTGTTTATCCATAAGAACCAATGAAAAAGTGCTGGAAGATTTCTGCTCCAGATCTGATTATACAGCAATAGTTTTTAATGCGGCTGATGGTACGGGTTTTCCAATTTACCACACCAATGTGATGATGTGTATTGGAGATAAATTTGCCGTGGTTTGTTTCGAATCCATTCCTAATCCCCAAGAAAAGGAAAAAGTAAGAGAGAGCCTTTCCAAAAGTGGTAAAGAAATCATCGAAATCAGTCTGGAACAAATGAACCGCTTTGCAGGCAACATGTTACAGGTGTCAAATAAAATGGGCGAAAGCCTTTTGGTGATGTCGGAACAGGCCTATTTATCACTTAAAAAAGAACAGATTACAACACTGGAAAAGTATAGCAAGTTGATTTATGCCCCACTTTATACAATAGAAAAAAACGGAGGAGGAAGTGCCCGTTGCATGCTTGCAGAAATTCATTTGCCGGTTAGGGATTAATTGACCACAAAAGCACGAAATTTAATTATTCATCATTCAATCTATCGGTTGGTGTTCCCCTCCGACCGAAAAAACGAAACATTGGTTGTTGGGCTCACCAGCCAAAACGAAAAATAGCCACAGAAACTCAGAACACACTGAAATCAATACTTGAAATAAGAGTGTTGTCGGATGTTACCATCTGACAATGAAATTTTTGGTTCGTGTCCTCACCATAGTTGTTCGGAAGATTAAAATGTTATTAGATTTTACCACCTAAGCACATTTTATATGAACTTATATTCCTTATATGGTAAAAAAATGAGTCTCTATTGTTCAGCATATAAGACACATAAGGGCATTTAAGTGTATCCTAAACTATTATCTACTTTTTTAATAACACCATAAAATCTTCCGAACACTTGTGGTGTCATCATGAATCAAACGTATTCAAACGTATTCCGTTTCTTGGGGACACGAACCGGGGCAATGGAGTCCCTGAATACACCCAAATCAATACTCGGAATTAGACATAAAAACGCATTCAGTGATTTCAGTGTTTCTGTGGCAAAACACAATGTTCCATCGACCGAAAAAATAGCCACAGAGATTCAGAACACACGGAAATCGACTCTTAGAATATAGATATAAATATCAATTCTATGCCATCTGTGTTTCCCTGGCAAAAAACACAAACGTTTCTGTGCGGTAAAAATATTTTTATTAGAGACCATTTCTCGATTTAAAATTACATTTTTGCAAAAATTATTAAAACCGTAAATGCAGAGTTACTCAGAATTTCTCGATCTAAGCGTTGGTTTCCCTCAAGAGGGTTTCGATGTTATAGAAGATGAATTATATTTCCAGGATTTAAACCTGATGGAAATGATCGAAACATATGGTACCCCCCTACGTTTCACGTATTTACCGCTTGTGAGTAAGAAAATTCAACAGGCAAAAATTCTTTTCCAAACCGCTATCTTAAAGAATAACTACAGGGGCGATTATAAATACTGCTATTGTACAAAAAGCTCACATTTTAAGCATATTGTTGAAGAGGCCTTGAAGAATAACATCCATCTGGAAACTTCTTCAGCTTTCGATATGCCTATGATCGATGCGTTGGAAAAGAAAGGTGTACTTAATAAGGACATTACGGTAATATGTAATGGTTTTAAAACCTATCAATACAAACAGTATATTATTGATATGCTGCATGATGGCTTTAAGAACATCATCCCTGTTCTGGATAACAAAGAGGAATTTAACCTTTTTGATGATGAAGTGGAGATGGATACGCCTTGTAATTTAGGCATCCGCATCGCTGCTGAAGAACAACCTGATTCTCAATTCTATACCTCACGTTTAGGTGTTCGTATGGAAGATGTAATCGATTTCTACAACAACAAAATTGTCCACAATCCTAACTTCAGAGTTAAATTATTGCATTTTTTCATCAACTCCGGTATTTCTGATACACCGTATTACTGGAATGAGTTAGAGAAATATGTAACCTTGTATTGCAAATTCAAAAAGATTAACCCTGATTTAGACACCCTGGATATTGGTGGTGGTATGCCATTCAAAGATTCGTTGGTATTTGATTTCGATTACGAATATATGGTAAACGAAATTGTGAAAAGGATTAAGGAAATCTGTGCCATCCACGATGTAATGGAACCAGATATCATTACCGAATTCGGTAAATATACTGTTGCTGAGGCATCAGGTATTTTATATAAGGTATTAGGCCGTAAGCAACAAAACGACCGGGAAAGGTGGTTAATGCTGGATGGTTCTTTCATTACCAACCTGCCGGATGTTTGGGCACTCAATCAAAAATATATTCTTTTACCAGTAAACAATTGGGATGCAGAATATGAACGTGTAAATTTAGGTGGAATTACTTGTGATGGGCAGGATTATTACAATCAGGAGGCACACATGAATAGTGTATTTATGCCTAAAACACGTAAAGTACAATATTTAGGTTTCTTCCATACCGGAGCTTACCAGGAAGTTTTAAGTGGTTATGGTGGTATCCATCACTGTTTATTGCCAAGCCCTAAGCATGTGCTAATCCGTAGAAACCGTGATGAAAGCTTCAACTTTGAAGTATTCGGTGAGGAGCAAAATAGCAAGCAGGTATTGAAAATTCTGGGTTACTAAGCTCATAAAAAAACCGGATTCAGGGAATCCGGTTTTTTTATGAATCTGTTATTCCATTATTCAGTCATCTGATATCCAAAAATCGCTATTCAGTTATCCGATGAATACAGGCCATTGCTTATATTCACCAGATGACTTACTTATTTCTGATGACTTACTTATTTTGCACTGAAAATTTCTTCCAGTTTCTCTTCCAGCTCTGCTCCGTATAAATTCCTGGCAACGATCACTCCATTTGGATCAATAAGTACATTGGCTGGAATAGCCCTTACACCATAAACTTTTGCACCTGCGCTGTTCCAAAATTGAAGATCGGATACCTGGGTCCAATCCAGATGATCATCTTTAATACCCTTTAACCAGCTTGCTTTGTTTTTATCTAAGGATACCCCAAAAACATCGAAACCTTTCGATTTATATTTTTGAAACAATTTAACGATGTTCGGATTTTCTGCACGACAAGGTGGGCACCATGAAGCCCAAAAATCGACCAGCAGGTATTTGCCAAAATGATCAGACAGTTTAACTTTTCTACCATTAGCATCTGGTAATTCAATATCCAGTGCACGGTTTCCTGGCTGAACAGATCTCAGTACCGGAACCAATGCTTTCAAAGTCTGCACATAAGGTGTTTTATCTAATGACCGGTTTAACAATGCAATATTTTGTTCAATCTCTGCAGGTGTTAAACGATAAGACCATTCGCGGTATAAAACATAAGCAGAGACTATAGAGGAAGGATTTTCTTTAATAAAATCTTCTATTTTCACCTCCTTTGTTTTACGATATTGATCAAACAAACTCTGAGCAACAGAACCAGAAACGGTACTATTTTTATAATAGGAAGCAGAATCTAAATTGATGGTCGTGGCTTTATCATCCAGAAAAACATAAAGCGGGCTTTTATCTTTATTAAGTGTTACTCCATATAGTTCGGGGAGTTCTACAGCAGTTTTAAAGCTGAATTTACCACCATTAACTTGTGTAGAATCGATAGTGGTAAACATTTTATTATTGAATTTCTGCAAATAAACCTTAACTGCAGTAGTATTGACTACCCTGCCCTGAACATTTAATTTAGTTTGAGCTGAAACGCTGCCAAGACCTGCAAAGCCTAGTACAGTTATTATACTTAGTGATAATTTCATAATTTTTATTTTTAGTTTAATTAACATCGAACCATAATTTAGTTGTTAAAAGATCAGCGCCTTGTTTTGCAACTGCTTCGGTATAACTGTTTTTGTTTAGTGCCTGCTCGCCACCAGGATAGATAAACCTTAAAGGAATTTTTCCATCGAGTACCCCGGCAACTGCAGGTTGTAACTGAGGGTAATCCAATCTGCGCCATTCTGTGTAAGCTTCCATGCCTTGACCAAATAAGGCAATCCACTTTTGTTCGCCTATTGATTTACGGAAATTTGAAGCATCATATTGAACTGTGGGTTGTGCCAAATAAGTTTGGATAGCCGTTGCATCGAAACCATAGTACTGCAAAGAAACCCTTATTGCTTGTTGATATAATACGCTTGCATTTTCGGCACTAAAACCTCTTGCCGCAGCTTCTGCCCGATCAAATAAACTTTCTGAATAGCTTAAAATGATCGCTGGAGCTATAGCTTTGGTAAAGAAATCGCCGGGTTTAGATGTTTTCGTAAAGCCATAAGTACTTGCATCTCCTGTAGTTAAACCATTTGGCAAACCAACATAAACCTCAGGAGTGGCATCTTTTGTTTTATTTGCATAAACAGATAAGCGGGGATCATTCAAGGCTTTTAATCTATCTACAATTGTTTTAGAGATGCGGTAATCATCACGGGTTTCAAAAATCCTGGCAATTGGATTTTGATTTGGTGAACCTACATAGGTTAACTGGGCAGTTTCCGTTTCTGAACTAATTAATCCAGCAGGATCAGCCAAAACCTCTGTAATAATTTGTTTAGCTAATACAGGTTCGCGATCGGCAATACGTAAAGCCAAGCGAAAACGCAATGCATTGGCAAATTTGCGCCAACTGTTAATATTACCTTTATAAAGTGGATCACCTGCTATTCCATTGCCCGAAGGATTATAAATTGCCAGTGCTGTTTTCAAATCTTCGATTAGCTCCAGGTAAACCGTACGCTGATCATCATATTTCGGAGTTAGTTTTTTAATGTCAAGGGCATCGGTATAAGGGATACTTCCGTAAGCATCGCTTAGTAAAGAAAATACCCATGATCTTAAAGTTAAAGCCACCGCTTTATAATTTGGATTATTTTGCTGTTCGCCTAACTGGATCAGGACATTTAAATCTGCCAGACTTTGGGTGTAAAAATTTTTCCAGCCAGCCTCAAAGCTACCATTTGTAAAAATATAGCGATCCTGATCCGTATACTGAATTTTAGACCAATGTTGTACAAACAATAAACTGGCATCCATAGCATTGGTTGTACTGTAATAATTATCCGCAGCGCTTTTTATGGCATTTGCCAACAAATAATCCGGTTGTGCGGTCTCCGATTCATTTGGATTTTTATTGGTATCAAGAAGGTCTTTCTTGCAAGCGCCAAAAGTTAAAACAGTTAAACTCAAGGCAATTATATAAGATTTTCTGATCATGATTATCATTTTAAAAAGTAAGATTTAAACTGAAGCCATAGCTTCTGGTGGTTGGTAACTGTAACGATTCCAAACCTTGTGCATTATCCGTTGCAAAAGCTGTTTCAGGATCAATATGTGGTACATTTTTATGGATGATCCATAGGTTGCGGCCAATTAGGGTAAAGCGGGCATTAGATAAACCTATTTTAGAAATTAGGTTTTTCGGCAAGTTATATCCTAAGCTTACTTCACGCAAACGAATAGCTGTGGCACTGAACACATGTGCCTCGTTAACATTCGCTATTGATTTATAGTATTGTTGAGCAGATAAAATGCTGGTATTTTTTGAACCATCTGCACGTACGCCGTTAAAAATAACACCATCATGATAAACAGTTTCCGAACCTGGTGCTGCACTGTTATGAGAACTTAATTGAACCGGTAATTTTTTGTTATCATTACCTGGATAATAGTAAGGTAAACCACCAAGTTCCTCATCTCTGCCTGGCAAGGTTTCTTCTAAAACACCTGTTGTAAAACCAGTAGCATGTGTGCCCGAATAAATAGAGCCTCCAACTTTCGCATCTACCAAAAAACCTAATGTAAAGCCTTTATAACTAAAATCGTTATTTATACTGCCGATCCATTTTGGCGTGTATCTACCCAAAACTTGTTTGATTGGATTGGTTTGAGGATAACCACTTGCATTAACCAAAATATCTCCATTGGCGTTGCGCTGGTAAGCGCTCCCAAATAAAGTACCGTAGGGTTGTCCGATAGTAGCCAAAATCTGTACACCGCTTGTTCCCAATACCACACTACTCAGATAACCTTCATCATCTAAGGCCACTACCTTACTTCGGTTTAACGAGTAGTTTACATTTACATCCCATTGTAAACCATCTGCTTGTTTAACTGGTGTAAGCCCCAACTGAAATTCCAGACCTTTATTGTTTATACGCCCTGCATTAATTAGTTTTTGGTTAAAGCCGGTTCCTGAACTGATATCGGCATTATAAATCTGATTAAAACTATTCGTGTTATAGGCACTTACATCTAAACGAACACGGCTCTTTAAAAATGCCAGTTCGAAACCTGCCTCAGTTGAGTTGGTATATTCAGGTTTTAAATTGGGGTTTAAATACCTGTCAGTTAAGGTAAGTAAAGGATAAGTGTCAAAAATCGGGTTAAAGGGATAAGTATTGATTAATTGATACGGATCTGTATCCTTACCTACCCTTGACCATCCTCCGCGCAATTTCGCATAAGTTAAAAAATCACTTTTCCAATCAAAGGCCTCACTTAAAATCAAACTTCCATTTGCTGAGGGATAGAAATAAGAATTATTCTGTGTTGGTAAAGTTGATGACCAGTCATTCCTTGCAGTTACATTCAAGTAAGCATAATCTTTGAAACCCAATTGTGCCGAAGAGAACAAACTATATACTTTTAATCTTCCGTAATAGCTGGTCGAAACTAAAGGATCGCGAGAGTTTGCAAGTGTATAAACACCTGATACAGCCAGTCGGGGAGCCGATTGATTATTTTCTTCGTTAAACTTGGTCCGTAAATTTCCTCCGACTAAAACATCCAGACTGAAATCAGTATCTAAACGTTTATTAAAACTTAAACTCGCTTCGGTATTATTCTCATTTACTGTATAACCGATCTCTTGATAAGAACCAAATGGCGTTCCATTAGTACCATAGGCGATTCTAAATTTACGACGGTCACTATAATAATCGTTTCCGGTATGAAAATTTGCTTTAAAATCTTTATTGATCTGGTAAGTTAATCCCACTGTACCCAATAAACGATCGCGACGCTGGGAAACCGTATTCTCATAAGCGATAAAATATGGATTACTGTAGTAGCTGTTGTTCCAGTTGAATGTATTTCCATTGGCATCGATATAATTTTTGAGCTGACTTACATCTACCTGGCGGCCAAACCATAAAAATTGCAACATGGTGCTGGAGGCTCTTCTTCCTGCTGATCCTGGTAAATTGTCTGATGCTGTTCTAATATAATTGGCACTTAAATCGAGTTTTAATTTTGGTAATAAATCAAAACTGGTATTAATGGCCAAACTGTTTTTATTCAATTCAGAATTTGGAACCACTCCTTTTTGAGCACTGTTGTTATAAGAGAAACGATAATTGTAAGCCTCGCCTCCGCCGGTTAAAGAAACGCCATTGTTTAAACTATGTCCGGTTTCAAAGAAACTACGAACATTATCCGGATGAGGAACAAAAGGAACCGCTACCCCATTTGAATTAAATTGAGGGATTAATCTTCCATCCATTTTTGGGCCCCAGCTTTCATCAACACCATCATTTACACCTCCACCTTTACCATCCACATAGCTAAAAAGCCCATTAGAACCTTGTCCATAAACATTCTGATAATCAGGGAGAACCAAAAGATCTTCAAAAGTTGTGCTTGAGTTTATAGAAATACCTTTGGCCTTACCTCTTTTTCCAGACTTCGTCTTAATGATAATAACACCATTAGCCGCCCTGGAGCCATATAAAGCAGCAGCATTAGGCCCCTTTAAAACACTAATGGTTTCTATATCTTCGGAGTTGATATCAGAAATAGCATTTGCAAAATCTCTTGAACCACCAGCCCCTAATTGTGAATTATCAACAGGAACACCATCTACAACAAACAAGGGTTGATTATTACCTGATATGGAAGTTTCGCCACGTATTACGATACGCGAAGAGCCCATATTTCCCTGGCTATTGGTAATATTTACACCAGCAACCTTTCCTGCAAGGGCGTTTACCAGGTTACTTTCTTTGGCTTCTGCCAAATCAGATCCTTTAACTTCCTGAATGGCATAACCTAAAGATTTTTTCTCCTTATTGATCCCCAAAGCCGTAACCACAACTTCCTGAAGATCGTTTTTAGCCTGATCCAGAGCAATTTGAATGTTATCTGTATTGCTTATTTTAAAAGTTTGTGTTTGATAGCCTATATAGCTGATGCTTAATACATCGCCTGTTGATGCCTGAATATTAAACTGGCCATTGCCATCGCTAATTGTCCCGGTGTTTTTTCCTTCAACACGGATACTTACTCCTGGAATTGGCGAACCATCAGCCTTATCTGTTACCCTTCCCGATAATTTAGCTTGCCCCTGCGCCTGGAGGTTAAAAATTATAAACAGCCAGAAAAGGCCGAAAAATAAAAGTCTGTTTTGATACATTGCTCGATAGTTAATGATTTTTAATGCAATACAATTCCCTGCCTGTTAAAAAACAGGTTATGTTTAAAATGAAAATAGATAAGAGAAAGCTGCTTTAGCTACAGCAACAGCACATGACTAATTGGTGCCGGTTAAAATTTGTACCCTTTTTAAATGATAAGCGGGGTAACTGAGTAGGGATGGTCGATAACTTTTTCATAAAAAAATAAATAATCAATTAATCTGGCTCAATTGATACTTATGTCAAATCAGATCGTCCCTGGAATTAATTCGTGTTAACAAATTCATTATCTTTCTTCTTTGCAGAAGCAGGATTTAGCACCTACCATTTCTGGGGTTGCTAAGACTTCATCGGGCCTTTCCCTCCGTCTTTCTGGATAAGTATCTAAAGAACTACCAATTTTTGGTTCGGCAAATATATACAATCCCTACCTTTTTAATAGAATTTATTTCAAAATAAATTAAAGCTTACATTAAACTGATGAAAAAGCCATTCAGAACAAACCAGGCAACATATTGTTAAATTAATAACTAAATTTAAAGTAAATTAGAATAAAGCATTCTATATTTAGGAAGAAATTCAGCAGTATAAAAATCCAATCCATATGCAATTTGGTAAAGTAAGTGATCCATCAAAAATAGATTTTAGTCTGCCGGCTGATGCCCCAGAAACATCAAGAATTTTAAAGGCAAATAAAGGTAAATCATCTTTTGAGACTTATGTAGGCTGCGCAAAATGGAATAAATCAGATTTAAAGGGCTTTTATCCTAAAGGAACTAAGGATGAGTTAAGCTACTACTCTACCCAGTTTAATTCAATAGAGCTAAATGCGACATTTTATGGTATGCCCGATAGAGAACAAGTTTTGGTTTGGAAGAATAAAACACCGGATCATTTTAAGTTTTTCCCAAAATTAACCAATACCATCAGCCATTTTAAACGACTGATCAACGCTAAAGAACCTGTTGAGCAATTTTGCGATGCCGTGAGTAATTTTGAAGATAAATTAGGGATGTCTTTTCTGCAACTGCACGATAATTTCAAACCAAAAGATTTCGACCGGCTTAAAACTGTAATTGAAGAATTTCCAAAAGTTATCCCTTTAGCTGTAGAAGTGAGAAATGAAGAATGGTTTTCTAACGCAGCTATTACAAATCAATTTACCCAACTTTTCGAAGAACACCATATTGCTAATATTATTGTAGATACGGCTGGAAGAAGAGACATGTTGCACATGAGATTAACTTCTCCTACTGCATTTGTACGTTATGTTGGCGCCAATCATGAAAGTGATTATACCCGTTTAGATGAATGGGTGGAGCGGATTGTGGAATGGAAAAAAGATGGTTTACAAAACCTGTATTTCTTTGTGCATCAAAATATTGAGCTGGCATCACCACTTTTATCTGCCTATTTTATTGAAAAATTAAATAAACAGGCAGGTACAGATTTAAAGATCCCGGTAATGGCCAATCAAACACCACTTACGTTGTTTTAAATAAGAAATGAACTAACAACAAATACTTCCTATGTTAGTTGGGAGATGTTTTCCCGACTCCAGAACGTAGGATTTACAATCCTACTTTACCCTTTTATAAACCGTTTCAGTAGCCTTAGCTTCCTCTCCCTCCGGAGAAATATTATAAGCCCTGAAAACAATTTCATCGTCATTTAAAATTTCCAATTCCGTTCTCCAGCCCCAAGGCTCGCCATATTCCGGACTTCCATAAGAACCCAATATAGAAAAACCATGCTCTGTACCTGCTCCGCTGGATAACATAATCTGTGTTCCCATGTGGAAACTATCTATCCAGCTTGCCGTAAATCTTTGATAGGGAATATCAAATCCAATGATCATTTTACCCTCAAAAGCATTCCCCTCTAAACTTCCCCGATAATCATAAGAAATAAAACGATCGCCTAATATAGATAAGATCTTAGCCCGCATCGGTGATTCATCTGCCAATATATCTTTCTCAAACCAGGTTTTAGTTTGTCCTTCCCATTCACCAATCAGATTCATTAATTGTTTATGTGCACCATCCTCTAAGGATTGTTCAAATTTGCTTTTTGCCATACTCAAACCTAAAAAATTATTTTCAGATACTGCTTCTCATGTTGGATTTTTCAGCATCTATTTCTTAAACCCATACTTAAAGCCAGGTAACATCTGACATCACAATACAAATCTTCAGCGGCAAAGTTACCAACTCTAATAGGCATAGGTTAATAGAGTTGGTAACTTTAAAGTCCTACCAGATGGTAACATCCGACACCACAACAAATTGCTTCCTGATTATTATATAAATTCCTATCTTGTTTCATGTTAAAAGCTTTAGATCTCAGTCAGGTAATGATCATTGATATTGAAACCGTCCCCCAATATCAATCTTTTAAAGATGTTCCACTACATTTCCAGGAACTTTGGGAACACAAAACACAATATCAAAGAAAGCCGGACCAAAGCGCTGAAGAATTTTACGAAAGAGCTGGAATTATGGCCGAGTTTGGTAAGATCATCTGTATCAGCTTGGGTATTTTCACTTATCAGAATAAAAGATATTCTCTTAGAGTTAAATCTTTTTTTGGTGATGATGAGAAGGAAATACTCCAACAGTTTTCGGCATTGCTAAAAAAACAAGTCCCTACCTTAATGCTTTGTGCCCATAATGGGAAAGAATTCGATTATCCATATATATGCAGGCGATTACTCATAAATGAAATTGAAATCCCTTTTCAATTACAGATATCGGGTAAGAAACCTTGGGAAATAAATCACCTGGATACCATGGAGCTTTGGAAATTCGGCGATTACAAACATTATACATCCTTGAATTTATTGGCTGCTATATTAAATATTCCAACACCAAAAGATGATATTGAGGGCCATCAGGTAAGACAGGTTTATTATGAAGAGAAAAACCTGGACCGGATTGTAACTTATTGCCAAAAAGATGTAATAACCACAGCACAAATCCTTTTAAAATTTAAGGGGGCAGACATTTTTTCCCCAAACAATATTATAATTTTACCCTGATGTTGAATGTAGAAAACTTAAGTGTCGATTTCTTTAACCAGGAAGATAAAACCTGGTTCAAAGCTGTAAGTCAGGTTAGCTTTAAGGTTAAAAAAGGCACTGTTTTAGGTATCGTGGGTGAATCAGGCTCAGGAAAATCTGTTACTTCCTTTTCCATAATGCGCCTGCATGATGAGCATTCGGCAAAATTTTCCGGCGATATTAATTTTGATCAGGTTAGCCTGCTCAACTTAAGTTCGAACGAAATCAGAAAATTCCGTGGCAATCAAATTTCTATGATTTTCCAGGAGCCCATGACCTCATTAAATCCTGTTTTTACCTGTGGTTACCAGGTTGCTGAGGCGATAATCTTACATCAAAAAGTAGATAAAGCAGAGGCCAAAAGGCAAACTATTGAACTTTTTAATGAAGTGCAATTGCCCAGACCAGAAAAAATATTCGACAGTTATCCTCATCAAATATCGGGTGGACAAAAGCAACGTGTAATGATTGCAATGGCTCTGAGCTGCAACCCTAAGCTTCTGATCGCCGACGAACCTACAACCGCATTGGATGTAACCGTTCAAAAAACCATTCTACAACTGCTCTTAAAACTGAAAGAAGAACGCAATATGGCAATGATTTTCATCTCCCATGATTTAGGAGTGGTTAATGAAATTGCCGATGAAGTTGCCGTGATGTACAAAGGTGAAATTGTTGAACAGGGTCCTGCAAAATCCATATTCGAAAACCCTCAACATCCTTATACCAAAGGGCTTTTAGCTTGTCGCCCCACTCCTGCCTTACAATTAAAAAAATTGCCGGTTGTTGCCGATTTTTTAACCGGAAAAATTGATGATGCATCCGCTCATTTACAAAGTTCGAACCAATTAACAGAATCTGAAATCGCTTTGCGAAGAGCCCAGTTATATGCACAGAAACCAGTATTGCAAGTCAAGGATTTATGTACCTGGTATCCAATCAACAAAGGTTTATTTAGCAAAACAACAGATTACGTTAAAGCCGTTGATTATTTAAATTTCGAAGTCTTTCCCGGAGAAACCTTGGGTTTGGTTGGCGAATCTGGCTGTGGAAAAACAACACTTGGCCGGACTATTTTACGGTTAATTGAACCCACATCCGGCGATATTATTTTCAACGGACAAGACATTACGCACATCAGTAAATCAGAATTGAGAAAACTTAGAAAAGATATTCAAATTATATTTCAGGATCCATATGCCTCTTTAAATCCAAAATTAAGTGTTGGTCAATCTATTTTAGAGCCTTTGCAGGTTCATAAGCTCTACAAAAACGATAAGGAAAGAAAACAAAAGGTTTTAGAATTACTGAACAAAGTTGGTTTGAAAGAAGAACATTTCAATCGCTATCCACATGAGTTTAGCGGCGGACAAAGACAACGTATAGTTATTGCCAGAGCACTCGCCTTAGAGCCAAAGTTTATCATTTGCGACGAATCTGTTTCTGCTCTTGATGTGTCTGTTCAAGCACAGGTTTTAAATCTGATTAAAGATTTACAAAGAGAATTTGGCTTAACTTATATCTTCATCTCGCACGATTTAGCTGTAGTAAAACACGTTTCCGATCGCATTTTGGTGATGAACAAAGGAAAAATCGAAGAAGAAGGGTTTCCGGAACAAATATTCTATTCGCCGAAAGCGGCTTATACTAAAAAACTAATTGATGCTATCCCCCAAACCCCATCCGACCTGCGGCCACCTTCTCCAAATAGAGAAGGATAGCGATAGGTAGCAAGGCTAGTTTCTTCTCTGAGTTCTTTGCGGTTCTTTCTTTGTGTGCTTTGCGGTTTTATTTTTTTAAACACTAAAACGAGGTAGATTGCTTGTATCTCACAATGATAATTAGGAATGCGTTTCTGTGGTTTTACTTCTTTGCTACCAATGTTAACGAGCTCCCCAATGCGATCCCTTACAAAATCTGTATGTTCCCCTTTAACGCAGATCCACTAGTCCCTATTTTGGTATCGGGTTGTGTTCCACCTACACTTAATGATAATCGTTCCTGAACCTGTTTATATTGACCATCGGCTTCTGTAACCGATAAATCCTCAGGCGCAAGCATAAAGCTTACCATTTTACTTTCACCTGCTTTTAAATGGATGCGTTTAAATCCTTTTAATGCCCTCACTGGAGCCTTAGCACCTTGATTTTGATGGCTAATGTACAATTGAGCAACTTCATCCCCAGCCATTTTTCCAGTATTGGTTACCCGAAAATGTACCGCAACCGACTTACCCCGGTTCAGGCTTGCAGGCATATTTAGCTGATCGTATTTAAATGTGGTATAACTCAATCCATAACCAAAGCCATACAAAGCTTCTCCTTTAAAATAGCGATAGGTACGATTTTCCATCGTGTAATCTGAAAAATCGGGCAGATCTTGATCACTTTTATAAAAGGTTACAGGCAAGCGTCCGGCAGGATTATAATCCCCAAACAATACATCGGCTACCGCTGTGCCTGCTGCTTGCCCGCCATACCAGGCATTAACGATGGCCGGGACATGTTCTGCCTCCCATGGAGTAGCGATGGCACTACCAGTCATCATAACAAATATTAAGGGCTTATTAACCTTTTGAAGCGCTTTCATCAGCTCTGTTTGCACACTGGGAAGCATAATGGTTGTACGGTCTCCACCATTAAACCCAGGATAATTGACTTTCATTTCTTCACCTTCCAGTTGGGGTGAGATACCGCCCGCAAAGATAATGGCATCAGCATCTTTAACCCGGTTGGCCAATGCATTAAAATCCGTACGTTCATAATTTCCGGCACTTAACTTAACATTCCCTTTACCTTCTCCTTGCCAATATTCTACAACAATTTTGTAGCTCGAATCGCGCTTGGTTTGAAGTTTATATTGCTGAACGCCCCATCTGTTTCGGCTCCATGCATTCAATTTTTCCTTATCATTAATTAAAAAACGATAGCCATCATCCGCATCAATTTCAAAAGTAAGATAACCATCCTTTTCAGCAATGAAGTTGGTTGTATATCTTGATGAGAAATTATTGGCCTTAGTCGTACCATCAATATTTTCTCCTTCCTGCCAGGCATGATTAAGACTTTCTTCAGTACGAACAATTAAAGCTTTTCCATCTAAGTTTGTATTGTTAAAATATTCAGCTTTAAACCCAACTTTACCATTATAGGAATATTGCTTGCTCATATCTATATAGGATAGTAAAGTATCATTGGTAAAATTAATCGCTTTTTCATAAACAACTTCCGTGTTTGGTCCAAGCTTATTTTTGATACCTTGTAACAGAGTCACAATTTCAGATGGAGTTCCATTATAATTCCCTAATATGGATATTGGATTATCCGCATTTGGACCTAACACCACAATTTTTTTTAGTTTCTTACTTAATGGCAGCGTATGATTTTGATTTTTCAGGAGCACAATTGATTGTTCTGCCATTTTTAGTGCATGCGACTTATGGGCAGGACTTTCCAGAACAGAAGCTGGTGTTTGAGCATATTTAACCATCGAAACCGGGTCGAACATACCCAATCTGAATCGGATCATAAACAAACGTTTTACTGAAACATCAATTTGTTGTTCTGTTATTTTCCCATCCTTTACTGCCTGTACCAGCGTTTTATAGGCGTAATTTCCGCATTCTATATCTGTTCCATGAAACACGGCATCAGCAGAAGCATCTGTAGCATTAGCATGGGTTTTATGTTGTTTGAAAAAATCATCTATGCCCCCGCAATCGGAAGTAACATATCCTGTAAAATTCCATTGTTTACGGAGTATATCAACCATCAGTTCATCACTACCGCAACAAGGTGCTTTTCGAAAAGCATTGTATGCACACATCACCCCTGCAACTTTAGAATCCGTTACCAGCTTATGAAAGGCTGGCAGATAGGTATCCCACAAATCGTATGTACTTACCTCTGCATTAAAAACATGGCGCGACGATTCAGGCCCGCTATGCACAGCGTAATGCTTAGCACAAGCCGCAGCTTTAAGGTATTTGGGATCATTGCCCTGCAAGCCTTTAACAAACGAATCACCTAAAACAGAAGTGAGATAAGGGTCTTCGCCATAGGTTTCCTGGCCCCTTCCCCAACGCGGATCCCGAAAGATATTTATATTGGGTGTCCAATAAGTAAGGCCAACATAACGATCACCAGTTCTTCCCATTTGGATGGCTTTGTTATGAATAGCCCTGCCTTCAAGTGCTGAAAAATCGGCCATTTGGTAAAGTGAATTTTGATCAAATGTAGCTGCCATAGCAATTGCCTGAGGATATACAGTTACTTTAAATGGCGTTCTTGCCACACCATGCAACACTTCGTTCCACCAGTCATAAGCTGGTATTCCCAGCCTGGTAATTGCAGGTGCCGAATTAAGCATTTGCGCAACTTTCTCTTCCAGGCTCAGCCTGCCAACGAGATCATTAACCCGTTGCTCAAAACTTAAGTTTGTATTTTGGAAAGGGAATTCCGTTTTCTTTGTTTGTGCCTTTACACCAAGCGCTAAAAGCAGTATAAAAAACAAATAATTTTTTCCGATCCCTATCATTTTTTGAATTGTGTTCATGGTTTAAGTTTGGTTAGTAAATAGCAGCATGGCATTTTGTGATACAAATTAATAAACTTTATGAAAATCCATGCAACCGGTTGCAAAAAAATTACACATTATCCGAAGTTTATTCATTTTGCATCAGATGGTAACTGACATCTGACACCACCGACATCCAACACCACAATGAAATCTAAAAAATAATGCTGATGTTTGAAAATTGATTATTGATTCTTAATCATTAGATAATTCTTGGCAATGGCTAATTCAAAAATAATTATGAATAAATGTACAGCCCTATTCTTCATTATATTAATTTGTTTCTCATCTTCTGTAAACGCTCAACAAAACAATCAGGTAAAAATCATTCGTTCAGAATTTATTTTCGAAAATGCTCCTTTTGAAGCCTGTCACGCCTCTACCCTGGTAGATTTAGGAGAAGGTAAAATTATGGCGGCCTGGTTTGGTGGCAAGCATGAAGGCAGTAAAGATGTGGCAATATGGTCATCAACAAAAATTAATGGCAAATGGAGTAAACCAGTTGAAATTGCCAATGGAATGGAATCTGATTCAGTGCGTTTTGCCTGTTGGAATCCCGTTTTATTTAAATCTGCAAATGGAATGCTTTTTTTACATTATAAAATCGGACCTAATCCCAGAGCATGGTGGGCAGCGTACAAAACTTCAAATGATGAAGGGAAAAATTGGTCAACAGCAAAAAAATTACCTGAAGGTTTTTTAGGTCCTATAAAGAATAAACCTCTACAGTTAAAAAACGGAACTATTCTTTACCCCTCCAGTACAGAAAGTTTAGATGAAAAAATCTGGAATATCCATTTGGAGAAATCGGATAAAAATGGGAAAAATTGGAGAAAAACCCCTATTGATTGCGATACTTTTTCTGTAATTCAGCCCTCAATATTATCTCACACCAATGGCAAATTGCAGTTATTATGTCGAAGCAGGCAAAATGTTATTGTAGAAAGCTGGTCGTTAGATCAGGGTGAAACATGGTCAAAATTAGCCCCAACTCAATTGCCAAACCCAAATTCCGGTAGTGATGCTGTAACACTAAAAAATGGCAAGCAATTGCTCATTTACAATCCGCTTACTGCCGGAAAAAATTGGTGGGAAGGAAGATCTGTTCTAAAATTAGCGATATCTAATGATGGAATAATCTGGAAAGATATCTATACACTTGAAGAACATAAAAAAGGCGAGTACAGTTATCCGGCAATCATTCAGGATCATGATGGAAATATCCACCTGAGCTATACTTCCGAACGCAAAAAAATAAAACATGTAGAACTTAGAAGCTGTTTAAATTTCGATTAAAATTTTTATATGTCAGTCTGAGTTTATCGAAGACCTTAACGAAAATGTTTCGACAGGCTCAACATGACAATAGTACTAGCAAATTATTTGATATGAAATTTAAACAATTTCTTACATTTTTATAATTCCACACCCTGAAGGATACAGAAGTTTTGACCAATGCCAATATACATGTTAAGACATTTTACATCTTTAAATCCATCCATTTTCCATCTTTTCTGTATCTTCGGTAAATTCAGTTTAGCGTATGGCAAAGAAAAAATCTGCAAATATAAAATTGGTTCTGAATCAGTTGGTTAGTGATATTTTTGAAAAAAACGGCAATCAATTACTTAACTATAAGCAAGTTTCTGCCAAATTAAACCTGAACGACCAGGAATCAAGAGAAACCATTCTGGAAATCTTAAAAGAAGGTAAAGGAACAGGTATTTTCCTTGAACCGGAAAAAGGGAAATTCAAACTTAAAGTGCTTCAGAATTTCATCATTGGCAAAGTAGATATGACCGCTGATGGTTCAGCTTATATTGTTCCAGATGATGAATTTGAAAAAGATGTATTTGTTGCGCCTAGAAAATTAAAAAACGCATTACACGGCGATACGGTTAAAGTTTATGTTTTCGCAAAAAAAAGTGGTCGTAAAAACGATGGTGAGGTTATTGAAATCATTCAACGGGCCAAATCAGATTTTACTGGGGTAATTAAAATATCCGATCGCTTTGCTTTTGTTATTGCCGACGATAAAAAAATGATGCACGATATTTTTGTACCACTTACAGATATTTTAGGTGCAAAAAATGGACAACGGGTTTTGGTAACTTTAGCAGATTGGCCTGAAGGAGCTAAGAATCCAATCGGAACAGTTAAACATGTTCTTGGAGATCAGGGCGAAAATAATACCGAAATGAATGCCATTTTGGCCCAATATGGTTTCCCTCTTTCCTTCCCTCCCCAGGTAGAAAAAGAAGCCAATGCCATTCCGGAAGAAATTGCAGCAGATGAAATTGCAAGGCGCAGGGATTTTAGAAATACATTAACCTTTACCATAGATCCGGCCGATGCCAAGGATTTTGATGATGCAATATCTTATCAAAAACTGCCTAATGGAAACCATGAAATAGGTGTGCATATCGCAGATGTTTCCCATTATGTAATTCAGGGAACCGATCTGGATAAGGAAGCTTATAGCAGGGCAACTTCAGTTTATCTGGTAGACCGTGTGATTCCAATGCTACCTGAACGTTTGAGCAATGGCGTTTGTTCCTTGCGTCCTCATGAAGATAAGCTTTGCTTTGCAGCGGTTTTCGAACTGGATGAACAGGCAAATATTAAATCTGAATGGTTTGGAAGAACAGTCATTCATTCTGATAGAAGATTTAGTTACGAAGAAGCTCAGGAAGTCATTGAAAATAAAGCCGGAGATTACGCGACAGAAATCCTTAAGCTCAACGAATTGGCTTACATTTTACGAGAACGTAAGTTTAAGGATGGAGCAATCAGCTTTGAAAGTGCTGAGGTTAAATTTAAACTTGATGAAGATGGAAAGCCAATTGGGGTTTATGTAAAAGAACGTAAAGATGCACATAAGCTCATTGAAGATTATATGCTTTTGGCAAACCGGAAAGTTGCCGAATTTATTGCTAAAAAAGTAAAGGGAAAGAATAAACTTACTTTTGTTTATCGTGTGCACGATTCTCCAAACATGGAGACATTAAACACTTTTGCGACTTTTGCCTCTCGTTTCGGTTATAAAATAAACACCAAATCTGATCAGGAAATTGCCAGATCATTAAACTATTTAATGACGGATGTTGAAGGTAAAAAGGAACAGAATATCCTAACCTCATTAGCCATTCGATCAATGGCTAAAGCAATCTATTCGACAAAAAAAACAAGTCATTATGGATTAGCCTTTGATTATTATACACACTTTACATCTCCAATCCGCAGATACCCGGATGTGATGGCCCATCGCCTGTTACAATCTTATTTAGAGGGTGGGAAATCAGCTGATGCTGAGGCTTATGAAGTGGCTTGTGTACATGCATCAGCAATGGAAAAAAGAGCGGCAGAAGCTGAAAGAGCATCGATTAAATACAAACAGGCAGAATATCTTGAGCACAACATCGGGGCAGAATATAAAGGAATTATTTCCGGGGTTACCGAATGGGGAATGTATGTAGAAATTGAAGAAAACAAATGTGAAGGCATGATTCGTTTACGAGATATTTCTGATGATTTTTATGTGCTTGATGAGAAAAATTACTGCATCATAGGACAAAGAAAAAAGAAAAAATACCAGCTTGGAGATGAAGTCATGATCAGGGTTAAAAAAGTAGATTTATCTAAACGCCAAATTGATTTCACACTTATTCAGAATTAAAATTTAAAACAATTTGTGTGCTAAACACATCGTTTTTGGAATAATTACATGCAAACAACAGAACAACTACAACAACTTTTAGATACAGCAATACAAAACCTGAAGTTTCCCGATCAGCCTAAACAATTATACGATCCGATCACTTATATTATAAATCTTGGCGGTAAGCGGATTCGTCCGCTGCTGGTTTTAATGGCAACCGAATTATTCGGCAAAGATGCTAATGATTCTATCCATGCCGCTATGGCCATAGAAGTGTTTCATAATTTCACCCTCGTACATGATGATATTATGGATAATGCTCCTCTACGGAGGGGAAAAGCTACGGTTCATGAAAAATGGAGCACAAACACCGCTATTTTAAGCGGGGATGTCATGATGGTTGAAGCCAACAAGAATTTGGCAAAAGTTAATCCAATTTTCTTAAAGGATGTTTTGGATACTTTCAATGCAACAGCCCAGGGTGTTTGTGAAGGCCAGCAACTCGATATGGAATTTGAAGATCGTGATGATGTAAGCATCGAAGAGTACATCAACATGATCAGGTTAAAAACGGCTGTGTTACTGGGCGGAGCATTGAAACTGGGTGCCATTATTGCTGGAGCCTCAGCTAAGGATGCAGAACTGCTTTATCAATTTGGAGAAAATATAGGTATCGCGTTTCAACTTCATGATGATATCCTGGATGTTTATGCTGATCCAGAAAAATTTGGCAAACAGGTTGGTGGAGATATCATTGCCAATAAAAAAACATTCCTACTTTTAAAGGCTTTCGAATTGGCCAATGGCGAGAACAAAACATCTCTTCACAATTGGACAAGTTACAAACAGTTTGATGTAAGGGAAAAAGTAGAAACCATCAAACAGGTTTATGATGATCTGGATATTCAAAACATTGCCAAAGAAAGCATGAACCACTATTTAAATAAAGCATTAGACGTATTTGCTCAAATAGAAGTAAGCGATGAAGCCAAATCCAATCTTTTGGAATTAACCAATCAATTAATGGCTAGGGAACATTAGCCAACATTTTATTAGCGTTAAGGATAGATAATTTCAACTTCTTTGTCTTCCTGAGGAACGAAGGATCTCTGTAACCAAGCCCCTTTATGGGATTCTTCAAGCATTCAGAATGACAAATTTCAGTTATTATAATACAATATTTATAACTGGCCTGAAGAGAAAAATTTCTATCTTTATATACCAGATAACATTAAAAATCCCTAATTATGTTACATCAGGTTAAAATTAAATCGGTTAATCACGCTACCCATGATGTGTTACAAATTGTGACCGAAAAACCCAACAATTATACATTTATACCCGGACAGGCAACCGATGTTTCTATAAATAAACCGGGTTGGGAAAATGAATTAAGGCCTTTCACATTTACTTGCCTCCCCAGCGATGAATACCTGGAGTTTAACATTAAAACTTATCCTTCACGCAATGGGGTAACCCATCAACTTTTATTTCTTAAAGAAGATGATGAAATCATATTACATGATGTATTTGGAGAAATTATCTATAAAGGCCAAGGCGTATTTATTGCAGGAGGTGCTGGCATAACACCTTTTATTTCCATTTTCAGGGATTTACATTCCAAGAGTGAAGTGGGAAACAATAAACTTATTTTTGCCAATAAGACAAAAGCCGACATCATACTTGAAGATGAATTTAAAGCCTTGTTAAACAATAATTTCATCAATATCCTATCCCAGGAAAATGTAGATGGTTATGCAAACGGTTACATTAGCGAAGACTTTTTAAAAGAATTCGTCACTGAAAAAAATCAATATTTTTATATATGCGGCCCCGATCCAATGATAGAGGCGGTAGAAAAGCAATTGAAAAATTTAGACGTCCCGGAGCATTATATTGTTAAAGAAGGTTTTTAGTTTTTTTAAGGTTTCCGGGATTTAGCAATAATAAAACATTAAAAATCAAGCGCATAAAAAAACCCTTTTAGAAATCTAAAAGGGTTTTAATAATGTATATCTTTTTTAAAGATTAATCAACTTTTTTACCGCCGTCTAAAGCAATTTTAAGTTTTTCTAATTCTTCAAATTTGCCATCAGCAGCCAATTGAGCTTGCTCAGGCCAGGTTGTAGGAACAGCAGTATTGTAATTTGATCCTGCCTCAGCTAATAATTCTTCAATTTTAGCAACCTCAGCTTTAGCTAAGTCAGCAAAAGTAACAATACCGGCATTAACCAATATCTCAGCAATTTTTGGACCGATACCTTCAACAATAGTTAAATCATCACCCTTAGCTGCTTTTTTAGCTGGAGCTTTTTCTGCTTTTACAGGAGCTGCCTCAGTTTTTTTAGCTACAGTTTCTTTTTTAGCAGCTGGTGCTTTGGCAGCTTTAGTTGCAACCTCTGTTTTTGCAACAGCAGGAAGAACAGAAACATATGATTTATTATCTGCTTTCTTTTTGAAAACTACAGTACCATCAATTAAAGCAAATAAAGTATGGTCTTTTCCTAAACCAACGTTTTTATCTGGATGGTGTTTTGTACCACGTTGACGTACTAAAATGTTTCCAGCGATAGCTTCCTGACCACCGAAAATTTTAATACCTAAACGCTTACTATGCGATTCACGTCCGTTTTTCGAACTACCGGCTCCTTTTTTGTGTGCCATGTGTTTATATTTTTTTCATCCGCCAAAGGCGGATTATGGGGTTAACAATTAATTATAGAGTGATGTTCTCAATCTGAATTTTGGTAAAAAACTGGCGGTGACCATTTTTCTTTTTATAACCTTTTCTACGTTTTTTGTGGAAAACGATTACTTTATCACCTTTTAAATGAGACACGATTTTAGCTGAAACTTTAGCACCTTTAACCGCAGGAGCTCCTACAGTAATTTTACCACCATTATCAACCAACAATACATTGTCAAATTCAATACTAGCGCCTTCATCTCCTTGCAATCTGTGTACAAAAAGATGCTGGTCTTTAGCAACTTTAAATTGCTGCCCTGCTATATTTACTATTGCGTACATTGTTTAAATATTAGTTTTTTAATTTTTTTATTTAACGAGGTGCAAATATAGAACAAATTCGATTAACACACAAACACATATCAAAAATAATTCAGGATATTTTTTTGAATCTCAATACCCGATTCTTGTCTTTATTTCAGTCCTTACTTCATCCATTGATTATATAAAAAGTTATCAATCAATCTTAAAAAACATTGATTAATGAACCAATAACAACTATTGAACTAAGGAGCAATCTACTCACCTGTTCTTTTTTCGGCTTGATTCAGGGTTTCTTCTATCACTTTTCTCATCTGCATAGCCGCATCAAGCAATTTTGGATTCCCATCAAAATCACCATAAATAACAACGTGTTTCGATTTCTCCTTGTAATTGAATGTGATATCATAACGGGGTATAGCCATTGATTTATCACTTTTTACCCCTATTGTATCCGGAAAATTCCAAAGTCCGATCTCATTTGCTTTGCTATGAAGATAAATAATATCATCACTTTTAAGAAACACCTTCTTTTTAATAACCGAATCGCGGTTATTTACATATTGATAGGCACCATTTACTGAATTATACTGATTTTCCAGGGTATCTTTTACCCCCCATTGATATTGCATAGAGACAAAATCTTTTGAGCGAAATGGCGCATTTTTAATAATTGGCCTATAATAAATTATGCAATAAATTATGAAAGGGACAACAATCGTAATGGCTAAGAATATTTTTTTTCCTCTTGAACTCATATTTCTATTTCTTTTGCTTCAACACTATTTGGATCAAATTCACCCTCCCATTTGGCAACTACTACCGATGCCAAACAATTACCTATTACGTTTACAGATGTTCGGGCCATATCCATTAATTCATCTATTCCTAAAATGATAAAAATTGGCCATGTTGGCAGACCAAATGATGCCGCCGTGCCCAATAAGATCACCAATGACGCACGAGGCACACCGGCAACCCCTTTACTGGTTAACATTAAAGTAAATACAATAATCAGTTGATGCCCAAAAGTTAAATGAATATTCGATGCCTGAGCAACAAATATCGACGCTAATGCAAGATAAAGTGTGGTACCATCCAAATTAAAACTATAACCGGTTGGCATTACGAAAGCTACTATTTTACGTGGCACACCAATACTCACCATCGCCTCCATGGCTCTTGGCAAGGCGGCTTCAGAACTGGTTGTGGCAAAAGCGATTGAAACCGGTTCGGCAATCGCCTGGATAAATTTTTTGATCGGTAATTTTACAATTAATGCTATTGGGAGTAGGATAACTAAAATAAATACGATCAATGCGATATATAAAGTAATGAGCAGGTGAAACAGGTTAACCAATACACCCAAGCCCATATGTCCAACCGTATAAGCCATTGCCGCACCAACCCCAATTGGCGCAAAATACATCACCAGGTTCGTAAACTTAAACATGGTTTCCGACAGGCTTTCCGTAAGATTAATTAATGGCTTACGTTGTGCCATGGGTACCATAATCAGTGCAATACCAAACAGTACACTGAAAATTACAATTTGCAACACATCCCCTCCTGCCATACTCTTTACGATACTGTCGGGAAAAATATGTAGAATAACTTCTTTTGCCGTTTGAGGTTCAACCTTAGGGATGTCCTGTACAACTGCATCAGCTTGCTTAATACCTACCCCTGCCTTACTTATGTTTATAGCCGCTAATCCAATAAATAAAGCAAATGTGGTTACGATTTCAAAATACAATAAGGATTTCCAACCCATCCTGCCAACTTGTTTAATATCAGAATGGCCCGCAATACCATAAACCAATGTCGCAAAAAGCAAGGGAGCAATGATAACCTTAATCATTTTAAGGAAAATCTGGCTAAAAATTTGAAGTCCTTGCCCAAAAAATGGAAAATCGTGACCCACTGAAATCCCAAGAAACAAGGCAACCAGGATCCAGTACGTAAGTGTTTTTTTTATGAAGCCATAAAACACAATAAAGCCCAACATGATCCAACGCAAGGCATAAAAAATAACATCAACCTGAAAAGAAAGACTAATATTCCAGTTAAACTGAACATTTAAAAATAAAAAAGCACTAAAAGATAAAAAAGCAATTAACAAAAATCCAAAAATTGCAGCACTTGCTTTTTTAGGTAATAGGTAAAGGAGGAAGCCACCCAATCCTAAACAATATAGAGGTAAATAATCTCTGTGATTTAAAAGCCCTTTTCCGTCTTTTCCCGCGCCAATGGTTTCAAAAAAACCGAGTATCTGTAGTAAAATAGCTAATAAGAATATGCAGATTACTGCAATTAACATCGGTCTGTTTTTTTTCATTATATAAGCTTGGTTTAGGCACAAAAGTAATTATTTGTGACCAGTAAGCAAACAATTATTATTTTTGGTTTTACTGTAACAAAAACGGTAAGACGCCATCTAAAAAGTAATTATAATCCCATAAATGGAACAAAAAGACAGGTTATTTAAGCAAATCTTTGATTCAAATTCCAAAAAAATATTCCATTTATGCTATGGTTATACTGGCGATACTGATGCCGCGAATGACCTTTTACAAGAAACTTTTTTAAAAGTTTGGCAAAACCTGGATAAGTTCAGAAATAAATCCTTAATCTCTACCTGGATATACAGAATAGCTGTAAATACTTGTTTAACTTATTTAAGATCAGAAAAAAGGCAGGCAAAGGATGAATTAACAGATAATATTATAGAAAATAAGGTAGAAGAATTTTCAGAAAAGAATGAACAGGTTGCCTTACTATATAAATGCATTTCTAAACTTGAAGAGAATGATCGTTTAATTATTACCATGGTACTTGATGAATTACCATATCATGAAATCGCCGATATTTCAGGGATTAGCGAAGGTAACTTAAGGGTAAAAATTCATCGCATTAAACAAAAATTAACAGAACTATATAACCAGTATGCAAGCGTTTGATCAAATACAGGAGTTGTGGCAAAAGCACGAGGTAGAAGTTAAGGTTTCTGCTGATGAAATGCTACAACAAGCTAAGAAAGAGGTAAATGGATTAAAGCTAAAATCTGCTTTAAACATTTTGGGTATGCTGGCATCTTTTATGGCCATTGCTGCATTATGGATATTTTTTCATTTTGAATCCTGGACAACCCATGTTGGGATCAGCATTATTATAATTGTCATTGCAGTTTACACTTTAATACTCTATCGCGATTATAGATTAATCTCAAAAAATGATTTCACTGTTCATCCACACGAATATCTAAATAACTTAAAAACCTACCAGTTAAATCGTTACAAGCTTTACAATTCACTTTATTGGTTTTATGTGATTGCCCTTTCTCTCGGCTTAATCTTCTACTTTGTTGAGATTTTAGCCTATTTTACAAGCATACAGAAAGTATTGGCCATTGGTTTAACCTTCTTATGGATTTTATTCTGTTCAACCATTTTAAGGAAAGCTGTAATGAAGCGAGAGAAAGAAAGAATTGCTTTATTGATTGAGAAGTTTGAACGTATTATTGGTCAGATTTCTACTCCAGAATAATTTAGGCACGGTTTTTTCACTACGAAAAATGAAAATGAAAAAACTAATTATTGCAATATTCTTTTTACTAGTATTGCCCTGCACTGCCTTTAAACAGGATTTTACTGAACCTGTTCAGTTGGACTGGGAAACGTATTATAAAGGCAAGGCAGATAACCACTCTCCATTTTTCGCATTGACTGTAATGACCTGGAAATATAGTTACGAATCTACTGTTTACCGAAATCGGGTCAGTATAAAATTTCAAAATGAGGTCAGTATTGATAGAGACCGATCATGGGTAAAATGGGACAAAATCAAGAATGAAGAAATCAGATCAAATCTTCTCCATCACGAACAAGGGCATGTAAATATTCAATTTATATTATTGAAAGAAGCAGATCGTGTGTTGAAAAACAGGAATTATTCTGTAAGGAACTATAAAACTGAAATATCAGAATTAGCCAATAGCATCAGCGATTTTTATGATACCATGCAGCGCAATTACGATGAGGAAACCATGCATGGCAGTAACCATAAAATGCAAGCTCGTTGGGATGAAATCATCCAGAAGAAAATGGATGAAGTAAGAGCAAATGATCAGTAAATGTGAATTAAGACCTATAAGGTTTTAAAAACCTTCTAGAAAATCTTTGGAATAAAAATAATCCCCCCAACAACAACTGCTAAAAATGCAGATACCAATACCGCGGCAGCAGCTAAATCTTTAACAATTTTAATTTTTGGATGATAAGCTATTGACACCACATCTGCCAGTTTTTCAATTGAGGCATTAAATATTTCAGCTACAAAAACGACTGCAATCATGGAGATTATTACAATCCATTCAAAAGATGATAGTTGCAAATAAAAAGATAAGCATATTGTGAGTATTGTAATTAGAAGATGAACTCTTCCATTATGATCATTCAGCAAAAAAAATCTCAGCCCATTAAAAGCATGTCTAAAGCTTTTTAATCTATCTGGGATTGAAAATCTTTTGCCTTCCACCTTTTTATTCAGGTTTTACTTCAGTTGTTGAAAAACTATTGCCACTCAATTTGTACTGATAGGTTTTAATCATATTCTTCGTGCTATCAGCCGAATCCTTAACCGGAAACGATCTAAATAAATCACCATTTTTTATAAAAAATCGATCATCACCGGAATATCCTTTTTTCTGATTTGAACTTAATGAGGGGAAACTGATTTTATTAAAATCTCCATGCGAGAATTCATATACGTTCAAATCCGAAATATTCTTTTTGCTTAACAGTTGAATGTACAATTCTGGATTGCCATCATTATCCAAATCCATATTCCAAACATCTGTCATAATGCCTTTGCGCTCTACTGCTGTTGATTTATAATTGTTCCGGACAGAATCAGACATTAAAATCTGATATCCTCCAATAGAATCTATTCCTTTACCCCAACTCAGAACTTCAAAATTCAAACCCGGCCTCACTTCGACATTTTTGTAAAAAGGGAAAGGGTTTTTCTCAATTTGAGCAGTTTCTACCTTTACCTCTTTAGTGTTTTCTGTCTCCCTGCATGCAAAACAAAACAGCATCCCTGCAACAAGCAAAAGATGCTGTAAAATATGGTTCTTGATTTTCATTCTTTTTGGGCAATTATTTATACCAAAATAAGAATTTTAGCCCTTTAAAGCAAGGTTTTTTTATTTCTTCACCTCCGTTTTAACTTCTGGTGCTCCATTATTCAATACGGTTTCCGTAGTAACGCTTCTTCTTCCACTTGGAGCTACTACAATCGTTTTCAACACCCTTTTTTCTCCCTTCGGAACAGTTACCTTAATTGGATCGGTATATAAAAATGCATTTTCTGATGGGCGGGATTCATCTAAAGAATAATAAATCTTACCACCAACAACGGGCACTTTTAAATCAATGGTAAATTCTCCGCCAGTTAATGGTTTTTCGCTTTGGCCAATTGGTGTAGGTACCCAAAAATTAATATTTTCCTTATCCATTGCAGCCAGATGAACAGGCAAGCGTACTTCCTGGAAATTCTTCAAATCTTTTCGTGCTACAGGACTCCAGGCAATTTCAGATAAGGCTAGCAAACGTGGAAACGCATGATTTTCTGCCTTTGCAGGAGTTTTAATGTATTCTGTCCACATATTAGCCTGAACGCCTTTGATATACTTTCCTTGCTCAGCGGTTAAAACTTTTGGAATTGGATCATAGGCATAAATTTTTGTATAAGGCGCATAACCACCAATAGTTACAGGTTCATCAGGAGAATTAGATTGTTTATGATCAATATACAAACCCATAGAACCCGGAGTCATAATTACATCATGATTTTGTTGCGCTGCCGCGATTCCTCCATCCTCTCCTCTCCAGCTCATTACTGTTGCATTTGGCGCTAAGCCTCCTTCCAAAATCTCATCCCAACCTATAATTGAACGACCTTTTGCGTTAATGTGCTTTTCTATCCTTTGGATGAAATAACTTTGTAATTCATGCTCATCTTTTAAACCTTTTTCTTTCATTAAAGCCTGGCAGAAAGAAGATTCTTTCCAATAAGTTTTAGGGCATTCGTCACCGCCAACGTGTATATATTTTGATGGAAAAATGGCAATAACTTCATCCAGAACATTTTGCAGGAAGGTAAAGGTGTTTTCAGCAGGTACAAAAACATCATCAAAAACACCCCAGGTTTGTTGTACTTGTTTTCCTTTTCTACTACCAGACCATGGCGTTTTATCGCTTACAAAAGTATCACGATCCGGAAAGCAACTTAATTCCGGGTATGCGGCAATTGCCGCAGATGCGTGCCCTGGTAATTCGATTTCCGGAATTACATTAATATATCGATCTGCAGCATATTTAACAATTTCTTTGGCTTCTTCCTGGGTATAGAAACCTTTAACTTGTGTTAGATAATTTCCGTTTCCGGGATAATGTCCAATAATGCTCCCATTTCTGGATGAACCAACAGTTGTAAGTTTAGGATATTTTTTAATCTCAATTCTCCAGCCCTGATCATCTGTTAAATGCCAATGGAAATTATTGATTTTATAATAAGCCAGGTGATCGATATACTTTTTAATAAATGAAACCGGGAAGAAATGACGGCAAACATCCAGCATCGCTCCACGGTATTCAAAACGCGGGTAATCATTAATATTTACCGCTGGAATAGTGATTTTATTATCCACTTTCGCTGACATCAGCTGCATTAAAGATTGTACAGCATAAAATAAACCTGCTCCTTTACCTGTTACCGTAATTTGGTTAGTGTTTATTTTGATATTATAACCTTCTGCAGGTAATTTATCAGCGCCAACAGATGTAAAAACAATAGATTTTTGATTGGGTTGCGATAGTTTTACTTCTCTTAATGCAAAACCAGCCTTTGTAACAATAAAGGCGTTGAGCAAATCACTCATTTTAGCACCTTCCAAATCATTACTGATTAATACAGCTGTTTTATCTAAAACAAAACTACCGCTGTTTTTTGTTATGGATACGGGTGCAGGAATAATTCCGAGATTCGGGTCGTTTTGCGCAAAGGCAGATGTACTGATTAGAGCACAAATAAAGATCACTAAAATTTTGTTCATAAATAGATGTTTTAAGGACAATGTTTTGACTAAATTAATCTAAGATAGAAATTATGAAGGGATTCTAAATCACATATTTTCGTTACATTCACAATCAGGCGTTTGCGCACACAACTATTTTACAATAAAAGCTCCATGAAATTAATCAGGAAGCTTTTATTTAACAAGGCTCCAGTATTCAGAAACCTAATATTCAGACTATAATTCCGATGAATTCGGAACAGAGTGAAGATTTAAATGAATATTATGCCTCTACAAAATGTTCTTTAGCAGCCAAATATCTTTCCGCATCCAGGGCAGCCATACAGCCAGAACCCGCAGCAGTAACTGCCTGTCTATAGTACATATCCTGAACATCTCCACAGGCAAAAACACCTTCAATATTCGTTAATGTAGAGCCGGGTTTGGTTAGTAAATAACCGGTTTCGTCCATATCCAACTGTCCTTTAAAAATATCAGTATTTGGTTTATGTCCAATGGCAACAAAGAAACCTTCAACAGCAATATCAGATTCATTGCCAGTTTTGTTATTTATAACTTTTACAGCGGTTACATTTTTACCATTCCCCAGAATCTCTTTGGTTTCGGTATTGTAATGTACTTCGATGTTTGGTGTCGACAACACTCGGTTTACCATTGCTTTTGATGCTCTAAACTCATCTCTACGCACTAATAAATGTACTTTTTTACAAAGTTTAGCTAAGTAGGTTGCTTCTTCTGCAGCCGTATCTCCTGCTCCAACAATGGCTACGTCTTGTCCTTTAAAAAAGAAACCATCGCAAACGGCACATGCTGAAACACCAAAACCATTATACTGCTGCTCACTTGGCAAGCCCAACCACTTTGCGGTTGCGCCAGTAGCAATAATTACCGTATCTGCAGTTATGGTTTTAATTTCATCCACTACAACTTTATGAGGGGTTGAAGAAAAATCTACAGAACTGATATAGCCAAAACGGATATCCGTTCCAAAACGTTCTGCTTGTTTACGGAAATCTTCCATCATTTCCGGCCCCATAATTCCTTGCGGATAACCAGGAAAATTTTCTACATCAGTGGTTTGCGTAAGCTGTCCGCCAGCCTGCATACCGGTATACATAATTGGCTTTAAATCAGCCCTTGCAGCATAGATAGCAGCAGTATATCCTGCGGGACCAGAGCCTATAATTAAACACTGAACGTGTTCGGTATCTTGTGACATTATATCGTGTGTTTGAAGTACATTAAATAAATGAGATGCAAATTTAAGGCTTTAGATATTTATGGGCAAGTGTACATTGTCAACATAGTTTACTTATTAACATTGAGTCAAACTGTCAGCAATGACGGCAAATTATGTTTATGGTTGCTGAGCCACCAACTATGGAACATATTTCAGTGTACTCTGAGATTCTGTGGCTATCTACTTTCCTTTATTCTCTTTCAGTAAGCGAATTACATTGCCCCCCAGAATTTTCCGAATATCGGTTTCCGAATAACCATTTTTAAGCAGCTCTTCTGTTATTTTAGGATAATCGGCAACACCATTCAGACCTGATGGGAAAGATTCAGCCCCATCGAAATCGGCGCCCAAGCCAACGTGATTTATTCCTGCCAATTTCACAATATGATTAATATGTTTAACCAATAAAGAAACAGGTGGCCGGGTTGTATTGGCATCAGCCTGATGATTGGCTATTAAGGTATCAATTGCTGTGCTCTTTCCATATTTCGTGGTAAGTACTTTTAATTCTCCATCATATTTTGCAAAAAAAACTTTTTGCTTGGCATCAAAAGTGGGATCGAGAAAACCGCTATAAAAGTTGATACAGATTACTCCTCCATTTTTGGCAACAGCTTTTATTTGGTCATCCTTTAAATTTCTCGGAACAGGATTTAGTGCATAAGCACAACTGTGAGAAACGATTACGGGTTTTGAGGATACCGCAATCGCATCGTAGAAAGTTTTTTCTCCAACATGGGATAAATCGACCATAACACCAAGCTTGTTCAACCGTTTAACTACTTGTTTTCCAAAATCATTCAGTCCTGCATTTTCGGGTTTTACCTTTCCCGATGTTTCTTCTGCAGCTGAACTGGCCCATGGCGTGCTGTTATTCCAGGTTAAGGTTAAATAAGCCATTCCACGTTTTGCCAGGCTATCGATATAATCCAAACGATTTTCTATCATATGACCGCCCTCTACGCCGATCATGGCTGCAAGTTTCTGTTGCTTAACGGCTTGCTCTAATTCAGTACCACTTCTAACCAATTTTATTTTATCAGGATATCTTTTAATCAAGCTATAAAGTGAGTCAATTTCTCGATTTGCCAAAGCATAACCACCGGTTTCATCACACCAAATGGAAAAAAATTGAACATCCAATCCGCCTTGTTTGGCTCTAACCAGGTCGAACTGTCCTTTCGATTGCAATTGGCCGATATCTATTCCGGATTTAATCTGATTGAACAAAATATCACCATGCGTATCAATGACAACTGCATTCTGGTGGATGGTATTTGCTTTTTGAGCAAAAGAAGTTAAATGGAATACTAAGATTGAAAGTATAAGAGATATGAATTTCATGAACTAAAGATAGGTTGATTAAATTAAATTTTTCATAACCAATTAGATTTTAGAAACTTAACTTAACTTCTTAATATCTACAGTTTTTACCACCTAAAACACCTTAGTACATCTAAGAAATAAGTCTATTTTCTAAGGTTATCTTAGATTCCTAAGATGGTAAAAAAATAATTTAGGTCTGGATAACCCCTACATTAAACTTCTTGGTGATAGGCGATTGATTTGCTGCTTCAATTCCCATCGAAATTACTTTTCGGGTTTCCAAAGGATCTATAATTCCATCAATCCAAAGCCTGGAAGCAGCATAATATGGTGTGGTCTGACTATCGTATTTATCTGTAATTTCCTTTAATAATTCGGCTTCTTTTTCAGGTGTAATCACCTCTCCTTTTGCCTTTAATGATGCCTCCTGAATTTGCAGCAAAGTTTTTGCTGCCTGCGCCCCACCCATAACCGCAATTTTAGCTGTTGGCCAGGCAAAAATCAATCGTGGATCATAAGCTTTTCCACACATGGCGTAGTTCCCCGCGCCATAAGAATTGCCCAAAACAATGGTAAATTTAGGAACTACAGAGTTTGCAACAGCGTTGACCATTTTGGCGCCATCTTTAATGATTCCCCCATGCTCAGAGCGGCTCCCCACCATAAAACCTGTAACATCCTGTAGAAAAACCAGTGGAATTTTCTTTTGATTACAGTTCATAATGAAACGTGTAGCTTTATCGGCACTATCCGAATAAATTACGCCCCCAAACTGCATCTCTCCTTTTTTAGATTTTACAACTTTTCGTTGGTTGGCTACAATGCCTACTGCCCAACCATCCACACGACCCAAACCACAGAGAATGCTTTGTCCATATCCTTTTTTGTATTCTTCAAATTCAGAATTATCCAGCAGACGGTTAATCACTTCCATCATATCATAAGGTTTCTCCCTGTTTTCAGGAAAAATACCATACAATTCTTCCTCTTTCATCTTTGGAGAAGTGGGCTTAATTCTATCAAAACCAGCATTTTCAGGCGAGCCCAACATACTCATGATATTGCGAATGCTATCCAAACAGGCTTCATCATTTGGATGTTTATAATCGGTTACACCCGATATTTCGCAATGCGTAGTTGCTCCACCTAAAGTTTCATTATCCACTTCTTCACCAATGGCCGATTTTACCAAGTAAGAACCCGCCAAAAATACTGAGCCTGTTCCATCTACAATCATGGCTTCATCGCTCATGATAGGCAAATATGCACCTCCTGCAACACATGCCCCCATAATTGCCGAAATTTGTACAATCCCTTCCGATGACATGATTGCATTATTTCGGAACATCCTGCCGAAATGTTCCTTATCAGGGAAAATTTCATCTTGCATGGGCAGATAAACACCTGCACTATCCACCAGATAAATTACAGGCAAACGATTTTCCATGGCAATTTCCTGGGCACGAAGATTCTTTTTAGCCGTCATCGGAAACCATGCCCCCGCTTTTACGGTAGCATCATTGGCCACAATCATACATTGCCGGCCACTTACATATCCAATTCCACACACTACACCTGCTGATGGGCAACCACCTTGCTCAACATACATGCCATCAGCGGTAAAAGCACCTATTTCTAAAAAATCAGAGCCTTTATCGATCAGGTATTCAATGCGTTCCCGAGCCAATAATTTGCCTTTTGCTTTCTGTTTGGCCGCATTTTTTTCACCACCACCCAAGTGTATTTTTTTGAGTTTGGTTTTTAGCTCGTAAACCAATTGCTTATTAATGTCTTCGTTCTTGTTGAATTCGATATTCATGAAGGCAATTTAAATTTAATTTTACAAAAACGATACTGACCAAATTGGTTTCCGGTATATGGAATATACAATATATAGAAAAAATACTAAAAACGATGATTTTTAACCGCAAAGAACGCAGAGAAGAAACTAGCCTGGCTGCCTGGCCCTCTCGCTATCCCTCTCCATTTGGAGAAGGTGGTCGTAGGCCGGATGAGGTCTTAGCGATTAATATAAGGTACAAAAGAACCTATAAATCACCTTTTCTTTGTATAAACTTTGCGTCTCTGCGGTTAAATCCAATTAAAATAATATTTTTGAGTAAAACCCAAATATGGAGATTACCATAAACACCCCTGCCTTACTTTTCCCTGCCATAAGTTTAATTATGCTGGCTTATACCAATCGTTTCCTTGCCTTAGCGACCTTAGTTAGAACTTTGCACTCAAAATATTTGGAAAACGACCAGCAACCAGGATTACAGCATCAGATTAGAAATTTGAGATATCGTTTAAGGTTAATTAAAAACATGCAAGCCTTTGGTGTACTTAGTTTTGTAACCTGCATCTTTTGCATGTTCTTCATTTATATAAAAAAATCAACAATATCAGAAATTCTATTTGCCTTAAGTTTACTGTTTTTTATGATTTCATTATTTATTTCATTACTTGAAATCCAATTGAGTACCAAAGCTTTGGAACTAGAATTAAGTGATATGGAAGACATAAAAGATCCATCCATAAGTGGTTACATTAAAAAGAAGTTTAAAAAAGATTAGCCATGCAGATATTCAGCAATACAACCGACGAATATATTGATCAGATACCCCAGGAAAGAAAAGTCGCCATGGCCAAATTGCGTGACATTTTCAGAAAAAACTTACCCGATGGTTTTGAAGAACGTATGACTTATGGCATGATTGGCTGGGTAGTTCCTCATAGTTTATATCCGCCAGGTTACCATTGTACGCCCGAGCTACCTTTGCCTTTTGTAAGTATTGCATCACAGAAAAATTTTATTGCTGTGTACCACATGTGCGTTTACAGTGATAAAAATTTACACGATTGGTTTGTTTCAGAATACCCCAAGCATGCAAAAACCAAGCTTGATATGGGTAAAAGCTGTATACGTTTTAAAAAAATTGAAGATATCCCTTATGATTTGATAACCGAATTGGCAAAAAAAGTTACCCCTCAGGAATGGATTGAGCAATATGAAAAAGTAATAAAACGATAAGTTTCAACTTAATAATACTTAGTTTTCATAAACCAGCCCATTTATCTTAATCTTTTTCCATTTTTCCGCCCAGCCTTTCCCTTTAAGATACCCCACTTTAAAAGTATTGCCGTTCAAATTCGGATGATAAACCATGTCAAACTCAAAGATCATTTCTGAATTGGATTTGGCAACTACTGTCACTTGATAATCGTTAACCGTTTGGTCGCCCAATGTGAAAAATCTATCGCCAATTTTTGCATTAAAATCAGCTCTTGTGTAGGTTTTTAATGGTTGATCTAGATAAGCTTCTATTAATTTATTCTGCTCATCAATTCGCAAATAGGTAGTACTCATTGCATCCCCTCCAATCAACGAGTAGAATTTATAATAAAGTTTGCCATTAATATGAAGAGTATCTTGAATCTCAGTATATGACGAGGCACTCATCCACCAATAATTCCCAATCTGCATCGGTAAAAACGAGTCGTTCATAGGATTTTGATCACTTCCTTTTTTACAGGAAGACATTGTAAAAAAAGCAATTACAATTAAAAATAAACCAACATTTTTGTATGTTTTTTCATAAAAAAGATTGTTTTACTACCTAAACGAGAAGATTTACCTGAACGCTACAATACTTTTAAGAAATAAAGTGATATAAAAACACCACCTCGCCATTAAATGCAGGTTTCTTTTGGTCTTCTATTTCCATTTCGATACCCATATTTACTTTAGTTACGCCTCTCAGATTGATAATTGATGCCAATTTTGCTTTTAACCTAACTTTACTATTCACGGTTACTGCTTGCGCAAACCTTAAATTTTCTATACCATAATTGATTTCCATTTTAAGGTTGCGGATTTCTACAATTTCTTTCCACAAATAAGGAATTAACGAAAGGGTTAAATAGCCATGGGCAATGGTTGTCTTGAAAGGTCCTTCGTTTTGCGCTCTTTCTTCATCAATATGTATCCACTGATGGTCTAAAGTGGCGTCAGCAAACTTATTGATCTGCTCTTGCGTAATGGTATGCCATGAAGAAACGCCTAATTCCTTGCCAAGATGTTGTTCAAATTCTGCGTGATTGGTAATAATTTGCATTGTTTTATAGGTTTTTTGATGATTGTTTATTTGTAATATTAATAGGTTTGGTTTGTGGGTAATAGATAATAGGAAATAGGTAATAGATTAATTAGTTCTTTGTTCCTTACTCCTTGTTCTTTGTTCCTTACTCCTTGTTCCTTACTCCTTGTTCCTTATTCCTTGTTCCTTATTCCTTACTCCTTGTTCCTTATTCCTTATTCCTTATTCCTTATTCCTTATTCCTTACTCCTTATTCCTTATTCCTTATTCCTTACTCCTTATCTTTCGGTTCTGCTCAAGTTAGATTTCTTTCTCTAAACCAAACTTCATCTGGTTTTGCAGAAAAATTATCCATTTTATTAATCAGGATTTCAGCATCAGCTTCATTAAAAACCAGATCGCGGTTGGCTGACTTTAAGAATCTATTTTGTACCATCATTTCCATTTGGGCAAATAATGGATCATAAAAGCCATTTACATTTAATACACCGATTGGCTTGTTATGCAAACCAAGTTGTAGCCAGGTCAGTACTTCAAAAAATTCTTCAAGCGTACCAAAACCTCCAGGCAAAATGATAAAACCATCGCTTAAATCGGCCATTTTTTGTTTTCGCTGATGCATATTTTCTGTAATGATTATTTCGGTTACACCTGTGTGTCCAACTTCCTTATCCATTAAAAATTGAGGGATTACACCTGTAACCAAACCATTAATTTCAAGAACATCATCAGCCAAAACGCCCATTACACCAACACTTCCACCTCCATAAACCAACCTTATACTTTGTTTCACTAAGGTTTCTGCCAATTGTTTTATCGCTTTTCGTAATTGTACATCATCGTTAAAGTTTGAGCCACAATACACACAAACTGATTTAAGCTTATTCATTTGGTGAAAATTTGACCGAAGTTAAGATTTTATCCCCTCTATCTAAATTTTAATTCTACACAAAACTGTTACACTGAAAGTCAATATAGCAAAAAGAGCGGCATTACGCCGCCCCTTTCAACCAAACTTACATAAAAAGGCGGAATTATAATCGCGTTCAATAAAAATGAAGACCACTCCATCCATCCTTACTATCTTTATAATGGACTAGAAAACAAAGTAGTATGAAAAGATATTGTGGTCTT